>Ga0207643_10001803_pt1 | contig 11907 bp, 4 predicted proteins | sample KBSMisM62_FD_184313 | JGI IMG/M metagenome (GOLD analysis project Ga0207643, IMG submission 184313) | Miscanthus rhizosphere microbial communities from Kellogg Biological Station, Michigan, USA - KBS Miscanthus M6-2 (SPAdes) (version 2) | ecosystem: Host-associated > Plants > Roots > Rhizosphere...
GAGTGATGGACGGGCCAATCAGGAATATAGCTTGACCAAGTCGCCTGTAATCGAGGAATCGATTTGGGTTAATGAACTGTCTACGCTCACTGAGACTGAACGTAAGAACTTGAGCGAGCAGCAGGAATTCAAAACCAGGATCAAAAACGACGCAGAAGGCAACGTCACCGAGTTTTCGATTCGCTGGCGGTCAATTGACGACTTGGCGCTGGCCGGTCCCGCGGATCGCGTCTATGCAATCGATCGGACGTTTGGATTGGTGACCTTTGGCGACGGTGCGAAAGGTGGTCAGGTCCCACCCATCGGCAAGGACAATATCAAGGCCACCTACCGGACAGGAGGCGGGGCGCGAGGAAACGTCGCGCAGAGTTTGATCAAGTCTCTGCGATCGACGATTCCGTTGGTCGAAAAGGCTTCGAATCCAGAAGCTGCGGGAGGTGGTTCGGATACGGAACTAATTGAAAAGGCCCTCGCGCGCGGACCGCAGGGTCTAAAGCACCGCGGGCGCGCCATTGCCGCTGAAGATTTCGAATGGTTGGCCAGGGAGGCATCGCAGGCGATAGCACGCGCGAAGTGCCTGCCAACTTTCAACCGGGGCAAATACAAGACCGGTTGGGTCACAGTGATCATCGTGCCCGACAGTAAGGACGCGCGGCCCTTGCCATCACCGCAGCTTCGCCAGCGCGTCGAGAAATACCTGCTCGAGCGGGCATCGAACGTCGCTTCGTTTCCAAAACAGATCAAAGTGATTCCACCGGCCTACGTAGCGATTCGCGTGCTGGCCGACATTTATCCGTTAACGATCGACCTCGCTCCACAGGTCGAATCAGATGCGATCTCGTCGCTGCAAAGGTTTCTGCATCCGCTCACCGGCGGTTATGGAAGCGTTGGTTGGGAGTTTGGAAGGTTTCCCTGTCTTTCGGATTTCTATCGTCTGCTGGAAGAGATCGACGGTGTCGATCACGTCGAGAACCTGTCGCTGACTTTACAGGCTACAACTCTACTCGGCGAGTTTACCGGAACTCCGTTGACCGTTAGCGAAGATCGTCCAGTGGATGTGATTGCGCCGCCTTTCGCTTTGGTCTACAGCGGCGAGCACAAGATAACCGTTAAGAGTCCAATTCCAATATAGGTTTCGGCTAATGCCACTACCGCAACGAAAACTAGATGACAAAACCTTCGACGTGCTGGTCGAAGAGTCAACGAAGCTAATTCCTCACCACGCGCCGGAGTGGACCGATCACAATCGACACGACCCCGGACTTACGCTCGTGGAATTGTTTGCGTGGCTGACAGAGATGCAGCAGTTTTATCTCGACAGCATAGGACCGGAAAGCTATCTCAAGTTTCTCAAACTGCTCGGCACTAAACCCCAGGCTGCGGTGCCAGCCCGGACCGAGATCAACTTCCAATCGGCCGGCGGCCACGTTCACGTTCCCTGCGGCACGAAGCTCACGAACAGCGGTCTTGCAGCCGACAATCCGTTAGTTTTTGAAACGAGCTCATCCTTGCTGGTTTTGGATCTCAAGCTGAAGAAGGTCCTGACCTCAACGTCTCGCGGCCTGAAGGACAATACCGGCACCAACGAATGGGACGGGCTTTCGTACTACGCGTTTGGCGAGGAAGCAGAAACTGACAGCCGGCTGTACCTGGGATTTGATGGCGCATTCCCGGCAGGCAAGCAGATCGGGCTGACTTTCGATTTGATCGAAGACTACGAAGTATCGAGAGGCAAGCACGGTGCGGAAGAGACTCTGCCGCTGCCTTCGGCCTTCGTTGTGTGGGAGTACTACAACGCCACGAAAGAATGGGTCCCGCTGGAAATTGTCGCGGCGATTGACCGAATCGTAAGCAAGTTAGAACAGGACCAGGGATCTGCGGCAGCTTGCTGTTTCGGGTCACTTGATTCGGTCTTCAAAGAAATTGAAAACGAGCCGAGCTTTACAACGCTCAGCCCGGACACGAGGCAACGCATCACTCGAGCGGTCAAGGAAGCGCGTGGGCTGTTCGATCTGCGCCGCTTCCTGTTTGATCCGCAGTTCTTGCTTTCGAAGGCTGACAACACGCTGATGCTGTCGCGAAGCGGGCGTCTCTTCTTCCACGCGCCGGCTGACATGGGTCCGAACGACAGACTCTCGCCCGGCGAGCCGAATCTCTTCTGGTTACGCGCAACGGTGCGCCAGGCAGGCTTTGAACTGGCGCCGAAAGTCGACTCAATCAGCATCAATACCATCGATGCGATTCAGCGTGACACGCTGTCTGAGACGAAGTTGTTATCAGGCACTGGAATGCCCGACGAAAGCCTCGTCGCCGACACCTGCCTGGCAGTGCACGGTGAGCACATCGTACAAGTTCGCGAGCACGATGGCCGTTGGACCGATTGGGCCGTGCAAGCAAGCTTCAAGAAGAGTGGCCCAAACGATCGGCATGTCGTGATCAGCAGGCACCCGGCGGCCGGCACTGTGACGCTTACGTTTGGCAATGGTGAGCAAGGCCGCATACCCGTCGAAGGTGAGAATCAGATCCGGCTGATTTCTTATTTGTCTGACTTTGCAGAGGAGCAAAAGCTCGGCAGCAGCAACGGCCTTCCCAATCAGACTTTTTCACTCGAGCGTACTCATGTCCTTCCACATACTTTGACGATCCAGGTTCGTGAGTTGGTGACGCTTCCGCTTACCACGACCGAGACGAAGACCTTCCCGTGCCTCTTCCGTTTTAGCCGCACGATTACTCTAAAAAAGTCCAAAGAGATCGAAGTGAAGATTTCTCTCACCGCATTGACGGAGCTGTGTAACGTCGTTGTCAAAGAAGCAGCAAGTCGCAGGGTCAACGCCGAGAGAGAACGTTCATTGGACGAGAACCGTCGCGTCGAGACGCGTTCTTTTAAACTTGGTCACATGCGTACTGGAAAGACGGAGGAGGGGACGTACACCATCGCTTCTCTCGGCGACAGCGGCAGTATTCGCGGCAGCATCGTTTTTACTCTCGCGTCGGGTTGTGAACAGATGAAAGAAGAATCTCTGGTCTCGACGATCGACTTCACGGCCTCCGGTAAAGCCCTGCGCTGGCGCGACTGGATACAAGTCGACAGTTTCGATGTCTCGCGACCCGGCGATCCGCATTTCACCTTCGACCCGGTTGCCGGCGCCGTGAAGTTTGGCGACGGAATCAACGGGGATATTCCGCAGGCCGACCTCGAAAAAGATGGAGAGCCTGAGCGAAACCTCCGGATTACTTCACTGCAAACGTGTGAGGCCGAAAACGGCAATGTAGCGCCCAACACGATTAAGGAATTTGCGGATGCAAAACTGCCGTCCAGCCTGTTGAATTTGCGAAGGTCACAAGTGATCGCGGCGACGGGTGGAACGGCTCCGGAAACAATTGCCGATGCGCAGGCGCGGGCACGCAAGGATTTGCGGACGCAGTACCAGGCGGTGACATCCGACGATTTTGAGTTTCTCGCAATCAATACTCCGGGTTTGCGTGTCTCTCGAGCCAAAGCAATCCCATGTTTCTCGGCCAGCGGCAAAGATCAGAACACGAGCGTCACGGTTGTTGTCCTGCCCTACGGCACATCGGCGAAGCCGGTGCCCAGCCAGAACTTTTTGCTTAACGTTTGCCGGCATCTCGACCGCCATCGTTTGATTACGACCCGCGTGGAAGTCGTGCCGCCGAACTACGTGCAGGTTACCGTACGACTGGCTGTTCTGTTGGTCGCGGGTTTCACAGTCTCAACGGCAAGAGCAGCGATCGTCACGGCGCTCAACAGATTTCTGCGGCCGATTCACGAACCGGGTGACAAGGAAAATCAGGGCTGGCCTTTTGGTCGCACAGTTTTCAAGTCAGAAATTTATGAACTCATCGAAAAGGTCGAGGGCGTCGATTGCGTCGAGAGAGTGTCCCTGACCGCTGAAGGATCGGGCGCCGGCCGTGATGCGAATGGAAACATCACCATTACGCGAACCAGCGTCGTTTATTCGGGCAGTCACCAGGTGGATGTGGTGACGCCGGAATTGCAGTGTCGGAGTGGCAATTGAGTAAATGTCTGGCCCAGGAATCGAAATTCCTCGTGCTGAACCAAAAATCAGCATGGGATCGTGGTCTGTCGATCAACCTTGATGTCTCTGACGCCGGCCTGAAGATCCGTGAAGTCTTTGAATATGTCTTTGAGCTGGAAAATGAAATCGAGGTACTGTCCGACACTTTCGAAGTCACCGACTTTGCCGTTGCTGAGTGTCATCAGTTGTACATCCTGGACGCAGTAACGCCGGCAATTTGGATCTACGATACAAATCAGAAACGCATCGAGCGGATCCAATGCATCAGTCCAATCCTTAAGAAGCCAACGGCCATCGCGTACGCCGCCGGCATTTTATATGTGGCTGATCTGGAAGCCGAAGACAGAGTCTTCGCGTTTTCGACGAAGAACTGGCAGATCACAGCCACGATCGGGACCGCTCCTCAGGGCACTAATAGTTCACTTTCAAAACCGTTCGAACCGATCGATCTGGCGGTAGACCAGTCAGGCAATCTCTTCGCGCTCGATCGTAACAATCTGGTTGTCCTCGAGTTTGATGAGGCGTTTCGATTGGTCAAGAGTTTTGATCAGGCGGAACTGACCGGCAAGAACCCAACCACCATTGCCCTGTCGCGAGATGGAATGCTTTACGTATTCGAGCGGACCGATCAGGTTGTACTTAGGCTGCGGACGCTTGAACCCACGATCCCGATGGACCCGATCGACTTCAAAGCGTTGAAAGACGACGGTCTGCTGCCAAAAGCATTCCGTCCCAGTGATCTTGATGTTGATGACGAGGGCAACCTCTTCGTAGGCGATTCGCGACCGCGCGATCCCAGCCAGGAGGACGATCGATTCATCCGGCGGTTTACGCCCGACGGCAAGTACCAAGGCGTGGTGGAAGATTATCGCGGCGCGGCCGACCAGCTTGCTATCAATCTCGAAAGTTCGATTTTCGTATTTCGAAAGGAAGACAAAAACAAGATCACTGCGCTCCGACGACAAAAGCGATTCGCCTTGCTCGAAGGCGCATCGCTCGTCGAGGGCGTGTATTTTGCCCAGGCGCTCGACAGCCGTGAGGCGGGAACTACCTGGCACAAGCTGAGTTCTATCACCGCCCCGGCGTCCGGTGGGCAGATTCAAATATCCGTGCTCGCTGCCGACGAAAAGAAAATGAAGATCGGCGGGGCGGATCAGAATCTCGATAGCTTTCTCGATCACGCATCGGGTTTGGCCGGCGACCCACTCCATGACGCACTCATCAATCTCAACAACTTGAACTGGTCTTCGCCGCCGGTGGTGAACTCTGATGACGCGCTCGTAACTGCCAAAGGGCAATATCTGTGGGTCCGGATCATTCTGATTGGCAGCGAGCACGCATCTCCTGAAGTTCATTCGTTGCGTTTTGATTATCCGCGCATTTCTTATCTTCGTTACCTGCCGGCGGTATATCAGGAAGATGATCGCAGTCGTGATTTTCTGGAGCGGTTCTTGTCGCTCTTTGAAACATTTTTCGGTGGCCTCGAGGCTCGCGTCGATCACATCGCGCGCTATTTCGATGCTGATTCAAGTCTCGCCTCAGGCGACTTTTTGCGATGGCTTTCGACGTGGATGGCGATTTCGGTCGATAACAACTGGGACGAGGCGAAACTGCGTGTGTTGGTGAGCCGCGCTCACGAGATTTACAAGAAGCGCGGCACGCGTGCGGCTATCGAAGAGATGATTGAGATCTTCACGGGCGAGAGGCCACTCATCATCGAGCACCACCAACTTTCGTGCACGTCCTGGTGCAACGAGGCGCCGCCTTCAGACGCGGAGGAGCTGAATAAACTCTATGAAAGGCTCTACGGGAGCGATCCTTTCTGCTTCTGTGTCTTGCTAAAGCCCTTTCCCATCCAGACTGAAGAGTCCTACAAAGCCGTGCGTCGTATTCTCGATTCAGAGAAGCCGGCCCACACCTGCGCGGGACTGTTAAGACTTCAGCCCTGGATTCAGCTCGATGCCCACACCTACCTCGAGGTGAATACTTATCTCTCAGAGCCATCCGCCCGGCTGGATTTGGGCTCGGCAATACCGCGCGACTCTGTACTGGATGGCGATCAAGATGCGGGCCAACTCGAGTGGCGTTCACGGCTTGAGTTGGACACGACACTCATTTGAGATGCCGGCAACGGCACGATTTGGATGGAGGTATATAAAATGCCACAGGAAATGATCACGGCCCAGGACATTCTGCGGAAATCAGTGGATCGCAACCGATACTTCCGCGGCAAACTACTGAGTGTCCGCGACCTCACACAGGAACAAGACTACTTCAACTCGAAGCGATGGCTTCTCAACCGGCTGTTTGGCGCCGGCGTTATTTGTGGGCTGCAGGTTGAGAAAGTTGGCAGCGAGCTTGCCGTGCTAATCAAGGAGGGCCTGGCCCTCGATCCATTAGGCCGCGAAGTTACGGTAACGGCTGACTGGAAGCAAGATCTCGCCGGTATTATCAAGCTCAGCGAAGCCGAGTTCACTGGTGTGAAGACGAAGACTGGCTACATTTGTCTCTCGCACCGTGATTGTCCGAAAGAGCCCGCGCCGTCGTTCAACGCGTCCCCATGCGAAGCGTCGTGTGAATCAAGTCGCTGGCACGAAACGTTTGACGTGTCGTGGGATGAAGATGACGACCCGAAGTCCCTACCGACTTTGTGCGCAAGCTGGCTCAATCGAATGACTGTTCAGGCGGAGAATGAAGAGGTCCGGATCGAGCGCACTGCTCCCCTTTGGGTGCGGAAGGATGAAGTCTTCGAGGTTGTGGTTCGGGTTACCGCCCGACAAAAGATAGCGCATATCGGTATCAATCAGCACGTATCAAACGGGACGGTAATTCAACCGACACCCTCAATCCGGGAAGGAGGACAGTTTTCGACGCCGGAGGTGAGTCTGAAACCAGGCGAGTTTTTCGTTTACGTATATCAGGTCAAGGCTCCGGACAGCGCAGGCTCGCTCACAATCAACACGCCTGGTGACCTGCCCAATCGGGACTCGACCGTCAATGTGGTTAGCGAAGAAGATGCCCGGAAGAATGAATCTCAATTTGACCTTCAACAGACTTGTCTTGAGCCTGGGTCAACCTGCGTTCGCATCGCAAAACTCAGTGTCAGGTTTGAAGATGGTAAGCCTGTAAAGTTCTCAAAGCTTGATTTCCCGGCGCCGAGGTTCCGCTACAGTCTCGAACGTGTCACCGAGATGCTCGATTGTGTGCGCGCAAGTCTGAGGGGTGAAGCCGGATCGCCGCGACCGGGCCATGCCTTTCTTACGTTCAACGATTTCGATGCGGATGCGCCCACGCCCATCGGCCCGAATGCCTCGGCAGGAACCGGATTCACCTTCTCGGGAGGTAACCACGCGCACGCGCTTTTGCGCGCGGCAAACAGCGGGCTGGAGTTTGCCGGAGAGAAGGGTAACGAATTGCGCCTTAACGGCGACGTCGGAGGCAAGGCGATTAAGTTCCTCAACAGGGTCAAAGGTGTAAGCCCGATCGCAGAGAAGGATTTGGTGACGAAAGACTATGTCGATGCGCATATCGCGGGACTGGATTGGCAGGAATCTGTTTTGGATAAGGAACTGATCGCGCCTCCTGCTGAGGCCCAGGATGGAGATCGTTTCCTCCTGTTCAATGAGCCGGGCCCAGTATGGAAGAAGATGAAAGGCAAGAAGAATGACATAGCGACTCTTACGGGGAAATCCTGGGAGTTCGCGACTCCAGACGAAGGGACCGCCACATTTGTTGAAGACGAGAACATTACTTACATGTTCGTTGATGGTTCATGGATACCTTTCCTCGCTGCTCCTTCTGTTACTGCGGGAGACGGACTGGTGGCAGCCGGCGCAATTCTCTCAGTTGGTCAAGGAAATGGGATTGTAGTCAAGCCCGATGACGTTTCGGTTGCGTTTGAGACGTCCGACCCGCGACCCATCGGCCCTGCTGCTTCCGCCGGATCTCATGAAACAAGCGCGCGCGGCGATCACTCACATCGACTTCAGTTGGCTAAGAACAGTGGACTCGACTTCGGGAAAGGGGGGCTTCAAATCAATGGCCCGATCGGCGGGACAGCCATCGAGTTCGAAAACGTGGTATCCGGACAGGAGCCCACTCTTGAACAGCACCTCGCAACGAAAAAATACGTCGACGAGAAGGCGGCGAGCACCTCACGAGCAGCGAGTGGAGTTGTACATTTCAAGATGGGGGGTGCCCCACCACCCTTCGTTTCAGAACCGATCGATCCGGGACTCGGAAGCGATCCGATCAGCGTACAACTGGCTTTTGAGTTGCCTGACCAAGTATACCTCTTCGGTTTCGTAAGGTTCGGTAAGGTCGGTGATCAGGTCGATCAAGTATTCCCACCCCTGCTAATCGCAGCGTCAGTAGTAATCGGGAGCCCGGCAACAGACAAGGCACCTGCCACACCTACAAGGTTTCAAGTCATTGTGGATTCTTTTCCACCCTCCAAGGATCTGTCGAAGGAGTTCACGATTCGATGGTTTGCGTATTCATCAGGCATCACGCATAAACCAACGGAGGTTATCCCAAAACCAGGCGTCGGACCGATCATCGGACTCTTTGATGTCCCAAATCTTGTGGCTAAGTTCCCTAAGTAGGTTCGGGGAGTTGGACGTGATTCAGGAAATGGCCCACCTAATTATCATGCGCGGTAAGGCTCAGTACGCCGCAAGGGGATATGACCATGGCAGATACTAAAGTCACAGAGGGAACCTGCGTAATTCCGATGTTTGAACGAAATCGTTACTTCGCCGGAAAGCCAATGATGGTTGGTGATTTTGATGCCGAACAACAATACGTGATCGGCAAGAACCGTCTGCAGAATCGATTGATTCACGGCGCCGGCATTATCTGCGGCTTGCGGCTAAGCAATCCCAGGATCATCGATAGCAAACTCATTGTCGAGATCTCGGAAGGCGCGGCCCTTGATTGCTGCGGCAACTTGATCGCAGTCAACGCGCCCGCAAAGGTCGAAGTGCAGGCGGACAGTGGTCTTGCGGAAGCCACTTTGGGCGAAGGCAACTATTACTTGTACCTTCGTTTCTCTGAATGCATCAGACAGCCGATCATGGCACACACAAACGCATCCTCTTGCGAAGAGGTGTGTTGCTACAACCGAATCAGAGAGACATTTGAAATTGTCTTGAGCACTCGGGGCCCGTCGGCCGGGTTTTTCTTTACTGGGACCGTGACAACCAGCGACGGGGAAACGCCAATAGTCGGAGCGAAGGTCAGGGCGCTGCAACAGCAAGTTGTCAAAGCCGAAACCCTGACAGACAACAGCGGGGCCTTCAGGCTTGGCGTTCCTGTGGACGTCGCCGCGTACGACATCGACGCCTCAGCAACCGGATTCACGCCTGCTGTAAGCCCTAATCAATCGATTCCCGCAGGCCAAAAGGAACTAAGACTAGTTCCTAACTTCGCGCTGGCAGCGAAAGCAGGCGCAGGGACGGCTCCTGACGCAGTGTGCGACGAATTGGTTCAGAATTATTTCGAAGGACACTCGCTGACTTGTGTGGGCTGCGACGCTCCGCGGGTTTTTCTCGGCGTGGTCAACATTAACGGCACGGTGAGTATCAATCAAAATTCATCTGAGACGCGGGAGAATCGCGCTGTCGTTTACACGAACCCCATGCTTCATGATCTTTTCTGCGATCATGTCTCAGACTTCAACAATCCGCATCGCACAACGGCCGAACAGATTCGGGCCCTGCAGAGTGTGAACAACGTTGGCAACGTTTCCGGCGCGCGCTACGTGAGTAATATCGATCTCGCTTCCGAGGATGCCACCATCGATGTGACACCGGATCCCAACAATCGGCGAATCGGTTTGCAACTTGCCGCAAACGCGGTGAAGCCGAAGCACTTGAACGAGGACACGATCAATGACCTTTTAATTTCTCCTGATAGCTCGATCCTGATTCAGCCAAATACCGTCGCGAAGAGCATCGCGATCATGACTAATCCGGCCACCAGCGTGACCAGCGTTGGGACCGCCAAATTCATCGGCATTTCCAAAAAAACCGCGCCCGAGGATCATGTGCACGATCTGGAAGACGGTGTGGTCACGAAGCCAAAACTCGGTGAAGACGTAATCAGCACTCTTCTGGTTTCCGACGACACTATCACAATCACGCCGAACGTGGTCAAGAGGCAGATATCAATCAAGACAAATCGGGCTACACAAGTGAGCAGCGTCGGGAAAGAAAAGAGAGTTGGCGCGTCGCCTAATTTCTCACCCGAGGATCACCAACACAACATTCAAATTAACGATCGCGTACCTGACGTGGAGGGATCATTTCTCCTAACGGCCGGTGATAACGTAGAAATCAAGTCTCGTGCGGAGAACGAGTTGGTCTTCAGTGCGAGGACATCTCGGCCGTTCACAACAGGCATTGTCAGATTCGAAGGAGTCGGCATCAGCGAGTCACGAAATTCCACCGCTATAAGAAACGGTTTGAACACTAACAATGTTGCCATAGTGCTGGGGCTCATTCAGGAGGACCTCGTTTTGATCAAGGACCTCGGCCGAAATATAGAATCGCCACCAGTGATCGTGGCCGAGCAGGTGCGCAACAAGGACACTTTTCAAATTGGAATTCGTGACACTCGAACAGAAGGAAAGGCGACGACTTACATTGTGCGGTGGTGGGCGATTCCTTCCCTGGACGAAATGAACGAAATGGAGACTGTTGTTAGCCAACCGCGCTTGCAACTTGGTCCGGAGTGACGAACCCCGTGAGATTTAGCCGGATCCAATGAGTAGGGAAGAATGGCAGCTACAGTGCCCGCACCAATAGCTGCGGCAGACAGCAAGCTATTTGGGGGTTCCTAACCTGCCTCTTGCCTCGCCTAAAACCCACTCGAAATGATGGTAGAAAGAAATTAGTGTAGGGCCCACCAGATCTGTCTCTCAATTCAATTTGACTTTTTATCTGGACAGTAATATTGTCCCGCTGTGTCTCAAAGGGCTGAATTCTCACGAGCCTCTGCTTGATTGCACACTCGCTTTAAATCCAGCCTTGGTAACAAACTAATACTGCACTCTTGGACGATACCTTGAGCTGATCAGGAAAAACATTAAGAGGATTCTATTCACCAGACTAAAACCGGTTCTCCATCGCCCCTCCGGTCCCGACCCTGATCCACTTTTTTTGCGAGGTTGCAATCGTTGCCGCTACGGTTGCCAAATGTGAATTAGCCCAGCTATTGCCAGGGCGATGTAATAATGGCAATCAGGGTAGCAATCCTTAGCGGTGTCCGCATTTATGCTGAAGGTCTGGCTGAATGCCTGGATAATCGCGGCGATATCTCAGTCACCGGAATTGCGCGCAACTCTGCCGAAATCAAAAATCTCCACGAAGCCACACCCATCGACCTTATTCTTTGCGATACCTCGGATAAGGACAATGCCGACGAGGTACGCCAATTTGCCTCTTGTTTTTCCAACGTGCGAATCGTGGCAGTAGCCCTGGTGGAAACCGAAACTGAAATCATCGCCTGGGCAGAAGCCGGCATTTGCGCTTATGTGCCTCGCCATGCCTCTATAGCTCAACTTCACACCGCAATCGTCGCCGCAATGCGCGACGAAGTCTGCTGCTCACCGAGAATTACTGGCTGGTTGTTGCGCGAGTTGCGGCGACAGCCGGAAGGAAGCCTGCTCGGCGAAAGGCTGACCTCTCGCGAAATCCAAACGTTGCGGTTAATATCCAGAGGACTTTCAAACAAAGAGATAGCAAGCGAACTCCGAATATCCGTCTCAACCGTTAAGAACCACGTTCATTCCGTTCTGGAAAAACTCCAGGTACAGAGCCGCAGCCAGGCGGCCGCCGCGGAACCGGCT
>Ga0207643_10001804_pt1 | contig 11907 bp, 6 predicted proteins | sample KBSMisM62_FD_184313 | JGI IMG/M metagenome (GOLD analysis project Ga0207643, IMG submission 184313) | Miscanthus rhizosphere microbial communities from Kellogg Biological Station, Michigan, USA - KBS Miscanthus M6-2 (SPAdes) (version 2) | ecosystem: Host-associated > Plants > Roots > Rhizosphere...
CCTCCGCGATTGTCAGGCTGACTCGATCCAGCACGGGCCGGCCGTCCTTGACGACGGTCGCGTCGGCGAGTTCGAGCACGGGAACGTCGGACGACATGCGCTCAATTGTAGCCACGGATGAACACGGATGAACACGGAACGGCGTGATGACGCGAAAACTCTTCATCGCGGCCGTCATCGCTCTTCCACGTTGTGCTTGTGCAAGAGTCGGTGCAGTGCGGGAGCGGTCAGGAGCGCGAACGCGGCAATGAACACAGGCCTGCATAGAGGGCGAAGAGGCCGGCGAAGATTTTTCCCGCCGTCGAGTGGATTTCTCCGACCGGGCCCATTCCGCCGAGCAGCATCGAGGCGTTCAGGAACTTCGGCGAGCACCCCGGCGCCGAGATCGACCTGCATCAGGTCGGCTACCTCTTCCTGCTCGACGACCCGGTCGACGTTGCCGCGTTCGAGGCGAGCGTCGAGCTGCTGAACTCCCTCGGTGTCCCGAGCCGCTTCGTATCGCTCACGCGCGCGCTTCAGGAGTGACGGCTCCTGCACGTTGGCGTCCCTGGGGCTCAACACCAGTGCGCACAGCGCCGGCACTATGGTCAACGCGAACACGAGCGCGCCGACGAGCGCGAAGCTGTAGGTCAGCGACAACGGTCTGAAGATCCGCCCTTCCACACGCTCGAGCGTGAAGACTGGAATGAGCGCGGCGATGATGATGGCCATCGCGAAGAACGTCGGGCGCGCCACGTCGAACGCACTCCGAGCGATCACCGGCAGCAGCTCCCGCCGCTGCGTGGGCCGTCGCACGGCGGTCGCGTGGAGTACGCTCTCCACGAGGACGACGGCACCGTCGACGAGGATGCCGAAGTCGATCGCCCCCATCGAGATGAGATTCGCCGGCAGACCGATCCAGCGCAGGCCGATGAACGCCGTGAGCAGCGCCAGCGGTATCACCGCGGCGACGATGAAGGCGCAGCGAAGACTGCGCAGGAAGAGCCAGACCACTGAGATGACGAGGAGCGCCCCGAAGAGCAGGTTGTGGTGCACCGTTGAGAGCGTCTCGCTCACCAGCCTCGTGCGATCGTAGAAGGGCTCGATCCGCATGCCCTTCGGCAGGATCGCGTCGTTCAATTCCTGAACCTTGGCGTGGATGCCATCGAGCACGACGCTGGGGTTCTCGCCCCGGCGCAGGAGCGCGAAGCCTTCCGCGACGTTGGTGTCGAGGTTGTAGCCGACCGATCCACGTGTTGGCACGTGCGAAGCCACCACGCGCGCCACGTCGCCCACCCGCACCGGCGTCCCGTCGTGGCTTGCCAGGACAATGGCCTGGACGTCTTGCGCATTCGTCAGATATCCGACCCCGCGGATCGTCAGCTCCTGATCCCCGGAACGCATGAAGCCGCCACCGACGTTCTTGTTCGACCGTTCGAGCGCTGCGGTCACGTCTGACAACGTCAGGCCGTGCGCGAGCAGGCGCGAGGGATCGACCTGCACGTGGATCTCTTTGAGAAACCCACCGAAGCACACGACATCTGCGACACCTGGAACCTGACGAAGCACACGAGAGACCGTCCATTGCAGCTCCGCGCGGGTGTCGGTCAGCGTGTGCCGATCGCTGACGACGCGGAATTGGTAGATTTCGCCGAGGGGCGTCGCTTCGGGGGCCAGGCTCACCTGGACGCCTTCGGGAAGACCGTCGGCCTCGGCGGTCCGCTCCTGCACGATTGCGCGCGCGCGAAAGGCGTCGGCGCTGTCGTCGAACGTGAGGGCGATGAGCGACAACCCGAACAGGCTCTCGCTGCGCATGAAGAGCATGTCGGGCGTGCCGTTCAGCACGCGCTCGAGCGGCACCGTGACCTGACGCTCGATCTCCTCCGGCGCCAGACCTGCCACCTGGGCGATGACGGTGACTTGTACGTTGGTCACGTCGGGGAACGCTTCGACGGGCGTCGCGAGATAGGCGCGAACGCCATACGCGGCGATCGCGAGCGTGAGGACCAGCACCGGCAGTCGCCGACGCACGCAGAAATGAATGAGGGATCGCAGCACGGATCTTCGCGTCCGTTACAGGAGTTGATCGGCCGCGCCATCGAGGAGCAGTGCCCCGCGAACGACGACTCGATCCCCTGGGGCCAGGCCCGATACGACCTGGACGCGGCCGTTGAGCGGCTGCCCCACGACGACAGCGCGCCGCTCAAAGGTCGTCGGGCTCTTCTCGACGTACACGACGGTGTCTTTGCCTTTGACCAGGACGGCTTCCGTTGGCAGCGTCAGGCTGCTGGCGTCATGACCCACGGCGATGTCGGCACGTCCGTACATGCCGGGTCGCAGCGGTGTCGTGTGGAGCGACAGCGAGATCCGGACCGGCGCGGTCCGCAGCCCACTGGATACGACAGCGCCGACCGACACCACATTGCCGGCGAGCGTCTGTTGAAGGGAGGGCAACTCGACGCGGGCCGTCGCACCCTGTCGCACCAGTGGGAGATCGCGTTCGAACACGTCGGCAACGACCCACAACGAGGAGGGATCGCCGATTTCCACCAGCGGCTCGGTGCCACGCTGGACGGCCATGCCCTCGGTCGCCTTCCGAGTGATGATCGTGCCGGCAATCGGCGCACGCAGCATGACCGCGGTGCCAGCGCCCGGCCCGACGAACGACGTGCTTGCTTGGGCTCGCGCCAATTCGGCTTCGAGCTCCGTTACCTTGGTTTCGGCAGCCAGTTTCTCGCGCTCGATGCCGATGCCTTCTTCGAGCATGCGCCGCTCGCGATCGAGTGAGGCTCTGGCCTCGAGCAGCGATGCGTTCGCGGTGTCCACTGCGGCGCGCACGCTTGCCGCCTCCGGACAGTCGAGCGTGACGAGCGGGCTGCCAGCGCGCACGGTGTCGCCGGTGCTCACGTGGACGTGAACGACACGCCCATCCAGGGGTGCCCCGACCTGTGAGACCGCGCCATCTTTGAATTCCACGCGCGCCGGCACCCGCAAAGCGCCGTCTTCTGTCACCGGTCCCGCGGCTTCGACTACCACGAATTGGCGCGACGCTTCGGGGACCCGGACCATCCCGTCCGGCAAGTCGTCCGGAAGCTCACGTTCCGTTTGGGTCGTTGCGGTCGCCGGTGCCGAGCAGCCAGGAAGAGCGACGGCCGTGCTCAGCGTGCCAGCGATCACGCAGGACAGCAGCGATGAGTGCAGGCGCATGCCTCGTCACGCTGCAAGAGCCGGTCACGCCAGCGCTGTCGCAGAACTCTCGTCGCCGCAATGAGTTGCTGATTCTGTGAACTCTGCAGCTGTGGCGACGATTGACCCATATGTGCATTTCTGCCACACTCGCGCGGTGCAGGTCTGGACGAAGCTCGCCATCGGATTCACGGCGACCGCTATCGTGATCGTGAGCGTGTACGGCGCGTATCAGCTCGTCGAGGAGCAAAGGGATTTACGCGTGGCCGCCGAGCGCGACCTGCGACTGACTGGTGCCGCCCTCCAGATCGCTGCCGGCAATGCACTTCGAGATCGGCAGCCCGCCGACGTTCGCATCGTCGTCGACACCGTCAAGCTGCGGGATCCCTCGCTCGACGTGCTCGTATTCGATGCAGCGGGAGGGCTCATCGCCGGTTCCTGGGGCAGCGGCGCTGCGGAGGACCTCGTTCGTCGATCGATTCACGAGGCACAGAGCACGACGAGCGCGGTGGTGAGTTTCGAAGGGCCTCGCGGCCTGTCGTACGTCATTGGCGCCTTCCCTATTCGGGACCGCGACGACGTGAACATCGGCGCGCTGGCGCTCGTCCGGCCGCTGGATGAATTGCGGCGTGATCTCACGTCGGAGACGAGGTCGACGATCTTCTCGCTGGTCACGCTGATCATTGGACTGGTCGTTGCGGGCTGGTTCCTGGCGTCGGTGTATGTCAGGGGTCCTGTTCTCGATCTGGTGCGCACGATGCGCGCCGTCCGCGCCGGAGACCTGTCAGCGAAAGCCAGGTTCCGGCGCAAGGACGAACTCGGGGCCGCGGTCGCGGAATTCAACGCGATGATGACGGAGCTGGCCGATGCGCGCGGCCGTCTCATCGCCGAGGGCGAGGCACGCGAAGCGCTCGAGGCCAATCTACAGCACGCCGACAAGCTCATCGCGCTCGGGCAATTGTCAGCCGGCCTCGCGCACGAGATCGGATCGCCGCTGCAAGTCTTGAACGGGCGCGCGAACGCCATCGCCGGACGGACTGACATCCCGGCCGACGTCCGCCGCAGTGCGCAGATCCTCGCGAACCAGTCCGATCGGATTACGCACATCGTCGAGCAGCTCATGACCTTCTCGCGGCAGAGCGTGCCTGCCATCGGTGACACGCTTCTTGGTGATCCGGTTCACGACATCGTCGAACTGTTGCAGCCGGAAGCGCGCCGCCATCGTATCCATCTCGAGTTCGAGTGTGACCCGTCACTGCCATCGGCGCACGTGGACGTCGGCCAGGTGCAGCAGATCGTGATGAATCTTCTGAGCAACGCCATCCGCGCGACGCCGCAGGACGGGCATATCCGTGTGAAGCTCGCGGCCGGCTCGTTGTCTCGCCGAGGCCGGGCCGAGCCATCGGTCGTGCTGACGGTCGAAGACACGGGCGAGGGCATTCCAGACGCACTCGTGTCGCGAATCTTCGAGCCGTTCTTCACGACCAGGTCACACGCGGGCGGTACCGGCCTGGGTCTCGCGGTCGTGAAGGCGATCGTCGACGCCCACGGTGGCACCATCGCCGTCGCGACGCGTGCCGGACACGGGACGACATTCACTGTGCACTTCCCTTCGGCTGCCCCGAACGTGGCTGGCGGCTGGGTGGCCTGATATGCCTCGCCGAACCCTTCTTGTCGTCGACGATGACGCCAACGTCGCTGACTTTCTGCGTGAGAGCCTCATCGAACGTGGCTACGACGTCGAGACGCACACCTCACCCGAAGAGGCGCTGGGACAGATCGTCAGCAAGCGCTTCGACCTCGTGATCACGGATCTCCGCATGCCGGGGATGGCCGGGACGGACATGCTGGCCGCGATTCTGAGCCGGCGCCCGGACCAACTCGTGCTGCTGATGACGGCGTTCGGCAGCATCGATCTCGCGGTCGCGGCGGTGCGCGCGGGAGCCTGTGACTTCATCGCCAAGCCGTTCAAGGTCGAGGCGCTGGCCTTTGCGATCGAGCGGGCGTTCCGCGATCGCGAGATGCGCCGGGAGATCGTTCGCCTGCGCGCCCGATCGGTGAATGGCGATACCGGACCGCTCGTGGCGAAGAGTGTCGCCATGCGCGGTGTCGTCGAGCGGGCTCAACGCGTCGCGGATCTGGATTCGACGCTCCTGCTCACCGGGGAGACGGGTACAGGGAAGAGCGCCCTCGCACGATTCATCCACGACACGAGTGCGCGCCGGCGGCGCCCGTTCCAGCACGTGAATTGCGCGTCGCTCCCCAGCACGCTGATCGAGAGCGAGCTCTTTGGTGTTCGCCGCGGGGCCTTCACGGACGCCCGCGAAGATCGGACCGGTGCGTTCATCGCCGCCGCCGATGGCACGTTGTTTCTCGACGAAGTCGGTGAATTGAGCCTGGACACTCAGGCGAAGTTGCTGCATGCGCTCGAGAGCGGGCAAGTGCGGCCGCTGGGCAGCACGTCCGGACTGCCGTTCCGCGCCCGCGTGATCGCGGCCACGAATCGCCCACTCGAATCGCTGCTGCGCGATGGACAATTCCGGCCCGATCTCTATTACCGGTTGAACGTCATCCGCATCGAGGTCCCGCCGTTGCGCGAACGTCGCGACGACATCGTTCCGCTGGTCGATGTCATGCTGGCGCGAATGAGCGATCGGCAATCGCGTCCCGTGCTCGGCGTGTCTGCTGCGGCGATGAAGCGCCTGATGACCTATCCGTGGCCGGGCAACGTGCGCGAACTCGCGAATGTGATCGAGCGGGCGGTCGCCCTGTGCGACCACGATTCCGTCCTCCCCGAAGATCTGGACTTTCCGCAGGAACACACCATCGACACGCTGCTGGCGCAGAGCGCTCAGGGACCGCTGCCGCTCGAAGAACTCGAACGCGTCTACGTGCAGCGAGTGTTGGAGAGCCGCGGCGGCAACAAGGCCGAAGCCGCGCGCATCCTCGGCATCAACCGTCGAACGTTATACCGGATGCTCGGCCGGTCATTCGGATTGCAGGGCCGGATGGCCGAGTAGCTTCGACACCGTGTCAGGCCTACTGTTTGGCCTCAAACGAACCGAAACAGACAGATGTGGTATTGCGCGGAAATGCAAGAGCTGTTATGTCTGTACGAAAACAATGTCCACGTTGTTCCAGTGGGGATGTGGTGCCGCTGGACGCGATTCTGTCTTCTCCGAATTTCGACTTCTTCCGATGCGCTGATTGCCGGCAGTTCTGGCAGGTTCCAAAAGCCGAAGAGGGCCCCGCAGGCACAATTGTGAGCGGCGAACCGATCATTCCGCGTGTTGTCGAAATGACGGCTTAACGAATAACCCGGAAGGATCTCCGCCGCGACAGCGACAGCTACTGCGAAGAATTCGGATTGGACCGCGACTAGGTCAGGTCTCTCGAATTCGCGGAGACGCGTGGTTCGGCTAAGACGATCCGCGTGACTGGATCGTCTTTTCACAACGATCAGATATGTCAGGTCGCCGCGCCGCTTCGGATGGAACTGCGCCGCACTGCCGGGGTCAAAGACGGTATGCGTGAGGTCGGCTGGGAGACCAAGCTCGAAACCATGTGGCAAGACGTCCGCTACGCTGCGCGGACGCTGCGACGCTCGCCTGGCTTCACCGCAGTGGCAGTCCTGTCACTCGCGCTCGGCATCGGCGCCAACACGGCGATCTTCACCTTGATCAACGCGCTGATGCTCCGCTCCTTGCCGGTGAGCCACCCCGAACGGCTCGTCGAGTTGCTCAGTCGCTATCCCGGAGAGCCGCGCCTGAGCTCCTTCTCGTGGCGCCACTACGAGCACTTTCGCGATCACAACCAGTCCTTCTCGGAGCTTCTGGCGACTTCCCGCGCGCGCTTTCAGGTGGCCGGGGAAGGAATCGCGCCGGAGACAATCGACGGCGAGTACGTCGCAGGCAACTTCTTCATCTCGCTCGGCATGCGGCCCGCTCTCGGACGTGTCATCAACGGACAGGACGATCAGTTGGAGTCCCCGACCGCCGCCAGCGCCGTAGTCAGCTGGTCGTACTGGACCAACCGGTTGCACGCGGATCCCGCGATCGTCGGCAAGGCCATCATCCTCAACGGTGCGCCGGCGACCATCGTCGGCGTCGCGCCGCAAGAGTTCTTCGGCCTCCAGGTCGGCATGAGGCCCAGCGTGTGGCTGCCGATGGCGATGGAACCGATGCTCCAAAAGCCGAGTCGCCGGATGGACGGCTCGTTGGGCGTCGGCATGCTTGGACGTTTGCGCCCCGGCGTCACCATCGAGCAGGCCCTTGCCGAGATGAAGGTCCTCGACCGCTATCGCCTGGAGGATTTCGCGAAGACCCGGTCGGCCGCGTTCGCGCGCGACTTCACCATCGAGTTGGAACCGGCGGCCGCGGGATTCGCCGCGCTGCGCGATCGATTCGCGGCCTCGCTGCTCGTGTTGATGGCCCTGGTCGCACTGCTCCTGCTGATTGCGTGCACGAACGTTGCGGGCCTGCTGCTGGCGCGTGCGGCCGCGCGGCAGCACGAGATGGCGTTGCGCGTCTCGCTCGGTGCAGGCCGCGTGCGGCTGGTGCGGCAGGCGTTGACCGAGTCACTGCTGCTCGCGGCTATGGGCGGCGCGCTCGGCGTCGCGCTCGCGTCCCTCGGTGCCGGGACGCTCGTGCGCGTCGTCCTCTCCGGGCGCGAGTTTCTGCGGCTTCAGCAACGCATCGAGATTCAGGTGCAACCCGATCTGCAGGTGCTGTTGTTCACCATCACGATCGCCGTGTTGACCGCCGTGCTGTTCGGGGCAGCGCCCGCCTGGCACGCCTTGATCACTGCGCCGGTATCCTCGCTGCGCACACACGGAGCCGCTGCAGAGACACGATCACGCCGCCTGTTTGGAAAGGGCCTCGTCGTTGGACAAATAGCCTGGTCGATCGTGCTCTTGAGTGCGGCCGGCCTGTTCGCGCAGCACCTCTCGAATCTGCGGAACCAGGACCTTGGCTTTCAACGAAGATCCTTGTTGCTGGTCACACTAGACGCGACGAGCAGCGGATATCCGCGTGACCAATTGTTCACTCCGTACCAGCAGTTGCTTGGCCGGCTCGCGGAGGTTCCCGCCGTCCGCGCGGTCACGCTCAGCGGAGTCACGCCGATCTCCGGCGCGGGAGCGTCGCGGTTCATCAGCGTCGAGGGCTTCGCAGAGTCACCGGATGCGCGCCGCTACGTGCCCCTCAACTGGGTGGGGCCACGCTACTTCGAAACGTTCGGCACACCGCTGCTGGCGGGGCGCGATTTCGCGTTCACTGACAAGGGAGGTCCGCCGGTCGCCATCGTCAACCAGGCCATGGCCCGCTATTATTTTGGTGACAGGGATCCCATCGGAGGGCGTTTCCAGCTGGTGGGTCCGTCCAGCAGCGGCATCACCGGCGCTCCGCCTGACCAGGCGTACACGATCATCGGCGTGGTAGGAGACGCGAAATACATGGATTTGCGTGAGACGCCGTCGCGCACGATCTATCTGAACGCGTTCCAGGAGCGGAGCATGTTCGTGAATGAGCTTGCACTCAAGACGTCGGGGCGTCCAGCCGCCGTGACGGACGAGGTTCGTCGAATTGTGCGCGAAGAACTGAAGACTGTTTCGATCGCTCGCGTGACGACGATGGACGACCTGATCGACGCATCGGTGGTGTCGGAACGGGTGATCGCAACACTCTCCGCTTTCTTCGGCGGTCTCGGAGCCTCGCTCGCCGCGCTCGGCCTCTACGGCCTGCTGGCCTATACCGTGACGCGTCGGACCAATGAGATCGGGATCCGAATGGCACTCGGCGCGACGCGAGCTCATGTCTCGCGCATGGTGTTCAAGGGCGCCCTCGGCCTGGTGTGCGCCGGGCTGGTAATCGGAGTGCCGCTCGGTGTCCTGAGCCGCCGCGCGGCGACCCGCATCGTTACAGACCTATCTGTGGAGAGCCTCTGGCCGCTGGCGCTCGCCACCGCCACGATGCTCGCGATCGCCCTGGTCGCGGCGTACGTGCCGACACGCCGCGCCGCCAGCGTCGAACCAATCGGGGCACTGCGGCAATGACCGGCGGCCACACCTGATCGCCGCCTGGGCGAATTCGGCTACGACAGGCGGAGGGACGATCTGTGCTGCGGTTCAGGCATGACCGCGCCGGAGGTGCTTCACCAGGCCTTCGTGGTCAGCTTGCTCCCACAATCGCTCGAGCTCCGGATCGGAGGCATCGCCGCGCACCCAGTCGGCCATCCGCTCCAGCATCGCGGCCTGACGCTCGCGTGCCGCCGGGAACCATCGCGGTGTAGTCACCTGTGCATTGCGAATATTGGCTGCCGTCGCCCACCAGGCGAGTTGAAGCGCGAAGAGTTGATCGTCACTCGGCAGTTCCTCGCAGTCGAGCACGACGTTCGTCACGACATCGAGTAAGCGCTTTTCATCGACCATTACTGCGACGCCTCCCCTGGCCGTTCACGATTCACTGCCTGACACCAGTGCGTACCCGCGTCCGTTCACGATTCACTGCCTGACACCACCTAGAAGAACAGGGCGTAGACGCCAACCCAGAACGGCGCGCACAGCAACAACCCGAAAAGAATCCCTCGTGCGGCACCACGCCCGTCGTCAATGCCGGTGTCGGGACTCGTCGGCTCGATGCGTGGCACCGATATGACGACGCTGACCCTCGAGGGAATCTCCGACTCGTGAGCGACTCGATACGCCGACATCGCGCCAGTTGCCATACCGCGGATGGTGCAACCGACACGCCAGGACGACACGATGCTCGCCAGGACGACACGATGCTCGGAGCTTCATGTCGTCGCACGGGAATGCGCCCGGCATTCGAAAATCTATAGCGGGGGTTGGCCCGGATCGGTCCAGACGGGTGTCTGTGGGCAAGCGGACTTTGCCCGATGAACGCGCACAGCTTCGGTTCCTGCTTACGAGTTTGGAGACTTGCAATAGTGGAAACGCGTTATTGCTTCGATCGAGATCGTCGCGGCAAACTGCCAAGGCTATGTCATCCCGATGCCTCGACTGCAGCATGCCCATTGAAGAAGAGTTGTGGTGGTATGACCCTTCGGCGCTGGCGAGAAACGATAGTCCGCAGGTGCCTCGGGCGACAGGAGCCGGCTGGGACAATCCGTATCCACCAACGTCCGTATCCGGGCCATTTCACAAGGCGTGCCTGGTGCAGCGAATGGGCCGCAAGCTCGATTCTCTCTCGTTGGCTTAGTTCACCCGGGAACGATGGGTCCTCATCACGACCCCGACGAACGTGGGGTGACTGCTATGGCCTTTCGCTGTTTGGACTGCAACGAACCCATTGAAGGCGACCCGTGGTGGTATGACCCTCTGGCCTACGGCGCCGACCTGAGTGGTCAGGTGACGCAGCTGACGGGAATCGTCTCACAGCGGTCCGAACCACCAACGCCTGCGTCGGCACCTTTTCACAAGGCGTGCCTGGAGAGGCAAATGGGTCGGAGTATCGAATCTTAACGGTCGCCGATCCCGATCATCCGTTGTCGTCGAGCTGAAGCAGCGGGCGGAGTGACGTTTCTCGTTACCTCACATGACTGCACCTCTGCCACTCGGCGCTCGAGTGCTGGCCGAGACCGGACTCACGCCAGCCTTCTCCTTAGGCTAGAATGCCGGCAGTTCTTTGGCTGTCATAACCCCGTCACAAATATGTGATCGGGTATCGCGGTGATTGCCGCATCGCCCCCGGGCGGTTTCATCTGTATACGCTGCGGGTCCGGCACACCATGACGCCGCGATCCTGAGCGGCGGGTTGCTTCTCGCGGCAATCGAGAGGGTCAATGAAGGTTCTCGTTACGGGAGGCGCTGGATATCTCGGCGCCGTTCTCTCACTGTCGCTCATCGAGCAAGGGCACCAGGTTCGAGTTCTCGACAACCTGAAGTATGGAGGCAGGTCGCTTCTCGCACTGTTCGGCCATCCACGACTTGACCTCATGGTTGGCGACGTGCGGGACCGCAGCGCAGTTGAGCGCGCCGTCGAACAGGTCGATGCGGTCGTTCACCTCGCTGCCATCGTCGGAGATCCCGCCTGCGCCCGCGATCCGGAGGCCGCTCGCGCCATCAACGAGCGTGCATCGCTGCAGCTCATTCGATCCGCGGATACCGCCGGCGTGAGCCGGTTCGTCTTTGCGTCGACGTGCAGCAACTACGGCCGGATGGCCGACACGTCCGTGCTGGCGAGCGAGGAGCATGAACTGCGGCCCTTGTCGTTGTATGCGGAAACGAAGGTCGCGGTCGAGCGCGAGTTGCTCGCACGACGTACGTCAACGATGGCGGCGACCGTTCTGCGTTTCGCCACGCTGTTCGGCGTGTCGCCGCGGATGCGCTTCGATCTGACTGTCAACCAGTTCGTGATGGAGATGCTCGTGCATCGGCGGCTGGTTGTCTATGGCGAGCGCTTCTGGCGACCCTACGTGCATGTTCGCGACGCGGCAGGCGCGATCGCAACGGTGCTGAACGCGCCTGTCGATCTGGTGCGGAGTCATGTATTCAACGTGGGGCACACGGACGAGAACTATCGCAAGATGGACCTGGTCGAGATGATTGGCCGGCGCGTCCCCGCCGCGGCGGTCGAGTTCGTGTCGGTGGCCGACGATCCGCGCGACTACAAGGTGTCGTTCGAGCGCATCCGCTCGACCTTGTCTTTTACGCCGATGCGTCGCGTCAGTGATGGCATCGAGGAGGTCGCGCGGCTGATCGAATCCGGAGTGCTCGGAAGCGTT
>Ga0207643_10001805_pt1 | contig 11905 bp, 9 predicted proteins | sample KBSMisM62_FD_184313 | JGI IMG/M metagenome (GOLD analysis project Ga0207643, IMG submission 184313) | Miscanthus rhizosphere microbial communities from Kellogg Biological Station, Michigan, USA - KBS Miscanthus M6-2 (SPAdes) (version 2) | ecosystem: Host-associated > Plants > Roots > Rhizosphere...
TGACCGCGTCCGCGGCAGGCGGACGGGTCGGCGGCTCGCGCTCGCGGCGGTCTTCGAGGCGGACTTCGGCCAGCGCACCGCGGACGCCGTCCTCGAGCGTCACCTCGCCGAGGAGGAGCGCGACGCGAACGCCGCCACGTTGGCGCGCGAGCTCGTGGCCGCAGTCATCGAACACCGCGACGGGATCGACGCCGAGATCGGCCGACGCGCGCCGCAGTACCCGGTCACGGGCCTGGCCCGGATGGACCGCGCACTGCTCCGTTGCGCCATAGGCGAGGTGCTACACTCGGCCACGCCGGCCCGGGTGGCCATCGCCGAGTGGGTCGAGCTGGCACGCACATACAGTGGAGAACCGATGCGACGCCTCATGAACGGCGTCCTCGGGAACATCGCAGGGGAGCCCAGCGGCACTCGGCCGCCGACCCCATCACTCAACTCCGAGGAGGGAGTCAGTGGCAACAACGTACGAACGCCTCAAGAAGATCGTCGTCGAGCAGCTCGGCGCCGACGAGGATGAGGTCAAGCCCGAGGCGTCGTTCGTCGACGACCTGAACGCGGATTCCCTCGACCTTGTCGAACTGATCATGAGCCTGGAAGAGGAGTTCGGGACGGAGATCTCGGACGAGGATGCAGAGAAGATCCGCACCGTCCAAGACGCCGTCGACTACATCGACGAGCACTCCTCCTAGCAGGTCGTCCGTCACGTCCGAGGTGCGTCCCGGACACGCCGTCGTCGAGCGGCTCGGACTCCCGGTCCGGGACGTCGATCTCATCGAACAGGCACTCGTCCACTCCTCGTGGCTGCACGAGCACCCTGACGCAGCCAGGGGACACAACGAACGGCTCGAGTTCCTCGGCGACGCCGTCGTCAACCTCACGATCTCCGAGGCGCTGTATGCCCGTCATCCCGACGATGACGAGGGCGCCTTGTCGGCCCGCCGTGCCGCGATCGTCTCGACCACCGGTCTCGCCCGCCTAGCCGGCCGGATCGAGCTCGGGCGCTATCTCCTCCTCGGCGAGGGGGAGTCGCAGCGCAGCGGCCGTCGTCGACCATCGCTGCTCGCCTCCTCGTTCGAGGCGCTGACCGGCGCGCTGTATCTCGACCTCGGCTACGACGTCGTCCGGCGCTGGCTGCAGACGCTCGCAGAACCAGAGCTGTCGCTCGAGGCACCCGTCCTCTCGCTCAAGAGCCCGAAGTCCCGCTTGCAGGAATACACACAGCGGAGATCCGGAGAGCGACCCGATTACCGGCTCGTCGAGGCGTCTGGGCCGGACCACGAGAAGTCCTTCCGCATCGAGGTGTGGGTCGACGGCGAGCAACTCGGCGTCGGTGAGGGGCCGTCACGTCGGACCGCCGAGACCTCGGCGGCGGCGCAGGCGATCGAGCGGATCCGCGCCGAGCGGGCAGCAGACAGACTCGCGCATGCGGAACGGCCCTCGTCCGGTGGCGACGGCCGTCAGCGCCGAGCCCAGCGCGAACGTCGACCCGCCTGATGACCACCAACCCGGCACCGCCCAGGCTGCTCGCGCTCCGGGTCCAGGGCTTCAAGTCCTTCGCCGAGCGGACCAACGTCGAGTTCGGCGGGGGGATCAGCGCCGTCGTGGGCCCGAACGGGTCGGGCAAGAGCAACCTCGCCGATGCCCTCCGCTGGGCGCTTGGCGAGCAGGGTCGTGCGCTTCGGTCGCGCAAGGCCGAGGACGTCATCTGGGCCGGTTCTGAGAAGCGCACCGCCCAGGGCATGGCCGATGTCACGCTCGTCCTGGACAACGCCGACGCGCTGCTGCCGGTCGATTTCCAGGTCCTCGAGTTCGGGCGGCGGCTGTACCGGAGCGGCGAGAACGAGTACCTCCTCAACAAGCAGCGCATCCGGCTTCGTGACCTCGTCGACCTGCTGGACGCCGCGCATCTCGCCGACAACGCATTCCTGTTCATCGGACAGGGCATGGTCGACCAGGCGCTCGCGCTCCGACCCGAGGAGCGGCGTCCGCTGTTCGAGGAAGTCGCGGGGGTCCGGCGCCATGAGCGCCGGCGACGGAAGGCGGAGGAGCAGCTCGCAGAATCGGAGGCGAACCTCGCGCGGGTCGATGACATCCTTGCCGAGCTCCGCCCGCAGGCCCGTCGCCTCGCGGCGCAGGCCGAGCAGCAGACCGCCCGCTCGTCGATCGCCGACGAGCTCGCCACGGCACTGCTCGCCTCGACGCACGCGCGCTGGCACGAGGCCGCTTCCCGTCTCGCTATCGCTTCCGAGCGGCGCCTCACGTCTGACGCCGAGGCCGCACGAGCGATGGCCGATCTCGCATCGGCGGAGGCGGTCGCTGCGGCGCTGGCGGGCGAGCTGTCGGCGCGTGCCGATGCCGAGCGAGAACGCCGCGAGACCCACGAGACCGCACGGGCCGCCCTGACCGATCTGCAGCTGCGGGACGGGCGACTCGGATCGGAGCTCGACGCCATCGAACGCGATCGCTTCCGGCTTGCCGACGAGCGGGCGACCGCGGACGCCGACCTCGCGAACCATCGGCGAGCGGTCGTTGCGCCGGTCCCGGCCCGGGATCTCGACCTCGAGGCGGCCGTCGGTGCCGCGGAACGGGAGCTAGCCGACGCCCTCTCGGAACTCGCATCGTTGCGTTCCGAGTCGACGGCACGTGGCGAGGAGGCCGCCGCCATCCGACGCGCGGAGGCCGCTCGAGCGGCAGAGGCGGAGACCGCACGTCGCCGACTCGCCGAGGCCGAGCGGCAGGCCGCTACCGAACGGTCCGCGGCCGAGACAGCGGCTACGCGTCGCGACGAGGCAGTCACACGCTCCGAAGCTGCACGCCGCGCGCTCGAATTCGCGGTCGCCGCCGAGCGCTCCGCCCAGACCGCCGCCGAGACGGCGCGCACATCGCTCGAAGCTGCTGATGCGCAGCGGTCGAGTGCCGCGGAACGGCTCGCGGGGTCGTCGACGGCAGCTGCCGCACTCCGCGGCCGGGTCGAGGCCCTCGGTGGTCAGCTCGACGAGGACGAGCGACGTCCCATCGCGCGCGCAGCCAGGAAGGTCGGTGGCCGGCGGCTGGACGAGGACCTCGTCGTCGATCAGGAGCTCCGTGCGGCTGTCGAGGCAGCCCTTTCCGATCGTGCCCGCGCCTATCTCGTCGCATCGGCCTCGATCGCGGATCTCGCGGGCGAGCGAGGTCGTTTGGTGGTCGAGGAACGCCTGAGCGGTGGCAGCACAGGCCAGGACGCTCCGACTCGACGATGGCTCGACGCCGTCGCAGGCGCCGGTGGTGGCCGACTCGTGGATGTCGTCCGGCGCGATGCGACGGGTGGCGTCCGCCGTCTGCTCGAGCGGACCGTGTGGCTCCCGGGCCTTCCCGCCTGTCTCGCGCTGCAGGCGCAGATGCCAGCTGGCTGGCTGGCGGTCCCGCGTGACGGGTCAGCGGTCGTCGACGACACCGGGATCGCGCTCGGCGCATCGGAGGGCGCTCTCGAACGACGAGCCGAGCACAGCCGTCTGTCGACCGACCTCGAACGCCTTGACGGTGAGCTCGGCGAGCTCCGGGCACAGGCCGATGGGGCGGCGCGGGCCGCGGAGCAGGCCCGCTCGGCCTTCGACGCTGCCCGCGCTGAGGTGTCACGCCTCTCCGGCGAGCGTCGGCAGATGGAGGAGGCGGAGCGGTCGGCCGTTCGCGAGACCGAGGCTGCGACCCGCGAGGCGAGCTGGCATGCGGCCCAGCAGCAACGACTCGATGCCGATGTCGCCCGGTTGCGGGACGCGCTCCCGGCCGACCCGGTCGCGACCAACGCGACGAGCAACGCCCCTGAAGACGCGACCGCGATCGCGACCTGGGAAGCGCGCGCGGGCGAGCTCCGAGAGCGACGGGATCGTATGGCGGCCCGACTCGCCGAGCACGACGGCACGCGGCGGGATGCCGAACATGGCCGAGCGCGGGCTGAGGCCGCTGTGTCCATGGCCGAGGAACGCATCGCCCGGGCCGACCGCGAGTCCGCGACGCTCGTCGAACGCGAGGCGGCGCTCCGCGCCGAACGTGACCGCCTGGGGACCGACATCGCAGTTGCCGCCACGCGAGAACGGGATGCGCGCGAGGCACTCGCTGCGCTTCACTCGGCGGATGCGGCCGACCGGTCGCGACTGGCCGAAGCTGAACGCGAGGCCTCAGCGGCCCGAGAACGCCTGCGCACCGCCGACGACCGAGTTCGCGCCGCGGATCACACCGAACTCGAGGCTCGGCTCGGTCTCGAATCGCTGCGCGACGGCGTGCTCGTCGAGCTTGCGGGGCTTGGCGACCTCGGCTTTGCCAGCCTCGGGATCCGTCCGGCCGCGCCTCCGTCCGATGACGTCCTGGACGAAGCGCTCGATGGCGAGGGTGACGCCCCCGACGCGGGTGCTCTCGAAGGCGCCCTGACCGAGATCGCCGAGCGATGGGCGACCGAGCCGCCGCCGACCGATGCACCGGCGCCTGGGCGCGTGGCCCAGCTGCGGCGTCGATATCACGAGCTCGGAGCAGCGAACCCGTATGCGGTCGAGGAATATGACGAGCTGAAGGCTCGGCTCCAGTCGCTCGAGGGGCAGGGCGACGACCTGCGCTCCGCGATCGCGAAGACGCGCGAGCTGATCGCCGAACTGGACCTCTTGATCGCGACGCAGTTCCGCACGACCTTCGCGGCGCTCGAGACGGCATTCGAGCGACGTTTCGAGCAGTTGTTCGGGGGCGGCTTCGCCAGGCTTTCCCTGACCGACCCGAGCGACCTCGGCGCGACCGGCGTCGAGATCGTCGCGCGGCCGCCGGGCAAGAAGCCGCAGGCACTCGCGATGCTGTCGGGCGGTGAGCGTGCGCTGACCGCGGTCGCCCTGTTGTTCGCGATGCTCGAGGTCCGGCCGGTGCCGTTCTGCGTCCTCGACGAGGTCGACGCGGCTCTCGACGAGGCCAACATCGGCCGCTTCGCCGATGCCCTGCGGTCATTGGCCGATACGACGCAGTTCATCGTCATCACCCACAACCGCGGCACGATCGAGGCCGCCGACGCGCTTTATGGCGTGACGGTCGGCGACGACTCGGTGTCCCGCGTGATCAGCCTGCGCCTCGATGAGGCACAGGCGTTGGCATCGGAGCGGCGCGGCGAGCTGACCGCGGCGGGCTGATGGCGTTCTGGCGACGTCGGCGCGAGGAGCCGAAAGAGGCAGAGCCGATCGTTCCGGTCGAGCCGGAGGCGCCGACCGTGCCGGAGGCGCCAGCTGAGCCAGAGGTGCCGGTCGAGCCGAAGCCCGTTGCGGAGTCGATGCCGCAGGCCCCGATCGAGGATCCGCCGCCGTCGGCCGAACCAGAGCGGGCCGTCGTCCACGAACCGGCCGCCGCGGCACCCGCGTACGCCCCGTTCGACCCGACCGCGTTCCTCGCGGTCGCCCCGGCCCACACCCTCGACCAGGGTCTCGAGCGGACTCGCGGTACGTTCATGACCCAGCTCCGCGGCTATCTCGGTGGGGCCGAGGGCCCGGCCTGGGACGAGGTCGAGGAGACGCTCATCGCCGGCGACGTCGGAGCAACGCTCGCGATCGATCTCGTCGATCGTGCTCGGCGCCGGCACCACCCCGAAGGCCCGGAGGCCGCGATCCGCGATGAGCTGGCGGCCCTGCTCGTGGACCGTGACCCCGACTGGTCGCCCCAGCCCGCGGCGGCCGGCGGTCCGGCGGTCGTGCTCGTCGTCGGTGTCAACGGCACCGGCAAGACCACGACGATCGGCAAGATGGCGGCTCGCTACATCGGGGAGGGGCGGACGATCATCCTCGCCGCGGCAGATACGTTCCGGGCTGCGGCCATCGACCAGCTCCGGATCTGGGCCGACCGGGCGGACGTCCCGGTCGTCGCGCATGCGCCGGGCGCCGACCCTGGCGCGGTCGTCTACGACGCGCTGGACGCGGCGATCGCCCGGCAAGCCGACATGGTCATCGCCGACACCGCCGGCCGTCTACACACGAAGGCGAACCTGATGGACGAGCTGACGAAGGTGCGCCGTATCGTCGACAAGCGGCTGCCGGGGGCCAAGCCCGAGACGCTCTTCGTCCTCGATGCCACGACCGGCCAGAACGGGCTCTCCCAGGCGAAGGCCTTCCATGAGGCGGTCGGGCTGACGGGCATCGTGCTGACCAAGCTCGATTCGACCGCCAAGGGCGGGATCGTCTTCGCGATCGAGGACGGGCTGAAGGTGCCGGTGCGGTTCGTCGGGGTGGGTGAGGGGATCAACGACCTGCTGCCGTTCGACCCGAAAGCGTTCGTCGACGCCCTCTTCGACGAGTCACCCGTGGGTCAGGCACCGACCGGCTGATCGCGCTCGACGTCGACGACGACCTGCGCGGGACGACGACTGTCCATGACCGGCAGATCGCGGAGATAGCGGACCGGCGACCAGTACAGAACCGCAGCCGCAAGCAGCGCGCCGACCGGTGCCAGGAACGCGGTCGCCCGCAGACCTATCACCTCTGCCAGGAGTCCCGCCCCGATCGCCGCGGCGAATTGCGCGCCCGCCGACCCGACATGGAAGATCGACGACACGCGGCCCAGTTCTCGATCAGCCACGCGCGCCTGTTTCACCGATGTCTCGGTGACGTCGTATGCAGTCACCGCCGAGTCACCGAGGAGCTGCTGTCCGGATAGGAACAGCGCCGCGAGCAACGGAGCGCCTGCTGGCGCCAGCGGGATGAACAGGTTGCCGATCGCGGCGAGCACCATGGAGCCGATCGCCACCGGACCAACGCCCCAGCGCTTCGTGGCTCGGGTCGCCACGACCGCGCCGACGAACGATGACGCCCCGCCGAGGCCGGCGATGACTCCGATGAGCGCCGGCGAGAGATCGAGCTCCTCGAGCGCGAACAGGAACCAGGTCGCGCCGAAGATCCCCCACAGCGTCGACATCAGCATCTGCGAACCGAGGAACGGTCGAAGCAGCTCATCTCGGCGCACAAGTCCGATCCCCGCCCTGATCTCGCTGACCACAGGCTCGCGATCCGCGGCCGGCGGCGGCGGTGCCTCGGGCGTCTTGACGGTGAACAGCAGGAACGCCGACGCGAGATACGTCGCGACGTCGATGAGGATCGTGATCGGGCCAGTCAGGATCTGGACCAGTGCGCCGCTGATCCCGAAGCCGACGAACTCGACCACCGAGCCGCTCGCAGCGAGCGCGCTGTTCGCCTCGATCAGGCGCTCACGTTCGACGATCGTCGGCAGGTAGGCGTTGTCGGCCGCGTCGAAGAAGGTCGTCAGGACCGCGGCGAGCGCGGCCACCACGATGATCTGCCAGAGGGCGAGCGTCCCGAGCACGAACGAGACGGGGATCGTCAGGAGCAGTACCGCGCGACCGAGATCGGCCCAGATCAGCACCGGTCGCCGCCGCAACCGGTCGACCCAGGCGCCGGCGACGAAACCCACGAGCAGCGCCGATAGGAGGTCGATGCTTCGGACGACCGCGACTTCGAACGGTCCGGCATGCAGCGTCAGGATCGCGATGACCGGAAGCGCGAACCGCGTGATGAGCGAGCCGAAGATCGATACGGTCGCCGCCGACCAGACCCGGACGAAGGCGTGGTTCGACCACAGCGGCGAGGCGAAGGGGTTCCGCACGACGGCGCAGCATACGTCCGCGCAGGTGCTCCGGCGCAGGCCAGGGATCAGTCGATGCGCGACGATGCGCCGTGCCCCCGGACCATCGTCTCGGGGGCGTCGCGACGGACCCTGCGTTACACTTCGGCCGCCTCGGTGCGTCAGAACTCGCGCACCACCCGGCTCGTCGTCGCGAACCCGCGACCGTCTGGCCGGTCCACCACTCGAACGGAGTCCGGATCCGACCGTGTTCGACACCCTCAGTGAGCGCCTGCGGACGACCCTCGGCAACCTGACCGGCCGCGGTCGGATCAGCGAGGCCGACGTTGATGCAGCCATGCGTGAGGTGCGCCTCGCGCTGCTCGAGGCCGATGTCAACTTCAAGGTCGTCAAGGACTTCGTCGCCCGCGTCCGCGAGAAGGCTGTCGGTCAGGACATCCTGGCGAGCCTCACGGCCGGGCAGGCAGTGGTGAAGATCGTCCACGACGAGCTCGTCGAGCTATTGAGCAAGGGCGATCGGGTCTTCCATCTGAGCGGGAACCCGGCGGTCGTGGCGATGGTCGGTCTCCAGGGTTCCGGCAAGACCACGACTACCGCCAAGCTCGCGCGCCACGTCGTGAAGCTCGGCCGACGGCCGCTTCTCGTCGCCGCCGACCCGTACCGCCCAGCCGCTGCGGACCAGCTCGAGACGCTCGGTCGCCAGCTGGACATCCCGGTCTACCGCGCACCACAGGGGACACCCGTTCCAGAGATCGCCCGTCAGGGCGTCGAGGCCGCCAAGCGCCAGACGCGAGACGTCGTGATCCTCGACACCGCCGGGCGGCTCACCGTCGACCAGGAGCTCATGCAGGAGATCGCTGCGGTCAACACCGCGGTCAAGCCGATCGAGACGCTCCTCGTCGTCGATGCGATGACCGGGCAGGAAGCCGTCGCGGTCGCGCAGGCGTTCGTCGAGGCGGTGCCCGTCACGGGACTCATCCTCACGAAGATCGACGGCGACGCCCGCGGCGGCGCCGCGCTCAGCATCTCGGCGGTCACCGGGCTGCCGGTCAAGTTCCTGGGCACCGGCGAGAAGACTGATGCCCTCGAGCCCTTCCACCCGGACCGCCTGGCCGGCCGGATCCTCGGGATGGGCGACATCCTCACGCTCGTCGAGCGGGCGCAGGAGACCTTCGACGTCAAGCAGGCCCAGCAGATGGAGGAGAAGCTCCGCACGGCGAGCTTCACCCTCGAGGACATGCTCGACCAGCTCCAGCAAGTCCAGAAGATGGGCCCGATCGGCCAGATCATGTCGATGATCCCCGGGATGGGCGGTATGGCCAACGAGGCCCAGGCCGCCGTCGACCGGGGCGAGCTCAAGCGGACCGAGGCGATCATCCGGGCCATGACCCCGGCCGAGCGTCGCGACCCGACGATCCTCACCGGCTCACGCCGCCGCCGCATCGCGGCCGGCGCGGGCACGACGCTGCCGGAAGTCAACCGGCTCGTGAAGCAGTTCAGCGAGATGCAGAAGCTCATGAAGCAGCTATCCGGAGGCGGTCGGCGCGCAGCGCTTGCCGGCCTGACGGGGGGCCGGCACTGACGCCGGGGGAGACCACGCGATGACCGACTTCAACGACACCACCACGACGCAGCCCGAGACCGACACGACGGCGACACCCGTGCCGACGACGGCCATCACTCCGCCGGCTCAGGCGGCGACGCGGCGCTCGAGCCGCGGGCGCTGGCTCGCCGCAGGGGTCCTCATCGCGGTCGTGATCGCGGTGACCGGGATGGCCACGTTCGCGCTCACGAGCACGAAGGCGACCTCGGTCGTGCTCGGCTATGTGCCGACCGACAGCGTCGCGTACGGTGAGCTCCGGCTCGACCTCCCCGGCGACCAGCGCCAGAACGTCGGCGCTTTCCTCTCGAAGTTCCCGGGTTTCGCTGACCAGGCGGCCCTCGACACGAAGCTCGATGAGGTCCTCGACCGGATCGTCGGCGAGGGGAGCCAGAACAAGCAGACCTACACGAAGGACGTGAAGCCGTGGTTCAGCGGCCAGCTGGGCTTCGCGATGGGGCCGATCCAGGTCGGTAGCGGGAGCGGCGCGGCTGCTGCGTCGCCCGATCGACGCGCGCTCGTGCTGCTATCGGTCAAGGACGCCGCGCTGGCGAGCACGTGGTTGGACTCGACCCTCAAGGCCGAGGGCGGCAGCGGCACGACGCAGACCTACAACGGCGCGCAGCTCACGGTCTTCGCCGCCCCGAAGATGCCGGAGACGCAAGCGGCCTACACGATCATTGACGGCAAGGTGGCCCTGGTCGGTGATGTCGACTCGGTCAAGGCCGCGGTCGATACCAAGGGCACCAGCCCGCTCGCGAGCGGCCAAGCAGTCTCGGCGGCGCAGGCCTCCGTGACCGGCGACAGCCTCGGGTTCATGTTCGTGGACCTCAAGGCGATCGCCGATGCGGCCGCCAAGCTCGGAGCGTCGCTCGATGGAGCCGGCGCTTCCGTGCCGTCGATCCCCGCCGCGGTGACCAACCTGATCCCGGAATGGGCGGCAGCCCGCATCCGCGTTGAGGGCGATGCGCTTCGGCTCGATGGCGTCGTCCAGCACAAGGACGGCAACCCCGGCCCGGATGAGAACCGGACGAATGCGGTCGCCGGGTTCGCACCGCCGTCCACGATCGCGCTCGTCGCCGGCAACGACTACGGCGCGACGCTCAAGGAGACGGCAGAGCTCTACGAGAAGGACCCGGCGCTCAAGGAGATCTACGACCAGATCAACCAGGTTGCCGGCATGCTCGGCGGCATCGATGCGATCGTCGGCTGGATGGGCGACACCGGCATCGTCATCGACAAGCAGGGGAACACCGTCCAGGGCGGGATCGTGTCGATCCCGGCCGATGCCGCGGGGGCGAAACAGCTCCTGACGTCGCTCCGCAGCTTCGTCCAGTTGGCCGGCCCGAACTCCGGGATCACCGTCACTGACGAGACCTACAACGGCCAGACCATCACGGTCGTCGACCTCGGCGACGTGCGATCCCTCGCCGGGATGGCAGGCGGCCTGGGCGGGTCGAGCATGCCGGCCGCCCCGTCGGGGATGCCGGACGTGAGCGTGAAGATCGCCTACGTCGCGAACGACCAGGTCGTCGCGATCGGTAGCTCGCCTGACTTCGTCAAGGCGGTGCTCGATGCCGGCGCGGGGTCGTCCCTCGCCGACGACGCCCGGTTCCAGGATCTCCTGAAGCGAGTCGACACCAAGCACACCAGCGTGAGCTTCGTCGACGTGACCGTGGTCCGCGGCCTCATCGAAGGCTCGATGGCCGACGCCCCGGCCGCCAAGAAGGCCGCATACGAGGAGTCGATCAAGCCGTTCCTGACCCCGTTCGACGCGTTGATCGCGACGGGCGCGACAGGCGGCAGCACCGATCAGACGCACTCGGTGATCACGGTCAAGTGATGCGACAGATGCGAGGCCCCCAGCCTCGCCGATAGTCCAAGGAGGGACACCAAGCACATGGCAGTCCGTATCCGCCTGACGCGGGTCGGTGCGACGAAACAGCCGACATACCGGGTTGTCGTCGCCGATTCGCGCAGTGCGCGCGACAGCCGCGCGATCGACACGATCGGCCACTACAACCCGCGCACCGAGCCGATCGAGCTCAACGTCGACGCTGACAAGGCGAAGGAGTGGCTGGCGAAGGGGGCACAGCCGTCCGACACCGTCGTCCGCCTGTTCAAGCAGGCGGGCATCCTGCCCGCCGGCAAGTAGGAGCACCCGATGGCAGCCAAGGATCTGGTCGAGTACGTCGCGAAGTCGCTGGTCGATGATCCCGACGCGGTCAAGGTCGATGTCATCGAGGAGGACGGCGCGACCGTGATCGAGCTCCATGTCGCCGATGACGACATGGGCAAGGTCATCGGTCGCAACGGCAGCGTCGCAAAGGCGCTGCGAACGCTCCTTAAGGTGACCGCGGCCCGCGACGGCGAGCCGGTCCAGCTCGAGATCGTCTGAGCGGACGGCCCCGCGTGGCCGACGCTGGAACACGCGACGAGGCGGGACGGGACCAACGCCTCGTCGTCGCCCTCGTGCGTGGCGTGCACGGCCTCCATGGCGCCGTGCGCGTCGAGGTCCTGACCGACAAGCCGGAGCAGCGCTACCGGCCCGGCTCGATCCTGTACCGCGAAGGGTCCGACGACCCGTTGACGATCGCGTCGGCCGAGGCGGTCGCGGACGGGCCCGGCTGGCGGCTGCGGTTCCGGGAGGTCGGGAGCCGGGAAGCTGCCGACACGCTCCGGGATGCGTATCTCGAGTCCGACGTCCATCCG
>Ga0207643_10001807_pt1 | contig 11888 bp, 22 predicted proteins | sample KBSMisM62_FD_184313 | JGI IMG/M metagenome (GOLD analysis project Ga0207643, IMG submission 184313) | Miscanthus rhizosphere microbial communities from Kellogg Biological Station, Michigan, USA - KBS Miscanthus M6-2 (SPAdes) (version 2) | ecosystem: Host-associated > Plants > Roots >...
TAGATCGGAGTTACTGCCTTGGGAGCTTTACGTGGGGACTCGGTCGTCCTCGGAGGTAAGAAGGGCGAGAGATTCGGCTACGGTTAGGCGTGTGATTGACATTTCAAACTTTCCGTAAAAGTAAGTCTCGTCAACAGGGACTTTGTTTTCTGTTGACATTTCCTATTCAAGACCATCGATCGGTTTGTTGATAATTTGATCGTTGAATCTGGCGCGTTGTATTCTTCTTTCTAGCTCGGACCGGGATGGTGGATTTTTCGATATACACTCTCTACAATAGCAGCAGAGTCCGTCTTTATTTCTATGGTCGCAAGCAAAACAGATAACTGGCAGAGAACGCTTGCAACGTGGACATACTTTTTCGCCAGTTAGTCGTGGTTCGTGGTTTGACATCGCGGATCATGCCTCCTCGTTATAGAAAGCTACACCGTCGCATGTTCCTTGGTAACACCATGTTTTGCCGTCATGGTGCAAGATCGGAGGTGCATCCTTTTGGCGAACGTATACACCCTTGCCGTCAGCGGAGAGAAGATGTAAGATCCCAGCAGCGCATTGATTGTTGACGGTTTCGCGTATTTGATCGATGGTTTTGACATGGTACGATCTACTCCTCTTCTTTCTTCGTCTTGACGCGTTCAATGATCCAGAATTTGGTTTCTTTTTCCTTTACGGCTGCGGCGATCTGTTTGTCGGTTAGGCCGTATTGTAGTAGTAGCAATTTGTTAACGGTCGTTGTGACCGTCGAGCCAGGACGAAAACGAAACTGTTCGGAAGATGATGGATCAGTTAAGATGTAGCTGACGGTGCGATCAAGCATATCTTGATCGTCAGGGAAGATGATTTTGCGCAGTGCCTTGGCTTGCCTTTCAACAGCGTTTTTGGTCGCGTTCAATGAGACATAGTTGGAGGCGAGCTGAGATAGAGTCCAGACGGTGCCATGGTCGTCGATGAGATCGTAGTCAGGAAGGTTGACGGTTTGCTTTTCGATTTTGTTATCCATATCGGTCTATTCCTCTCCTTGTGCTTTGTATGACGTCTTCCACCATTTGTCACACCATCAACCTTTCAATTCGCCCCAGTTCAATGCCATATGTCCATCGGCTTCAACAGGAACGCATAGTTTAACACGTCCGCGACCGTAGTGGTTCGTCATGGCATCGATGACAAGAGCGTTCATCGTAGGCCAGAGCGAACGAAGGAATGAGTAGAGTAACTCGTCATGAATTTGGAGACGAAATAGAATGTCCAAACCTGCCGACTGCAGAACGAGTAAGCAGCGGAAGACGTACGCCTGAGCTGCTTGTGTCATCCCCTGTGCTGTCCCTTGGATTTTGTGATTGAAACCTGCGCGGACTTGTGCGTTGATGTCTGCGAAGGACGCTGTAGAGGTAGCAGGAGCGGGAAGATACCGAGGGAAGCCATAGAGGTCGCGGACCATGCCAGTTGCGGCCAGTTCAAGACGCGTCTCTGCCATGGCACGCGATAGACCAGGGTAGACGCGATTGGTGATTTCTTCGACCAGAGATTCACAGTTTTCAAGTTTGGACCAGTGACCGGTAGGGTCCTTATCGGGCGGGATATACATTCGGAACTGATCGAGCAAACCAGATCCCGACATTCCGTTAAGAATACCAAAGAAAGCGGTTTTGCATGGCATCCGATGTTCCCATTTGTCGACTTTTTCAAATGGAACACCAAAAATACGTACCGAAGTTTCTGAGTGAATGTCAGATAAATGTACGTTGTTTGGGGGTTCAAAAAGAGATTTGGAACAAATGTCATGATTTGGCATCGAAGTGCCGCACCAGTGACAGACTTTGAAAATTCGGATCAAATCTGGATCTTGTGATATGTGTGCGGCTACACGTGCTTCTTGGCCCGAAAAGTCCCAAGCACCTAAGACTAGGGAGTTAGGATCGTCGATGTCTTGGCCTACCAACTCGTAGCATGAACGTACACGCCGTCCGATCTCTGTTCGTGATGGGATATTGAGCAAGGTCGGATTGGTCATTGACAAACGACGTGATTCCGTAGTGATGGGTTGGATGATACCGCGGATCGTGAATTGGTCGGCGTTGGGGTTAGAACGTGCGATCGAGGGACAAACGAACGTATCGCGGATGGTTGAGTACTCGCGCCAGTCGGTTACGTGCGCCATCGCGGGGTCGACGTGTCGTAAGTGTTCGATCGATTTTTTGCCGGTGGATATCTTTCGCGTCTTGTCAGTTAGCTTCTCGCCCTTGAGACGGCGGCGCCGCATGAGGTCGCGGATCTGATCGGGAGACTTTGGATTGAGCGGCTTGCCCTCGTTGTATTTGTGGATCAGCTCGAATTGTATTTCGTCCATTCTTGTTTGGACGTGGTCTAGTAGAGAAAAGAAACGATTTCGAGACGCCGGCATTCCGTTCCGTTGCATCTCTTCCATGGAAGGAAGGCAATCCATGGCATCATCAAATGGAGGAAGAAGATAGAGATCGGATAGAAGACGGCGCAGAACGGGCTTAAGACGTAAGGTAGCGTCAGGATCTCGGCCAGCATAGTAGATGGATTTGTCTAGTGGTAAGTCATCGAGGGTACCATGCGGCATATGGCCTAGGCGTTCAACGATTTGGTTTCGGACCAGTAGAGGCCATTTCTTCCATCGTTTGACAGGGTCTACAGGTCCGTCCGCGTTGATTTTGTTCGCGGCGATGTCATTGAGCAAAGATGCGGCATATTTGTTCGCCTTTTGGTACCGGGTATAGGCGAAGGTCGAATCGTTATCTTGGATTAGTTCGGAGAGTTGCTCCCAGTCGGTAAACGATGCGATGGTTGAAAAGTAAGCAAGTTGCTTCGTGCGTCCGACATGCCCGATTAACGCTTCGTAATCCTCCATCAACATACCGCACCAGCGCTCAGCGAGATGCTTCAAGCCGCGTGCTTCAGTGCGGAGGAGATAGGCCGCATACATCGTATCCCAGATTCGAGCATGGCGGAGTTCCAAACCCATGGCACGGCACATGATTGTATCGTACATGCAGCCGGACGGAGTTCCGGCTTGATGCGTGATGAAGAGGACTTCGGAATCGGCTAGGGTTTGGAGAGCACGAATGCCGATCGAAAAATCAGGCTGTGTGCAGCGGAGAACATAGGCAGTGCCAGGAGACGTAGAGATCTGGACAGACCAGGGAGTAGAGGGGATGCCTTCCGTATCGAGAGCGATTTCGACATCTGCGATAGGGCGGACCCGACAATGTGAATAGAGGAAATCCGCCAACTGCTGACCTGTGCAGTCTATATACGACTCTTGCTCTACGAAATGATCGCACGGTTCGTCTTGGGATACAAGGTCGAAGAAGTCGTCCTGAGATCGACAAGAACGTGTCAGCTTGATGTATTTGGCCGTACGTTGATAATCCCAAGCAAGCCAAGAGAGAGCATCGTATTCGCCCTTACCAGCTGAATGAAGGCCGAAAGCAGGATGGTAGATCGGCAAGATGATGGTAGAGTGATGGCGTCTGGAACGAGACAAGGGCCAAACGAAAGGTGCTCCGTGAACCGTTTCTAGCTGCGCGGACTCACCTAAGAACCAACGAACGGCAAAGCGACCAACAGCGACAATGAGCCATGGATGGACGGAATCGATTTCTGCATGGAGCTGATCGGAATAAGACAAAATGAGATCGTATGATGGATCAGGATTACCTTCTTGGTAGAGTTTGACGATGTTGGTGAGGTAGCATGAATAGATGTCAACATCGTGACGTTTCAACCAATCGCGCTGTAGTTGACCAGAACGACCGTAGAAAGGACGGCCAGAGAGATATTCGTCGCGGCCGGGGGCTTCGCCAACGAACATGACACGGGCGGATTGAGGACCGAAGCCGCGGACTTCTCGGGGTTTGCCAGTTGCCATGACTAGTCTAGTTGGATTCGGCTTGGTCTCTCATCTGTCTAGCGTCGTCTATGGCTTGTTCAGTTTACGTGCTGTTTCAAATTTGATGAGTAGAGCTGCTTTGGCCTCGCGGCGCTGGCGGTTTAGGTAGACCATGCGATGCGTCAAAGAGGATAGATCGCCGTCCGCGACTATTACACTATCATCAGGAGATGTGGATGCGTAGAGTTGTACAATATAAGATTTTCCGCATTTGGAACATTCCTTTCGTCGAGTTGATAAAGATGAACCAAATCCAGAAATAGCACACAGAACCGGTGAATCACAATGAGGACAGCGAAGGTTCACAAGGTAATTGCTATTCATATTCCAGTCTCAATTCGGGATCAAACGAAACAGGATCGGCCTTGACGGGTAGGTATCTTGCGAGTCCACAATCCAAAATCTGTCTTCGTCATAATCTCTGAATCCGCGATGAATACCAGTCGATCCGGGTTCGATCAGCTCGATGGTTTTGTCATAAGGTGCATAGACGACTTCTCTCCAACCGTTACGACGTAGCGCGTCAAAACAGGTGAACATCAGCTCGATTAAAGGGCGGTCATCAACTGGCAACGTTGCTCCTCCAGTTCTTCCATTACGCAATGTTGGTGCATGTAGATATCGTTACCGTTGATTCGTATGACGGCAGCGTAATAGCCTTTTTCTTTCACCATGTATCGTAGTGAGCAGGAGCAACGAAAGCACACACCAGATGGAACGATTCGTCTGGTGTATGCACCGGATTTTTCGTATTTGTCCATTGTTTGTCTATGCCTCCTTACGAATACAACGGCATCGACCATCAGGAACTAAGACTTCATCATGCAATTTTGCGAGTCGATCACTGAATGCGTACAGATTTTCTAGTGTCTGCTCTTCGGCTAATTCGGTTGCGACATAATCTCCATTTATGTTGGTTGGGCATGCCGCAACAATTAAATCCTTGGCTTCGTCTTCGTCAGCGACCGAAAAGACTGGAAGATGGCCCCGCGGACAGCTACGACCGTAGCTGACTATCACTGCTCAGTAGATTTTTACGGGTTGGGACAGGTAATTGCTTTTCATTTTGTTACCCCTTCCTTTTTTAAGTTCATGTGATTGTCTAAGCACCGTGTACAACGAAACGCTCTCTTTCGTGTTGTTCTTTCGCTAGTTGATCGCGTCTTTGGTCCAAGTCCGCACGAAGCAGAGCTATAACCCTGTGCTCGAACGATGGTGACGCGTGGCGATAGTATGCATCTTCGTCTGGATCGGATAGTAGTCGCGTTTCGATGTAGTAATCGGAAGTGTCAAGGGATAGGCAACAAACGCGATAGTAACGCTGGGAACAAGGAGAAGAACCACCTAGCCAGGAATCGATAATATACGACACGAAAAAACTCCTCACGAATAAAATCAAGGGATGTAACGGTTGATAGAGATGCCGCGCTTCGTCGCGATACGCTTACATACATCGCATGCGTCGATTGGCAGGAATGAACCGCCACGACCTACACGTGCGATGACAATAGATGACAAAGATCGAGGATTACGAAAGATCAATCGCTCTTCGGCATGCAGACCGCGACCATTGCGACGGAAGCAAGCATGCGATGGCGTATTGGTGGTGATATCGATGATGTGATGGCGATGATTGAGACCGACCGCGATCACACGAAACGAGCAAGACGGGTGGACGCGTAGTCCTGCACGCAAGATGCGGTCGAGGAGATGTTGCGGATGGACTTTCACTTTTTGTTGTCCGCAGTGAAAGCATACGTTTTGCTTCCGATAGAGAAAGCCGTACGTATGATGTGATATCCAAATTCTCTATGGATCGTGGAAAGTGCAGAAGGAATAGAGTTATCGATTTTTACTTTCCGTCTCCAGCCACACCAGCACGAACATGAACCCTCAATGCGGACAGGGGATATTTGCACGATGCTGAATTGGTGTGTATTCAGATAGAAATCTAATGCATCGCTTTGTTCTGCTGATTGTGTGACAGTTTTCTGTACTTTAACGACCTGAAATTGAAATCGAGGGTCTTGAAAAGTTTGGCGTGGTTTGGAAACTAGCTCATTACAATTATCTATCGATTCTACCGGCCAACTTTCATAAAACTTTTGATCTGAATTTTCGATATAACCAAAGTTTTTTGGTTGCCTACCTGCGCATTTATACCATTCGTCGACAAGATATAAATCAGATGGAAAATGCATAGATACGTAAAAGGAAACACCTGTTCCGCTCATTTCATTTATTCCTTTACCAGGCTACCATACCCTATCACAGAGCTATGGACCTGTCAACCCCAAACAAAGGTAAGAAAAAGACCCCTCCAGAGGAGCCACAGGGAGCCAGCAGCGGGGCTATCATACCCCGGGATATGGCACCCGCGCCCCTCCCGCAGGGGAGGTGAGGGCCTGCCTGTCAACTGGCGATCGGCTGTGCCGCGGGCGTGGTCTTGGAGGCCAGCAGGGCCGCCAGGCGCTCCACATCGATCCGACGCTTGCGCCCGACAACCAATTCCGGAACCTCGTGTCCGGCCTTGGCAAGATTTCGACCGATGGTGATGTAGCGCTTCTTGATCTCGGCAGGCGTCAGAAGGGCCAGATCTTCCGGAGCGACCGTCCCAGCGGCTGCGGGACTGAAAGCGTCCTTGAGAGCGTCGAGAGTGAGGCCTCCGCGAGAATGGCCGCTATCGATGTTGACGGCCGTTTCCAGAAGGGCGTAGTCAAGATCGTCATTCCACGGGAAAGCAGCTGCATCTTCGTCCTTCGGCTTGCGGGGGCGCTTCGTCTTCGGTGCGGGTGCGTCGGCCTGCGCGGTCTGAGCGATCGAGGCGGATTCGTCGACGACGGGCGTTTCCATTGTCGTCGTGGTATCGATGGTCTCGACAGCAGCGGGTGCATCGGCCTTGGTGGTGGTGATCTTAGCCATTTTGTTCCTCCCTTTTGTGTGGTTCGTGGTTCGTTCTCCCAACTAGAAGGAAGAATACAGCTAAGTCGGTACCGTGTCAAGTGTTTTTGCCGTGTTTTTTGCGAAAACTTGGGATGCATCCCCCTGGGGGGACAAAAACGTCTAACCCTTCAACAGAGACGACAACCTACCTAAGTTGATACCTTCGGGGTTTGTAACAGGGTTTGCGGCTGCTGTGGGTGTAGCGAGAGCCGACACAGGGGACCCGCTTCTCTTGCTCGTTTGCCATTTAGCTAAATCGTAAGACGATACTTGCGGCTGACCAGATACCGCCAAAGCTTCCAGGCGTTCGGCTTGATGTAGAGCCACGTCGGCAATCTCACGGCAGCGAGCGGCGATGCGTAACTGTTCGGATTGGATGCGTCGCTCCATGTCGGTCGATAGGTCGAAGAATTCGCCCTGACTCGGCGAGCTAAGACTAGGGGACTCGATGACCAATTCGTAAACAACCGATGACAGGCGCGGATGAACACCGACACGTAAGATGATTCCGGCGCCAGGAATAGAGGGAAGAACGTTGTCGGCGTGGCGGGTGTTGGTCGAGTCAAGAATGATTTGCTCGTGAGAGGAGTGGATAACGACAGGTTCGTCAAGTAGTGATTTGCTCATTGGTAGTCTAGTCCGATCCCACAGTTATTTGCTACTCTGGTACGATTTTTAAGTGTTCTCTGTCTATGATATATCGAAGGAAGTTATTAAGAATCTTACGATTCATAGCTATAGCGTAGCCATCTCCGTCTGACGAATCTTTTACCAGGGCGATTTTACAGACTTCACTAAGAGCATTCTCAAAATCAGTATAACCTACTGAAACATCATCACCAAGGTATTCCATGTCAATAAGGCCAAGTTGATTAGAGAACTTACTGTTTTCTTCCATTTGTTCCTCCTCGCCGCGAATATTGTAACGTCGTTTCTATGACTATTCGATCTTCGTCGGAGATATCCTCTACGTTGTCAAGAATCCAGCGAAGATATCCCGGATCGTCTCGTGCTATGTCTTCGACAAGGGCGAATCTGTACTTGCCGAACAGGAACGATCCATCTGAAGAGAGCCAATCTTTTCCATTGAAAACCATTATGTTACGTCTCCTTGTACCTTCGGTCTGAGCAAAATAGATGGATTCGGGTCATTTCTTGATATACGTAGCAAGGACAAACCCTCTCTCACTCTGTCACTACCTAGTATGGATTGCAAAAGAATTCTTTCCTTGGCTCCGACTGCTCGCTCCACAGTCACAATGATGTGGTGATTGCCGTGCCGCGACTCTAATACCTCGTATTTGACAAAGGCCGAACGACGTTTGAAACCGGTCGTACTGGCTGTAAAAGAAAGTGAGATCCGATTTCTTATCAATGTCGAGAGTCAGTTGATGGTCGGTCGGGAAGAATACGTCGCATCCGAGATGTTCGCACTTTGGATTAGTATGTCACTGCTTATGTCGCCATAGTCCGCGGTTAGGATGTCGGAGCCTGCTACGGTATCAGGGTCTAGCATCATAGTTTTGTCCTTTTCTTTTTTCATGACAGATATTTGTTGATCGCGTCGGCGCGGGTTTTTCCAAGCTTAACCCTTCTGCCTTTACCGCTTGTCGTATACACCTCTGCCAACGTTTCCGGAGTTGCCATGTACATCGCACGTACGGAGTCGAAACTGTTCGCCATCGACATGCCCAGTTCGTAGCCAACACCTGGCAGCTTCATGGCATGTTCTAATCTGGCATAGGTCCGTGAATCCATCGTAGGAGGGCAGACAATGCGGCGGGATTGATCGGTTACTTTCATCGATCGATGCGACTTGTAATCCCGGGACCAAGAGATGGCGATAGTAGCGAGCCAGACTGCGGCCGTTTCGTAATCCGGAACGGACTTGACACGGAAGCCATACGAAGATAGCGAAGGACCGGATAGGAACGATTCGATGAAGGAGTAAGGACGCGAACCGCCTCCGAATGTGTAGTCGGTCCAGTTGTACCAGAGCGTTCGCACGTCGGAAGTTGAACCACATTTCGGACATTCGGGAAGGCGTTTGTAATTGTTGTAGAAACGATGATTTTTGCAACTTTCCCGACTACATTCAAATTGTGTTATGCGTACTTGGAGGATGTAATTGGTCGGTGATGGCCGATAGTCGCCAATGATTAACAACCATCGTTCGTCCGGGTAGTCTTCGCACATTGCAGGGATTTGAGTCGCTTGCAAGCGGCCGGAATCGAGAGAGGATATTAAATCCGAAAATGTCTTGACTTCGATACCGACAAGGGTAGATCCAAAAGGACCATTGCCAGGGATTGCAACATCGCCGGAGTTCAAGGTGCAGAGTTGTCGACCTGTGCTGTAGCAGTCTGCGCAGGTGGTATTCGTTGCTTCGTCTTGCGTACCACTACCGTTACAAGTAGAGCAGACAGGAAGAAGCGAACGTACGGGTTCGTACATAGCGAGCAAGTAGGAACCTTCACGGTAGTCGATTAGCATCCGACACCTTCGCGAATGGCTTCCATTCTTTCATCCTTCACGCGCCTGTTCTCTTGTGTTGGCCTCGACGACTTCGCATTGGGCATACGATTCTAGAGGACCGTGGCCGTATCCGTCGATGTCCACAACGTCTTCCAAGGGTTCGGAGAGGACGATGTAAAAAGACATACGGTACTTACTCCTTGGCCCTCAAATGCCAGTCGTTATCATTTCCGATGTAAACTCGACTTCCTACTTTCTCTGATTTCCGGTTGAACGTTTCAACGACAATAGAGCCCAGATCGAAATCAAATTGGAAAGCCAAAATGTCTAGATAGATGAGGACGTCTGCGATCTCTCCAGCTATTTTGTCTCTGACGCCGGGATCGTCTAATTTGAAGTCACCGCGACGAAGCTTTTTCAAATTGTTAGCGAGTTCACCGGTTTCGCCAGCAACAGCGACCATCCAATCGTTGTAGGACCAGTCACGACCTTTCGGATCAAGGTGCGCGAGTTTTCCTTGTGCATTCCTGAATTCCGGAAGCCGTTGTCGATTCGCACTCCGTAGGGTTTTGAAGCTTAGATCAGTGCTTAGATATCCCATTTGTTTATTGTCCTTTCCAAGTTTCTAAAATCACTTTTGCGAAGTATTCTTTCCAACGATCGCAAGTTGGACGTTCTTCGATTAGTTCATATCGTGGCATTCCAATTTCTTCCAGCCGACACCAAAACTCGATTTCTGCGTTTACCCCTTCAGACTCCACCCAACCTTCTAAACATAAAACGTAAAGACCGTCGCACCGACCGAGCATATCGAAATCGAAAGCGCTCCAGAAGTCCCAAGTTCGGGGTAAATCAATGCTTGAATGATTGTGTGCGATAGGCGAATAAACCCAGATGTTTTGTCTGAGGAAGAAGTCCCTTGCAGCGCAAGCCTTGGCGTAACGTTCGGCTTGAATGAGTGGATCAGCATGCTTATAAGGTGATGCAAGGTAGATCATGAGAAGTTTCCGCAAGAAGATTAAGATCGGGAAAACATGGTGGAGACAGTAATCACCAAACATATCCAAGACACTACGTACAGGAGAACAAACAACAAAGGATCACCAGGCCTTAACAACCGTTTTAGCCAGATTATCATATCTCAATCCTCATTCCGGCCGAATCATAAACCGCCATCAGTTTTCCTTGCTTCCTCGCTAAATCGATCACGTGCGCCGTCCCTGGTGATTTACCATCCCAGAATGCGACAAGCGAATGGACGAAATCGACTAATACCTCATTACGCGCGAATCCGCCTCGTTTGCCCAGTTCTTTGAAATAAGGGATCATTGCCGTTGCCATACCGAGACTACGCCCCATCCCGCTCAGCGGCAGCATCTACGCCGATCGCACCGCCAGTAACAAGTAAGGTCGCACGTAGTGGCAAGGAGCGTACGAAACCATACACGTGCGAGACGGGATAGCCAGCGACAAGACGACCATTGACGTAGGTGTCGCGGGTACCAGAGATGCCGATGATAGTAGTGATCATTTGGTGATCCGATCACGATGTGCAGTTGCCACACGATACAAGAAGTCGAGACGGCGAAACTCTTGCTTTGTTCTAGAGGTAGTGATGGTGTGATTACGTCTTGCGTGAGCAAGCGAGATATGGCCTAGCCGGAGGAGCCTAGCGGAGTAAGAAAGGTTAGCGCTTACCGTGATGAGATTTTTTATTTCCTGCTGGAACTTGTTCGGATTGGTCGTGGCGAGATTCATCAGGTACGCTAATTTACCTTTGCTATGATCGGAACGTCGGATATTGCAATTGTGGATTATCATGGCATCAGGTCTCACTTCCATTCTTCAATCGTTGTGGACTTCTCGAACTGCTTCCAGAAGACGTATGCGAACGGTCCATGCTCGCCCCAATCCTTTTCAGTGTATATGTTGCCTAGTTCAGCCCTGCATGCGCCGCTACCGATGATCTTGATCGACGTATTCACCTTGGAGTCGGACTTGATTCCCGTGTTGCGCTCTGTCACAATCTGCATGATTACAGTACAGGCGTCAAACGGAACGCGAGAAATCGTCGGCTTGAAATTTCCCGTCGGTGTCTTTACTCTTGCTTCTGCATTGGCATAGTCCCAGATTTCGGTTTCGCGGGCGGCGACGATCAGATGACATTCCGACTGATTGAAAATGTTGAACACCCTGCGCCACATGTTGTTTACGAAATAGATATCTTTTCCGATCGCACCCTCTTTTGTTTTTTCTCCGACCACACCATCGAAGGCGAGCTTGAAGATGTCGTCCAGTTCCGTACCAGTGTCGATCAGACAAGTACGGAAGGCTTTGGATGCTCGTTCGCACAAGGCGAAGAAACGCTCCATGGACGCACCCGCGGCTTTCTTCATCTCCGGCGGGTCCATGTAGAAGGTAGGATACTCGACGATCGCTTTTTTGACGTCGCGACCTTGTTCGATGGCGTCGGCTATGGCTGGATCGGCACGACCGTCCAAATTGATGACGACTGATGGCTGAGGAGCGAAGAGAGTAACAAAGGCTGTTTTAC
>Ga0207643_10001808_pt1 | contig 11885 bp, 11 predicted proteins | sample KBSMisM62_FD_184313 | JGI IMG/M metagenome (GOLD analysis project Ga0207643, IMG submission 184313) | Miscanthus rhizosphere microbial communities from Kellogg Biological Station, Michigan, USA - KBS Miscanthus M6-2 (SPAdes) (version 2) | ecosystem: Host-associated > Plants > Roots >...
GTCCCTACGGTCTGTTACGGACCGGCGCCCAGCAGCACGAGCGCGCGCGTGACCGTGCGCTCGCCCTCGCGCAGGACCGCGAAGTAGGTGCCCGGGCGCACGCGCGTGCCGTCGTCGGCGCGGCCGTCCCAGGGCACGACCTGCTCGCCCGCGGCGAGCGGGCCGTCGATCAGCTCGCGCACGCGCCGGCCCGCGACGTCGCAGACCGTGAGTCGCATGGCTGCCGGCTAAGGATGACTGATGAACTGCCTTGCGGCCGCCCCGACGGTCCAGGCCAAGGCGGAGCCGAGCACGTGAGCGAGCGCACCCTGAGGTGCGTGAGCGAGATACACAGGCGCCAACGCACGCAGGGTCGTCCAGGCGCGATAGCCCCCTAACCAAGCCTTCGCATCCCGGCGTGGCCCATCTGCCGGACGCCACCGGGCTGCTCCGGCCCACCGGCCTCGGCGGCGACCTCGGGGAGTGCTCGCACGTCGTGCGCGACCAGGTTCACGACCGAGCCCTCACGCTGCAGCTCCCCGTCGACCAGCAACAGCGCATGGCGTCGAACGACGCCCCGCAGGCGCTCCCAGGTCGATGGCCAGAGCGTGACGTTGACCATCCCGGTCTCGTCCTCGAGTGCCAGGAAGACCGTGCCCTTCGCGGTCATCGGGTGTTGTCGGGTCACGACCAGGCCACCGACGCGCACCCGCCCCGGCCGCCGGTCTGCCAGCGAGGCGTTGGTCACCGCACCGAGCGTATCGAGCGCGCCCCGGAACAGGCCGACGACCTGCCGGTTTGCATCGACCCCCAGCACCGCGTAGGCATCGCCGAGCCGCTCCGACTCCGTGATCGCCGGCAACGGTGGCACGTCGGTCGCGGGCAGGCGCAGATCCATCGGACGCCCCGCGGCAGCTCCCCGTTTACCCGCCGCGCGACCGAGTGCCCGCACCGTCCGGCCATCCACCCGACCCCGTGACGCACCCGCCACCTCGCGAAGCTGCCACAACAGCTCGCGCCGCGGGCGACCCAGGGAATCCATCGCGCCGCTGCGGATGAGCCGCTCGAGGACCTCCTCGGGCAGATCTATCCGTTCGACGACATCGACGAGGCTCTGATACGGGCCCCGCACCAGCTCCGCATCGAGCGCGGCCTGGTGTTGTTCACCGATCCCCTTCACAAGGTGCAACCCGAGTCGCACGCCCCACCCGCCGCTCGATGGCGGCGTCCACCGCTCGCGTGCCACGCTCGACGGCACTACGCAGCCCGACGACACGACCGGCTCCGGCTGCCCCTCGAGCCCGACCCATTCGCTGGTCGTCCGGTAGGACGACGCGTTGATATCGACCGGCAGGACCGCGACGCCGTGGCGCTTCGTGTCGTTGACGAGGACTTCGACGGGATAGAAGCCCATCGGCTGAGCGTTGATCAGCCCGACCAGGAACTGGGCCGGGTAGAACAGCTTGAGGAACGACGACTCGTACGCGGTCCGGGCGAACGCCGCGGCATGCGACTTGGCGAACCCGAACGACGCGAACGCCGAGACCTGCCGGAAGAGCTCCTCGGCATCCTCCTCAGACATCCCCGGCTGTTGTAGACAGCCATCGACGAATTGGCGGTGGAGCTTCTCCATCTCCCGATTCGAGCGCCACGTGCCCATCGCTCGGCGGAACCCGTCCGACTCCGCCGGCGTGAAACCGGCGACCTCGATGGCGATCCGCATCACCTGCTCCTGATAGAGGATCACGCCCATCGAGTCCTTGAGCACCGGCTCGAGGCTCGGATGCAGGTAGGTCACGGGCTCGAGACCCTGCTTTCGACGCAGGAACGGGTGGACGGCATTCCCCTGGATCGGCCCCGGCCGGATGATCGCCACCTCGACCACGAGGTCGTCGAGGCTCTGGGGCTTTGACTTCGGCAACGTCTGCATCTGCGCCCGGCTCTCGACCTGGAACACCCCGACCGTATCGGCGGCCTGGAGCATCGTGAAGACCTCGGGGATCTCCTCGGGCAGCTTGTCGAGGTCGAGACAGACCGCGCAGTCGTGCTCGATGAGCTGGACCGTCTCGTCCATCGCGGCGAGCATCCCGAGACCGAGCAGGTCGAGCTTGATGAGCTTGAGCGTCTCGACGTCGCGCTTGTCGAACTGGACGACGACCCGGTCGACCATCGTCGCCTTCTCGAGCGGCGCGATATCGATGAGCGGCGCGGCGGTGACGAGCATCCCACCCGAGTGGATCGAGAGGTGGCGCGGGAAGCCATCGATGCGTGCGCAGAACTCGAGCCAGCGCTCCCAGTGCGAAAGGCCGACCGTCGAACCGCCGCGGGCCTGTGGCGCGGGCTCCGGCTCGACGCGAGCCACGGAGCTCGTGTTCGCCGGCGTCGGCGGCGGGTCCCACATCGACGGTCGTCCGAGGCGATCCGTCTTGCGCGGTGGCGGCAGCGGCATCCCACTCTCATCGTCGACTTCGACGACGGTCGTCGGCGTGTCAACCGGTCGTTGCCCCGGGTAGCCCGTCCCGCGCCCGGCCCGTAGCCAGGCGACGCTCGCAGGCGTGTCGCCAGGGCCACCCTCGTCGTCCGACGGTCCGCGGCGGATGGTCGTCACTGGCGCAAGCGGATCCTCGCGGAAGGCCACGGTATCGGGGTCCGTCGCCTCCTCGCGCATCCAGGCGAAGGGCTGTGGCGCATCCGGATCGTCGGGTTGGGGTGCCTGCTTCCAGGGCGGCACCTTGCCGACGAGCGGTCGGAGACGCTTGTCGAGCCGGCCCATCTGATCGACGAGCTCGTGGCCGACCGCGGCGTCATCCACAGCCTCGATCGCGCCACGCCGAACATCCTCGAGCCGTGGCAGGCGACCGTTGCCCGCCTCCCCTGCCCCGCCGGTCCGGATGCGGCCACCCCGGGCGTGGTCGAGCTGGCCCATCGGATCGGTCAAGCCCTGCGTGGCAGCGATCCCGACGGGTGCGAACTCGGTGGCCGACGGGACCTCGAAGAACTCGGCGAAGCCACCGTCGGCTTCGAGATCGCGCCGGACCATGACGCTGTCGTAGGTCTCGAGCGCCTTCGCGACTCGATCGACCAGTGGGCGCGGGAACCCGAGCGCATAGCCGATCTCACGGACCGCCGACCGAGCCCGGTACGTGACGAGGTTGCAGACCATGCCCGTGTGCTCCGGGCCGTACCGCCGATAGATGTATTGGATGACCTCCTCCCGACGTTCCGAGCTGAAGTCGATATCGACATCGGGGTAGGTCGTGCGGCCGGGATTGATGAACCGCTCGAACAGCAGGTTGTGGGTGATCGGCTCCACCCGGCTGATGCCGAGCGTGTACGACACGATCGAGCTGGTCGCACTGCCTCGCCCCTGGGCCGGGATGCCCTGCTCCTTGGCATACCGCATCAGGTCCCAACAGATGAGGAAGAACTCTGCGAGACCGGCCCGCTCGATGACGTCAAGCTCGTGCGCGAGCCGCTTGACGACGGCCGAGTTGAGCGGGTGGTAGCGCCGCCGGGCGCCCGTCCAGCACAGCTCGGACAGGTAGGAGAACGGCGTCTCGCCGTCGGGGACGGGAAAGCCCGGGAACCGGTACTGCTCGAACTCGAGATCGACCGCACACGACGCCGCCAGCTCCACCGACGTCGCGATGCCTTCGCGCCAGACCCGTGCGGTATCGACGTCGAAGTCGGCGGCGAGCGCCGCCATCTCGTCGCCGGACTTGATGAACGATTCGGCATCGAGCCGGCGCAGGTCGGCCAGCGTGTCGAGCGTCCGACCGTGACGGATGGCCGTCAGCACGTCGTGGAACTCGCGGTCATCGGTCGTCGCGTAATGGACGTCGTTCGTGACGACGACCGGCAGGCCGAGCTCCTCGGCAAGCGCCGCGGACTCGGCGACGAGCCAGTCGTCGTCAGGCAGCAGGTGATGCGACAGCTCGATGAAGAACCCGCTCGTCGACGGACCGTCGCCGCGTCCGAAGATCCGGGCATACCGCTCGGCCGCGGCCCGCGCCCCGGCACGGTCGCCGACCCGGAGTCGTCGAGCGATCTCCCCGTCCCGGCAGCCCGACAGCGCGACGACGTCCTCGTGATCATCCTCGAGCAGCGCATGACGGTACCGGGGAGCCGCCTTCGTCCCCGCCATGTTCGCGCGCGAGATGATCCGACTCAGACTTCGCCAGCCGGCCGGTGTGCGTGCCAGCAGCACGAGATGCGGGCCGCGCGCGCGCTCGCCGATGCCCCGGTAGTCCTCCTTCACCGGATCGCGGTGACCGGGCAGCTTCGCCCGGGTCGGCCGAGGCCGGACCGGCCGGCCCTCGACGGGGAGCGGCATCTCCCCGGCCGCGTCTGCCCGACGACGTCGCCTGCGACGTGGCGTGATGACGACCGAATCGGTGTCGGGGACCGCCGGGTCGAGCAGTTCGATCTCGGTGCCGACCACGCCGTGGAGTCCTGCCTCCTCGGCGGCGCCCATGAACCGGACCGCTCCATAAAGGCCGTTGCGATCCGTGGCAGCGAGCGCGGTCAGCCCACGAGCGACCGCCTGCTCGACGAGATCGTCCGGGGCGGACGCCCCGTCCAGGAACGAGAAGTTGGTGTGTGCGTGGAGCTCGGCGTACGGAGTCGTCGCCACGTCGGTCGCCTCGTTTACCGGGGGCGAGAGGGGGCTTGACAGTATAGAACGAATGTTCTTATCGTGCGCGTGAAACAACTCAGGGCTCTTCGGCGTCTCTGAGGCATGCACGCACCCACCGCCATCGATCGCCCGCTCCGACCGGTCGCCATGACCGCGCTCCGGACGGCCCTCACGGTCGTGGGCGCGCTGCTCTTGATCCTCGTCCTACTGCCCGCGCTCCTCGCGGTCCAGGCGGCGACGATCTAGCACCACATTCCGTCTCGGCGCCTGGGGGCTCGGGACGAAGCGGCGGCCTCGACCGCGACGGTCGGGAGCCGACCTTGTCGGATCGCTGGTGAGCATCGATCCGGCCACAGGACCCCGTTGCTGGGGGCGACGGGGTCCTGTCATGTCTGGCGTGCCGCGCCCGCCGTCCGCATACGCCGACGTGCGGAAAGTGTTTTCCTCCTGCGTGCCCTCCGCGAACACGGCGTTGACCTGTGCCCATCACCGTCACGCGCATCGAGGGCTTCCAGTCTCCCAGGACCTCGCCGCGTTGGGGGCGGCGGGGTCCTGCGTTACCCGGGCTAGACTCGGGCGATGTCCACGCGATCCCGCCGCCTCCTACTGACGCTCCCTGTCGCGTTCCTGATGATCGGCTGCGGCACGGCGACCCCCTCGATCACGGGGTCGGCAGGGGCACCCACGGCTGCCCCGAGCGCGACGATGGATCCCGAAGCGCCGATCGAGGTGAGCCCCGGCGGATCGCCGTCTGGGTCCCTCGCCGCTGGCCAGTCCGACACCGACTGGGGTCGTATCTGGGATTCGGTCCCGGCCGGATTTCCCCGATTTCCCGGCAGCACCCCCGCCGACGACGCCGCCGCTGATCCGGTGAGTGTCAGGTTCGCCGTCCCTGGCGGCGACCCGCGCGCGATCGCGACCTGGCTGCAGGATGCGCTCGAGCAAGCCCACCTGGACACGGTCGGCCTCAACGGTCCCGCGGAGGACGGCAGCTTCGTTCTGGATTCCGTCGGGGACGGCCAGTGCCGGGTCCAGACGACGGTCGCGCCACTCGGCGATATGACGTTCATCACCGTGCTCTACGGCAGCGACTGCCCCGCTACCCGGATGTAACGGAGTCGTGACACGCGCCGCGACGGCACCGGTCTATGATTCGGCGACGCCCGGGAGCGTTGGTCCGGACGGGGGAGTTTTCGGTCACATGCAGACGACGCGGCCTCGCGACCTCGGCGCGCTGATCCTTGCGATCGGCGTGCTGCTCGTCCTCTTCATCGTCAGCCTGAGCCTCGGCGCGCCGCTGCGCTAGGCGCTCGGGCGCTGCCCCGGCTGGCGATCAGTCGTACAGGCGTTCCAGGTGCCAGGTGCCCGCGATGCGGTCCTGGTAGATGAGCGCGAGCCAGCGCTCCCCGACGACCTTGGCGTAATCGCGCGCGATCGGGTCGCGCCACCACGACTCCTCGACGCGCCATCGATTGCAGATCTCGACAGGTTCGCGTCGACCGTTCCAGCGGATCGCGACGAGCCGCCCGTCGGCATCCATCTCGACGTCGATGCGCGGATGCTCGCGCAGCAGCCGCGTCATGCCGCGAGCCTCATGTCGAGCCCTCCGGACCGAGGCTTCCGAGACCGACGCCTCGCCAGCTCCAGCGGTCCTCGGCGAGCGGCGCCTCCGGGTCACCGATCGCCACCCGCCTGACCCGATCCTCCCCGTAGGTCAGCGCGAGTCGCGCGAGCTGCCAGTCGAGTCTGGCGGTCCGGGCGGCCTGGGGCACGAACAGCGGCAGTTGCTGACCGGCGGCTGGCGTCGTCCCGCGCAGCTCGAGCTCGAGTCGCTGGACCGCGGCCACCGGTGGGTCCCGCTCGAGCCTGGCGAACAGCAGCCGCTCGACCGCCTCGGCGTCCGCGGTAGGTTCGGGGAACCGCTGCTCGACCTCGATCCGGGGCTCCGTCCCGGTCGGCGCGAAGGCGAGGTCGAGCTCGAGCGCAAGGAGCGCTCGGGCCGCGGCGAGGCCACGGGCGCTCAGCTGTGCGGTCAGCCCCGCGACCAGCCGATGGAGCACGAACCGCAGCGGCTCGAGGTCCTCGACGGGTGGCTCGATCGGCAGCGCCAGGGCCAGCCGTTTGGTCGCACGCCGCGCTCGGAAGGGCTCGGTCTCCTGACCACGCGCTCGTGCGTGGAGGCGACCGCCTTCCTCGCCGAACCGGGCGATCAACGCCGACATGGGCAGCTCCGCGACCTGCCCGATCCGACGCAGACCGAAGCGCGTCAGCCGGGCGCGGACATCGAGGTCTGTGGTGAGCAGGCCCGACGGGCGATCCGCGAGGAACGCGGCCTCGTCCCCGGCCGGGACGATGAGCGGTGCCGCCGGCTCGGCCGCCATGGCTGCGATGGTCGCGACGAAATGCGTGCCGGCGATGCCGGCCCGGGGTCGTACCTCGCCCGGGAGTGCGGTCGTGACGGCATCGACGAGCCGCTCCGCGAGGACGGGTTCGGCACCCCACAGCGGGCCGAGACCGTCGATCCCGACCTCGAACAGCCCGAACGACACGGAGCGCGGATCGACGCTCCCCGCGAGACTCGGGCTGGACCGCCCGAGCGCCTCGAACACGGCCTCCGCAGCTCCCCGATCCGCCTCCGGGTCGGGGTCGATGAAGGTCGCCTCAGGGACGAGCCGGTGTGCGCTCCCGAGCGGCATCCCGCGGCGGACGCCGAGGGCCCGCGCGCTCGGATCGGCGTCGATGACCGACCCCGGGCTCCAGGGGCGACCGCCCAGTACGAGCGGGCCTGGGAGCGGGGAGGGCTCGGAGCGTCGGGCGAGTGCGAGGTGAAGCGGCAGGTGTGGCAGGAACAGGTGGAGCCGTCGCATCGTGGATCTCGCGATCGGGGGCCTCGTGTACGGGGGCTTGGTCCATCAACAGGGCGTCCCGGGCGAGACACGTGTCCCGCTCGCCGCCCTCGGCGTAGAGGATCCGGAGCGTCGCCCGGCGCCCGGGCGGCCCGTGGCGGTTGTGGGCCACGAGCGCTTCGGTCCGCTGCCCGACGACGTCGCGTCCGAGCCGGACCCAGGACCGGCGCGCCAGCTCGAGCCGGATGCCGGTCGATTCGGCGACGGCCGTCGCGAGGCCGCTGCCCAGTCCGGGCGCATCGAGGATCAGCAGCAGCGTCTCGGCACGCCGCGCGAGCGCCGCGAGCCGATGCAGCCGGTCGCCGATCCGCGACGGCTTGTCGGTCCGTGCCAGCCGGCCACCCGGCAGGTCGAGGACGAGCAGGTCGACCGAGCGGCCGGCGAGCAGGCTCCCCGCGATCGACAGGCCCTCGTCGAGACTGGCCGGCGTGATGACGACGAGCCATTCGAGGTCGACGCCACGGGCGACCGCTTCGACCGGGTCGAAACTGCGCGACAGGTCGAGCCAGGCGACGACCGATCCCTGGGCCTGCGCCTCAGCGACGACCCGCAGGCTCAGCGTCGTCCGCCCGCTCGTGCCCTCTCCCCGGATCGCGACGCTGGCCGACTTCGGCAGACCGCCCGGGCCGAGGATCGCATCGAGTGCCGCGAAACCCGTCCGGATGACACGGTCGTCGGGCCGGGGATCGTAACGTGGAGTCTCGTCTGGCTCGGCCGGGACAGGCGCCAGCGCCAGTGCGCCGACGACACTCGGAGCTGCGGCACCCCACCGGGCCCGGAGGCCCGCGACGGCGGCGTCCACATCACCCCGACCGGTCGACATGAGACCCCTAGGATAGAACGTATGTTCTAGTCAGGCAAGCCCCGGACGAGCCCCTGACGTCATCGAGTCGACACGGCGGCTACCTACGCTCGACCTACCATGCTGTCGATGCCGAGCCCGACCCCAGACGCCGTGATCCCGGCGGCTCCGATCCTCGTCGTCGATGACGACGCCAAGATCGTCCGACTCGTCCGGACCTACCTCGAGCGTGACGGGTTCATGGTCGTGACGGCATCGGATGGCCCCGCTGCCCTCGCCGCGATCGAGCACCACGCCCCGGCCCTGGTGGTGCTCGACCTGATGCTCCCTGGGCTCGACGGTCGCGCCGTGATCCGCGCTGTCCGGCGGGACGAAGAGGCCGGACGTACGCCCATACTTGTCCTGTCGGCGCGCAGTTCCACGCTCGACCGGATCGCAGGGCTCGAGGACGGCGCGGACGACTATCTGCCCAAGCCGTTCTCGCCGGCGGAGCTGGTCCTTCGGGTCAAGTCGATCTTGCGCCGGACCGAGCCATCTGCAGCGGGACCGGACCGTGCTGCTGGACCTGTCATCCGCCATGCCGATCTCGTCGTCGACCCAGCACGCCATGAGGTCCGCCGCGGCGAGACCGCTGTCGACCTCACACCGGTCGAGTTCAAGCTCCTCTCTGCGATCCTCGCCGCCGACGGTCGCGTCCTGACCCGCGACCAGTTGCTCGACGCCGTCTACGGCCATGAGTCGAGCGACGTCCTCGATCGCACGATCGATGTCCATGTCCGCCGTCTCCGGGACAAGCTCGACGACGACCCCGATGCGCCACGCTACGTCCAGACGGTCCGTGGCGTCGGGTATCGCGCGGCGAGGACGTAGTCATGTTCACGCGCGGGATCGCCGCCCGGATCGCGCTGGCTGCGATCGCCAGCGCGGCCGTCGGACTGGTGATCCTCGCCGTCGGGGTCGCCGTGGTCGGGGCCGACGTGTTCACCGCGTTGATGATGGAGGCCGGGGATTCGGCCGAGCACGCGCGCGAGATGTACGACGGATCGGTCACGACCGTCGTCATCGCCGCGTCGCTCGTCGCGGTCCTGGCGAGCGTTGGGCTCGCGGTCGTCCTCGCTCGGATGCTGACGCGACCATTGCGCGAGATCGATTCGGCCGCTCGGCGGATCGCTGACGGCGACTACGCCGCCCGGGTGCCGCGCGACGGCCCCGAAGAGCTGGCCAGCCTCGCCGATTCGTTCAACCAGATGGCCGCTTCGCTGGAGCGGCAGGAGCAGATGCGGCGCGACTTCATCGCGAACGCGGCCCACGAGCTGCGGACGCCGCTGACCAATATCCAGGGCTATCTCGAGGCGCTGCGCGACGGCGTCATCACCGCGGACCGGGCCACATACGAGTCGCTCCATGAGGAGGCGGAACGCCTCGTTCGCCTCTCGCGCGACCTCGACGCGCTGGCCGAAGGCGACGCCGGAACGACGCCACCGAGGCTCGTCGACCTCGACCTGGCGATGGCACTCCGGTCGGCGCTCGATCTGATGATGCCCTCCATCGAGCGGGCAGGGCTTCGCCTCGAGGCAGGCGGCGTGCCCCAAGCGCTCCCGGCGCGCGCCGACCCCGACCGCCTGGCCCAGGTCCTCGCGAACCTCCTATCGAACGCCGTTCGGTACACGCCGTCCGGCGGCGTCATCACGGTCCGCGCGGAACGGAGACCCGACGACATCCTCGTCTCCATCGCCAACACGGGCGAGCCGATCCCGGCCGACGATCTCGACCACGTCTTCGAACGGTTCTATCGGGTGGAGAAGTCGCGCGACCGCGCCCTCGGGGGCGCCGGGATCGGGCTGGCGATCGTGAAGCAGCTCGTGGAGTCGACGGGTGGCCGGGTCGGTGCCGAGTCGCGTGACGGTCAGACGCGCTTCTGGTTCAGCGTTCCGGCCTGAGCGGCTCGAGGGTCACGGAAGCCCGATCGCGATCATCCCGACGAGGATCCCACCGAGGCCGACCCATTGGAGCGGGCGTAGCCGCTCCCCGAGAAGCGCGACCGCGACGATGATCGTCACGGCCGGACCGAACGACGATGCGAGTCCGACCAGCCAGGTCGCGGCATTCGCCAGCCCATAGGCGAACGCGGCGAGACCGATCACATCGAGCGTGCCTGCCAGGATCACGAACCAGACGACCCGCGCATCGGCCCGTCCAGCACCTCCATCACCCGGCTCGCCCTCGATCATCGGGGCGGCAACCCTCCGGAAGACCGTCAACATGAGCACGAGAACGAGCGTCGAGAGCACGGCATTGGCGGTCCTTGAGACCACGACGACCTCGAGCCATGGGGCGCGGTCGATGACGATATCGCCGATGATCGCCATCGCCGCGAACAGCACGAGTGCGACGACCGCGAAGATGACGCCGGGACTCGCGAACCGCGTATTCCGCCATCCCTGGTCGAAGGCGAGCCCGGTCATCACGACGCCGACCGTCGCCACCAGGGCGCCGACAGCCTGCAGCGCGGTCAGCGATTCACCGCGAAGGACCACCGCGAGGACGACCGTCAGGCCGCCGTAGGCGGCGACCACACCGCTCACGACAGCGATGGGACCGATCCGTAGCCCGGTGAAGTAGGTCAGGTACGCGCCCGCGCCGACGAGTCCGACCAGTGACCCGCCTACGAGCACGAACGGATCGCCCGAGAACCGCATGCCGGTCGCGATCGCCGCGACCCACACGAGGACGGCACCGACGATCTGCATCCCGGTCGTTACGCGCAGGCTTCCGATGCGCCGGCTCGCCAGGGCCGAGAAGAGGTCGAGCGTGCCCCAGCACACGGCCGCGGCAAGCCCGGTCAGCAGTCCGATCGGCATCGGCGGAGCCTAGAGGGGCATACGGCTGGAGGCTCCGGGGTCGCACGCCGCGCGACGATCGGGCCTCCCGGAACGGTCGAGACCCCGTGCTAAACTCGGTCGCCCGTGGGGATGTAGCTCAGCTGGGAGAGCACCGCGTTCGCATCGCGGGGGTCAGGGGTTCGAGTCCCCTCATCTCCACCACCTTCCCGGCCCTGATCCCCGACACGATCCCGCCGTGCGCCTGGCTCATCGCGGCACCGGCGGTGACGGCAGCGGGCGTAGTCGAGTACACGACGGTCCGTCTGGGCCCGCTAAGCGCGGGTGAAGGACGCGATACGCGGCCGATGAGCGCGTCTCATCACGATGCGCCGCATGAAGACGCTGAAGGGTCGCAAGGTCGCCAAGGACGAGCGGCGGGGCCCGCGGAAGGCGAGGTCCCGTCGCCGACCTGACGGACTGCGACTCCACCCGCTCGGCGGGACGTTCGAGCCCGGGCTGGCGGAACGGATCCTCGCCGCCTTCGAAGGCTTCGATCCGACGGCCCCATGGTCGGACATCGCTCCGCGTGTCGTGCCGGTCCTCAAGCGCGTCCATCATCCGTATCCGGCCGAGATGGCACCGATCCACATCCGCGTGCCGCCCGGGATCTGGACGGGTTTCGGCATCGACCTCGGCCCGGCGTTCTCGCACGTCAGCCAGACATTGCTCGATGGGTGGGG
>Ga0207643_10001811_pt1 | contig 11869 bp, 11 predicted proteins | sample KBSMisM62_FD_184313 | JGI IMG/M metagenome (GOLD analysis project Ga0207643, IMG submission 184313) | Miscanthus rhizosphere microbial communities from Kellogg Biological Station, Michigan, USA - KBS Miscanthus M6-2 (SPAdes) (version 2) | ecosystem: Host-associated > Plants > Roots >...
GCGGCGATCTCGCGGGCAACACGGCGGCTGCGAAGCAGAGCGCAGCGTTCCAGATCGACCAGACCGCCCCGACGGCGAGCGCAAGCGCGGACCCGCCTCCCAATGGGAACGGTTGGAACAACTCGGACGTCACGGTGACCTTCTCGGGGAGCGACGGCCTGTCGGGTATCGACACGTGCAGCGCACCGGTCACGCTCTCGAGTGAGGGATCGGGTCAGTCGGCGAGTGGGACATGCACGGACGAGGCCGGGAACGACAGCGACTCGGCGACCGCGAGCGGGATCAACATCGACAAGACGGCACCCGTCATCGCCGACCTCGGCCCGACGACGAGTCCGAATGTCAACGGCTGGTACAAGACGGACGTCGTCAACCAGTTCAAGGCGAGCGACGCACTCTCAGGTCTCGACGCTGCCTGTGCGACGGCCTTCCCGGACGCAGTCTCGGGCGGCCAGCGGCAGGACAAGACGACGAGCGGCCAAGGTGCCGCGGTAACGGTCGACTCGAGCAGCTGCACCGATCTCGCCGGGAACGCGGCGGCGGCCGAGACCAGCGGCGCGTTCCAGGTCGACAAGACGGCACCCACCGCGAGCGCGAACGCGGCGCCGCTTCCGAACGCCAACGGCTGGAACAACACCGACGTCACGGTGACGTTCTCGGGCACGGACGGCCTGTCGGGTATCGACGCCTGCAGCACGCCGGTCACGCTCTCGACCGACGGAGCAGGTCAGTCGGCGAGCGGGACGTGCACGGACAAGGCCGGGAACGACAGCACCACGGCGACCGCAAGCAGCATCAACATCGACAAGACGAAGCCGACGCTTGCCTGGACGGGCGGCCCGGCCGACGGATCGAGCCACTACTTCGGCTTCGTCCCGCCCGCGCCCACGTGCACGGCGTCAGACGCGCTGTCGGGCCCGGACACATGCGTGGTCACCGGGTATGGCGCGTCAGTCGGGCCGCACACGATGACCGCCACCGCCAAGGACAAGGCGGGGAACACCCATACCGAGCAGCGCTCGTACACCGTGCTCGGGTGGACGCTGACAGGCTTCTTCCAGCCGGTCGACATGAACAGCGTCTTGAACACGGTGAAGAGCGGCTCGACGGTTCCGCTGAAGTTCCGGATGTTTGCGGGGCCGACGGAGCTGACCGACGTCGCGAACGTCAAGCCGCTGACGTACACACAAGTCAACTGTGACGCCTCGGCTCCCCAGGACGAGATCGAGACCACCGCGACCGGCGGTACGAGCCTGCGCTACGACGGAAGCGGTGCACAGTTCATCTACAACTGGAAGACGCCTAGCACGCCCGGAAAGTGCGTTCGCGTGACCATGGCGACGCAGGACGGCTCCTCGCTCGTCGCGTTCTTCAAGCTGAAGTAGGGAGCCCGGTTCATCGTGCAGCGAGGGGCGCCGCGTGGCGCCCCTCGCGTTCGGCTAGCCAGCCGGCTCTGCCGCGACGGTTGGAGTACGACGCGAGAACGAGATAACGAGCGCAGGCGCGATCACCGCGACCGTCGCGCCGACTGCAAGGGCAACGGCCCCCCACTCCGAGTACGCGAGGCCCCCGATGAGCGCAAGCGTCGCTGCAGTCAGCCCCGCGAGCAGATCGGTCAGCCCGACGAGCCGCCCACGCTCGACCGGACTGGCATGCGTGACGAGCTCCGCGGAGGCGGCGACGTACGAGAAGTTCCACCCCAGACCGAGCAGGAAGAGGGAGAACGAAAGGGCCGGGATGGCGACGACCCACGCGAGCATCACCGTGGAGACCGCCATCACGAGGAGCCCGCTGACGAGCGCGCGCCGGCGCCCCACGCGATCGACGAGCTGGCCGACGACGAGCACGAGCCCGAACATCCCGACGATGTGGAGGCTGATGACCGTGAAGACGTCAGCCTGCTCGTGGTGATGGCCGACGACGATGTAGCCCGACAGGTTCATCACGCTCGCCATCACCCCGAGGCTTGCGATCGCGGCCAACATCGCGGCGGGAACTCCCGGCCGCCGCACGATCTGCGCGAGAGGCGCGGCCGGGGCCTTCGAGGCGGGATCGCCGGGCCTGCGCTCCGAACGCTCGATCTCGAAGGCAACCGACCTCGGGTCAGGTCGGATCACGAGCGCCACAATGAGGCCGACCACGCACATCGCGGCCGCGGCGAACCACGGGATGATCAGGGTGTCGAGCTCGAGATCCTTGCCGGCGAAGAGCGGCCGGAACACGAGTGGCCCGAGCGCGGCACCGAACAACGCGCCGAAGAGGACGTACGAGATCGCCTGCGCCTTGCGCGACTCGGGGTACATGTCGGCGACAGCCGTTCGCGAGAGGAGCACTGCACCGTTCATGCCCCCCACACCGAGGAAGCCGAGGATGACGAGCGGCGCCGAGTCAGCGACGCAGCCCAGCGCGGTCAGCACGCAGCCCACCATTCCAACGACAAATCCTCCGGCGATGACGGGGACTCGTCCAAACCGGTCCATGAGCCGGCCCGCGGGCAGCGCGGCGAGCGCGCCCGCGGTCAGGAAGATCGCTGGTCCCAGGCCGAGGACGGACTCGATCCCGGTGACGAGGACGAGCGTGATGGTCGCAACTGCAGCCGCGAGCTGCAGGACGCCCGAGAGCGTGACGAGGCACAACGCGAGCAGGACGGTGTTACGACGGATCTGCTGCCGGCTCGTCACTGGCCGACGCATTCAACCAGCGCGGCTCTGAACTCCCGCGCGCCGCCTCGGGACGGGTGCCGGATCCCGGGGAAGCCGAGCGCAGCCTCGGAGATACGGCCGACCGGGATCACGTGACGACCGCCGCCGAGCAGGAACGCGAACCGCCGGCCCGCGCCGACCTCCGCCGCACTCGGCGCACGATTCGACACCCCGGTGCCGGGGTGCGTGGGCACCACGTTCCAGAGCAGCGTGCACTCTGCGAGGCAGAGCTCATCGAGCACGCGATGGACGATCGTGGCCGTCGCCTCTGCCGGTCCGGACCCGCTCAGCTGGCGCTCGGATGTGAAGGGGATACCCGAGACGCGTGCTCCCCGATAGCCCGGTGCCTCACCGACGAGCAGCAGCGGCGCGCCGGCACGCCCCTCCAGGTAGCGCACGAGCCGTTCGCGCAGCAACGGCGCCCGCGCGCCCTCCGCGTACTGGTTGAAGGTCGCGCCGATGCTGGATCCGGCCAGCTCGTCCACGAATGCGGCAGGCGCTACGATGCCCCGAGCGTAACGGGGAGCTCGGGCAACCGGGCTGAGAGGGCGGACGTGAGCGCCGCCGACCCGAAGAACCTGATCTGGGTAATGCCAGCGGAGGAAGGCGTGTCGGAAGAGGTCGTAGTGGTCGTAGCGGGCGGGAGCCTTCCGGCTCAACAGGCGGCTCGCTTGGTGCCGCCGGGAGCACCCGTGATCGCCGCCGACAGCGGCCTCGACAACGCGCTCGAGCTGGGTCTGGAGACGACGTTCGCAATCGGCGACTTCGACTCGGCGTCACCCGGCGCGATCGCGGCCGCCGAGTCGTCCGGCGTGCGGATCGAGCGCCATCCCGCGGAGAAGGACGCCACCGACCTGGAGCTCGCGCTCGACGTGGCGATCGCAATGGCGCCACGCCGCATCCTGGTCATCGCGACGAGGGGCGGCCGGCTCGACCACGGCCTCGCGAACCTGCTCCTACTCGCGTCCGAAAGCTACGCGGGCGCCATGGTCGACGCGCTCGTGGGAGACGCCCTCGTGCACGTCGTGCGGCGTGAGCGGACCTTCGAGGGCGAGCCAGGCGAGTTTCTCACGCTGCTCGCGCTGAACGGGCCGGCGGTGGGCGTGACGACGTACGACCTCGCGTATTCCCTCCGCGGCGAGACGCTCGAGCCGGGATCGAGCCGCGGCGTCTCGAACGTGTTCGAACGCGGGACGGCGCGCGTGACCGTCGAGCGCGGTGTACTGCTCGCCGTCCGGCCGGGAGTCGGGCCGTGAAGCGGCTGACGGCAGTGCTCGGCGCGCTCGCCGCCGCAGCAGTTCTCGTCGCCACGGGCTGCGGCGGAAGCGACGAGCAGCCGACCCGCGTCGTCCTCGTCACCCACGACTCGTTCGCGGTCTCGGACGGTGTCAAGCGGGCGTTCGAGGAGGAGAGCGGCCTCGAGCTCCGCATCCTCAAAGCCGGTGACGCGGGTGAGGTCGTGACGCGGGCGCTCCTCACTGCCGGCACCCCCGAGGGCGACGTCTTGTTCGGCGTCGACAACAACCTCGTCGAGCGCGCACTCACCGGGGACGTGTTCGAGCCGTACGAGTCACCTGAGCTGGCGAGCGTGGACCCCGCACTCGTGGTCGATCCGGAGCATCGCGTGACTCCGATCGACCGCGGCGACGTGTGCCTCAACTACGACAAGCACTGGTATGCAAGCCGTGGGCTGGCGCCGCCGAAGGATCTCGTGGCACTTACGCTCCCGCGCTATCGCGACCAGCTCGTTGTCGAGAACGCGGCGACGTCGACACCCGGCCTCGCGTTCATGCTCGCGACGATCGCCGAGTTCGGCGACCGCTGGCAGGGCTACTGGCGCAAGCTGCGCGCCAACGGCGTGCTCGTCGTCGACGGCTGGGAGGACGCCTACTACTCGCGATTCTCGGGCTCGGCGGGGAGCAAGGGGAAGAGGCCCGTCGTCGTCTCCTACGCGTCGAGCCCGCCGGCGGAGGTCATCTTCGCGAAGCCGCGACCGAGCACCGCGCCGACGGGCGTCGTCGAGGCGAGCTGCTTCCGCCAGGTCGAGTTCGCCGGCGTGCTGCGCGGAGCGAAGAACGAGGAAGGGGCACGGAAACTCGTCGACTTCATGCTGTCGAAGCGGTTCCAGGAGGACATCCCGCTGCAGATGTTCGTGTTCCCGGCCCGAACCGACGTCTCGCTTCCGCCGGAGTTCGAGCGGTTCGCCGTCGTGCCCGAGCGTCCGCTCGAGCTTCCACCGCAGGAGATCGAGCAGAACCGCGAGAGCTGGGTGGACCAGTGGACGGACATCGTCGTGAGGTGAGACGGCGGACCTGGCGCGCCGTCACGTACGGCGTGCCGCTCGCGTTCCTCGGGCTGTTCTTCGTCTATCCCCTCGCAGCCATCCTCGATCGCGGCCTGCGCGGCGCGGGTGATCCGCCGCTCGACGTCCTGGCCGATCCGCTGACACGAGAGGTCGTGTGGTTCACGGTCTGGCAGGCGCTCGCGTCAACGGTGCTCACGATCGCGCTCGCGACGCCGGCCGCATACGTCCTCGGGCGCTACCGGTTCCGCGGCCGGAGCGTCGTCAGCGCGATCGTCGTCGTACCGTTCGTGCTGCCGACGGTGGTGGTCGCCCTCGCATTCCTCGCGATCCTCCCCGACGGCGTCGAGCGCGGCTGGGCGCCGATCCTCGTCGCGCACGCTTTCTTCAACGTCGCCGTCGTCGTGCGCATCGTCGGGACGTTCTGGGCGAACCTCGATCCCCGCCTGGGCGAGGCCGCCGCGACACTCGGCGCGTCGCCGGCGCAGAGAGCCCGGGAGATCGTGCTGCCCCTCCTCGCCCCCGCACTCGCGGCGGCGGGGGCGATCGTCTTCCTGTTCTCGTTCACGTCCTTCGGGATCGTCCTCATCCTCGGCGGCCCGCGCTACGCGACCATCGAGGCGGAGATCTACAACCAGGCGATCCGGCTGTTCGACCTCCGCGCTGCCGCGGTGCTCTCGCTCGTGCAGCTCGCCTGCGTGGTCGCGGCCGTCTGGGTCGCGACGCGACTCGAGCGGCGGCTCGTCGTCGCCGGCGGTCTGCGCGCGGAGCGGGACACGCTTCGCTCCATTCGCACTCGTCGTGAGAAGCTCGTCGTGGCGGCGAGCCTGGGTGGGCTCGGTCTCTTCCTCGGGCTACCGCTCGCCGTCCTCGTCGAGCGGTCGCTCGCCGTCGGCGACGGGTATGGCCTCGACGCCTACCGGGCACTCGCGGAGCCGACGAGCATCCTCCTCGCCTCGCCCTGGGAGGCGATCGTGAACTCGCTCGTCTACGCGGCCGCGGCCTCGGTGATCGCAATCGTCGTCGGGGGTCTTGCTGCGTTCGCAGTCGCGGACACGCGCGGCTCCCGGCTGCTCGACCTCCTCGTGCTGATCCCGCTGGGCGCGTCCGCGGTCATGCTCGGACTCGGCTTCCTGATCGCGTTCGACACGCCACCGCTCGACATCCGTGCGGCGCCCTGGATCGTTCCCGTCGTCCAGGCGCTCGTCGCGATCCCGTTCGTCGTCCGGATCATGGTTCCGACGCTGCGCTCGATCGACCCGAGGCTGCGGGAGGCGGCGGCGCTGCTCGGCGCCTCGCCGGGTCGGGTCCGGCGCGAGGTCGACCTGCCGATCGTCGCGCGCGGTCTCGCGGTCGCAGCCGGGTTCGCATTCGCGATCTCGCTCGGCGAGTTCGGCGCGACCGTGTTCCTGGCGCGGCCGGACCGGCCGACCCTCCCGGTGGCGATCTTCCGCTTCCTCGGGCGACCAGGCGAGGTGAACGTCGCCCAGGCCTACGCGCTCGCTGTCGTCCTGATGGCGGTCACGGTCCTCTCCGTCCTCCTCGTCGAACGGGTTCGCATGCGCCGCGGAGGCTGGTTCTGATGCTGCGCATCGAAGACGTGACGGTGCGGTTCGACGGCAGTGCGGCGGTCGACGATGCCTCGCTCGAGGTCGGTCGCGGAGAGGTCGTCGCCGTCCTCGGGCCGAGCGGCTCCGGGAAGACGACGCTGCTGCGCGTGGTCGCAGGGCTGCAGGCGCCCGACTCGGGTCGCGTGCTCCTCGACGGCGTCGACCTCGCCGGAACGGCGCCGCACCGGCGCGGGATCGGCCTCGTCTTCCAGGATCACGCGCTCTTTCCGCATCGCGACGTCGCCGGGAACGTGTCCTTCGGGCTTCGCATGCGCGGAGATCCTCCGCGACGCGTCACCGCACGTACCGCCGAGGTGCTCGAACTCGTCGGGCTCACCGGCTTCGAGCACCGTTCCGTCGGCTCGCTCTCGGGTGGGGAGCAGCAGCGCGTCGCGCTGGCTCGGACGCTTGCCCCGGAGCCCAGGGTGCTCCTCCTCGACGAGCCGCTCGGCTCGCTCGACCGGCGACTCCGCGACCGTCTCCTCGAGGATCTCGGGCAGCTCTTCGACGAGCTCGGCGTGACGGCGATGTACGTCACCCACGACCAGACGGAGGCGTTCACACTCGGCGATCGCGTCGCGGTCATGCGGGCCGGGGGAGTCGTGCAGGTCGCAACGCCGGACGAACTTTGGTCGCACCCCGCCGACGCCGATGTCGCGCGCTTCCTCGGACTCGCCAACGTCGCCGGCAAGGAGGTCGTGAGGCCCGAGGCGGTGACGGTCCGCGCGTCTCCCGACGGGAACGGCACGGTCGAGAGCGCTGTCAGGACGGGGCCGCTCGTCAGGCTGCGCGTCGCACTCGACGACGGGCGAGCGCTCGAGGCCGCCGTCGCGGCAGTCGATCATCCCGCTCCCGGAGACCGGGTCGACGTGACGATCGACCCGGAAGGCATCGTTCGGCTTCGATGATCCGCCGTCGCGTCGTCGTGCACGGGTTCGTCCAGGGCGTGTTCTTCCGCGACACCGTCCGACGCCACGCCGTTGGCGCAGGCGTCGCCGGCTGGGTCCGCAACAACCGCGACGGGACCGTCGAGGCGGTGTTCGAGGGTGACCCGGACGCCGTCGAGCGTCTCGTCGGCGTCTGCCGGAGAGGACCGAGCGGCGCCCGGGTCGATCAGGTCGACGTTCTCGCCGAAGAGCCCGAGCGGCTCTCCGGCTTCTCGGTCGGCTAGCCCGCTACCAGCGTTCCCAGTGCACGCTCTCGGTCGGCGGACGCCGAGGCTTGGTACGTCGGCTGGTGACGGCACTCCAGCCGGGATCGGGCGCGGGCACGCCGATGGTCACGTGCGCCACGATCGTCACGTCCTCCGGGATGCCGAACGCGGCTCCGAGCTCGGCCGCCAGCTCCTTCGGCACGCCGGTGAGCCCCGCCCCGAGCCCCTCGTCGATCGCGGCGAGCAGGATCAGCATCACCGCGGCGCCGGCGTCCATGTACCAGAACGGGACCGGCCACTCGATCTCCTCGCCCTCGACGAGCTTGTCCTCCTGCCGGTAGCGCTCGTGGTAGTCGTCCTCGCGCGTGCAGACGAGCACGTGGACGGGCGCGCTCTCGAGCCACGGCTCGAGCCCTCTTTCGGCACCCCACCCGGCGCTCGCGATGCGCACTAGCTCGGCGCGCGCTTCGTCCCCCATGACGACGAGCAGGCGCTGCCCCTGGCTGTAGCCGGCGCTCGGAGCCCGTCGCACGGTGCCGACGATCCGCTCCACCACCTCGCGCGGGACGAGCTCAGGAGCGTAGTGCCGAACCATCCGCCGCTTCGGCAAGAGCTCCTGGAACTCCACTACCCCTCCTCCTCGCCCTCGTCCCAGCTCTCGTCGTCGAGCTCGTCGGATTCCTCGAGGCTGTCCTCGAGCCCGGCCTCGAGGCTCTCGTCGCCCTCGTCCCAGTCGTCGCCCTCCTCGGCGGGTGCGGCGTCGCCGGCGCCGATGCCCTCCTCTTCCCACAGATCGGACATCGATCCTCCTGAGCGGTCGTGAACCGGCGCGAGCCTACCGTCGACCGCTACTCCCACTCGATCGTCGCTGGCGGCTTCGACGACACGTCGTAGACGACGCGGTTCACGCCGGGAATCTCGTTGATGATCCTGCTCGAGATCGCCTCGAGCACGTCGTACGGGAGGCGAGCCCAGTCCGCGGTCATCGCGTCCTCGGACGTGACGGCGCGGATGACCACCGGATAGGCGTAGGTCCGCTCGTCGCCCTGGACGCCGACGGACCGGATCGCCGGGAGCACGGCGAAGCTCTGCCACAGCTCGCGGTAGAGGTCGGCGCGACGGATCTCCTCGAGGAGGATCGCATCGGCGCGACGAAGAACCGCGAGGCGCTCCTCGGTGACGTCGCCGATGATCCTGATCGCGAGCCCCGGCCCGGGGAACGGCTGGCGCCAGACCATGCGCTCCGGCAGGCCGAGCTCCGCGCCGACACGGCGCACCTCGTCCTTGAACAGGAGCCGTAGGGGCTCGACGAGCTCCATGCGCATGTCGGCAGGGAGCCCTCCGACGTTGTGGTGTGACTTGATGAGCGCGGCCTCGTCGCTCCCGCCCGACTCGATGACGTCGGAGTAGAGCGTCCCCTGCACCAGGAAGCGCACGTCGCCGAGCGTCCGCGCCTCCTCTTCGAAGACGCGGATGAACTCCTCGCCGACGATCTTGCGCTTCTCCTCCGGGTCGGAGACTCCGGCGAGCCGAGTCAGGAATCGCCGCTGCGCCTTGACGTGCACGAGCGGCACGCGGAAATGACCGCCGAACGTCTCGACCACCTGCTCCGCCTCGTTCTCGCGCAAGAGGCCGTGGTCCACGAAGACGCACGTGAGCTGGTCGCCGACCGCCTTGTGCACCAGGAGCGCGGCAACCGCCGAGTCGACACCTCCGGAGAGTGCGCACAGCACACGCTCGGTCCCGACCGCAGCGCGGATGCGCGCGACCTGCTCCTCGATCACGGCCGCTGGCGTCCACGTCGGCGGCGTGCCCGCGACCTCGTACAGGAAGTTCTTCAGGATCTCCTGCCCATGCGGCGTGTGCACGACCTCGGGGTGGAATTGCACGCCGTAGAGCTTCCGCGCCCGATCCTCGAACGCAGCGATCGGCGTCGACGGCGAGCTCGCCGTCACGTCGGCACCCGAAGGTGCAGCGGTGACCGAATCGCGATGGCTCATCCAGACCGTCTGCTCGGGCGGGAGGTCGTGGAAGAGCGCGGACTCGCCAGTCTCGAGCTCGGCCTTCCCGAACTCGGACGCGCCGGTGCGCTCGACCTCCCCGCCGAGGTCACGCGCCATGAGCTGCATGCCGTAGCAGATGCCGAGCGTCGGTATCCCGAGCTCGAAGATGCCCGTGTCGAGGTCGGGGGCGCCGTCGGCGTAGACGGAGGCGGGACCGCCCGAGAGGATGAGCGCCGCCGGATTGCGAGCCGCGACCTCTGCAGCGGACAGCCGGTGGCCGACGAGCTCGGAGTAGACGCGCGCCTCGCGCACGCGCCGCGCGATGAGCTGGCTGTACTGCCCGCCGAGGTCGACGACGAGCACGGGGCGCTCGTCGGGTGTTGGCTCTGCGGTCGGGAGCGGAACGACCTTCGCCATCAGCGGCGGTAGTTCGGTGCGTCCTTCGTGATCGTCACGCCGTGCGGGTGGCTCTCCTGGAGGCCTGCCGGCGTGATGCGCGTGAAGCGCGTCGTCGTCTTCATCTCCTCGATCGTCGCCGCGCCGCAGTAGCCCATCGACTGGCGGAGGCCGCCGACCACCTGGTGGACGATCGGCGCGAGCGGGCCCTTGTACGGAACGCGGCCCTCGATCCCCTCCGGGACGAGCTTGTCGACGTCCTCGACGTCGCCCTGGAAGTAGCGGTCCTTCGAGAACGACCGCGCCTTCATGGCGCCGAGCGAGCCCATGCCACGGTACTCCTTGAAGCGCTCGCCCTGGGCGACGATGACCTCACCCGGCGCCTCGTCGGTGCCCGCGAGCATCGACCCGAGCATCACGACGTCGGCGCCGGCGGCGATCGCCTTCGCGATGTCGCCCGAGTTGCGCACGCCGCCGTCCGCGATCACCGGGATGCCCTGACCGTCCAGCGCCTGCGCCGCGTCGTACACCGCCGTGACCTGGGGAACTCCGACGCCGGCAACGATCCGCGTCGTGCAGATCGAGCCGGGCCCCTGGCCGACCTTGACCGCGTCGGCGCCTGCATCGGCCAACGCGAGCGCCCCCTCGGCGCTCGAGACGTTCCCCGCGACGAGTTGCACCTCGTGCGCGCCCCGGATCGTGCGTACGACCTCGAGGACGCCGTGCGAGTGACCGTGCGCGGTGTCGACCACGAGCACGTCGACCTCGGCGGCGACGAGCGCGGCTGCGCGCTCCATCGCGTCGGGTCCGACGCCGACCGCCGCGCCGACGCGCAGACGGCCCTGCTCGTCCTTCGTCGCGTCCGGATACTTGATCCGCTTCGAGATGTCCTTGACGGTGATGAGCCCCTTGAGCCGCCCGTCCGCGTCGACGACGGGGAGCTTCTCGATCTTGTTGCGGTGGAGGATCGCCTCCGCCTCTTCGAGCGTCGTCCCGACGGGCGCCGTCACGAGGTTCCGCGCCGTCATGAGCGCGGAGACGGGCTGCGCCGTGTCCGTCTCGAAGCGGAGGTCCCGGTTCGTGAGGATGCCGACGAGAACGCCGTCGTCGTCGGTGATCGGAACGCCGGAGATGCGGTAGTGCTCCATCAGCTCGAGCGCCTCGGCGACCGTGTTCGCCGGGGCGAGTGTGACGGGCTCGACGATCATCCCCGACTCGGAGCGCTTGACCTTGTCGACCTCGGCCACCTGATCCGCGATGGCGAGGTTCCGGTGGACGATCCCCAGGCCGCCCGCGCGCGCCAGCGCGATCGCGAGCCGAGCCTCGGTGACCGTGTCCATCGCGGCCGAGATCAGCGGGATGTTCAGCGCGATCTTCGGCGTGATCCGGGAGACCGTTGAGACGTCGTTCGGGAGCACGTGCGACTCGGCGGGGACCAGGAGCACGTCGTCGAACGTGAGCCCCTCCTTGCCGAACTTCCGCTCGAACGCGACAAGGTGCTCGATCTGCTCCTGCCGGAACTCGGTCTCCATCACGCGACGTTAGCAGCGCCCGGTGACGGGTCGACACCCCCGCGTTCGAGCCTGCGCCTGGCGAGGGCGAGACCCGTGACGTCGCCCTTGGCCTCGATCAGCGCAAGCCCCTCGTTCGCGAGCGCCGCGGCCTCGCCGACCCGCCCGGCGCGCGCGAGCGTGATCGCCAGG
>Ga0207643_10001812_pt1 | contig 11866 bp, 9 predicted proteins | sample KBSMisM62_FD_184313 | JGI IMG/M metagenome (GOLD analysis project Ga0207643, IMG submission 184313) | Miscanthus rhizosphere microbial communities from Kellogg Biological Station, Michigan, USA - KBS Miscanthus M6-2 (SPAdes) (version 2) | ecosystem: Host-associated > Plants > Roots > Rhizosphere...
TCGAGGCGCTTGAGGATGAGCGGCCCGACGATGAAGCTGAGCAGGATCGCCGTCACCGCCGCGCCCGCCGCGCGGAAGGTGATGTAGTTGAAGATCCGGAGTGCGCCGTAGTGCGGGACGAGCCAGACCGAGAGGTAGTAGAGCAAGAGATCCGTTCGTGGAGCGTGATCGAGCGGGGCGCGGCGGCGTTCAGCTCGCCGCCGACGCCCACTCGGAGATCAGAGGGACGAGTCGCTCCAGTCGAACGCCACGCGATCCCTTGAGCAGGATAACGGCGTCCCGACGGAGGCGCGAACGCGCCGCGTCCCAGGCCGAGGCTGGGTCGGCACCGCCGACCGCGCGGGAGTCGCCGGGCGCAACGCGTGCCAGCGCATCGGCGAATCCGCCGACGCCGATCACCAGGTCGATCGGCGCGGCGAGCGCGGCGCGCGCGATGTCGTCGTGCAGGCGATCGGCCTGTGCACCGAGCTCGAGCATGGTGCCGAGCACGGCGACGCGCTGGCGACCGTTGCCCGCGTGCTCGAGCAGCTCGAGCGCGGCGCGCGCCGAGCCGGGGTTCGAGTTGTAGGCGTCGTTGATCACCGTCACGCCGGCATGCGACTCGAACGAGACGCGCATCGGCGGTGAGGGCATGGCCGCGATCCCGCGTGCCGCGTCGGCGACCGAGATCCCGGCCTCGTGCGCGGCGGCCAGCGCGAGCATGGCGTTGCGGAGGTTGTGCACGCCGCGAAGCGGCACGTGCACCGGCGTGCCGTCGATCTCGAGCGTGCCCGTGCCGTCGGGCGCGACGGCGAAGCGGGCGGCACGCACGTCTCCCGTGTCGAGCCCCGCGCTCACGACGCGGCGCGCGCGCGGGCGCGCGGCCTCCGTCACCTCTGGCTGAGACGCCGGGGTGATCGCGACGGCGACGCCGTCGCAGGCGCTGATCTCCTCGCGCAGCACCCCCTCGAGGTCACCGAGGCCCTCGAGATGCTCTTCGGCGATCGACGTGACCACGACGATGTCCGGCTCGACGATGGCGCGCAGCGCGGCGACCTCGCCGGGCTGGTTGGTCCCCATCTCGATCACCGCGATGTCGGCATCATCGGGCAGCGCGAACAGCGTCTGCGGCACGCCGACGAGGTTGTTGTAGTTGCCGATCGTCGCATGCACGCGCAGCCGGCTGCCGAGCGCCGCGCGCACGAGCTCCTTCGTGCTCGTCTTGCCGTTCGTGCCGACGACGCCGATCACCGGGCGTCCCCAGACGCGACGGCGGTAGCGGGCGAGCCGGCCGAGGGCGCGCGTCGTGTCGTCGACGACGTAGACCGGGACGCCGAGCTTCGCGCCACGCGTCGCGTCGTGGACGATGACCGCCGCCGCGCCCTTCGCCACGGCGTCCGCGAGGAACTCGTGCGCGTCGAACTTCTCTCCTTTCAGCGCGACGAAGCAGTCGCCGGCCGCCACGGTGCGCGTGTCGGTGGCGATGCGCGCGAGCGCGGTCGGACCGCGCGGGCCGTCGCCCAGCGCGTCGGCGATTCGGTCCAGCGTCCAGAAGCGCGGCTGCTCGAGCGCGCTGGCCTGCGGGGTGGCGGCGTCCGCCATCAGCTCACTCTCTCGGTCACGATCTCGTGGACGATCTGCCGCTCGTCGAACGGCAGCCTGGTGGTGCCGCGGATCTGATAGGTCTCGTGTCCCTTGCCGGCCAGGAGCACGAGATCGGTCGGGCCCGCGAGCTCGAGGGCGCGCGCGATGGCGTCGCGCCGATCCTCGATGCGCTCGTGCGGCACGCCCTCCATTCCCGCCTCGACGTCGTCGAGGATGCGCTCGGGATCTTCGGTGCGGGGATTGTCGCTCGTGACGATGGCAATGTCGGCGCCGCGCGCCGCGATGCGTCCCATCTCCGGGCGCTTGCCGCGATCGCGGTCTCCGCCGCAGCCGAAGACGACGATCAGCCGGCCCGTCGCGAAGGGCCGTACCGCGGCGATCGCGCGCTCGAGCGAGTCCGGTGTGTGCGAGTAGTCGCGCAGCACCGTGGGGTGCTCGTTCACGATCTCGAGGCGGCCCGGCACCTGCGGCAGGGTGGAGATCCGCGCCGCGATCGTATCGGGTGGCACGCCGAGCGCCCACGCCGCCGCCGCCGCGGCGAGCGCGTTCGCGACGTTGAAGTCGCCGATGAGCGGCAGCACGACGTCGTACGACGCGTTCCCGATCGCCAGCGTGAAGGGGCTGCCGTCGGGGGTCGAGCGCACGCTCCGCGCGCGGACGTCGGCCGCGGCGCCCAGGCCGAAGCGCACCGTTCTCGGCGCGGGGGGCAGCGAATCCCACACGCGGTCGTCGGCGTTGATCACCGCGACGCCGTCCGCTGCGAGCTGCCCGACGAGAAGCGCCTTGGCGGCGAAGTACGCCTCCATCGTGCCGCGATAGTCGAGATGGTCGCGCGTGAGGTTGGTGAACACGCCGACCGCGAACGTGAGCCCGTCGACGCGGCGCTGATGCAGCGCGTGCGACGACGTCTCCATGGCGATCGTGCGCACACCGTCGTCGTGCAGCGCGCGCAGCACGCGCTGGAGCTCGACCGGTCCCGGCGTGGTGAGGCCGCTGCCGCCGTCGAACGGCTGGCCCGCGCCGCCGACGAGCACCCCGAGCGTTCCGATCGACGCGGCGCGTGCGTGCGGCTCGTCGAGCAGGTGGCGCAGCATGCCGACCGTCGTCGTCTTGCCGTTCGTGCCGGTGACGCCGACCAATCGGATACCCGCGGCGGGCTCGCCGTAGAATGCGGTCGCCGCGACGGCCGCCGCGCGACGCGTATCGGAGACGACCAGCGCAGGGAGCGTGGTCCGCGTCGGGTCGTCGACGATCGCCGCCGTCGCCCCCCGCTCCGCCGCGACCGCGAGATACCCGTGGCCGTCGCGCTCGGCGCCGCGCACGGCGAGGAACAGCGCGCCGCGCTGGACGGCGCGACTGTCGTCGGTGATCGCGTCGAGGCTCGCGGGAAGCGTTCCCGATTCGCCGGCGAGCAGGCCGGCGCGGCGCAGCGCTTCCCGGATGTCATCGAGCGAACGACTCATCGCGTGCCCGCGAGGCGGACGACGGTGCCCACCGGCGTCACGACGCCTGCCGCCGGCGCGGTGGCGCCCGCCTCCGCGCCGCGATCGATCTGCACACGGAAGCCGGCGGCGTGGAGCGCGTGCACCGCCTGTCGCAAGGAGAGTCCGTGCACGTCGGGCACGGGGCGCGGTGGCGGCGCCACCGGCTTGCCCGCCTTCGGAGCGGGCAGCGTCGCGACGAACGGCGTCGTGCCGGCGGAGTCGCGTGCCGCGCGCTCGGCCGTGAGTGCGCGCGCGGTCTCGCGCACGTGACGCGTCGCGAGCGTCTCCGCGGCGAGCCGTGCGTCGGCGAGCGCCGCCGCCGTGTCGCGCGTCGAGTCTCGAGGCGGATCCTGACGGCTGGCCGCTAGCGTGCCGCGGTCCAGCGACGCGTTGCGGGAAGCGAGCGCCGCCTCCAGCACCGCCTTCGTCACCGGGGCCGCGGTGAGGCCGCCGTAGTAGGCGCCGCGCGGGTTGTCGAGCTTCACGAGGATCACGAACTGGGGTCGATCGCCCGGGAACAGTCCGACGAACGTCGGAATGTGCTGTCCCGCCGCGTAGCGGCCGTTCACCGTGCGGCGCGCCGTGCCGGTCTTGCCCGCGAGGGTGAAGGTCTCGAGCTCGGCCTTCGCTGCCGTGCCGCCACCCTCCACCACGTCGAGCAGCATGCGGCGCATGCGGCGCGCGACGTCGGGGGAGAGCACGCGGCGTACCACACGCCGCTGATGCCGGTAGAGGACGCGACCGTCGGGCGCCCTCACCTCGCGCACGAGCGAAGGCTCGAGCAGCTCGCCGTCGTTGGCGATCGCGACGTAGGCCGCCGCGAGCTGGAGCGGCGTGACGTTGATCTCGTAGCCCATCGCCAGCGAGTTGGCGGACTGCTTCGACCACCGCTTCGGCTCGCGCAGCGTGCCGGCCGCCTCCGTCGGATACGGGACGCCCGTCTGCATGCCGAACCCGAAGTCGCGCAGCGCCTCGTACTCCTCGCGTGGCGAGAGTCGCATCGCGAACTGCACGATGCCGATGTTGCTCGAGTATCGGATCACGTCGGCGAGCGTGAAGTGGCTCGCCTGGTGCTCGTCGGTGATCGTACGGCCGTTGATCGTCCACTGGCCGCCGAAGGTGCTCACGACGTCCGATTCCCGGGCGCGCTTCTTCTCGAGCAGCGTGGCGGCGATGAACGGCTTCAGCGTCGAGCCGGGCTCGTACGGCTCGGTCAGCGCGGTGGATGCGGTCGCGCGCGGATCCTGCCGCAGGCTCGCCATCGCCAGCACCTCGCCGTCGATCGGATCGACGACGACGACGTCGCCCCCTTCGGCATCCATCTTCTGCACGGCCTCGCCGAGCGCGCGCTCGGCGATCTCCTGGAGCTCGCGGTTGATCGTGAGCACGACGGTGTTCCCCGGCACCGGTGCGCGTCGCGGCGCCGTCGGCGACTCGAAGCGACGGCCATGGCCGTCGCGCATCGTCGTCATCGCGCCGGGCACGCCGCGCAGCAGCGTGTCGAGCGAGAGCTCGAGGCCGTCCACGGCGCGGCCGTTCTCGTCGACGCGGCCGACGATGCGTCGCGTGCCCTGGGAGAACGCGTACGTCCGCTCGATGCTCGACGTCCAGTGCACGCCGCGCATGGCCATGATCGACGCGACGTCGAGCGCGACGTAGCGACCCGGCAGCGTCACCCACTTCCGCGAGACGTCGGTGGCTCGCGCCACCCACTCGGCGGGCACCTTCGCCTTGAGCAGCGCGAGCCGGAGCGCCCGCCGGTCGCGCACGTCCCGCGGCGCCACTTCCAGCTTCACCGTCTCCCGGCTCTGGGCCATCAGCTCGCCCTGCGCGTCGAGGATGTCGCCGCGCGGTGCGGGGATCTCGGCCTCGATGCTCTGCTGGTGCTGCGCGCTGGCCGTCCAGCGGCTCCGCTGCAGCAGTTGCACGCTCGCGGACCGGTAGAGGAGCGCGAGCGAGAAACCGGCGAGCGCCAGATGCACGAGGCCGATGCGGCTAGGGCTTTTCATCGACTCCTCGCGGCCCTCGCGTCAGGTACACCACCTGCGCCTCGGTCGGTACGTGCATCTGCAGTCTCTGCTCGGCGATCGGCAGCAGCCGTGCGCGGCTCGACGCGATGCTGATCTCCGACTCCAGGCGGCGACGCTCGGCGATGAGCCCCGAGCGGCGGGTCTCCATCGCCTGAAGATCGCGCGCGGCGCGAATTCCGTATGTGCGCCGCAGCACGACGCCCGACGCGATCAGCACGAAGCCGAGGAGCAGCAGGGCGAACCGTAGTCGCCCGTTCCCGCCTACTTTGCGCGCCATGCGCGGAGCTTCGCGCTGCGAGCGCGCGGGTTGCGCGCGATCTCCGCGGGCGATGCGACGATCGCGCGCCGCGTCACGGTCTGACCGAGCGCGTGGTCACTTCCGCACGCGCAGAGCGGCAGCCGGGGCGGGCAGATGCAGTCGGTGCTCCACCGGCGGAAGGCATGCTTCACCAGCCGGTCCTCCCCGGAGTGGTAGGCGATGATCGCAAGAGTGCCCCCCGGAGCGAGCCGGTCGCGCAGCGCGGGCAGCGCGCGCTCCAGCCCCGCGAGCTCGTCGTTGACGGCGATGCGGACGGCCTGGAAGAGTCGCGCGAAGTCGGGCGGCCCGGTTCGCGCGCCGAGCGCGCCACGGATCGCACCGACGAGATCGTCGCTCGTGTGGAAGGAGCGAGTCGCGCGACGGCGCACGATCTCGCGCGCGAGGCGGCCCGCGCGCGGCTCGTCGCCGTAGTCGCGGAAGATCCGGGCGAGCTCCTCGACGCTCGCCGTGCCGAGCATCTCCTCGGCGCTCGGCGCGGCATCGCCGACGCCACCCATGCGCATGTCGAGCGGCGCGCCTTCCCTGAACGAGAAGCCGCGCGACGCGTCGTCGATCTGATGCGAGGAGATGCCAAGGTCGAGCAGGATCCCGTTGAAGCGAAGGTCGGCGAGCGGAGGGATGGCGTCGACCGCGGCGTAGTTCCCCAGGTAGGCGGAGAACCGTCCCAGGGCGGCGGCGGCCGAGAGGCGCGCGCTCGCCGCGGCGAGCGCCTCCGGGTCGCGGTCGATGCCGATGACGCGTTCCACGCCGGTCTCGAGCAACGCCGCCGCGTGACCGCCGCCGCCGAGGGTCCCGTCGAGGACGAGCGCCGCGCCGCCAAGCAACGTCACGACCTCATCGGCGAGGGCGGGAGAATGATAGTCGGTCTGCCAGCTCGCGCGCGGACCCTGGTGGAAGCCTGGCGATCCCGCGCTCATACTACAGCGCGGCCGCTCGCGGCGTCCGCGGACTCAGCCCTCCCAGCTCCCCCGACTCGATGCCAGCTCGGCTGCACCTGACGTTCATCGTGCACGGCGCTCGCGCCGACAATCCGGACCTGCGACGCGTCGTGGGCTGGGTGCGGCAGCGGGGTCACGCCGTGAACGTGCGCGTCACCTGGGAGACGGGAGACGGCATCCACCTCGCGGCCGAGGCGGCGGATCGCGGGACCGACGTCGTGATCGCGTGCGGAGGCGACGGCACGCTCAACGAGGTCGTGAACGGCCTGGACGGGCGCGACGTCTCCCTCGGCGTGGTGCCGCTCGGCACGGCGAACGACTTCGCGCGGCAGACGGGAATCCCCGAGGACGCGGATCATGCCATGGATGTTATCCTCCGCCGCAAGCCCGTGCGGATCGACACGGCATCCATGAACGGACGACGGTTCGTGAACGTCTCCACCGGTGGCGTCGGCGCCGAGGCGACGGCGGAGACGCCGGCGGACTTCAAGGCGTCGCTCGGTCCGCTCGCCTATGCGATCACCGCGGTGCGGAAGCTGGCGGGCAGCGAGCCGGCGCGACGCGCGCACTTCTCCAGCGCCAATTTCGACCTCGACACCGAGTTTCTCGCGTTCGCCGTCGGCAGCGCGCGCGTGACCGGTGGCGGCACGATCATGACGCCCGACGCGAGCGTCACCGACGGCCTGCTGGACCTGTGCGTGATCGAGAACATGTCGCGTCGGGACTTCGCCATGCTGGCGATGAGCGTGAAGCGGGGCGAGCACCTCGGTCTGCCGGGCGTGCACTACGCGCAGCTTCCGTGGCTCAAGGTGACCGGCACCGAGCCACTCACCGTGAACCTCGACGGCGAGACCACGCTCGCCCCGGTGTGCGACTACCGGGCGCGGCGAGCCGACCTGCTCGTCCACGCCCTGCACCTGCCCGGCGAAGAGCCGAGCGAGTGAGCTGCGATTCTGCCAGGCCGAAAACTCGAACCCCCGGCATCCTCTCGGATGCCGGGGGTTCGCGCTTTGGAGACGATCGCCAGTTACTTGCAGAGCCGCTTGGACTGGGCGTCGATGTACTGCTGCGCCTGCGGAACCGCGCTCATGATCTGACCGGCGGCTTCCGGGCTCACCGAGCCACCGCCCGGCATGTTGGCGCTGACGAGCGTCAGGAGCGACTCGGCCGAGCGCGCGTCGGCGCACTTCCAGCTCTTCCCCTGCTGCAGCGACGGCGCGAGCGCCTGATACGCCGAGACGGCGAGGAAGAACTTCGCGTTGGCGCTCGGGTTGATCTCGTCCGACCCCTGCAGGAGCTTGATCGCCTTCTGGAAATCCTCCGGCTTCTTGGACGCCACGCCCGCCTTGTAGGCAGTGCTGCCGAGGCCGAGCAGAAACTGCGCGTCGCGCTCCTTGTTCGTTGGATCGGCGGCGACGTCCGCCTTCACCGCGGCGATCGCCTCATCGAGCTTGCCGGTGTCCACGTTCATCTGGGCGAGCAGCAGGTTGGCGCCGGGCGCCTTCGGATCGAGCTCGAGGCCCTTCCGCAGCGACTGGATCGCGGCGTCGAGCTGGCCCGCCTTCCTCTCGTTCTGCGCCTTGAGCAGGTACAGCTGGGCGTTGCGCGGGTACTTCGCGATCGCCTGCGCCGCGGCTTCGGCGGCCTTGCCGTACGCGCTGTCGGAGGCGTAGTCGGAGATGAGACGCTGATAGTAGCCCGAGTCGGCGGCCGTCGGATCCGCCGCGACATACGCCTGGCCGGCCGCGATCGCGTCCTTCCAGCGCTGCGCGGCGCGGAGCACGAGCCAGCGGGTGCGCATGTACTGCGGGTCACCCGGGTTCGCCTTGACGAGGCTGTCGATGATCGGGATCGCGTCGTTCGCCTTACCCGACGTCACGAGCTCGGCGATCACCTGCTCGCGCAGCGCGACGTTCGTGGGGTCCGCGCCCATCAGCTTGATCAGCGTCTGCATCTGCTTCGCCTGATCGCCCTGGGCCTTGTAGACGTCGTACTGCAGCCGGAGCGCCATCGTGCTCGCGGGATCGATCGTCGTGACGGCGTTCGTCACGGAAAGCACGGAATCCTTCCACGGCTTTGTGGCCGAATCCGGGCCGTTCTTCCAGGTCTGATACGCGTTGGCGAGGCAGAGGCGGGCGATCGTCGCCTTCTGGTAGCTGCCGGTCGCCTTGCGGGCCGCGAGCACCGCGGCGTCCATCTTCTGCGCACGGAGGGCGTTCTCGCACTCCTGCACGGCGGGAATCTGCTTCCGCGCCTGGTCGTACTCGCGGACGATCTGCTTCGCGACGTCGCCGAGATTGTTGCTCTCGACGGTGACGAGGGGCTGCGACAGCGCGACGTCGCGCGGCAGGAAGAGTCGCGCGTGGACGCGGTAGCCCGCGCCGGTCTTGCGGACCTCGCCGTCGATCACCTCGTCGCCGCGGACGAGCTTCGCGAGCTCCTTGATGTCGTTCGGCGACAGCGCGGAGTCCGGCTTGTAGCCCGAATTGACGAGGGTGTTGTTGATGTCCTTCTTCGACACCGGCATGAGCTGCCGGATGTTGAAGTCGGACTGAATCCGATTGCGGATCTCGTCCGCGAGCTTGACGCCGGCGTCGGGTTCACCGCGGAACGTCGTGACGACGGCCCTCTTCGTGTCCGGCCCCGGCCCCTGCGGCCGCATCTGTGCGCCGAGCACCGACGGAGCGGCCAGGGCGGCCAACGCGGCGGCGAGTCCAGCAGCCGAGAGCGCAGAACGATGTGAAGCCTTCACAGTCGTAACCTCCAAAGCGTTGACCAAAGGGTACACCGACTTGCCGCGCAGGGTCCGCTTGTCGCGCCCGGGCGAGCTCACTGCATGGGCGAAGAGGGACTCGAACCCCCGACATCCTGCGTGTAAGGCAGGCGCTCTGACCAACTGAGCTATTCGCCCGGAACGATGGCGCGAGCGAGGCCCGCGCCGGCCGCGCTCGCCTGCGGTCCTTCTATTGTAAATGGGTCGGCGCGCCCGCCCCTACTTCAAGATCGCGATGGGCACGAGGACACAATAGCCTAGCACGAGCAAAATCGGTGCGACGGTGGTTCCACCACGCGCCAGATCGGCGAATCCGAGCAAAATCGCCGCGATCGCCATCCCCCACCAGAGCCAGGGGCGTGCCTGAGCCGTTGAATCCGTTTGCGCCATGAGCGAGAAGGGTATGCGGGCCCCAACGGGGTGTCAAGCAACGGTGCCGCCGCGCTTTACGGCTCGTCGTCACGACGCGTCGAGCGCTCCGCCGACGGTTCCGGAGCGACGTTCTCCGATCCATCGGCCGACCCCTGGGGCGCCGGACCGGGACCCAGCAATTCGGCCAGGATGGACTCGCGCTCGGCGCGCTCCGCGGCGGCATCGGCGACCAGCATCTCCCGCAGACGGCGTCGATCGCGCGCCCGCCGAGCCACGAAGAAGGGCAGCAACGCGAGCCCGGTGACGAGGAAGACCAGCGTGAGATCGGCGAAGAGGGCGAGCGCGCCGTAGCGGCGCAGCACGCGGGACTGGTACACGCGCTCGAAGCCGCTGAGCGTCATGCCGAATGCCTGACGCACCGCGGCGTCCAGGCTCTTGCCTGTCTCCCAGTAGCGGAAGAAGAGCGTGAGCCCGCGCTCCGGGTCGAGCGACGCCATCTCGGCCACGGCGCGGTAGCTCAGCGCGTAGGCGGACTGCGCCGCGGTGGCGCCCTCGCTGAAGCTCGCTTCGAGCTGATCGAACGTCGGTGCACCGCGGAGCGCGAGCGCCACGTTCGTCGCGAGCACGTCGTCGCGATGCCATTCGTTCGCGGCGACGCTGGCGTAGCCTTCGTCGAACCAGCGCGGCGGGCGATCGCCCAGACGCTCGTGCAGCGCGAGATGCGCGAGCTCGTGGCGCAGCGTCTCGAGCGGATCACCGGCTTCCGATCCCGCCGCACGCCCCTGAACGATGACGCGGCGCGACTGCGGAAACGCGAGCGCGACACCCCATTCCGGCGCGCCTGGACCGGCCCACTGCCGGAAGCGGCGCATGTCCGGTGCGACGGCGATCAGCACACGCTCGCGCGGACGCGGCAGCCACGGAAAGCTGTCCGTGCGCGCGGCTCCGGTGACGAGCGCTCGAGCCAGCCGCGCGTCCTGCGGGAAGAACACCGCGGTGAACCGGCCGGCGTCGATGCGTTCCGGCGCGTCGTCCTGCGCGCGTGCGACGCGAACGCCGAGTAGGAGAAGCACGAGCGACGCGACCGCGCGCAGCCGCCCGCGACCGATGGCTACGGCTGTCCGCCCTGCTCCACGGTCTGCAGCACCTCGGCGCAACGCTTTCCCCACGGATTGAACTTGTTCGCCGCGAAGCCGTCGCGCCACGTCCGCATCGCTTCCTCGCGCTGTCCGTTGTGCCAGAACGCGCGCCCGAGCTCGTAGTACGCCTCGATCAGATTCGGGCCGAGCGCGAGCGACTTCTGGAAGAACGTCTGCGCGTCCTCGAACATGTCGCGCTCGAGGTACACCAACCCCAGATAGAAGTGCGCGTAGAGGGTCGCCTTGCGATCGTTGTCAAGACGGATCGCCTTGGACAGATGCTCGATCGCCTCGCCGAAGATTCCCTTCTTCAGGCAGATGTAGCCGACGTTGATGCGGGCCAGCGCGTTGCCGGGCTCGCGCATCAACACCTTCTGGAACTGCATCAGCGCGTCGTCGTACTTCTCCTGGAGCATCTGCGACCAGCCGAGCAGCGATTCGGCCTGTGGATCGTTCGGCGCGAGCTGCAGGGCCTTCGAGAGCGAATCCTCCGCGCCGGCGTAGTCGCCGAGCGAGATCCTGCTCCAGCCCTTCTCGATGAACGTCGACGCGCCGATGTGGTCCGCGACGACCGGTCGCTCGGCGCTGAACGACGGCGCCGTGGACATCCTCAGGCTCTTCCACTTCTCGACGAGAGTCTTCGCCTCGTCCTTGAGCTGCGTCAGCTCGGCGAGGTCCTGCTCGAGGCCCTTCCCCAGCGCGATCAGCTCACCGCGGAGCGCGTCACGCTGCTGTGCTGCATCCGCTGCATCCAACCGCGCCGCGAGCGCACTGACGCGCTCGCGATACGCGGTGCCCAGCTCACCCATTCGACAGCGCCTCCGTGCCGGCGCGGTCGAGCGCGATGCGCTCGGTGGAGGAGAGCAGCCGCTCGACGTCGAGGAAGATCACCAGGCGTTCCGCCATGCGGACGATGCCCTTGAGGTATTCACCGGCGAGCCCCCGGAAGAGCTGGGGCGGCGGCGCGACCGCCGCCGGATCGAATGGCGTGACCGCGGTGACGGCGTCGACGACGGCGCCGACCCATTCCCCGCCGCTGTGCAGGATGAGGATGCGCGTCTCGTTGCGCACTTCGGCGTCGCCCATCTCGAACCGGCGGCGCAGATTGACGATCGGCACCACGCGCCCCTGGTAGTCGATGACGCCCTCGATGTACTCCGGCATGTCGGGCACCGAGGTGGGCGCCGTGTAGCGCAGCACGCGCTCGACGGAGCAGATGTCGGCGGC
>Ga0207643_10001814_pt1 | contig 11863 bp, 10 predicted proteins | sample KBSMisM62_FD_184313 | JGI IMG/M metagenome (GOLD analysis project Ga0207643, IMG submission 184313) | Miscanthus rhizosphere microbial communities from Kellogg Biological Station, Michigan, USA - KBS Miscanthus M6-2 (SPAdes) (version 2) | ecosystem: Host-associated > Plants > Roots >...
TCGCGCCCGTCGTCGTACTTCCCTACTCGAGCTGCCGCTTCCCGCGGGCTGTAGCGCTGGGGAAGTGGCCGGATACCACGGGACCGTGGTATCCAGCCCCCCTCTATCCCCTCAGGCCACCCCGACACCCTCAGGCGCCCCGTCGGTCGCCAGCTCCTCGTGCTTCACGTTGAGGAAGATCCACACGATCACGCTGGCCGTCCAGATCATGAACGCGCCGGTCAGGAAGGCGTGTGCGGCACCGGTGGTGAAGCCGGCCAGGCCGGCCAGTCCGGAGATGGCGCCCGGGTCGAGCTGTGGCGCCAGCTGGTGCAGGGCCGGCACGAGCTGGTCGGTCTTCGCCTGCGCGAAGTGCACCGCCACGGTCGACAGGGTCGCGAGACCGAGCGCGCCGCCCACCTGCTGCATGGTGTTGAGAACGCCCGACCCGACGCCGGAGTCGCGGTTGCTGACTCCGTGCACGGCGGCCAGCGTCATCGGCACGAAGGTCGCGCCCATGCCCAGGGACATCAGCACGATGAAGGGGAAGATGTCCGCCCAGTAGCTCACGTTGCCGCCGAGGTGGCCGCCCGAGGCCGCGAGGTTGAGGAGGTGCGCGGGGCTGGCGTCGATCGTCAGCCGCGAGAACCCGAGCAATGCCACGCCCGCGACCGCCGTGCCGGTGCCGGCGATCCAGCGTGGGTCGATGACGTTGACCAGCTTGGAAGCGATGGTCGCCGCGATCACGAGGCCGAAGCTGAACGGCAGGAACGCCACACCCGTCTGCAGTGGTGAGTAGCCCATCACGTTCTGCACGAACAGCGACAGGAAGAAGAACATCGAGAACATGGCCGCGGGCACGATCGCCATCGTGGCGAACGCCGTGCCCCGGGTGCGGTTCGTGAGGATCCGGAAGGGCAGCAGCGGGTGCTCGGCGCGGCGCTCGATCAGCACGAAGACAGCGAGCAGGAGCACGCCGGTCACCAGCGACGCCAAGGTCCAGGTGTCGCCCCAGCCGTACTGCTGCTGGCCGGCGCGTGAGAGACCGAAGACGATCGCGATCAGACCGAACGTGCCGGTCAGTGCGCCCGGTACGTCGAGCTCACCGGGGTGGCTCTCGCTCTCGCCGAGCACCCGCGGTGCGAGCGCGGCGGCGGCCAGGCCGATCGGCACGTTGATCAGGAAGGTCAGCCGCCAGCCGTCGACGCTGATCCCCAGGATGTCGGGCTGCAGGCCGGTGAGCCAGCCGCCGAGGATCAGGCCCACGGCCGCGCCGACGCCGGACATGGCGGCGTACACGGAGAACGCCCGGTTGCGGGGCGGACCGGCCGGGAACGTGGTCGCGATCAGCGCCAGCGCGGTGGGTGACGCGAGTGCGGCACCGAGGCCCTGCAGTCCACGAGCGCCGAGGAGCAGCATCTCGCTCTGGGCGAGGCCGCCGAGGGCGGAGGCGACCGCGAAGATGCTGACGCCGACCATGAAGATCCGGCGCCGTCCGTAGAGGTCGCCGAGCCTGCCTCCGAGCAGCAGCAGGCCGCCGAAGGCCAGCGAGTAGCCGGTGACGATCCACTGGAGGTTGGCCTGGCTGATGTCCAGGTCCTCGCGGATGAACGGCAGGGCGATGTTGGCGATCGTGGCGTCGAGCACCACCATCAGCTGGGCGACCGAGATCAGGACGAGCGCCCAGCCGAGGTGGCTGTGGCCGTGACCCGGGGTGGACGGCTGTGCCGTCGTCACCGAACCCGGGGTGGTGTCTGCGTCTCTCATGGGGTCCTTGCTCTCTCTTACAGGGTCTGGGTGGTGGCTGCCGGGTCCGGGTGGAGCACGGCGGGGAGGATGACGTGGTCGACGACGCGCTCGACGATCGAGTCGTCGGTGGGAAGGCCCATCACGAAGGCGCGGTGCAGCAGGATCCCGGCCAGCGCCGGGCCGATCACCTCGAGGTCGACGTCGTCCCGGATCTCGCCGCGGGCCTGGGCCCGCTGGTAGATCTCGGCCGAGACGGCGAGCTTCGGGGCGATGAAGCGCTCGCGGAACACAGCGGCGAACTCGGGGTCGCTGGAGAGCGCGGTGACGACGGCAGCGAGGGCACGGGTGCCCGCGTGGCCGGCCGGCCCCTTGGGTCCGCAGAAGGTGGCGAGGAGGTCGCCGCGCAGGGTGCCGGTGTCGGGCAGCTCGACGTGCGGGGCACCCTTGGCGCGCAGCAGTGCGTCGATCGCGAGGCTCGCCTTGGTCTCCCAGCGGCGGTAGAGCGTGGCCTTGCTGGCGCGCGACCGCTTCGCGACGGCATCCATGGTGAGCCGGTCGTAGCCGACCTCGACCAGGAGCGCGAGCGTGGCATCGAGGATCTCGTCCTCGCGCTCGCCCTCGACCCGGGGGCGGATGGGCACCATCCGGACCACCTCCCGTTCACGGATGAAACGAAACGGTTTCGTTTCAAGTTGAGCATAGAAGGCAACTTGTCTGACCCGCAAGTCCATTCCCCAGCCCATCTCCAGGCCCGCGGTGTCTAGACGACTGGCCTACTCCACCGTGTCCGAGCGGTGCTCCGCGCGCGCCAGGACGTCGAGGGCGTGGCGCAGCGCGAAGCGGTTCCATCGCGTTGGCCGGTACAGCAGGTAGTGACCGGCGCGCCCGAGCGGGTAGAACTCCGCGCGTGCGGCGACGGCCGCGGCGCGCTCGGTGAACGCCTGGCTGCCGCGGGCCGAGGTGATCCGGTCGCGCAGACCGTGACCGACCACGAGGTCCTTGCCGGCCAGTGCGGTGACCGGGTCGCCGCCGTCGAACCACGGGGCCAGGGCGACCACGCCACGGACGCTGGGGTCGTCGGCGACCCGGCTCGCGACGCGCGCACCCATCGAGTGCCCCACGAGCACGACGGGCACGTCGCCGTACGCCGCGCGGACCTGGTCCAGCGCCCAGCGTGCGTCCGGCACCGGGCTGAGCGACGTACCGCCGTTCCATCCGCGCCGGGCGTAGCGCAGCAGCCACAGCGCGTGACCGGCATCCAGGACCTCGCGCCGCAGCGCGTCGCGTAGCACCTGCATCCGCCAGAGCGAGCCGCTGCGGGTGCCGACGGGTTCGAGGCTGTGTGGCGTGCCGCCGTGCAGCATCAGCACCACGCCGCGGGGCGTGCCCTCGGGCGCGCGGCGGTCGAGGGCGCGGGTGTCGCTGGGCGCGCCGTCGAACGGTCCGGGCATGGCAGCTCCTCCTCGGCTGGTTCAAGGAACGTTCGGTGCGACCTATTCCGCGGATGGGTGACGTCGGTGGGGCACGGCAAGATGTTGCCTGTGAGTGAGACCGCCGACACCGTCCCAGAGATCAGCATGGAGATCAGCACGGAGATCAGCAGCGAGTCCGACGCCGACGTCACGCCCGCACCGCCGGAGGCCCGTGAGGAGCACGCCCGCACGGCCGAGGAGGTCGAGGACGCCCGCTGGCGCTACTACGTGCTCGACGACCCGACCCTCGACGACCACGACTTCGACCTGCGGCTGCGTCGTCTCGAGGCACTCGAGGAGCAGTACCCCGAGCTGCGCACGCCCGACTCGCCGACGCAGAAGGTCGGCGGTGCGGTCTCGACCATGTTCACGGCCGTCGACCACCTCGAGCCGATGCAGAGCCTGGACAACGCGTTCTCCTTCGAGGAGCTGCAGACCTGGGCGGCGCGGCTCCGGCGCGACGGCGTCGACGACCCGGCGCTGCTGTGCGAGCTGAAGGTCGACGGCCTCGCGATCAACCTGCTCTACGAGGACGGGCGCCTGGTGCGTGGCGTGACCCGGGGCGACGGGCGCACCGGCGAGGACGTCACCCCCAACGTGAAGACGATCGCCAACATCCCGCACCGGCTGAGCGCCACCGACGACTACCCGGTGCCGCGGCGGGTCGAGGTGCGCGGCGAGGTGTTCTTGCCGGTGGCGGCGTTCGAGCGGCTCAACCTTGCGATGTCCGAGGCCGGCAAGCCGATGTTCGCCAACCCGCGCAACGCAGCCGCCGGCTCGCTGCGCCAGAAGAACCCGAAGGTGACGGCCACACGCGACCTCGCCATGGTCTGCCACGGCATCGGCTTCCGCGAGGGGTTCGAGCCCACCGCCCAGTCCGACGCGTACGCCGCGCTGCGCGACTGGGGACTGCCGACCAGCGAGCGCGCGAAGGTGGTTCCGGGTCTCGAGCAGGCGCAGGAGTTCATCGAGTACTACGGCGAGCACCGCCACGACGTCGAGCACGAGATCGACGGGGTCGTGATCAAGGTCGACGACGTCTCCCTGCAGCGGCGGCTGGGCTCCACCTCGCGCGCGCCGCGCTGGGCGATCGCGTTCAAGTACCCGCCGGAGGAGGTCAACGCCAGGCTGCTCGAGATCCGGGTCAACACCGGTCGCACCGGCCGGGTCACCCCCTACGGCGTGATGGAGCCGACCAAGGTCGCGGGCTCGACCGTCGAGAACGCCACCCTGCACAACGCGCACGAGGTCAAGCGCAAGGATGTCCGTCCCGGCGACACGGTCGTCCTCCGCAAGGCCGGCGACGTGATCCCGGAGATCCTCGGACCCGTGCTCGCGCTGCGGCCCAAGGGCCTGCGGGCCTGGAAGATGCCCACCACCTGCGCGGCCTGCGGCACGACGCTGGTCCAGGAGAAGGAGGGCGACAAGGACCTCCGCTGCCCCAACCACGAGCGCTGCCCCGCGCAGGTGCGCGAGCGGGTCTTCCACGTCGCGGGGCGCGGCTCCTTCGACATCGAGGGACTCGGCTACGAGGCCGCTGTGGCGCTTCTCGACGCCGGCGTGATCACCAACGAGGGCGACGTGTTCGGCCTCACCGAGAGCGACCTCCTCCGCGCTCCCCTCTTCACCCGAGCCGCGAAGAAGGGGGAGGGCGACGGCCCGGTCCTCTCGGCCAACGGGCGCAAGCTCCTCGACAACCTCGACACGGCCAGGGACCGGCCGCTGTGGCGGGTGCTGGTCGGGCTGTCGATCCGCCACGTGGGACCCACCGCGGCCCGGGCGCTGGCCGCCGAGTTCGGGTCGATGACCGCGATCCGCGAGGCGGACGAGTCCCGGCTGGCGGGAGCCGAGGGCGTCGGCCCGACCATCGCCGAGTCGATCCGGGCCTGGTTCGACGGCCCCGAGGCCACGTGGCACAACGGCATCGTCGACGCCTGGGCCGCGGCCGGCGTGCGCATGCAGGACGAGCGCGACACCTCCACCCCGCGCACGCTGGAGGGCAAGACCCTGGTGGTGACCGGGTCCCTGACCGGGTTCAGCCGCGACGGGGCGAAGGAGGCGATCGTGGCCCGCGGCGGCAAGGCGTCCTCGTCGGTCTCGAAGAAGACCGACTACGTTGTCGTCGGCGACTCGCCCGGGTCCAAGGCCGACAGGGCCGAGCAGCTCGGCGTCCCGGTGCTCGACGAGGACGGCTTCCGGGTGCTGCTCGAGACCGGCGAGGGGCCGGCCTGACCGGTCAGGCGTCGGCGGCCAGATCTCGACGCGCTTCGCTGGCGCTCGCTGCTCGATCCAGGAGCTGCTCGCGCAGGATGTCGGCGTGGCCGGCGTGCCGGGCGAGCTCGGCGATCAGGTGCAGGTGCACCCAGCGGAGGCTGAGCGGGCTTCGCCGATTGTGCAGCACCTCGTCGTCCATCGCGTACGGCGCCGCCAGCGCGCGGGCCTCGTCGCACACCCGGCGGTAGTCGGCGATCACCGAGGCGACGGTCTCGTCCGGCCCGACCACGTAGGAGTCGTCCACCTCGGTCGGCAGCCCGATCTCCTCGCGGGTGCAGCCGGCCAGCCCGACGTGGAACCACACCTGCTCGACGAACGTGGCGTGCTTGACCAGCGCGATCGGCGTGGTCAGGGACGGCACCAGCCGGCGCCTGGCCTGTTCCTCGGTCAGCCCGTCGAGGGTCTCGACCAGCTCGGCGCGGGCCTCGTCCAGCTTGGTCTCGAGCTGGGTGCGCTCGTCGGCGACGAAGAGCGGTTCGTGGTCGGACATGCGGAGGACCCTAGGGTGTTTGGCGGGGCGTGGCGCACCCCGGTTTCTCCCGCTCGGCCGGGTCAGCTCAGCGCGGCCAGCACCAGCTGGGCCGCCGCCGCCTCCTCCACCGCGAACGGGTGGAAGTTCAGGGCCCGGGTCGGGTCGGTGAACTGACCGTTGATCCACGGCTGGGCGGAGCAGATGTCGTGACCCCGGCTGGCCAGGAACAGGTTGACGTACGACGAGTGCGTCACCGCCGCGGCGTGCTGCAGCGCCTGCGTGAGCCGCTTGTTGACCTGGTTGGCGTACTGGTAGTCGCCGTCGGCCAGCGGGAGCAGGTCGGGGCAGGTGCCCTGACGCGGTGCGATCTCGGGGTAGCCGACCACGACCACCCGGGCGTGGGGCGCCAGCTCGTGCACCCGGCGTACGACGGTCTCCACGCGTTGCGAGGTCTGCTGGACGTCGGCGAGCAGCCGGTCACGGCCGTCGGCGCGCATCGCGTCGCGGCACGGAGCGCCCGTCGGGTCGGACGCCCGCAGCGTCGGGCAGAAGCCGACGAGGGTGCCGAACACGGAGAAGTCGTTGCCGCCGATGCTCACCGACACCAGGTCGGTGTCGGGTGTGAGCGCGTCGAACTGGGGTGCGACCCCCGGCAGCTGGCCGGTGGTCATGTCCTTGGTCTGGGCGCCGCTGCAGCTGACGTCGACGAAGGTCGGTACGGCGAGCGCCCGGGCGACCAGCGACGGGTAGTTGTTGGTGGACCGGAAGCAGCCGTTGGCCACCTGGGTGACCGGGATCAGCGGACCCGCCGTGTAGGAGTCGCCGAGGGCGACGTAACGGGTCACCACCGGCGGCGTGAGCCTCGTGGCCGGTGCCGCGTCGGCGGGGCCGGCGGTGGTGGCGATCGTGGCCAGGCCGGCGACGATCAGGCCGGTGAACAGGGCGTGCAGCCGAGATTTCATGATCCCTCCCAGGGTCCGTGGCCCCGACCGTAGCCCCCTAGGATGAGTCTGTCCCCCCTCGTTCGCAGGAGTTTCCGCATGCCAGAGATCAGTCGCGCCGAGGTGGCCCACCTGGCCGACCTCGCCCGGATCGACCTCGACGACGCCGAGCTCGACCACCTCGCACCGCAGCTGGCGGTGATCCTGGAGTCGATCGCGTCCATCCGCGAGGCCGGCGTCGACGACGTGCCGGCGACGTCCCACCCGCTGCCGTTGAGCAACGTGTTCCGCAACGACGTGGTGGTCCCGGGTCTCACGGCGGAGGAGGCCCTCAGCGGCGCGCCACGGGTGGAGCAGCAGCGCTTCGAGGTCCCCCGGATCCTCGGAGACGAGCAGTGAGCCCCCCACGAAGCTGCTCGCTTCGCTCACACCTCCGCGGGGAACCCGAATGACCGACCTGACCCGCCTCGACGCCTCAGTGCTCGCCGGGATGCTCGACGCCGGCGAGACCACGTCGGTCGACCTCACCCGAGCGCACCTCGACCGGATCGCGGCCGTCGACGGTGCCGTGCACGCGTTCCTCCAGGTCGACCACGAGGGCGCGCTCGCCGCCGCGCGGGCGTCCGACGCGCGGCGTGCGGCCGGCGACGTCGCCTCGCCGCTCGACGGTGTCCCGATCGCGGTGAAGGACGTGATCGCCACCAAGGGCCTGACCACGACGGTCGGTTCGAAGATCCTCGAGGGCTGGGTGCCGCCGTACGACGCGACGGTGGCGGCCCGGCTCCGCGCGGCCGGCCTGCCGATCCTCGGCAAGACCAACATGGACGAGTTCGCGATGGGCTCGTCGACCGAGCACTCCGCCTATGGGCCGACCCACAACCCCTGGGACCTCGACCGGATCCCCGGCGGCTCCGGTGGCGGCTCCGCCGCGGCCGTTGCCGCGTTCGAGGCGCCGCTGGCGATCGGAACCGACACCGGCGGCTCGATCCGGCAGCCGGGCGCCGTGACCGGCACGGTGGGGGTGAAGCCAACCTACGGCGGCGTGAGCCGCTACGGGCTGGTCGCGATGGCGAACTCGCTCGACCAGGCCGGCCCGGTCACCCGCAGCGTGCTCGACGCGGCCCTGCTCCACGAGGTGATCGGCGGTCACGACCCGCTCGACTCCACCAGCCTGATCGACCCGCTGCCGACGCTGGTCGCGGCCGCGCGCCAAGGCGCCTCGGGCGACCTGGCCGGAGTCCGGATCGGCGTGGTCCACGAGCTTGGAGGCGAGGGCTACCAGGAGGGGGTCGAGGCCCGGTTCGACGACGCCGTACGCCTGATGACCGAGGCGGGTGCCGACGTGGTCGAGGTGTCGTGCCCGAGCTTCGTGCACGCGCTGGCGGCGTACTACCTGATCATGCCGAGCGAGGCGTCCTCCAACCTCGCCCGCTTCGACGCCATGCGCTACGGCCTGCGGGTGATCCCGGAGGGCATCGACAACCCGAGCGCCGAGGACGTGATGCGGGCGACCCGCGACGCCGGCTTCGGCGAGGAGGTGAAGCGGCGGATCATCCTGGGCACCTACGCGCTCTCCAGCGGCTACTACGACGCCTACTACGGGCAGGCGCAGAAGGTGCGGACCCTGATCCAGCGTGACTTCGCGGCCGCGTTCGATCAGGCCGACGTGCTGGTCTCGCCGACGGCGCCGACCACGGCGTTCCGGATCGGCGAGAAGCTCGACGACCCGCTGGCGATGTACCTCAACGACATCGCCACCATCCCGGCGAACCTCGCCGGCGTGCCCGGCATCTCCGTGCCGAGCGGGCTTGCCGAGGAGGACGGCCTCCCCGCCGGCGTCCAGGTGCTGGCCCCGGCCCTCGCCGACGACCGGCTCTACCGGGTGGGGGCCGCGTTGGAGACGCTCCTGCAGAAGACGTGGGGCGGGCCCCTTCTCGGCCGGGCTCCGGAACTGGAGACACGATGAGTGTGACCGGCACCCTGGTCGACTTCGACGCCGCGCTCGAGCAGTTCGACCCGGCGCTGGGGCTCGAGGTCCACGTCGAGCTCAACACCGCCTCCAAGATGTTCTGCGGCTGCCCGACCGAGTTCGGCGCCGAGCCCAACACGCAGACCTGCCCGACCTGCCTCGGCCTGCCCGGGTCGATGCCGGTGGTCAACCGGAGCGCCGTCGAGTCGGCCATGAAGATCGGCCTCGCGCTGAACTGCGAGATCGCCGAGTGGTGCCGCTTCGCGCGGAAGAACTACTTCTACCCGGACATGCCGAAGAACTTCCAGACCTCCCAGTACGACGAGCCCATCGCGTTCGACGGCTGGACAGAGGTCGACGTCGACGGCACGACGTACCGGGTCGAGATCGAGCGCGCCCACATGGAGGAGGACACCGGAAAGTCGCTCCATGTCGGCACGTCCGGCCGGATCCACGGCGCCGACTACTCGCTGGTCGACTACAACCGCGCAGGCATCCCGCTGATCGAGATCGTCACCCGGCCGGTCATGGGCACGGGTGCTCACGCCCCGGCCGTTGCCCGCGCGTACGTCGGCCAGCTCCGTGAGCTGCTGCTTGGCCTAGGTGTCTCCGACGTCCGCATGGAGCAGGGGTCGCTGCGGTGCGACGTGAACCTGTCGCTCGCGCCCAGGGGCTCGGGCGGTCTCGGGACCCGCACCGAGACCAAGAACGTGAACTCGCTGCGGTCGGTCGAGCGCGCCGTCCGCTACGAGATCAGCCGCCAAGCCGCAGTCCTCGGCGGAGGTGGCTCGATCCTCCAGGAGACCCGGCACTGGCACGAGGACACCGGGGTCACGACCTCCGGTCGCGAGAAGTCCGACGCCGACGACTACCGCTACTTTCCCGAGCCCGACCTGGTGCCGGTTGCGCCCTCGCGCGAGTGGGTCGAGGATCTGCGGGCCACGCTGCCGGAGCCACCCCGCGTGAGGCGCGCGCGGCTGCAGCAGGACTGGGGCTTCAGCGACCTCGACATGCGCGACACGATCGGCGCCGGCGCGCTCGGGCTGGTCGAGGAGACGATCGCGGCCGGGGCCTCGCCGCAGGCTGCCCGCAAGTGGTGGCTCGGTGAGCTCGCCCGGCGCGCCAACGAGACCGACAACGAGCTGACCGCGCTGCCGGTGACCCCGGCCGACGTGGCCAGGGTGCAGGCGATGGTCGACGAGAAGACGATCAACGACAAGCTGGCACGCCAGGTTCTTGACGGGGTCCTCGCCGGCGAGGGCACTCCCGACGAGGTGGTCGCCAGCCGTGGCCTCGCTGTGGTCTCCGACGAGGGTGCCCTCTCCGCGGCCGTCGACACCGCGATCGCCGCGAACCCCGAGGTCGCCGACAAGATCCGCGACGGCAAGGTCGCCGCGGCCGGTGCCCTGATCGGCGCGGTGATGAAGGAGATGCGCGGTCAGGCGGATGCCGGCCGGGTCCGGGAGCTGATCCTCGAGAAGCTGTCCTGACGTGCCGTGCGCTACCTCCCCGTCCTGACCAGCAGGATCCGGTCGTCTCGGGGAGCGGGGTCGCCGCGGCCGTCGCGGTTGGACGTGGTCACCCAGAGGTTGCCGTCGGGGGCGGCGACGACCGTGCGGATCCGGCCGTACACCCCGACGAAGAAGTCGGTGGGCGCGCTGGCGCGCTGGCCCTCGACGTCGATCCGCCAGAGGCGGTTTCCGCGCAGGGCGCCGAGCCAGAGGTGGCCGTCGAGGAACGCGAGTCCGGAGGGGGACGCCTGGTCGGTGCTCCAGACGACCTGCGGGTTGCGGTAGCGGTTCTGGTCGCCCTTGCCCTCGACCTCGGGCCAGCCGTAGTTGTTGCCCTTCTGGATCAGGTTCAGCTCGTCGAACGTGTTGTCCCCGAACTCCGAGGCCCACAGGTTTCCCCGGTCGTCGAAGGCCAGCCCCTGCACGTTGCGGTGGCCGATGGTCCAGATCGGCGAGCCCGGGTCGGGGTTGCCCGGTGCCGGCTTGCCGCGCTCGGTGACCCGCAGGATCTTGCCGCCCAGCGAGTCGGGGTCCTGGGCCAGTGACCCGTTGCCGGTCTCGCCGGTGGACACGAAAAGGTTGCCGTCGGGGGCGAACTGCAGCCGGCCGCCGTCGTGGATGAAGCCGTTGGGGATGCCGGTGAGGATCGGCTTCGGCGCGGAGAGACGGGTGCCGTCGAACGTCATCCGGACCACGCGGTTGTCCCGGTCGGTGGTGACGTAGGCGAACACCGCCCGGTTTCTCGCGTACGACGGGGAGACCGCGATGCCGAGCAGCCCGGACTCTCCCTGGGCGCTGGTCTCGTCGACGTCGCCGACCTGGGTGACCCGACCGTCCGCGATGTGCAAGACGCGTCCGGAGTCGCGCTCGGTCACCAGCGCGGAGTCGTCGGGCAGGAACGCGATGCCCCACGGCGTCGCGAGTCGCGCCGCGACGGTGCCGACCACCCGCGGTCGCCCGGTGGCCTCGGTCCCGGTGGGCGACGAGGAGCCTGACGGTGTCTGCGAGGGCCGAGCAGGTGACGCGACCGTCGGGTCGGGGCCGCGCGAGGAGGTCTTGAACGGCCCGGTGTCCGCCTCGCCCCCGCAGCCGGCGACGAGCACCACGGTCCCGAGCAGCAAGGCCAGCCGTCTCATCCCGACACGGTAGCCAGCGGGCGGTGAGGTCAGCCGCGCAGCGCGACGCGGTCGAGCAGCTCCAACAACAGGGCATGAACCTCGCGCGGCTTCTCCATCTGCAGGAAGTGTGAGCCCGGGAGCTCGACGTACTGCGCCGACGGGATGCGCTCGGACGCCGTCCTCATGTCGTGCGACGCCGCGAGGACGTCATAGCGGCCGGCCACGAAGGTCGTCGGCACGTCGATCGAGTGGAGTGGGACCCGGGCGTGCAGCGACGACGCGAGGGCGAGATGCGAGTACCAGTCGGTCGGAGTGGTCAGGAACTCGCGGATCGCACGCCGGGCGAGAGGTTCGTCGGTCACCGGCAGCATGAACCCG
>Ga0207643_10001817_pt1 | contig 11848 bp, 6 predicted proteins | sample KBSMisM62_FD_184313 | JGI IMG/M metagenome (GOLD analysis project Ga0207643, IMG submission 184313) | Miscanthus rhizosphere microbial communities from Kellogg Biological Station, Michigan, USA - KBS Miscanthus M6-2 (SPAdes) (version 2) | ecosystem: Host-associated > Plants > Roots > Rhizosphere...
TGCGATTTCGAAAGCTTATTTTGTAAAGCCATCGTTGAATTTCACGGTGAAAGAAAATTGAATAAGCCGGCTTGAGTCAGCAGCTGTGAGGAAACCAAACATACCAGCTCCGACTCTCGTGAATGGAACGCCCGGCTGAAATTCATTTTGACTCGAATTGCCCAGTGAGCCGGGGAGCGATGCCGTTGGGTTGATGAAATTCACGCGATTGAAAAGGTTGTAGAAATCGACTTGAAATTCACCTCGTAACTTGCTTTCCCCAAACTGACCCAAATGAAAATTGCGTCTCAGCGCCAGGTCGAATTGGATCACACTGGGACCGCGGAACTCGCCACGCTTTAGATTCCCAAACTCCCCAGGAGCAGGAATGGTAAAGGCAGCCGGATTCAGGAAGAAACGATCGGAACGCCCACCCGTGTACGGGTTTACGCCCGCTACGAGATTCGGCGCAAATGCTGCTCCGCTTGACTGTCCACCGCCGCCCGTATTCAGGTGTGCCGTGCGGCCCGCTGCGGGCTTCTCAAACACATTCCCATTGCCATCGATGTAAACAACGTCCGCGCGCGGCAGGCGTATTATCAACGGAAGGCCACTTGAAGCCTTCAGCGAAGGCATGATCTTCCATCCACGTAGAAAGTCCGTCGGCCGTTTCGTTGAAGATTCAAATGCATCCCATAAATTGTAGACTGCGTTGAACGTGAAATTGTGCAGCGCGATACCAGAGTTGTGCCCAAAGTCGGCATCAGGGTCAAACGGATTGCTCATAACCGTTCCACTTACGTTTCCGACACTCCTGCTCAGCGTGTATTTGGCGCTAAAGCTTGCCACTGCGCGCCTGATCCAATCGGGGCTGGTTACCGTGTCTTTCTTGTCGCGACCGATTTGGAACGTCACAGCGTTGTAGGAGCTGTATCCACCACCTAACCGATACGGTATTTCGCCGAGAGCTTGCTCTGGAAGGCCGTTAATTACCTTATCGAACTCGCGCACTATGATGGCCTTCTTAGTCGGGTCGGGATTGGTGGTGACGCTGTTGATACGGTTGGCGAATTTGGCAAGACCCAAATTTATTCCACGGTTGCCCGCATAATAAACACTGAAATCATAACCTTCGTGTATATGGCCGAACCGAATCTCCCACTTGACCGAGCGTTCGAGTGGAGAGAAGTCGCGTGCGAAGGCCAGTGGCTGGAATTGGCGCGTCGATGAATTTTCACGGAAGCTGCGTATGATCTCATCGGAGAGCGTGGGAAAATTTCCGGAGTCGATTGTGGCGCCGAAGCGGTCACTCTCAATTGGAAGCAAGAGGTCGCTAATACGGGGAACGCCTGAGTAAAGTCCGATACCTCCACGAAGAGTAGTTTGCTTGAATGACACATTGCCAAGCCGGTATGCAAAACCAAAGCGTGGCTGAAGATTGATATAGTCAGTTCGATAGAACGGAGTTCCGCGTGGAAGTTCCTCCCCATTTAGCGGGTTAACGACCATTGCGCGAGCGTTCTTCTCTCGCACCCGGCCGAAGTAGTCATAACGCAGGCCATATGTCAGTGTGAGCGCAGGTTCCATTAGAAAGCCGGGCGCTGGTAAGAATTGAGAGACGAACTGAAGATAGCCCATGTAGAACTCTTGCCGTGCCTGGCGTCGACTCGAACCTTCTGTGAAGGGACCTGGCCCACTAAGATCAGCTTGGAATGCCACGCTGCTCGGGCTATTCGTTTGTAACGCTGCTACATTCGGGAATGCGTACGTGAGCCCGCCAAGCCGGTCGAAATCAAACTTGATGAATCTCGCTTCGACGCCAGTGTACAATTCGTGGTTACCCTTGAATGGACGTGAGTAGTCGTATAAAGCGCTATAGGATATCGGTTTTAGATCCAAGCCCCGCCCGACACCTCCTCTAATCAGCCCGCCTAAAGTTGCGATGGGAACTGTTGGAAGCTGGCCGGCAGGCGCGGGAGCAAGAGGCAGGTCGTCGGTTCCAACATTCCCATCGATGGTTATCAGCGAATGCGAAAGGTCGTTGCCAGTCAATGAACCAGGCAGCACATCTACGTGAGTTCGCGTCAAGTTAAAACCAAAACGAAAGTTATGGCCGAAGTCTCTTGGCTTCGGGGGTTTAGGGTCCAGTGGACCAGGGATCTCCTTGGTATGTGTTACTAGTCTGAAACCAGCCAACCCATTAGCGAAAACGAATCGCTGACGCTGGCTTCGGCCTGTTACACCATCAGGCACATTATTCTCCGCTGTCTGATGAGTAAAACGCACAGTTAATTGGCTGCACTCCTTTACGGCGAGATCCGGACATTCTGCATCAGTCGTTTTGTATGGGAAGTAGTCCAGACGAATATTTGCCGCGTCCGAATCAGAAGTAGTGCGCACGCGCCGGCGGGCAAGAATAAAATCCTGATTGAGTGAGAAGTCTCGGTTACGCAACTCGCCCGGGACCTCTACGGTGCCCGGAGGTAAGAAGCCGCGCATGTGTTGCGCTAGAGGTCCTGCGCCGCCATTGCGAGCGTCGGCTGGGACAGCTTCGTAAATATTACGTTCGACACGACCCCGCCAGCCGTCATAAGCCATAAAGATAAAAGCGTTTTTAACCTTTGGTAATGGTCCACCCGCTTTACCTCCAAACCGGGCGCGACGGACACTATTCTTTCCGTCGAAGTCGAAGAAATTACGTGCATCGAGCGCATCGTTGCGCATATCCCCATAGAACTGAAACTTCCATGGCGAAAGGGCAGCACTGTATGTCACAGCTTCAGATACTAATCCGGTTCCTGGACCAGCTATCGGAGCGAAAGCGCCACTCCGAGTGGTGACATTGTCCTGATCGCCAGCCACGGCGGGAGTTTCAAAACTGCCGACAGGATTGATTGCTGAGTCCGCGGAAGGAAAGTCTATTTGCGACGTAAAATCGACACCGTCAAGGCGCAATATCCGCTGATCATTGCCTTTTCCATCGACGATGACTCTACCGAGCGAAGACGATCCAATAGCCACAGCTCCCGGATCTCTGGTTAGCACATTTGTCAGGTCACTATTCAAATTGGGAAGGGCTGAGATTTCCTCACTACCTGGAAGTTCTTTGACTTCTACATTCCCAGTAGCGTCCACCGTCATCAGCTTGTTTTTGTCGGCAGACAATTCGACAGGGAGAACATTTGTTTGCGACACGGTGATTTCCAAATCAGAACGTATAAACGATGCGAAGTTAGTTCTCTCGACAAGCACATCGTAGAGACCAGGAGTCAGACCATCGATAATCGCTACCCCTTCGCTGTTGGTTTTTTGCTGGATTGGCTTACCGTCAGGCTTTCTTTTGACTGTGACTAATGCATCAGGAACGACAGCTCCCTGGCCGTCCTTAACGTTGACGGTAAGGGTCGTGGTCGATTGTATTTGTCCGTAGGCGAGGCTCGACAAAGTTGTAATGATCAGAAAAGCAAAGACGACCTTAAGCAAACTACGGTCGACGCTCGTATATCTAATGCTGCTTATCATAGATCTCTCCTGTGGGAGTTGAATGTTTCATTGAAAAGAATCAGGTCTCGGCAGAATCAGGCCGCCGACACTTCGTACTCTTGTTCCCAGTCATCTATTGCAACCGATTGATCGGTCCGGGTCTCGGATAGATTCGACCCACAAGTCAAAATCAGTCTGGTTAATGTCCACACCGTCGAGGATTGGTCCCACATTACGCGTAATCGATCCCCGGTAACTGGTAGCGGAAGCTGTGCCAAAGATCGACCGTTGGTCAAGCGGAGTAAGCACCTGTTGGTCAACCGTTTGCCGATCCGATCCCTGCGTACGAGGAAAGTATTCGTAAGCTTTTCTGAATCGTTTCATCGCTACTAACTCTCGGCGCACGTTTCGTGGCAGGTTAATTTTCGTTGCAGTCTCTGCGGCCGATACCAACAACCGCTTAGGAAAATATTTCAGCGTGCATGATTTTTCTCTGTCGTCGAACGTTCTGTTCATTTCATTATTGTAACTAGCATCGCTGTCAGCGGAATCGTTCACCGCGGAGCTAGCTACCTCAGCAATCTTTTGCCAAAGCCTCTCGAAGTCTTTCGTATTCACTCATGATTCTGTCTCCGTAATTAGAAACTTGAGATGGCCAGGTCTTAGCAGGTTGAGCGCAAAGTGATCGGGCGCTTTCCATGCCAACGACCAGTCAGTAGCTAAAGGCGTGCCACGCGCTACGAAAGCACTGGGGATCGAGGCTTAATCATGAGTAAGACTGTAAGAATAAAAACTAGTCCACGATCGGTGCGCTATCACTAATGATGTCAGGAGTGTCACTATTGATAGTGAAGTGAAGTGTGAAGGTCGTCTTGTGCAGCAGAGACCAGATTAATTAATAAGCCATGAGGCCAGCTGTCTTTTTACTTCTCGTGCGGAATGCCTTCGCCCCTATCGAGTTGATCGAGACTTTTTGTACCGCAGCCATAAAACTCAACGCGTTCGGCTATCTCCTTGAGCGGGCAGTCGTCTGGTAAGGAGCGAATCCTTTCAAGTACGATTTCTTTCTCTGTCATAGGGCGATTAGTGAGATTCACCGCCACATTTGTGCAAAAGTGCTCCAGTCGCACGGTCACGCAAAAAGCGCAAAATGAGCGCAACGATTGGAGGTCCAAAGATAAATCGTTTAGGACGTAACTAAAGGTGATTGCTCTCTTCCTGAGGCAGAGCCGAAGGGGCTTTCGCATCGGCGTTGAGCAGGTGCGTGAAGAGGAGTGCCTCAAGCGATTCCAGCACGTCCCGCGTCTCGAGATGTGAATTTTGACCTCGCTACGGGTAGCCATTGTTATTTCAATAAGCGAACTGCCAATCAGGCATCATACCTACTCTCATAAGAGAGATGAAGGTCTTGAAATCCAGTTGCATGCCGCCAACGTTCCCGTCAACGTTAAGATTCATCTTTGTAAGTGACTGAAAGGACTCCGGTTGTGAGCGTGAGCCAAGTTACTGAGCCAAGCGGGCAGCCTTGTAAAATGGCACTTTCAGTGAGGTCGACCCAAAATGTACCCCTATTTTTACCCCTCAGTCAATGTAGGTAGAAAAACAGACCATTAATCGGATTGACATTTCCTTGCAACCGATATAAATATCAACCGCGTAGTTGATATGATCGATTCCTCAACGCTGTAATTCAATCGACCCACAGTGTACTTTTCTGAATAGCATAACCCTCCCGCGGGCTAGTAAGTGGAGGTTAGGAAATGTCTAGCAATCCCAAACAGAATCTCAACCTCAACGCCGACGAGAAGCGCGCGTTGATGCTCGAGCAGCTTCGCGTAAGGGCGCGCGCGCCGAAATCGTTCCCGGCCTCCTTTGCACAACACAGGCTCTGGTTCCTGGATCAACTGTCGCCCGACAACCCCGTTTACAACATCCCGCTCGCGCTGCGCTTGCATGGTCAACTTGACGTCTCCGCACTCGAACGCACGTTCTCGGAAATTGCCAGGCGTCACCAGTCGCTGCGTACCTATTTTGGTATGGTTGATGGAGAACTCCAGCAGATAGTCGAACCACCCGAAAAAGTAACGCTGCCCATTGTTGAGCTGACTGACGTCCCTGAATCTCAACGAGAAGACGCTGCGCTAACGCTCGTCGCTGACGAAGGGCAACGGCCGTTTACCCTCGCTCAAGGCCCATTGATGCGGGTGTCGCTACTGAAGTTGGATCAGGACGACCACATTCTGCTCATCACGATGCACCACATCATTTCCGACGGCTGGTCAGCGGGGGTGTTTATCAAAGAGATGGGTGTCCTCTACGAGAGTTTTATAAAAGGTGAGGCATCACCGCTGCCACCGCTGCCCAATCAATATGCCGATTATGCAGTCTGGCAGCGAAAAAAGTTGCAGGGTGAGGCTTTCGAGCGTCTGCTCGGGTACTGGAGAAACCATCTCTCGAATGCGCCATCACTTCTGGAATTGCCGACTGACAAACCGCGACCTTCTATTCAGAGTTTTCGCGGCTCCTCTTATTCGTTCAATCTTTCGACGGAAATCGCCAAGGGCGTGCGTGAACTGAGCCAATTGGAAGGCGCAACGATGTTCATGACGTTGCTGGCGGCCTTCCAGGCTTTGTTGGCGCGTTATTCCGGTCAGGACGACATCGTGGTCGGCACGCCGATCGCGAATCGCAATCATGTCGACATGGAAAGTCTGATCGGGTTTTTCGTTAACACGCTCGCCCTACGAGGCGAGCTAGTGAATGACCCCACTTTTCGGGAGTTTCTGCAACAGTTGCGCGCGACGGCACTCGACGCTTACTCACACCAGGAAATGCCGTTTGAAGAGTTGGTAAAAGACATTCAGCCGGAGCGCAATCTCAGTTACTCGCCCGTTTTTCAGGTGATGTTTGCGCTGCAGAATGTCACCCGCAAACCGGTGAAGCTGTCAGGCATAGACATTCAGTCAGTTAAGGGCCGGAACACGACTGCGAAATTTGACGTGGTGATGGAAGTCGAAGAGAGCGAGCAGGGCTTGAGAGTCAATCTATCGTACAGCTCGGCGCTTTTTGAGCCTTCAACGATCGAGCGCATGGGTGAGCATTACCGAATATTGCTCGAGTCGATACTCGCAAATCCCGATCTCCCGGTTTCACGATTGCGGATAGTCACCGAAGCGGAACGGCAGCAACTTCTCAGCTGGAACGATACTGCTCGGCCCTATCCGGACTGTGCAACGGCGTTGAGTCTTTTTGAGGCCCGTGCCCAGACACAACCAAACGCCCTAGCCGTTGCAACCGACGGCCAGGAATTGACTTACAACGAGCTAAATCGCAGGGCAAACCAGTTCGCGTCGTACCTGAAGGGTTTAGGCGTTAGCGAAGAGTCTCGCGTCGCGATCCTGATGGAGCAGTCCGCCGAATCGGTCATCGCAATGCTCGGAGTACTCAAAGCGGGCGCGGCTTATGCGCCGATCGAACCACAATCACGGCTTGAGCAACTCACTTTCATAGTTGACGACGCACAGATTTCCGTCGTGCTCACGCAAAAGCAGTTCGCGGGTATGGTGCAGGGAAGGGCGCCTCATGTCATTCGGCTTGATGCTGATTGGGAAAGCATTTCCGCCGAGTCAGATCATCGGCCGATGCTGAAAGAGAATCTCGACAACATCGTTTCCATTCTTTACCGGCCGGGCTCGAGGGGGCAATTGGTCGGCACGATGATTACGGGGCGCGCAGCTCTGAACGGCTGCCTCTGGAGTGAACGTTTCTTCGGATACAACTCAGAATCGAAAGTGCTGGTCGGAATACCGTTGAGCTCTGAATCGGGTTTGCAGAGTTATCTCGCGCCGCTCATCGCCGGGGGAAGCATAGTTCTTGCAAATGCAGGTGCCGACACGGATGCGTACTTGCATCGTATCGAAGATCAGAAGGTGACAACGCTCAGTCTTTTTGCTGTACACGCGTCCGCCATCGTTAATGCAGCCGCACGCAATGGCTACAATAGCCTCGCGGGTGTCGAGTCGGTGAATATAACGGGCGACCCGCGAGCTGTCTTGAGACTACGCGATTGGCTCAAAAGCGAAAATTGTAACTGCCGTGTCATCAATATTTATAGTTTGACTGAGTGCTCCGGAGCGATTAGCGCATACAGCACAAGCAAGGACGAGATCGACCTTTTATCCGGGACGTTGGCCGGACGTGCAATCGACAATACGCGTCTCTACGTTCTCGATCGACACCGCGAATTACAGCCGGTAGGCATTGCCGGAGAACTATGTGTATCCGGAGATGTCCTGGCCAGAGGTTATTTGAACAGGCACGATCTGACTGCCAAATCTTTTGCGCCGCATCCGTTCATTGCCGATGAGAAGATCTTTTTGACTGGAGATCGGGCTAGGTTCCGCGCCGATGGACAACTCGAGATCCTCGGCAGACTCAATCCACGGCAGATCAGGCTCCAGGGCCTGCTCATCGATCTCTCCGAGATCGACAGCGTGCTGAACGCCAATGAGTTCATTCGCGAGGCGACCGTTATGCTTCGAGAAGACGTTGCTGGCATCGAGCGGCTCGTCGCTTACGTCGTCGCGCATGACGAAGCTGACACTCCGACGAGCAGCGAATTGCATCAATACATGCGCCAACGATTGCCTGTATTCATGGTGCCCTCAGTGTTCGTGACCCTGGATGAACTTCCGCGAACGGCACGCGGTGAGATCAATTTCCCGGCATTGCCTTCGCCGGAAGCACTCACGAGCGAACTGATCGAGAGCTTCGTCGAGCCGCGCACTCCGCTTGAACAAAAGATCGCAAATCTTTTAGCCAGCGTACTCGGCCTCGAACGAGTTGGCGTCAACGACAATTTCTTCACACTGGGAGGGCATTCTCTTTTAGCTACCCAGGTCATATCGAGAATACGCGAAGAGTTTCGCGTGGTCTTACCTGTGCAACAGATTTTCGAAACGCCCACAGTCGCGGGGTTGGCCGCAGCCATCGAAGCCACCCAGGACATTTCGGACGATCACAAGATTGAAAGAGTGAGTCTCGATGAAGACGAACTGCTACTCGAGCGTCTCGACGAGCTTTCCGACGAGGACCTTACTGCGCTGCTGATGAAGACTTCGCCGACAGGTACAGAAACCATCGAATAAGCGCGTCCGGGGCGTAGATGCAAATTACTTGTTGTCAACTCGATATAGTCTGGGAAAACAAACCCGCCAATCATTCCAAGGTCCGCGCCCTGCTGGACCGGGCAGCGGCGCCTCGCGGATCGCTTGTGGCCCTCCCTGAAATGTTCGCGACACCGGTTCCTGCGAGACATACGGTTTTCTCTCCGAGACGGCGGTTGACTACGGCGTCTTTCTCGTCGCCGGCATCGTGCAGAACTCCAGCGACACGCGGGGACGTAACGAATGCGTCGTGTTTTCGCCCAGCTTTTTTCCAGTGGCACGAATTCACCGTCTCACCCTACATCTGTTACGACGTTCGTTTCCCTGAATTTTCCGGGCCGCCGTCGTTCAGGGCGCGCAGTTGTTTGTCGTGATTTGCCAATTGGCCCGCAGCGCGCGTCCGACACTGGATAACGCTACTCAAAGCGCGTGCTATCGAGAACCAGGCGTACGTCATTGGCCAATCGTTGTGGAAACGATCCGAAACTCTCCTATTCGGGCCACAGCATGATTATCGATCCGCGGGGTGAGGTCTTGGCCGATGCGGGCGAAGATGAAGGCGTTATTAGTGCCGAGATCGATGCTGAGGCGCTGGCGCCGTATCGCCGGGAGTTTCCGTTTCTGAACGATATCCATCACGAGTATGTGAAAACAAAAGGATGAAAGAAAATTGCTCATGGACCAATCGGAGGCAACCTTTTGAATGTCTCACACTACACAGGAATTCAAGCAGCAACTGGTTGAAGCTTTTCAGAAGCTACAACCGGGACAGGTTTTCACCTGGAGGCGAACATTTACGGATGGCGACGTTACTCAGTTTTGCGGAGTGACAGGGGATCTCAATCCGTATCACATCGATGATCTTTTTGTGAGAGACACGTGGTACGGACGCCGGATCATTCCGGGGCTGCTGACCGGAAGCATGATCACACACATCGGCGGGCGATTGGGTTTCATTGCAATCGAAATGAATTTCAAATACCTCGCTCCGGTTTATGTTGGTGATACCGTTACATGCACCGTCACCATCAACGAAAAAGATGAGATACGGCGCCTGATCAAAGCGCGGGCCACGATGGTCAACCAGGACGGAGTAGAAGTTCTCGACTCGCGATTTGAAGGGTTTCCTTCATTAATTTGAACAGTTCAATGCTTGTTCGGAGATCGTCGATGAGTAGCTGATCGCGACGGAATTTTTTGTTGACAAGCACCATGCAAGTGACATAAAGTCAACCGTTTTAAGGGCATCATCAGACTTAATTGGCCTGTTCTCTCTTCTTCGATCACCTCGCACTGATCGCTAAGCAGATAGTAGGAGTGTTATGCAATTAGTGAACTGCCGACTCCTCGACGGCATTGGTGGTCTTTTCGATCACGCCTCTATTGAGATCGATGACGATGGACGTATTGTCCGCATCGATACGAACCGAGCGAATGCTTCACTCTCGAGAGGTGCGTTGGACCTGCAGGGCCAGTTTGTTCTCCCCGGTCTGATCGACTGTCACGTTCACTTGACCGCGGATGCTAGCGCCGACCCCGTGGCTGCCCGTGTAAATAGCTCCGAAGGTTATCTGGCGATTCTCGCGTCGCGAAATGCCGAGCAGACTCTTCGCCGGGGCATCACTACCATTCGAGATACGGGAGCGCCTCACTTCGTGGACGCCGCAGTTAAAAAAGCGATCAAAGACGAACTTGTTGCCGGGCCGCGAATGCTGTCGTCAGGAAAAATGCTCACTATGACGGGTGGCCATGGCTGTTTGGTGGGCCAGGAGATCGATGGCCCTGTCGAGGCCCGAAAATTCGCACGCCTGAACTTAAAAATGGGTGCCGACAATATCAAGATGGTTGCGTCAGGCGGAATCATGACCCCCAACGTTGACCCGGCTGCTCCTTCGCTCACAATCGATGAGATGGCAGCGGGTTTTGAAGAGGCAAAGAAGGCGGGGAAACTCACGGCTTGTCACGCGCATTCACTGCAAGGCGTAAAAAACGCAATCAGGGCGGGCGTCCGCACCATCGAGCACGGCGTATGGCTTGACGAAGAAGCGTGTGACCTGATGTTGGAGCACGGTTGTTATCTGTGTCCCACTCTGTCAGTCGTTCACAATTTGGTATCTCATTCGCGCGATCCAAAAATGTTGCCGCATGTTCGTCAAAAAGTGCAACGCGTTGCCGACGCGCTCTCGGAGAGCTTTGCGCTGGCGGTGCAGAAAGGTGTCTCGATTATATGCGGCACCGATGCAGGCATGCCCTTCACGGGCCACGGCGAAACAGCGACCGAAGTCCGATTCATGGTCCAGGCCGGTGTCACTCCCGAAGAGGCCATTATAATTGCAACTTCGCGCAGTGCCGAAGCGTTGAACCTGTCAGATCAAACTGGCGCCGTCGCAGTCGGAAGATTCGCCGACCTCATGGTAGTTGCAGAAGATCCGACGGCTGACATAGAAGCGTTGTCCCGTCCGACATACGTTTTCAAAAAGGGGCAGCAGGTAATTGCTCCGCCGACTTCCGAAGCATTACCAATCGAACAATTTGCGCTTGCTTAGTTAGACTTGAAAGTTGGTCGAGTTGTATTGACCTTACATTCTAAAGCGTGAAAGCGCAGTGCTTTCGCGCAAACCCACAGCAACTGACGGCAATGGGCCATATCCACGAGCTTCATTGCCGCCGGTAAACGAACTGAAAATCTTTGAAGAGGTGATTTTATGGAAATGGACGACTTCCTCAAGAAGCTAACTGACACGATCTGGGAGCGCCGGAAGATTACCAGCCCTCTCTATCAACTCATCATGAAGGGAGACGCAACACTACGCCTCTTGCAGAACTTTGTGATCCACCGCTACCCCATCAAGAATCTCTGGGTCCGTCACGTGATGTGTGTGGGTAGTCGAATCGAAGATCACAAGCTCCGGCGCTTGTTCGTGGAGAATGCCTACGAAGAAGAGACCGGCGCGTATTCAAATTCCGACAGGCATGTGCAGACCTTTCTGACTTTCGGTGAGTATCTCGGCGTTCCCACTGAGACAGTGCTCAACATGCCGCTGCTGCCAGAAACGAAGGCGCTGGTGGATTTCAATCTCAATGCTTGCAACAACACCAACGTTCCGATTAGCGACGGTGCCGCGTCTGTCCTGCTTTTGATGGAAGGCCAGCCGCCGATCGTTAACAAGAGCGGCAACAGCATGGAAGCTGTGATGCGCGACGTCTACAAGCTCCCAGCG
>Ga0207643_10001818_pt1 | contig 11846 bp, 8 predicted proteins | sample KBSMisM62_FD_184313 | JGI IMG/M metagenome (GOLD analysis project Ga0207643, IMG submission 184313) | Miscanthus rhizosphere microbial communities from Kellogg Biological Station, Michigan, USA - KBS Miscanthus M6-2 (SPAdes) (version 2) | ecosystem: Host-associated > Plants > Roots > Rhizosphere...
AGTGGCCAATGACCCCGACCCGCGTGTGCGTCAGATCGCCCTTCATGGCGCGGCGAGTGCGCCCGGGCGCGCCGCGCTGAACGACTCCGATCAGATCGATGTTGGGGACACCGACGGCGACGTCTGTGGAGAGTGATACCGGCTAAGCCCACGCAGTTCAGCAGTGCGCCGCCTCAACTTACACACCACCTTGTTCGAATGCGGGGGAAAGAGCGTTTCGATCAATGAGACGATTTGGTGATCGTCCTCGAAGGGCATTCGTCACGTCGAGCGAAATGGCGGCGTCCGTAGCTTGACAATGCCTCGGAAAGGTGGTGCTCCCATGATCTCGATCCCGCAGCCCGCAATGGCGATGAACTCGCACAACGTGCCATTGCCTCACTATCGGATGGCGAATACCTGGAACGTCAAGGAGGACGTTGGGCCCGCTCACTTGTTGGGATGGGCCGCCGATGTCTTCAAGGATTTCCAGAAGAAGAATCCCGACCGGACGTTCTTCGACCTAATCATCAACTGCCACGGCAAGGTAGGCGCGAGTGGCAAAGGCGGCTACGGGCTGAGCATCGGCACCGGCATTCGGCGTGACGATGTGGTCCACTTCGAAAAGATCGCGCCGTATGTCAACAACATCTTCCTTGTCGCCTGCCAGGCGGGATTCATCGACGCTGCCGGTGGCGCCGGGGACGGCAATTTGCTCTGTTCGGCCATTGCCAAAGCCGCGCAGGCACATGTCTGGGCCTCGACCGCGGATCAATACGGCCCGCCGTGGGTGCCGTTCGGCTGCATTGACGACCTGGACGGAACTGTGCTCGTCTACGGACCCGATGGCGGAGTCGAAAAGGTCTATAACTTCGACTATCCGTAGAGCGCGAGGCGGCATTACCCACCCTCCCGCGGCGGAGGCATCTGACATGAACATCATCTATAAGGGCATTTGCGAGCAATGCAAGGCGGAAGTCATCATCATCCTGCGCCAGGTCCGCACGCTCGAAAACCTGCGGGGGCAATTCAAGCGCACGTGCATGATTTGTGAGCACAGCGAAGTCATGCTGGAAATGCAGGGATTCAGGGGTGATACCGCCTGACGGCAGACCTGTGGGAGATGAGGTCTCGTGCCCGCGTCACGTACGAACAGCAGGAATTACGATCGCCCTCGCAATCGTTCTTCGTACCATGCAACAAACTCAGAACTGACCATGGGCTTGGCGAACAGAAACCCCTGCGCGTAATCGCAGCCCATATTCTCCAGGAGGTGGCGCGCGCCTGCCGTCTCAACGCCCTCCGCGACGATGTCGAGACCGAAGCTGTGACCAAGCTCGATCGCCGCCTTGACGATCGACGCGTCGCGAGCGTCGGTCACCATGTCCCGCACGAACGATTGGTCGATCTTGATCGACTCCACTTGCAGGTTCTTCAGGTATGCCAATGACGAATACCCGGTGCCAAAATCGTCCAACGCGAACGCGATCCCGCTCTCGCGCAGGCGGTTGATGGTCTTCATCGCCTGTTCGGGTTCGAGCATGAGCGTACTTTCCGTGATCTCCACCTCCAGATGACCGGGGCGGACATGACTCGCCTCCAACTCGCGGTGAATGACGGTAGGAAGCTCTGGGTCATACAGGAGCGGAGCCGCCAAATTCACGGCCACGGGTATTTCCAAATCTCGGTCGTACCACGAGCGACAATCCCGTAACGCGTGCTGAATCACCCATAGCGACAGCGGCTTGATGAGCCCGGTACTCTCTGCAACGGGAACGATCTGGGCGGCTTTGAGCACGCCCCGGCTGGGATGATGCCACCGTACGACGCACTCAGCGCCAACAGGCGAGCCGGTGCGCAGCTCGATCTTCGGTTGATAACACAACGACAGCTGATCGCTTGCGATCGCACGCTGAAGTTCTGCAACAAAGTTCAAGGATTCGAGCTGCTCCTGATCGCGGTTGGCGTCATATGTGGCCAGCCCCCCGCCGAGCCGCTTCACGCGATACATCGCGACGTCGGCCCGGCGAAGGAGGTGGGTCGGATCGTCTCCATGAGTCGGGTGCAACGCCAACCCGACACTCGCTTTGAGCTTCAGGACGACGTCGTCGAGTTCGACAGGCTGCTCGATCGCGGCGAGCCCGCGCTGGGCGATTCGCTGCGCCTCGTCGATTGTCGTGAGATGGGGTAACACGATGGCAAACTCATCGCCACCGATACGGCCGACCGTGTCCCCTGGCCGCATCGACTGCTCGAGCTGTCCGGCGACATGACGAAGTACCCGATCGCCCACGTCGTGACCCAACGTATCGTTGACATCCTTGAAGCGGTCGAGGTCGTACAGCAGCACGGCAACAAGCGAGCCGTGGCGGCTGGCGGCCGCAAGCGCGTGATCCAGGCGGTCACGCCATAAGAGACGGTTGGGCAACCGCGTCAATGGATCCTCGAGCGCCTGTCGCCGAACTCTCGCTTCACTGCGAGCGCGATGAATCGCAATCGCACCCAATTTCGAGCAGCGCTCGAGAATCGAGCGCGTTGCGGCATCGATCAGGCGGCGCGAATCGTCATACAGCGTCACCGTGCCGAGATCACGATGTGCAACCGTCGACCGGATGGGGAACTCATGATGGGAGGGCTGCTGCTCGGCAGCCACGAGCGTGTCCAGGAGGTGTGCGCCGGCAAGGTGCAGGGTGGGAGCGGTAGCAATCGTTCCATCTGGTTTCGCGATGGCGAAAGCCGTCTGACGGTGGGAGTCTTCCACGCCATCTGGCTCACTCGCCATTGCTCCTGAATGCGAGGCTGTCCTGAATCGATCGGCCGGCGAAAAGGTATTGATGCTGACAGACGCATTCGTGCGCACGGCCAGCAGACTGGCGAGACGCCCGCAGATCTCGGTCAGCGGTGCGTCCTGTGCGATCAACTCGAGGATGGTGGTTTCCTCCAGTTCCTGGTGCGCGGCTTCGAGTTCACGCGTCCGCTGCACGACGCGCTCTTCTAATATCGTATTCAACTGGCGCACGCGCGCTTCCGCCCGCTCGCGCTCGAGCAACTCGGTCTGCAAGCGCTGGTTGGCGTGAACGAGTTGTGCGCGGCTGATGGCGTTCTCGATCGCGTACGGCAGTTGGGTGAGGTAATTCTCACGCTTCACCATGTAGTCGGAGGCACCCAACTTCAGTGCCGCGACGGCCGCCTCCTCGTCGCCTTTGCCCGTAATCACGATAAAGGGTGGAACGCGGGTTCCCTGCTTGGCTTCACGCAAAAAGTCGATCGCGTTCATGTCCCGCAGCCTCAGGTCAGCCAGGACGAGGTCGATATCAGCTGCCTGCAGCGCGACCAGGGCGTCTTTTGCGGAATGAACGACTTCAAGCGTCAGGTGCGCTGCAAACTCCCTGAAATGTTGTCGCGTCAGATCGATGTCTGCAGGATGGTGTTCAACGTAAAGAATGCGTCGGGGCCGTCGCGCCGCAACCCCCGCCTTACCCGGCGCCGAGTGTTCAGCCACTGCCCGGCGCAACACTCCCGGCAGGGTCTCCAGATAGTTACCGCGCTTGACAACGTAGTCCGCCGCTCCCAACCGAAGCACTTGTACGACCAGCACCTCATCACCGACGCCCGTCACCACGACAACTGGCAGGTATAGCTGTTTCAGCCCGATTTCCCTCAAGACATCGATCCCCTCCATATCAGGGAACTGATTGTCCAGCAGCAGCACATCGTACGGGCGCTCCTCGAGCCGGGCTAAGCATTGCTGCCCTGTGCCTACAATCTCGAGCTCGATTTCCGGTGCGTGCAATTCAAGATGTGCTCGCGTCAGGTCAGCATCGACGCTGTTGTCTTCGGCATAGAGCACGCGCAGAGGGGGATGTGTGGTCACCGCGCGGAACCGTCACGAAATGGTGGTTCGTTCGTGAGCAGCCAGTACACCTTGATGCTCTTTACGACTTCCGTGAACGTCAGGAAATCCACCGGCTTGACGATGTACGAGTTCACCCCGAGTTCATAGGCAGTTTCGACATCCCGGTTCTCGCGCGACGTGGTCATCACCACGATTGGCACCTGTCGCCAGACCGGATCACGCCGCGCCTGTCTCAACACCTCGATCCCATCGACCTTCGGCAAACGGAGATCCAACAGCACCACAATTGGAACCTGCAAATCGCTCGGCGACCGATGTTTCTCCATGTACTCCAGCGCTTCTTCACCGTCTCGGCATGTCACGATCGGGTTGGCGACGCCGTTCCCCTCGAGCGCCTGAAGCGTGAGATCCAGATCCATGGGATTGTCTTCGACCAACAGAATCGGACGTATCGAAGGGTTCACGTCGCACTCTCTTGTGGAACGCATGCCCGGCGCGGCAATTCGACGAAGAAGGTGGCTCCCGCTCCCGGCGCCGACTCGCCCCAGATTCGGCCGCTCATTTTGTCGAGCACCTTCTTCACTATGGCCAGCCCGGCGCCGGTACCCTCGAAGTCCTCCTGCCGCACCAGCCGATCGAAGAGCCCGAAAATGCGGTCGTGGTACTTCATGTCGAACCCGATTCCGTTATCGGCCACCTCGATGAGCAACGCCTCGCCCCGCTCGTGGCTGGCGATGCGAATCGACGATGGGTGCACGTTCCGGCTGTACTTCAGCGCATTGTCGATCAGATTGGTCAAGACCTGGAGCAGACCGCGTTCCCACGCGTGGACGATCGTGGCGGTGAGGCTGATGGTGACTTCAGCGCCGTGTTCGAGAATTGTCGTATTCCGATCGCGCAGGATAACCTCGACCATCTGAGTCAGATTGACCGTAGTGGCGCTGGGTGTTTCCGAGTCAAGTCGAGCGTAATGCAACAGATCCTCAATCAGGCGATCGAGGTTATTGGTCGCACCGACAATCTGTTTGAGGCAGTGAAGCGCACGTTCGCTGAGGCCCGCGCGGTGCCGTCGATCCAGTTCCGCGGCGTAACCGGCAATCCCACGCAGAGGCGCCTTCAGATCGTGGGACACCGTATACGCGAACGCCCTCAATTCTTCATTGCTCGCCCGCAACATCCGCTCGACATGGGCCCGGCGATTGACCTCGCGCTCGAGTTCATCGTTCTTGTCGCGTAGTTCGCTCGTTCGGCTGGCGACCCGTTGCTCGAGGATTTCCAGTGCGCGTTTGCGCTCGCTGATATCGGCCATCGCGCCAATGACGCGGATCGGCGTGCGCGCGCCGTCATACAACACGTACGCGCGGTCAAGGACGTCCGCATACGAACCATCAGCGCGGCGAAGCCGGTACTCACCGGACCAGAACACACCACCGGCCGACATGACCGCGCGAAGTCCCTGCGTCATCACTTCCAAATCGTCAGGATGGACGTTTGCGGCTATCCAATCGGCGCTATCCACGACGTCGTCCGGTCCATAGTTGAAGACTGAGGTGATTCCGCGATTCCACCACACAGTACCGTTCGTCAAGTCCCAGTCCCAGATGACGTCATTGGTAGCGCGAGCCGCCATTTGAAATCGTTCTTCGCTCCGCCGGAGCTGATCTTCAGCCCGCTTGCGTTCGGTGATGTCCTGGCAGATGCCGACCAGCTTCGATGGGCGCCCGGCGGTATCGACAATCCACCTGCCCTGGCTGTGGAGCATCCTCACCGTACCATCCGGTCGGACGATACGCTCTTCGAATTCGAACGGCGTGCCCTGCTGAAACGCGGCATCGATGGCGGACCTCGTCGCGTGGCGATCGTCGGGGTGGACACGTTCGAGATAGCCCTCGAACGTGGGCGGGAATTGATCAGGGGCCACCCCGAAGATCCGGCACAACTCCTCCGATCGCTCGACTGTATTGCGGTGCACGTCCCACTCGTAGCTCCCAAGGTGGGCGATCCCCTGCGCTTCTGCGAGTTGCGCTCCACGCCTGCTGATTTCCTCGTCAGCCTGTTTACGGTCGGTGACGTCGAGACTGACCCCCAGCATCCGCACGCACCAGCCGGTTGCGTCGTATTCTCCGCGCCCTGTCGTAGCGATCCATCGCACCGATCCGTCCGGGCGAATGATCCGGCACTCCTGGTGGTACGTTGCTCCGCCGGCGAGTGCACGCCGCAGCGCGCTTCTGACGTCCGCGCGGTCGTCAGGATGGATGGCACTGATGACCATCTCGAATGTCAGGTCGGTCGCGGCCGTGGACCAGCCGAACATCGCCTTCAGCTCGTCACTCCACACCAGCCGACCCGAACCGACCGTCCATTCCCAAATGCCAATGTGTCCGCTGGATGCCGCAAGGCGCTGTCGCTCTTCGCTCGCCAACAGCGCCTGCGTCTCGCGATCTTTGACAATGGCAATGGCGGCCGTGTGAGTGCAGAGATCGACCATCCGCAACTGCCGTTCCGACGGTCGCGCTGGAATCGGGAAGTAAAGAGCAAATGTCCCGAGCACGGCGCGCTGGCCGTCGAAGATCGGTGTCGACCAGCAGGCGCGCAGCCCGTGTGCGAGGGCAACGGAACGATAGGATTCCCACAGCGGGTCCGTCGCGATGTCCTCGACCACGACCGGCTCTCGTCGAAACGCTGCAGTACCGCAGGAACCCGCCTGCGGACCAATCACCTGGCCGTCGATGCGACGAATGAAGTCGTCAGGAAGACTTGGGGCCGCGCCGTGGCGAACGTGGATGCCGTCTGAATCGAGCAAGAGGATCGAACAGAACATCCCGGAGCATTGCGCCTCCATGACGCGCAGCAGTGTATCGAGCGATTCTCGCAGCGGCGCTCCACGCGCGATCAGCTCCAGGACACGATTCTGCGCCGCGAGCAGCGCCGCGTTCTCACGCGCGGCTTGTTCCGCGAGCTTGCGCTCAGTGATCTCATGGAAAAAAATTGAGAGACCTTCAGGCGACGGGTAGATGCGATTTTCGAACCAGCGCTCCCAGGGCTCATAGTAGCTTTCCATTTGTATGAACACCTGGTCGGTCATGGCCTTTTCGTACGCGAGGTGGAACGGCTGTCCCTGCCCTTCCGGGAATTCTGTCCAGATGTGCCGGCCAATGAGGTCCTCGGCCCGTTTTCCGAACAGACTGGCCGCCTGCCGGTTGACGTAGGTGTAACGCCAGTTCTTGTCCAGCGCTACACAGCCGTCGCTCACACGGTCGAGAATGTCGGTCAGTGACTGCATCGTTTCCTAACCCAATGATTCGATAACGACGTCAAGGCACAAGCCGTACGGCTCATGCTCGACCAGGCAGCAGCACGGCAGCACCGCCCCGCGACCTCGATGCCGAGATGGCGCTGAGGAAACGGGGATGCCCAGAGGAAACGGCTTTCCTCAGCCGCTGGTGTGGCGCGTGGGCGGCGCGTCGAGCACCTCGCGGACCTTGCGCGTCAATTCACCGCTGGTAAACGGCTTCTGCAGGAACGCCACTGGCTGATCTCCCATCACCTGTTCAAGCACCGTAGCATCGGTGTAACCGGACATGTAAAGAACCCTCAAGTCTGGGCGGATCGTCCTCAGGTGTGCGGCCAGGCTGGGGCCGCTCATGCCCGGCATGACTACGTCAGTAATTAGCAGGGAAATCGGTCGAGCGACTGCTTCACACGCCTCGACCGCAGCGCGTCCTTCAGGGGCCTCGATCACGTCATAGCCGTGGGTCCCGAGCACCTGACGCATCAAACTCCGGACCTCTTGTTGGTCCTCCACGACGAGAACCGTCTCGTCGCCACGCGGGTTGTCCAACGCGGGTGGTGGCCCAATCACGGTGACGGCGCCTTCTACACGAGGAAGATAAATCTCGAACGTCGTCCCGCGACCGACCTCGCTATCGACCCAGAGCCAGCCGCCGCTTTGCTGCACTATCCCGTAGACCGTCGACAATCCAAGTCCCGTACCCTTGCCGTGTTCTTTCGTCGTGAAGAAAGGTTCGAAGATGTGGGGTAGAACGTCGTTGTCCATGCCGATGCCGGTGTCGCTGACGGCAAGCATGACGTAGTTGCCGGGCGGGCGAGAGCTGTGCCGCTGCGCCTCCTGCTCGTCGCTGCCGACGTTGTGTGTTTCGATCGTCAACCGGCCACCACGTGGCATCGCATCGCGGGCATTCACTGCGAGATTGACCAGAAGCTGATTGAGTTGGCTTGGATCCGCTTTGACGTGGCCAAGATGGGGCTCAAGGACGGTGACGAGCTCAATCGGCTCGCTGAGCAGGCGAGAGAGCATGCTCGTGCTCTCGCGGATCGACTCATTCAAGTCCATCACGCGAGGTTGAAGAACCTGACGCCGGCTGAAGGCCAGGAGTTGCCGCGTCAGATCGCTGGCCCGTTTGGTGGCCGCGATCATGTTCTTGACGTTTTCGCGTGAGGGAGCATCGGGGGCGAGTCTCTCGAGCAGCAAGTCGGCGTGCCCCGTAATCACGGTCAACAGATTATTGAAATCGTGGGCGACCCCTCCGGCGAGCCGGCCGAGCGACTCGATTTTCTGTGCCTGCTGCAGCTGCTCGGAAAGACGCGCGCGCTCGGCCTCGGCGCGCTCTCGTTCGGCCAGCTCGGCTTGGAGCCGCCGATTCAGCTGCGTCAGGTGAAAGCGATCGATGGCGTTGTCGATGGCATACGGCACTTGCGTCAGGTACCCCTCACGCTTGCATATGTAGTCGTAGGCGCCGAGCTTCAGCGCCGCAACCGCGGTCGTTTCGTCCCCACGCCCGGTCACCACAACGGCCGGAACGGACAGATTGCGCTGACGCAGTTGCCGCAGGAAGTCCAGTGTGTCCATGCCTGGCATGCGCAAATCGACGAGAACGAGATCGACCGGAGTCTGCTGCAGCAGTTCCAGACCTTCGGATGCTGAGCGGGCGATATCCAATTGGAGATGAGGGGCGTGCTCAGCCAGGTACTCTACAGTCAAGTCGATGTCGGCATCATTTCGCTCGATGTACAAAATGCGCCGACGACTCCGTCGGGCAGCGTAGCCAGCATCACGAAGCCTGTGATATTCAGCGGCTGCGTGCCTGACAAGTGAAGGTAAGTTCTCGACGTAATTACCTTGCTTCGGTACATAGTCCCATGCGCCGAGTCGGAGAACGCGAACCACCACGTCTTCGTCGCCAACCGCAGTCGCCACGATCACCGGCACGTACACGTCGCGGAGCGCCATCGCTTTGAGGACGTCGATCGCATCCATGTCGGGAAGGCGGTAATCGAGCAGGAGCACATCGTAGTGATTGATCTGCAGCCGCGTCAGGCAGGCCTCTCCGTGATCGACGATGTCGAGCTGAATATCGGGCGCGTGAGTCGCGAAATGATGGCGTGTCAGGTCGGCATCGGAAGCGTTATCTTCGGCATAGAGCAGAGCCACCTTTCGATCCATGCGCTACGCCTCCGCCGGGCCTGCGCAGCAACCCGTGTCGTGGGTGACGCGAATTGTCCACGCTCATTGACGTCGCTCCATTGCTGCGAGCCGCGACCGCGTTCTTATATCACGTGCATGACGACGTTTTCGAACAGATCTCGTCCCTCGCATTTGCCATTGCGCCGGCGCGCCCGGATGGTTACTCTGGGCGCGCGATGACACGCCGATCCCGCTTCTCGTATCCACGGCGCGAATTCATGCGCCGGGCGGCGGCGGTCAGCGCCGCCATGGCCGCGCCGGCAGGTGTCGCTGCACAGTCGGCGACTCCAGCGGCATCGACGGCAGCGCCCGAGTCATCCACCACCGAGGCGGAACCGCTCACCGGCGGCCGCGCCGGCTCCGACTTCATGGTGGACACAATCAAGGCGCTCGGCTTCGAGTACATCTGCGCCAACCCAGGCTCCAGCTTCCGCGGTCTCCACGAGTCGGTGATCAACTACGGCGGCAACGAGAAGCCTGAGCTGCTCACCTGTATGCACGAAGAGTCGGCGGTGGCCATGGCGCACGGCTACTTCAAGATCGAGGGGAAGCCGCTGGCGGTAATGGCGCATGGAACGGTCGGACTGCAGCACGCGTCGATGGCCCTCTACAACGCGTGGTGCGATCGTGTGCCGGTCTATCTGCTGCTCGGCAACACACTCGATGCGACGATGCGGGCACCGGGAGTGGAGTGGGTGCACAGCGTTCAGGATGCGGCAGCAATGGTCCGCGACTACACGAAGTGGGACGACACGCCGATGTCGCTGCCGCACTTCGCCGAATCGGCGGTGCGCGCTTACAAGATCGCGATGACACCGCCGTACGGTCCCGTGGTGATCGTCGCCGACAGCGAGCTCCAGGAGCACCCCATCGCCGACCATCACGGCGCGCTGCGAGTGCCGCAGCTATCGCTCGCCGCACCCCCGCAGGCAGATTCGGGCGCCGTGGCCGAAGCGGCCAGGCTCCTCGTCGCGGCCGACTCTCCGCTCCTCATCGCCGATCGCCTCGCCCGCACTCCCGCGGGGCTTGCGCGACTGATCGAGCTCGCCGAGCTGCTGCAGGCAGCAGTCATCAGCACGCAGCCGAACTCGCTTCCACCGATCGCCGCTGGGCGGATGAACTTCCCCAATCGTCACCCGCTCAACCAGACGCTGCGTTCGGTCGCCGCGATCGCAGACGCCGATCTCATCGCCGGCCTCGAAATCGCCAACATCTATGGCGCGACGCACATCTTCCGCGATCAGCTCGAACGCACGTCACGTCCGGCAACGAAGGCCGGCGTGAAGCTGATCACGATCACGGCCGGGGATCTGAGCGTCAAGGCCAACTACCAGGATTTCCAGCGCTACGTGGAAGCGGACCTGTCCATGGCCGCCGACGGCGAGGCGACGCTGCCAGCGTTGATCGAAGCGGTGCGGCGGCTGATCACGCCCGAACGCCGGCGGGCATTCGACGCGCGCGGCGCGAAGCTTGCCGACGCGAGCCGGCTCGTGCTCGAGCGCGCGCGCACCGACGCCGCGTACGCCTGGGACGCGTCGCCGATCAGCACCGCGCGCTTCGCGGCGGAAGTGTGGCAACAGATCCGAAGCGAGGACTGGTCGCTCGTCAACGGCAACTTGAGCGGCTGGCCGCTGCGGCTGTGGAATTTCGACAAGCATCACCAGTACATCGGCGTGTCCGGCGGGTCCGGAATCGGCTACGGCATGCCTGCCTCGGTCGGTGCCGCGCTCGCCAACCGGAAACACGGCCGCCTCTCAGTGAACATCCAGAACGACGGCGACATGATGTACGCACCGGGCGTGCTCTGGACGGCAGCGCATCACAAGATTCCGATCCTTACCGTCGTGCACAACAACCGCAGCTACCACGAAGAGACGATGCACCTGCAACGGATGGGGAATCGCCGGAATCGTGGCGTCGATCGAGCGCACATCGGCAACGAGATCGACAACCCGGCGATCGACTACGCGAAGCTCGCACAGGCAATGGGATGGTACGCCGAGGGTCCAATCGCCAATCCGAATGACCTGGGGCCGGCGCTGGCCCGCGCGATCGCCGCCGTCAAGCGCGGCCAGCCGGCGCTCGTCGACGTGGTCACGCAGCCGCGATGATGAAGACGCTCCTCGTCATCGTCATGTGTGCCGCCGCTCTAAGCGGTATTGCCCTGAGCAGCCCGATCCTGACTGCGCGGTCGCAGCCGCAGCCGCAGCCAGCACCTGCAGACAACGTCGAGAAGGGGCGGCTCGGGTTCGTCAGAGTCGGCTGCGCCCAGTGCCACGGCCGCGAAGCACAAGGATCGCCGACGAGCGGACCGCGTCTCGGGCCGAACGGCCTTCCCTACCCGGCGTTCGCACGTTACGTCCGTGAGCCGCGCCTGCAGATGCCACCGTACACCGGGAAGATTCTTCCCGACGCAGACCTTGCCGATCTCTACGCGTTCGTCCAGTCCCGGCCGAAGGCTGCCACACCGCCCGCGCTGCAGTAGCAGCACACGTCACCGAGCGCACGCGTTGATACGCCTGGCTT
>Ga0207643_10001821_pt1 | contig 11833 bp, 12 predicted proteins | sample KBSMisM62_FD_184313 | JGI IMG/M metagenome (GOLD analysis project Ga0207643, IMG submission 184313) | Miscanthus rhizosphere microbial communities from Kellogg Biological Station, Michigan, USA - KBS Miscanthus M6-2 (SPAdes) (version 2) | ecosystem: Host-associated > Plants > Roots >...
CCCACGGTGCAGAAACTCGAAGCGCTGGCGGCCGCGAAGACCGGCAAGGAGGCCGGCGCCTACATGCCCAGCGGCACGATGACGAATCTCGTCGCGATGCTCGCGCACGCGCAACGCGGCGGCGAGGTGCTGCTCGAAGAAGGCTCGCACACGCTGAGCTCGGAATTGGGCGGGATGGCAGCGCTCGCCGGTCTTTTTTACCGCACCATACCCGGCACGCGCGGCTGCATGGACCTGAATGTCCTGCGCGAAAAAATAAAACGCACGCACCGCAACCAGATGGGCACTGCGCTCGTATGGATGGAAAATACGCACAACATGGCGAGCGGGGCCGTGCTGCCCCTTGGCTACATGGCCGAAGTGCACACCCTCGCGCACGAGCACGGCGTTCCCGTGCATGTCGATGGCGCGCGTCTCTTCAACGCCGCAGCGGCGCTCAACACGACCGCCAAAGAAGTCTCGCAGCACTGCGAGAGCGTTTGCTTTTGCGTTTCCAAGGGGCTGTCGGCGCCGATTGGTTCGGTGCTGTGCGGAAGCGCAGACTTCATCGAGCGGGCGCGCGCGTTCCGGCGCATGGTCGGCGGCAACATGCGCCAGGCCGGGCCGCTCGCCGCCGCCGGCATCGTCGCGCTCGAAAACATGGTGGCGCGCCTTCCCGAAGACCATCGCACGGCGAAGCGGCTCGCGGTGGGCTTGCACAAGATCGATGCCAGCATCGTCGACCCGGCGCTGATCGAAACCAACCTCGTGCGCGCGAGCGTGCGCGCATGCAGGCGCCCGGCAGCCGAACTGTCGAAAATGCTCGCGGAAAAAGGCGTGCGCGTCGCCCCGGGCGCGGGACCGGAACTGCGATTTGTCACCCACCGCCACATCGGCGACGCCGAAATCGACCAGGCCCTGCGCGCATTCGCTGACATATGGGCGGAAGTGAACCGCGCCTGACCCTCCGCTTGCCGGTAGCCGCCTGCTGTCGCGCGGCGCGCATGCTGCGGGCGCAATCTGCCGTATGATTGAGCGGCCATGGAGAACGCGGAGCTTCTGCTGCTAGCGCGCGCGCAGTTCGGGCTCAACATCGGATTTCACATCCTGTTTCCGAGCCTGACCATCGCGCTCGGCTGGGTTCTCCTGTTTTTCCGCATCCAGTACGCGCGCACCGGCGATGCGGCATGGCTCGCGACCTATAACCTGTGGACGAAAATATTCGCGCTGTCGTTCGCGATGGGCGTGGTGACCGGCATCACCATGTCGTTCCAGTTCGGCACCAACTGGCCGGGCTTCATGTTGAAGGTCGGCAACATCGCGGGACCGCTGCTCGCCTATGAAGTGCTGTTCGCCTTTTTTCTCGAAAGCACGTTTCTCGGCGTGATGCTGTTCGGCATGAACCGCGTGCCGTCGTGGGTGCATATATTCTCCGCCGCCATGGTCGCGATCGGCACGACGCTCTCTGCATTCTGGATACTGGCATTGAACTCATGGATGCAGACACCGGCGGGCCACGTTATGGACGCCAACGTGCTGGTCGCCGGCGACTGGTGGGAAGTCCTCTTCAACCCGTCGTTGCCGTACCGTGTGACCCACATGCTGCTGGCATCCGGACTCACCGCCGCCTTCGTGCTGACCGGGCTGTCGGCGTGGCGGCTGTTGCGCGCGGCCGACGACGCGTCGGCGCGCTCGACGCTGCGCACCGGACTCGTGATCGCCGCGGTGCTGGTGCCGGCGCAGATTCAAGTGGGCGACCTCCACGGCCTGAACACGCTCAAGCACCAGCCGGCGAAGATCGCCGCGATCGAAGCGTTGTGGGAAACCCGCAACGGTGCGCCGCTGGTGCTTTTCGCAGTGCCCAACGAGGACACGCGCCGCAACGATTACGCAATAGAAATCCCGCGGCTGGCAAGCCTGATCCTCCGCCACGATGCCGATGGCGAAGTCAAAGGACTTGAAGCGTTCGCGCCGGACACCCCGCCCGTGCTGCCGGTATTCTTCGCCTTCCGCGTAATGGTTGGCATCGGGGTGCTCATGCTGATTCTTGCGTGGGGCGGCGTGTGGGTGACGCGCCGCGGCGCACTGCCGCCGCGCTGGCTGCTGTGGACTTTCGCCGCGTTTACTTTCGCCGGCTGGATCGCGACGCTCGCGGGCTGGCTCGTGACCGAAATCGGCCGCCAGCCGTGGCTCGTCACCGGCATCCTGAGAACCGCCGATGCCGTCGGCCAGGTGTCGGGACCCATGCTGGGCGCCAGCCTTACTGCTTATATTGTTACGTATGCCGTGATGCTGATCGCTTATATGGTCGTGCTCACGCACATGGCAGGTAAAGGCGCGAAGCCGTGACCTTCGACCTGCCGCTTGTGTTCGCCGTGCTCATGGGCGCGGCGGTGCTGCTATACGTCGTGCTCGACGGTTATGACCTCGGCGTCGGCATGCTCATGCCGGCGGCGACCGCGCAGGAACACGAAATCATGGTCGCTTCGATCGGGCCGTTCTGGGATGCCAATGAAACGTGGCTGGTCCTCGGCGTCGGCGTGTTGCTCGTCGCGTTTCCGCTCGCACACGGCGAAATACTCGCCGCCCTTTACCTGCCGGCGGTGGTCATGCTCGTCGGCCTGATGCTGCGCGGCGTCGCCTTCGAATTCCGCGTCAAGGCCGAGGGCTGGCATCGCGAATTGTGGAACTGGCTCTTCTGGCTGGGCTCGTTCGTTGCCTCGTTCGCGCAGGGCTTGATGCTCGGCCGCTATGTCACCGGATTCGAGCACGGGTTTCTCTATTACCTGTTCGCGCTGTTGACCGGGGCCGCGCTGTGCGGCGGCTACGTGCTGCTCGGCGCGACGTGGCTCGTGATGAAAACGTCGGGCGAGCTGCAAGCCAAAGCCCTGGCGTGGACGCGCTGGGGTCTCGCCTGGGTCGCGCTGGGTGTTGCGCTCGTGAGCCTCGCGACGCCGCTCGTCAGCGAGACGGTGCAGGCGAAATGGTTCACGCAGTTTCCGTTCGTGCCGCGCAGTTACTGGCTGGTTCTGCTGCCGCTCGCGACGCTCGCTGCCGGCATTTGGGTGTGGCGCGCGACCGGGCAGCTGAAAAAAGATGCCGCCGCGCGGGACTGGACTGCGTTCGCCGGCGCGATTTCAATTTTCACGCTCGCATTCGCCGGGCTCGCGTACAGCATATTTCCTTACGTGGTCATCGATCGCATCACGCTGTGGCAGGCGGCGTCGCACCCGTCGGCGCTCAAGATGGTGCTGATCGGCGTCGCGATCGTGCTGCCGTTCCTGCTCGGCTATACGATATTCGCGCACCGCGTCTTTCGCGGCAAGGCGCAAGCCCTGCTGCACTAGTGAAAATGCCGCCGCCTCGAACCGGCGGCTACAGGATGCGCTTGCGGATCTGGGTGACCGCGATCTCGGCGATGATGACGACCGCGAATATGGCGACGAGCACCATCGCGACCCGGTCCCACTGAAAGAGGTTCATTGCGGTATCGAGCGCCATGCCGATGCCGCCCGCGCCGACCAGGCCCAGCACCGCGGACTCCCGCACGTTGATGTCCCAGCGGAACAGCGCGACCGACCAGAATGCCGGCTCGATCTGCGGCCAGTATCCTTTCGTCAGCACGGAAAACCACGGCGCGCCCACCGCCGTCAGCGCTTCTATCGTGCCTTTGTTCGCCTCCTCGAGCGCCTCGCCGATCAGCTTGCCGATAAAGCCGATCGAGCGAAATGCGATCGCCAGCGTGCCGGCCAGCGCGCCGGGCCCGAACACGGCGACGAACAGCAGCGCCCACACCAGCGAATTCACCGAGCGGCTCGAGACCAGCAGCAGCCGCGCGACGAAATTGAGCGGGCGGCTGGGCGTGATGTTGTGGGCCGCCATGACGCCGATGGGAAACGCCATGGCGACCGCGAGTATTGTGCCAAGGGTCGCGATGTGCAGCGTTTCGACCAGCGCTTCGTGCACGCCTTTGGGGTAATAGCTGAAAGCGACCGGCCACATGCGCTTCAGCAGGTCGGCCATCTGCTCGGGCGCATCGAGCATGAACTCCGGGATGACTTCGACCGAGCGAATCGAGGCGACAATAGCTATTACCATCCCCAAATACACCGCGAAGCGGGCGATGCGCTGCCCCGGCGTGAACCGCCACCAGGTTCTGGCTTCGAGTGCTGCGGTGGTCACGGGCCTATTCCTCATCCACTTTGCCGCGCTCGAGAAAAATCGCGCGCACGCGGGTGGCCAGCAGTTCGCCGACGAAGATCAGGAAGATGATGGACAGCAGCATCGCGCACACGAAGTCGTAGTCGAAGCGCTGGAACGCGGCGAACAGCGCGCCGCCGATGCCGCCCGCGCCGACGATGCCGACCATCGTCGAGTTGCGCAGGTTGGAATCGAGCTGGTAGGTCGCAAAGCCGATGAAGCGCCCGAACACCTGCGGCAGCACGCCGTACGTGATCACGTTCATGAACGGCGCACCGGTCGCCCGCACGGCCTCGACCTGCTTTAGCGAAATCTCCTCGATCGCCTCGGCAAAGAGCTTGCCGATGAAGCCGATCGACGCGACCGTCAGCGCGGCGATGCCAGACAACGCGCCGAAACCGAGCGCCTTGACGAACACGATGGCGACGATGACCGGATGAAACGAGCGGCACAGCGCGATCAGCATGCGCGCGGGCCAGGTCACCCACAGCGGCATCAGGTTGCGCGCGGCCAGGAGACCGATGGGCAGCGATACGAGTATGCCCAGTGCCGAGGCGAGCACGGCGATCTCGATGCTTTCGCTAAGCCCCTTGAGCAGGATTTCCCAGCGCGAAAAATTCGGCGGGAACATGCGCCCGATAAAGCGCGCGCCGTTGTCGAGACCGATCATGAAGCGCGCCCACGTGAAGTCGAGCAGCGAGCACGCGTAGACGATGTATGCCGCCAGCAGGAGCCAGCCGGCGCGTGCCCACCAGTTGGGCGGGAACGCGATGCGCGCGGCCGCGGCGCTCATGGGCGCAGCCAGTCCTCGCCGCCGTAAATCGTCGTCAGGTGCGCGTCGCTCAGCCCGGCCGGCGCGCCGTCGTACACGACGCGGCCGCCGGACATGCCGATAATGCGGTCCGCGAAGCGTCGTGCGAGCTCGACGTCGTGCATGTTGACGATGATCGGGACGCCCTTCGCAGTCCCGAGATCGCGCACCAGCGTCATGATCTCGACGGAAGTTTTCGGATCGAGCGACGAGGTGGGCTCGTCGGCGAGCAGCAGTTTCGGCTGCTGCATAACCGCGCGCGCAATGCCCACGCGCTGGCGCTGGCCGCCGGACAGGCTGTCGGCGCGCTGGTTCGCGAACCCCGCGAGGCCGACGACGTCGAGCAGGTCAAACGCCTCGTCGATATCGGTTTGCGGAAATTTGCGCAGCCACGCTTTAAGCGGCGCCACATAGCCCAAGCGGCCGGTGAGCAGGTTTTCCATCACGGTAAGGCGCTCGACCAGGTTGTATTCCTGGAACACCATGCCGATGCCACGGCGCGCCTCGCGCAGCGCGCGGCCCGACAGCCTTACGAGGGTGGTCCCCTGAAACAGGATGGAACCGGCCGTCGGTTCGACGAGGCGGTTGATGCAGCGTATGAGCGTGCTCTTGCCCGTGCCGGAGGGGCCGATTACGGCCGTGAATCCGTGCGCGGCAAAGTCGAGGCTGATGTCGCGCAGCACCGGCTTGCCGCGCGTGTATTCCTTGCTGAGGCCCTTGATACTCAGCGCGGCGTTGTCCATTCGCGGCTACTTCTTCGCCGCTTTCTCCTCGGCCGCTTTCTTGCGCGCCGCTTCCTCGCGCGCCGACTCTTTCTCGTACGCGGCGCGGTTAAACGCCTCGCCCGAGCCCTCGGCGACTTTGCGCACGACTTCCCAGTCCTTCAGGTACGTAACGGGGAAGAAGCGGTCGGCACCGTCGAACGTCTTTTGCATTTCGGGCGTGAAGCGGTAATCGTAAAAGCACTTCAACATCTGGTCGCGGAACTTCGGTTCGAGATCGTGCGCGTAGGAAAACGACGAGGTCGGAAACTTCTGGCTGCGGTAAATGATGCGGTAATCGTCTTCCTTGATCTGGCCGCGCACGCCCATGCGATGGAATACGTCGGAGGCCACGGCCGCCGCGTCGTAATCGCCGGAGCCGACTCCCATGACCGAAGAATCATGCTTGCCCGAGAACAGTATTTTGTAGTCCTTGTCGGGCGTCAGTCCCTGCGGGGGAAACAATGCGAGCGGCGCCATGTGGCCGGAGTTAGACGATGGCGCGGTGTGCGCCAGTTTCTTGCCTTTGAGGTCCGCGAGCTTCTGGTAGGGGCTGTCCTTCTTGACGATCACGATCAGGTTATAGCCCTGGAATTCCTTCTCGTTGCCTTTGACCGCGAACGGCACCGCGCCGGCGATATTCACCGCAAACGCGGTCGGGCCGGTGGAGAATCCGCCGACGTGCAGCCGCCCCGAGCGCATCGCCTCGATCTCGGCAGCATTCGATTGAACCTGGAAAAACACGACCTTCTTGCTGGTGCACTTCGCAAGGTGATCGGTGAACGGACGGAACGCCTGCTCATAGACCGCGGGGTCTTCGACCGGCGTATAGGTGAACACCAGCGTGTTCGGCGTCTTGTAGCGCTTGGGATCTTTCGGCGTATCCGCGACGAGGTCTTTGTTTTCATCGCAGTACTGCGCATCGAGATCGCCGCGATTCTTGCAGGCCTCGCCTTGTCCGTAAGCAGCGCCCGCGAGCATCGCGAACAGCACGGTCAGCCCGATATGGGCCATCAAAGCGCGGATCTTCATTGGTTCCTCCGGGGGAAAACGCGACGCCAGGCGTCGGGGGTGTCCATGCTTGTCTCGCATGTCGGGAGATACTCTACTGAGCGCGCCTGTCAGGGTCAAGCGATAACAGCCGGCGCCGACTCAGCGCACGCGCTTGGCGGTAAAGCTTTCCTCGATCTGGTCCTGAAAATAACTACCTGGCGAGGGCGCGTTCATCAGGCGCCGGTATATCTCCTCGGATACGCCCGTGTACTGGGTGATGCCGCCGTTCGAAAACTCGATTTCGAGCACGCGGCTGCGCGCATCGTAACCGGCCGAGCGGATGTTGCTCGCATTGAGCCGCTTGCGTTCCATATCGCCTCCTCGCGGTAGCAGAGCGCCTATTTTAATGCGTCGCGCGCAATGCCATCGAGCAGCTTGCCGACCTCGCGCAAGGCCTGCATCGAGCGCGGCGACCCCGTGGCGAGCGGCTTGCGATAGACGACATACACGCGGTCGGGCTCGCCGGGCACCACGTAGAGCGCAATCGCATACGGGCAAAACACGAGATTGCGCGGGTCGGCCTCCATCGTCGCGCGGGAGACAGCCGCACTGCAAAATTCGATGACGTCGGCCTTGAGATAAATGCGGCGGTCGCGTCCGATGTCCTTGCCGGTGCGCTCGAGCATGGCGCCCACGCGGGACGTGTGATCGATGACCAGGCCGCGGTTCTCGACCGCCGCGATCACGCGCTCCTTGACCTCTTCGTAGTCGCCCTTGACGGACTGCACGGTCACGCCGGGCATGGCGGCGCGCGATCCTGCGCAATACAGGGACAACGTGACGAGTACGAAAGCTACCAGCATTTGACGGTTCATGAGGCTCCCCTGCAACGGCTGGAGTCAGCTATTCGATTGGATTACACTGGCGGATGTCATAACGCCGCCTGCCGGCCCGGCGTGGCACTCTTAGTATATCCGCAAGCCGCCGGGCATTGCGCAAGTGGCAGGGAGCTGACTATGTTGAATCGATGCCTGTTGATTTCAGCTCTGGCGCTCGCCGGTTCTGGCGCGCTGGCCGCCGAGCAAACCTCGCCGGCGCGCGCGGTGTTCGCCGCGAGCTGCCTGCAGCTCGCGATGGCGATGAGCCTGCAAGGCGACATGCAAAAACGCTTTGTCGACGAATGCGTGCGCTCGAAAGAGACCGTAAACAATAAAGGCGCGCCGACGGGTCCGTTCGAAGCGCACCCGGCCTGTTAAAACCGCTGGGCAAAAAACAAGGGCGCCGCGATCAGTGCGGCGCCCTTCGTACGTACGGCGGCGGTTAATTTAGGAGCGAGTTGCCATCGGGAAAGGCCAGGCGCCGGGGATCGAAATCGGTTGCACGAGCGCCGGGGCCGCGGCGGGCTTGACTGGCGCAGCCCGTTTGGCGGCAGGTTTCTTCCTGGCTGCCGCTTTTTTCGCGGGCGCGGCTTTTTTGCGCGCGGCCGGCTTGATTTTTTTCTTCGCGGCGGGCCGGCGCGCGGCCTTGGCTTTGCGGGCGAGGGATTTTTTCTTTTTCGCGGCGGGCTTTCTTCCAGCGGGTTTCTTCGCGGCGGTTTTTTTCTTCGCTGGTTGGCGTTTCTTCGCTTTAGCCATCTCCTGCCCTCCTGTTAAGTGTTAAAACGCACAGCACCGTTGTCGACCGCGGACGGGGCGCGCGCTGTCTGGACCAGACCAGCTGGCGGCCCGGCGGCCGCCTTAATGCTATCACCGCCCGCGGCGCGAGGCCGCGGGCCGTGCAGCCTGCCCTAGTGCAAAGCCGACTGGGCTTTGCTGGCCAGATCGCGGTACAGCTTTTCCGGATCCAGCTTGATGCCGCCTTCCCAGGTCACCGTGTTCTCGACCGGGTCTACCTCAACCCGGTTGAACGTGTCGATGTCGCACAACATCCGGAAATACTGGGTGTGCACGAGGTCGCCGAGATAGACGTGGCCTTCCAGCCCGTCGTTGAAGCGCAACCACAATGTGTAGTTGTCCTCGGCCCGACATTCGGTGATGGTATGCAAGCGGCGTCTGTTTCTAGGGTATCTCTTGGCTAGTAAGCTTAATCCCAACTGAGCGCGCCTCCTGTTTGATATTCAATCACACGTGTTTCGAAGAAATTGCGTTCCTTCTTGAGGTCTATCATTTCCGACATCCACGGAAACGGGTTGGTTGCGCCTTCGAACATCGCGTCGAGGCCGATCTGCTGGCAGCGGCGGTTGGCGATATAGCGCAGGTATTCCTTGAACATCGGGGCGTTCAGTCCGAGCACGCCGCGCGGCATGGTGTCCTCGGCGTAGCGGTACTCGAGGTCGACTGCTTTGCGCATGATGTCGTGAATCTCGGCGCGGAATTCCGCCGTCCACAAATGCGGATTTTCCATCTTGATCTGGTTGATGAGATCGATGCCGAAATTGCAGTGCATCGATTCGTCGCGCAGGATGTATTGATACTGCTCGGCGGCGCCCGTCATCTTGTTCTGACGGCCAAGCGCGAGGATCTGGGTGAACCCGACGTAGAAAAACAACCCTTCCATCACGCACGCGAACACGATCAGGCTCTTCAGGAGCTTCTGGTCGTTTTCCTGGGTGCCGGTCTTGAACTGCGGATTGGTCAGGGTATCGATGAACGGGATCAGGAATTCGTCCTTGTCGCGGATCGACGAAACCTCGTGGTACGCATTGAACACCTCACCCTCGTCGAGACCCAGGCTCTCGACGATGTACTGATACGCGTGGGTGTGGATCGCCTCCTCGAACGCCTGGCGCAGCAGGTACTGGCGGCACTCGGGCGCCGTGATATGGCGGTAGGTGCCGAGCACAATGTTGTTGGCGGCGAGCGAATCGGCGGTCACGAAGAAGCCCAGGTTGCGCTTGATCAGACGGCGCTCGTCGTCCGTCAGGCCATTGGGATCCTTCCACAGCGCGATGTCGCGGCTCATCTGGATTTCCTGCGGCATCCAGTGGTTCGCGCACGCCGACAGATACTTTTCCCACGCCCATTTATATTTGAACGGCACCAGCTGGTTGACGTCGGTCTGGCCGTTGATGATGCGCTTGTCGGCAACATTCACCCGGCGCATTTGCGCCGGCGCGGATGGCGCAAGCGCTGCGAGCGCAGCCGCGGTGTCCTGCGGCAATGCATCTGATTGAACCGCTGCCTGCAACCCGGCTGCGAGGCCGGCCCCCTGAGTCGTGCTTTCTTCGAATTGCAACATGCTAGAACTCCTTTATTGATTTTGTGGGTGGACGACGATCAACAGCTGGCGTGCCCTTTGGCGGTTTTATGGGTGGGCACGCCTGGTTGCTCTGTGTCTGACCTCTGCGTTGTTTGATGTTCGCGCTCCCGCTACTGGCAGGATTCGCACTCTGGATTGTCGATCGAGCAAAACTTGGCGTCGGTCGCGGGCGCCGCGGCGATCCCGCCGTCGGAGGGCACCGCGTTGAGCGCGCCGGTCTTGCCGGTGGATTTCTCGACGTGCGTCGCGCCCATCGTGCGCAGGTAGTACGTCGTTTTCAATCCGCGCAGCCATGCGAGCTTGTACGTCTCGTCGAGCTTCTTGCCCGAGGCGCCCGCCATGTAGATGTTCAGCGACTGCGATTGATCGATCCACTTCTGCCGCCGCGCCGCGCATTCGACCAGCCACTTCGGCTCCACTTCGAACGCCGTGGCATACAGGCTGCGCACTTCCTGCGGTATGCGGTCGATCTTGGCGAGCGTGCCGTCGAAGTATTTGAGGTCGGAGATCATCACCTCGTCCCACAGGCCGAGTTTCTTCAGATCCTCGACCAGATACTCGTTGGCCACGGTGAATTCGCCCGACAGGTTGGATTTCACGTACAGGTTCTGGTACGTGGGCTCGATGCACTGCGAAAGCCCCGTGATGTTGGCGATGGTCGCCGTCGGCGCGATCGCGATGCAGTTGGAATTGCGCATGCCGACCTGCTTGATGCGCTTCCTGAGCGTGTCCCAGTCGAGGGACGACGACATGTCGGCCTCGACATAGCCGCCGCGCTCTTCGGACAAGAGCTTCAGCGACTCGTGCGGGAACACGCCTTTGTCCCACAGCGAGCCCTTGAACGTCGAATACGGGCCGCGCTCTTCGGCGAGGTCGGCCGACGCCGCATAGGCGGTGTAAGCGATCGACTCCATCGAGCTATCCGAGAAATCGACTGCGGCTTGCGAGCCGTACGGAATGCGCAGCATGTGCAGGCAGTCCTGGAAGCCCATGATGCCGATGCCGACCGGACGGTGCTTGAAGTTGGAATTGCGCGCCTTGTTGACCGAGTAGTAGTTAAGGTCGATCACGTTGTCGAGCATGCGCATCGCGGTGCCGACCGTGCGCTTCAACTTTTCGAGATCGAGCTTGCCGGTCGCAACGTCGAGATGCGCGGGCATGTTGACCGAGCCCAGGTTGCACACCGCGATTTCGTCTTCGTTGGTGTTCAACGTGATCTCGGTGCATAGGTTCGAGCTGTGCACGATGCCGACGTGGCTTTGCGGCGAGCGGATGTTGCACGGATCCTTGAACGTGATCCACGGGTGGCCCGTCTCGAACAGCATCGTCAGCATCTTGCGCCAGAGCTGCGCCGCGGGAATTTTCTTGAAGAGCTTCAGTTCGCCCTTGACGGCCTTCGCTTCGTAGTCGAGGTAGGCGATCTCGAACGCCTTGCCGAACTTGTCGTGCAGATCGATGACGTCGGACGGCGAGAACAGCGTCCATTCGCCGTTCTCCATCACGCGCTTCATAAAGAGATCCGGAATCCAGTTCGCGGTGTTCATGTCGTGCGTGCGCCGGCGGTCGTCGCCCGTGTTCTTGCGAAGCTCGAGGAACTCCTCGATGTCCATGTGCCACGACTCGAGGTACGTGCACACGGCCCCCTTGCGCTTTCCACCCTGATTCACGGCCACGGCCGTGTCGTTCACCACCTTGAGGAAAGGCACCACGCCTTGCGATTTGCCGTTGGTGCCCTTGATGTGCGAGCCCATCGCGCGCACGTTGGTCCAGTCGTTCCCAAGACCGCCTGCGAACTTGGAGAGCAGCGCATTCTCCTTGATGGCCTCGTAGA
>Ga0207643_10001822_pt1 | contig 11833 bp, 9 predicted proteins | sample KBSMisM62_FD_184313 | JGI IMG/M metagenome (GOLD analysis project Ga0207643, IMG submission 184313) | Miscanthus rhizosphere microbial communities from Kellogg Biological Station, Michigan, USA - KBS Miscanthus M6-2 (SPAdes) (version 2) | ecosystem: Host-associated > Plants > Roots > Rhizosphere...
TCCAACACCCCCAGCGTCTCACCGGCAGCGACCTGCTGGCCGGGCGTGACGTTGACCGTCAGCACGGTGCCGGGCATCTGAGCGGTGATCGCGCCGTCGCCCACCGCCGTGGCGCTGTCGGCGAAGACGTCGGGCTTGTGGAACACGTGACGCTGGCCCTCGAGCACCACCTCGACCTCGTGCGCGGTCACGTTCACGACGGCCTGGTGCCGGTGGCCGGCGACACTGAGGCGCACGACGTGGCGCTCGGCCGACAGCTCGGTGACCGGGACACCGTCGACCTCGCCGCGCGCCCGGTCGACCCGCACGACCCGGTCGAGCTCGACCAGGTGTGGCGCCGGCTCCGCGCCGAGCCGGAACCCGTCGTACTGGAAGGGGTGGGGGGTGCCGTTCTTGAAGTCCGTGGCGACCAGCATCGCCTGGGTCCACGCCGCCACGACCCGGGCGAGGTCGTCATCGGGAGCCGGAAGCTCGCCGCCCCCGATCGACACGGTGTCGAGCCAGGCCGTGTCGATGGTCGCGTCGCGGAACTCGTCCGAGGCCGCGAGCACCCGCAGGAAGCCGACGTTCGTGGTGAAGCCGAGGATCGCGGTCTCGTCGAGGGCGTCGACGAGGGCACGCCGGGCGGACTCGCGGTCCGGCCCGTGCACGATCACCTTGCCCAGCATCGGGTCGTACGCGGTCGACACCACCTGCCCGCTCTCGAGCGCGGCGTCGACACGGGCCCGGGCCGGCCAGCGGACGAGCGAGGCGGTGCCGGCCTGCGGCAGGAAGCCGTGGAACGCGTCCTCGGCGTACACCCGGGCCTCGATCGCGTGCCCGTCGAGGTGGATGTCGTCCTGGGTCAGCCCGAGCGGCTCGCCGTCGGCGACCCGGAGCTGGAGCGCGACGAGGTCCACCCCCGTCACCAGCTCCGTGACCGGGTGCTCGACCTGGAGCCGGGTGTTCATCTCGAGGAAGTACGCCTCGCCGGTGTCGGTGTCGAGCAGGAACTCGACGGTGCCGGCGTTGACGTATCCGACCTCCCGGGCGAGCGCGACGGCCGAGCCGGTCACGAGGTCGCGGACCGCTGTGCTGATCGTCGGCGCGGGTGCCTCCTCGAGGACCTTCTGGTGCCGTCGCTGGGTGGAGCAGTCGCGCTCGTAGAGGTGGACCACCGTGCCGTGCGCGTCGGCCATCACCTGCACCTCGATGTGCCGGCCGTGCTCGACGTACTTCTCGACCAGGATCGTGTCGTCGCCGAAGGCCGCCAGGGCCTCGCGCTTCGCCGCGGCCACCGCCTCGGCGTAGTCCCCCTCGGAGCGCACGATGCGCATGCCCTTGCCGCCGCCACCGGAGGCGGCCTTGACCAGGACGGGGAAGGGCATGGTCTCGACAGGCTCGACCAACGGGGAGGGCTCGACCAACGGGTAGGACGGGATCACAGGCACGCCGGCCGCCACCGCGATCTCGCGGGCGGCGTCCTTGCGTCCCATCTTGTCCATCACGTCGGCGGACGGGCCGACCAGCGTGATGCCCTCGTCCTCGAGCCGGCGGGCGAACGCGGGGCGCTCGGAGAGGAAGCCGTAGCCGGGGTGCACCGCGTCGGCACCGCAGTCACGCGCTGCGGCGACGACCCCGTCGATGTCGAGGTAGCTGGTGACCCGGAGCGCGGCGTCGGCCTCGCGGGCGTGCGGTGCGGACGCGTCGATATCGGTGTGGATCGCGACCGTGTGGATGCCGAGAGTGCGGGCGGTGCGGATCACCCGAATGGCGATCTCGCCGCGGTTGGCGATGAGCAGGGTCTTCATAGCCCTCACATCCGGAAGATGCCGTAGGACGGCTCGGGGATCGGGGCGTGCGCAACGGCGGCGAGGCCCATCCCGAGCACCCGGCGGGTCTCGAGCGGGTCGATCACGCCGTCGTCCCAGAGCCGGGCGGTCGAGTAGTACGGCGAACCCTGGTGCTCGTACTGGTCCCGGATCGGGGCCTTGAACGCCTCCTCTTCCTCGGCCGACCACACCTCGCCCGCGTCCGAGCCCGCCTTCGCCTGCAGAGCGTCGCGGCGGACGGTGGCAAGGACGGAGGCGGCCTGCTCGCCGCCCATGACGGAGATCCGGGCGTTGGGCCACATCCACAGGAAGCGGGGGTCGTACGCGCGGCCGCACATGCCGTAGTTGCCGGCACCGAACGAGCCGCCGATCACGACCGTGAACTTGGGCACGACGCTGCAGGCCACGGCGGTCACGAGCTTGGCGCCGTCGCGGGCGATCCCGCCGGTCTCGTACTCCTTGCCGACCATGAAGCCGGTGATGTTCTGCAGGAACACCAGCGGGATGCGTCGCTGGTTGCACAGCTCGATGAAGTGGGCACCCTTGAGCGCCGACTCGCTGAACAGGATCCCGTTGTTGGCGATGATCCCGACCTGGTGCCCCCAGACCTTGGCGAAGCCGCACACGAGCGTCTCGCCGTAGAGCTTCTTGAACTCGTGGAAGTGACTGCCGTCGACCACCCGCGTGATCACCTCACGGACGTCGTAGGGCGTGCGTGTGTCGGTGGGGACGACGTCGTACAGCGTGTGCGGGTCGACCGCGGGCTCCTCCACGCCACCGGCGGTCGAGCATGTCGAGACCTCCGGCTCGGGCAACGTCGACACGATCGAGCGGACGATCGCCAGCGCATGGGCGTCGTCCTCGGCGAGGTGGTCCACGACGCCGGACTTGCGGGCGTGGACGTCACCGCCACCGAGCTCCTCCGCGGTCACCACCTCGCCCGTGGCCGCCTTCACCAGCGGCGGCCCGCCGAGGAAGATCGTGCCCTGCTCCTTGACGATCACGGTCTCGTCGGACATCGCCGGGACGTACGCCCCGCCGGCCGTGCACGAACCCATCACCGCGGCAACCTGCGGGATGCCCTCGCCGGACATCGTGGCCTGGTTGTAGAAGATCCGGCCGAAGTGCGTCCGGTCCGGGAACACCTCGTCCTGCATCGGTAGGAAAGCACCGCCGGAGTCGACGAGGTAGACGCACGGCAGCTTGTTTGCCCGCGCCACCTCCTGCGCCCGGAGGTGCTTCTTGACCGTGATCGGGTAGTAGGTGCCGCCCTTGACCGTGGCGTCGTTGGCGACCACGACGCAGGTACGGCCACTGATCAGGCCGACCCCGGTCACGATCCCCGCGCTCGGCACCGCGTCCTCGTACATCCCGGTCGCGGCCAGCGCGCTCAGCTCCAGGAACGGGCTCCCGGGGTCGAGCAGCGCGTCCACCCGGTCCCGCGCGAGGAGCTTGCCGCGGTCGGTGTGCTTCTTCCGCGCGGCCTCGGACCCGCCCTGCCTGACGACCGCCAGTCGCGCTCGCAGGTCGTCGACGAGCTCCTTCATCTCCGCTGCCATACGCACGAGCCTCTCAGAAGGAGTGGTTAACGATCGCTAACCATGCTACCCGGCGCGGTCAGGACGCGCGATGGCCAGCGCGGCCCACGACGATCTCGACCGTCTCATGCAGCAGCGACACCGCCAGGCCGGCAGACATCGGTTGGTCCAGCCGGCACAGGTCGTCGGTCAGACCTTCGACCGTCGCATGGGTCCGGAACCGGTCTTCGCGTTGCCCGATCGCGTAGCCGACGGTCAGGTCCAGGAGCATCTCGCGGGTCGGCCAGTTCTCCCGCAACGCTCCGAGAGACAGACCTGCTGCGGCCGCCACTCGGCGCATCGTCACCGCCAGGGTGGCACCGAGGCGCGCCTGCTCGTGGCGTCCTCCACAGGTCAGCGCCGACGTCCACTCCGGCTTTGGCAGCACATGTGTGCTGCCAACAGTTCTGCGGGCCTGTGCGCGGGACCTCTGCGGGGTGGTCATGGCGTCGGCTGCACGTTAACGAGCGCTAACCTGATCGTCGTGACCCGGCGCGACGAGATCCTCCAGGCGGCCGCGGAGCTGTTCGCCGCGCGCGGGTTCCACGGCGTGTCGATCGTGGAGCTCGGGGCGGCCTGCGGGATCTCCGGGCCGGCGCTGTACAAGCACTTCAGCGGCAAGGAGGCGATCCTCGCCGAGATGCTCGTGCAGATCAGCGAGGAGCTTCTCGACGAGGGGCGGCGCCGGGTGCGCCGCGCGTCCGGAGGCGAGGACACGATGCGGGCGCTGCTGGACTGGCACGTCTCGTTCGCGGTGACGCACCGCGAGCTGATCGTGGTGCAGGACCGGGACTGGTCCTCGCTGCCGGACGACGCACGTGAGCAGGTGCGGGAGCTGCAGCGGAAGTACGTCGAGATCTGGGTGCGGGCGCTGCGCCGGCTGCGGCTGGACCTGCGGGCACCGGAGGCGCGGGCCCGCGTGCACGCGACGTTCGGGCTGCTCAACTCGACGCCGCACAGCGCGTTCCTGGAGGACGTGGAGATGCACGGCCTGCTGATGACGATGGGCCGTGCCGCGCTCCTCGCCTGACCGGGCCCGTGCTTGGCTGCACCCATGAGCGGGATCAGGGTCGCGCACACGGCTGACCTCGACGCGACGACGCTCGAGCAGGCGCGGTCGCTGCTGTTCCAGGTGTTCACCGGCGACGACGCGATGACCGACGAGGACTGGGAGCACTGCGTCGGCGGCATGCACGCCCTGGCCTACGACGAGGGCGATCTGGTGGGGCACGCGAGTGTGGTGATGCGCCGGCTGCTGCACGGTGACCGGGCGCTGCGGGCCGGGTACGTCGAGGGCGTCGCCGTGCGCGAGGACCGGCGGGGGCGCGGGCACGGCGCCGGGATGATGGCCGAGCTGGAGCGGATCATCCGCGGGGCCTACGACCTCGGCGCGCTGGGGGCGACCGAGGTGGCCGTGCCGTTCTACCGCGGCCGGGGCTGGCGACCGTGGCGGGGGGAGACCTGGGCCCTGACCGCCACCGGTCCGGTGCGGACCCCGGACGAGGACGGATGGATCTACGTGCTCCCGGCCGCGGCCGCGGTGGACCTGGACGGAAGCCTCATCTGCGGGATGCGGCCGGGCGAGGCCTGGTAGGCCGGAGTCGGCGTCAGTCCTCCGGGTCCAACAGCTGCGCGACGGCCTCGTCGTAGGCCGCCACGGAGGAGTCCGCGAGGCCGTGCCCCGCGGGAGCGTGCTCCACCAATGACAGGAGCAGCGCGGCCCGCTGCATGGCGTCGTCCCGCTCGGCCGGTCCGCGCCCGGCGACCAGGCGGGACTCGATCTCGTCGAGGATCCACTCGCGGGGATGGCCGCGGAGCAGGGTGAGAACGTAGGGATCGGCGTCCAGCTGCCAGGCCAGCTGGTAAAGCAGCGCCAGCGCGTGCTCGCAGGGCTGGACCCACGCGTCGCACTCGCAGGCGGTCTCGATCTCGCCCGAGCTGGGGAGGATCTCCACGCCGGCCTGGTCGGCGTCCTCCACGAGCGCAGCCGGTAGGTCGCCGGCCTCGAGGGCGGCCACGTGGCCCGACTCGCGCGCCGCCTCGTCGACGAAGGTGGCCCAGGCCTCGTCCGGCAGCGAGGCGACCTTGGCCTGCGCCATCACCGCGCGGTCGGTGCCGGGATCGACGACGGCCGAGGCCATCGAACGCAGCACCATGATCGCGCCGAGCCTGCCGGAGCGGGCGAGGGCACGTCCGGCGAGGAGGTCGGACTCGTCGTACGCGGTCTCCTCGAAGGTGCGCACGAACGCGCGTCCCCACCAGGTGGCGCTGCGCGGTGCAGCGCCGCGCACACGCGGCCGGCGGGGGACGATGGTGGGGTCAGGCATCAGGCGCCCGCAGGGACACCAGGTCACGGAGCTCGCTGTCGGACAGCTCGGTGAGCGCGGCCTCGCCGGACCCGAGCACGGACTCGGCGAGGGCGCGCTTGCGGGCCAGCAGCTCACCGATCTTCTGCTCGATGGTGCCCTCGGTGACCAGCCGGTGCACCTGCACCGGGCGGGTCTGGCCGATCCGGTAGGCACGGTCGGTGGCCTGGTCCTCGACGGCGGGGTTCCACCAACGGTCGACGTGGATCACGTGGTCGGCCCGGGTCAGGTTGAGCCCGGTGCCGCCGGCCTTGAGCGACAGCAGGAAGACGGGGGCCTCGCCGGCCTGGAACGAGGCGACCATCTGCTCGCGGGCGCGCACCGGGGTGCCGCCGTGCAGGAACAGGGTGCCGATGCCGACGTCGGCGAGGTGCCGCTCGAGCAGCCGGGCCATCGCGACGTACTGCGTGAAGAGCAGGACCGAGCCGCCCTCGGCCAGGATCGTGCCGAGCAGCTCGTCGAGCAGCTCGAGCTTCTCCGAGCGCCCAGGCAGCCGGCCCGCCGCCTGTCTCAGGTAGTGCGCGGGGTGGTTGCAGATCTGCTTCAGGCCGGTGAGGAGGGCGAGCACGAGGCCGCGCCGGGTTGCCTCGTCGGCGTGCTCGATCCGCTCCATCGACTCCCGGACCAGGGCCTCGTAGAGGACCACCTGCTCCCGGGTCAGGCCGACCACCTGGTCGGTCTCGGTCTTCGGCGGCAGCTCGGGCGCGATGCCGGGGTCGGACTTGCGTCGCCGCATCAGGAACGGCTCGACCAGCTGCGCGAACTGGCGCGACTTGGCCGGGTCCTCCCCCGACTCGATCGGCGCGGCCCACACCTTGCGGAACGCCGCGCGCGAGCCGAGCAGCCCGGGTGTGGCCCAGTCGAGGATCGCCCAGAGCTCGGTGAGGTCGTTCTCCACCGGCGTGCCGGTGAGCGCGACCCGCGCCCGCGAGCCGATCGCGCGCAGGTTGCGCGCGGTGGAGGAGGTGGCGTTCTTGATGTGCTGAGCCTCGTCGGCGACCACCAGGTCCCAGGGCACCGTTGCCAGCGTCTCGTGGTCGCGGCGCATCGTGCCGTACGTCGTGAGCACGAACCCCTCGTCGCCGGCCGAGCCGGCCCCGGTGGTCGAGCTTGTCGAGACCCCGAGGTCGCGCGACGACCCATGGAACCGCCGGACCGCGACGCCCGGGGCGAACCGCCGGATCTCGGCTTCCCAGTTGCCGAGCAGCGACGCCGGGCAGACCACCAGTGTCGGCCCCGACGCGAGCTTTCGGTCGCGACGGTGCAGGTGCAGCGCGATCAGGGTGACCGTCTTGCCGAGTCCCATGTCGTCTGCGAGGCAGGCGCCGAGCCCGGCGCCGGTCAGCTCGGCCAGCCAGGTCACGCCCCGGAGCTGGTAGTCGCGGAGCGTCGCCTTCAGCCCGGGGGGCGGATCGAGCGGGGCAACGGTGGACGCGTCGACCACGCGGTCGCGCACCTTGAGCAGCGAGGCTCCCGGGTGCACCCGGATCTCCTCACCGCCGATGTCGAGCACGCCGGTGAGCGAGGCGCGCAGCGCGGCCACCGGCGGGACCGGTTTCCAGGTGCCGGTGGCCGAACCCGTCGAGACCCGCTTGCGGGCCTTGCGCGCCAGCGCCGGGTCGATCACGACCCAGTTGTCACGGAGCCGGATGATCGGCGTCGTAGCCGCCGCCAGTGACGCCATCTCGGCGTCGGACAGCGGACTGGTGCCCAAGGCCAGCCGCCAGTCGAACGCGAACATCGCCTCCGGGCCGAACAGGCCGGTCATCAGCGGAGCGTCGTCCCCGCGCACCTGCTCGACCTCAGCCCGCGGTTCGAGCTGGGCCTGGAGCCCGCGCGGCCAGAAGACGTCGACACCGATCGCGAGCAGCGCACCCACACCGTGCTCGAGCAGATCGCCGAGCTCGTCGCCGGCGAGCACGATGCGGTCGGGCACCGGCTCGCGGAGCAGCCGCCCGAGCGTCGGCCAGGCGACGGCGGCCCGGCGCAGCTCGGTGACGGCGCTCAGCCGTGCCCGGCGCGAGAAGCCGTGGCCGGACCCCTCCCACAGCGTGGCCGCGTCGGTGACGTGGCCGGGATCGTCGCGGTCGTGCACCTGCAGCACGACCGTGAGCAGGCCGTCGGCGAGCTGCTCGGCGGGGGCTTCGACCCGCAGGCTGACCACCACGGCGCCGGGCAGGTCGCCGTGCAGGTCGGCGGTGACGTGGCTGACCGGCCGGCGCTGCGGCTGGACCCGCGCCGGGGTGCGGGTCATCGTGTCGGCCACGGCGTCGAGCAGGCCCCGGATCCGGGCCTCGGCCTCCGCCGCGTCGACCCCGTCGAAGGCACGCGCCTGCGCCAGCCGGCGTACGGCGTCGGTGTCGTCGCCGGTGAGCGGACCCACCTGCCAGGCATCGCCGGACTCGCACACCCGGATCCGGCCGGCGGCCACCAGCTTGAGCGCCAGCACCGTGGCACCGCCGAGCAGCCCCACCGAGGGGTGTGCGTCGTCGGCCCGGAGCGCGCGGCTGAGCACCGGGATCGCGCCGCGCATCGGGAGCCGCACCACCCGGTCGCGCGCACCGCCCGCTCCGCCCGTGAACTCGACCTCGCTGTCGCGCGGCGGATGCGTCACGGTCAGGGTCGCCGGACCCTGCAACGGCACGAAGCTCACGGGGGCGAACGTAGCGCGGCCACCCGACAGCTCACCGACAGACGCTGCGAGGAGTCCCGCCTCACCAGATCCGGACGCGCTCCTCGGGGGCGAGCCACAGGCCGTCGTCCTGGGTCGTGCCGAACGCCTGGTGGAACTCGTCGAGGTTGCGCACGATGTTGGCGCGGAACTCGGCCGGGCTGTGTGGGTCGATGGTGAGCAGCTGGAGCTCCTGCTCCTTGCGGCGCTTGGTGCGCCAGCAGTAGGCCCAGTTCATGAACAGCCGCTGGCTGCCGGTCGGCTGTGCCGCCCCCTCACCCGACCCAGCGTCAGCGCCTTCGACCGCCTCAGGGGCGTTCTCGAGCGCGATCGCGTAGGCCTTGTGCGCGATGGTGAGCCCCCCGAGGTCGCCGATGTTCTCGCCGACGGTCAGCGCGCCGTTGACGTGCTCGCCGGGGAGGTTGCGGGGCTCGAACGCGTCGTACTGCGCGATCAGCGCCTTCGACTTCACCTCGAACGCCGCCTTGTCGTCGGCGGTCCACCAGTCGTTGAGGTTGCCGGCGCCGTCGTACTGTGCGCCCTGGTCGTCGAAGCCATGCCCGATCTCGTGACCGATCACGGCGCCGATGCCGCCGTAGTTCTCGGCCGCCCGGGCGTCCGGGGCGAAGAAGGGCCGCTGCAGGATGCCGGCCGGGAAGCAGATCTCGTTGGTGGTCGGCTTGTAGTAGGCGTTGACGTGGTGCGCAAGCATCAGCCATTCGTCGCGGTCGACCGGCGCGCCGATCTTGCGCAGCTCGCGGTCGGTCTCGAACGCCGCCGACGCGAGCAGGTTGCCGAGCAGGTCGTCGGCGCTGACCTCCAGCGTCGAGTAGTCACGCCAGGTGTCGGGGTAGCCGATCTTGGGCTTGAACGTGTCGAGCTTGTCGAACGCGCGCTGCTTGGTCTGCTCGCTCATCCAGTCCAGGCCGGTGATGCTGCGCCGGTAGGCCTCGAGGAGGTTGGCGACGAGCTCGTCCATCATCGCCTTCGACTCCGGCGGGAAGTGCCGCTCGACGTACCGCTTGCTCACGGCCTCGCCGAGCGTGCCCTCCACGAAGGAGATGCCGCGCTTCCAGCGGGCCCGCAGCTCCGGGGTGCCGTTGAGGGTGCGGCCGTAGAAGTCGAAGTTGGTCTCGACGAAGTCGCTGGAGAGGTAGCCGGCCGAGTTGCGGAGCACCTTGACCACCAGCAGCTCCTTGAACGCCGCGAGCGGTGTCTCGGTGAGCACGTCCTGCAGGTGTGTGAAGAACGACGGCTGACGCACCACGACCTCTGCGACCAGCGAGTCACCGAACGCGCGGTCGCTGCCGCTGACCGCCTCGGCGTACGCCGACCAGTCGAATGCCGGCAGCAGGGTGCGCAGCTCGGCGTGGGTGGTCAGGTTGTAGGTGCGCTGGACGTCGCGCGTCTCGTGTCGCTCCCAGTGGCCCTTCGCGATCCGGGTCTCCAGCTCGAGCACGCCGCGGGCCACCCGTTGCGCGTCCGCACGGCCGGCGAGCTCGAGGAGCCGCTGCACGTAGCCGACGTACTTCTCGCGGATCTCCGCGAACTTGTCGTCACGGTAGTAGGACTCGTCAGGAAGCCCGAGGCCGCCCTGGGTGAGGTTCATCAGGTAGCGCTCGGAGTTGCGGGAGTCGATGTCGACGTAGACGCCGAACAGGCCACCGCCGGCGCGCCGCTCGTAGCCGCCGATGAACGCGGCGAGCTGGTCCTTGCCGGTGATAGCGGCGATCTCGTCGAAGAGCGGCGTCAACGGCTCGGCACCGAGGCTCTCGATCCGCTCCTCGTCCATGAAGCTGGTGTAGACCTCGCCGATCTTGCGCTCCTCGTCGGAGTCACCCTCGCCGCGCGCGCAGGCCTCGATGATCTCCCGGACGTTCGCCTCGACGCCCTCGGCGAGCTCCACGAACGGTCCCCACGAGGAGCGGTCCTGCGGGATCTCCGTGGTCTCCAGCCAGGTGCCGTTGACATGGCCGAACAGGTCGTCCTGGGGGCGGATGTCCGGGTTCATGCCGGACCTGGCGTCGTCGAGGATCGTCACGGGGGGAAATGTATACGGGCCTTCCGCATGCCAGAGTGGGCGCATGAGCGAGACTCCGGGTGACATCGAGGTACGCGACAACCCCGACCAGAGCCGCTACGAGGCGGTCGTGGACGAGAAGGTGGCCGGGTTCGCGGTCTACGAGCGGATCGACGGCCTGATCGCCTTCCTTCACACCGAGGTCGACGACGCCTACTCCGGCCTCGGCATCGGCAGCCAGATCGTGCAGCAGTCCCTGGACGACGTGCGCAGCAAGGAGCTCACGGTGCGCCCGGTGTGCCCGTTCTACAAGTCGTTCCTCGAGGAGCACCCGGAGTACGCCGACCTCCTCTAGAACCTCAGCACCGTCTTCCCGAGCGTCCGCCGCTCGTCCATCTCCGTGAGCGCGTCGGCGATCTCCTCGACCGGCCGCAGGTCGCCGATCGGCGGAGCGATCACGCCCGAGGTCATCATCGGGAGCAGCGCGTCCCACTGGCTGCGCATGTAGCCCGGTCGCGCCATCGCGTAGGCGCCCCACCCGACGCCGCGCACGTCGACGTTGTTGAGGAGCAGCCGGTTGACCCTGACCTCCGGGATCGTGCCGCCGGTGAAGCCGACCACGAGCAGCCGGCCGAGCGTGCCGAGCGACCGCAGGGAGTCGGTCATCAGGTCGCCGCCGACCACGTCCACCACCACGTCGACACCGGCGCCGCCGGTCAGCTCCCGGACCGCGTCGCGGAAGCCGTCGACCAGCACCGTCTCGTCGGCGCCGGCGCGAGTGGCCACCGCCGCCTTCTCCGCGGTCGAGACCACCGCGATGGTGCGCGCGCCGTACCCCTTGGCGACCTGGATGGTCGCGGTGCCGACCCCACCGGCACCGCCGTGCACGAGCACCGTCTCGCCCTCGCGGAGCCCGGCCCGCTCGGCGAGCGCGAAGTGCGCGGTGAGGTAGTTCATCGGGATCGCGGCGCCCTGATCGAACGTCAGTGCGTCGGGCAGCGGGAAGACCCCTTCCGGGTGGACGGCCACGGTCTCCATCGCGCCGCCGTACGGCAGGACGCAGGCGACCCGGTCGCCGGAGCCGAACCCGGAGCCCTCCGGCGCCTCCCGGACGACGCCGGCGAAGTCGACGCCGAGCGGGAACGGGAGGTCGGGCCTGACTTGGTACTCGCCCTTGCTCAGCAGCAGGTCGGGGAACGAGATCCCGACCGCGCGGACGTCGACCAGCACCTGCCCGTCGGCGGCAGCAGTGGCAGGGACGTCCGTGACCTCGACGGCGGAGGGTCCGTCGAGCCGGGTGACCAGGGCGGCGCGCATGCGCCCATCCTGCCCCTGACCCCCGCCGTGGAGCTCAGCGGGCGGCGACGATCCGGTGCAGCTCGAAGTGC
>Ga0207643_10001823_pt1 | contig 11831 bp, 8 predicted proteins | sample KBSMisM62_FD_184313 | JGI IMG/M metagenome (GOLD analysis project Ga0207643, IMG submission 184313) | Miscanthus rhizosphere microbial communities from Kellogg Biological Station, Michigan, USA - KBS Miscanthus M6-2 (SPAdes) (version 2) | ecosystem: Host-associated > Plants > Roots > Rhizosphere...
CGGCATCTCCGTCCTGAACGTCGGCCACACGTCCCCTGCGGTCGTGGCGGCCGCGCAGCGCCAACTCGAGCTCGACACCCACACGTGCTTCCACGTGACCGCGAACGAGCCCTACATCGAGCTCGCCGAACGGCTGAACGCGCTCGCGCCAGGCGACGCCCCGAAGAAGACGATGTTCGCGAACTCGGGAGCCGAGGCCGTCGAGAACGCCGTGAAGATCGCGCGCAAGGCGACGGGCCGCCAGGCGATCGTGACGTTCGACCACGCGTTCCACGGCCGGACGCTGCTCGCGATGTCGCTCACCGCCAAGGTCATGCCCTACAAGCAGGGCATGGGCCCGTTCGCGCCCGAGATCTACCGCCTCCCGTTCGCCTACCCGTACCGCTGGCCGGGCGGCGCCGAGCGCTGCGCCGAGGAGGCGCTCGACTACGCGCGCGAGGAGATCCACAAGCACATCGGCGAGGAGAACGTCGCCGCGGTGATCCTCGAGCCGATCCAGGGCGAGGGTGGCTTCATCGTCCCGGCGGAGGGATTCGTGAAGGGCCTGGCCGAGTTCTGCGCGGAGCACCGGATCGTCTTCATCGCCGACGAGGTCCAGAGCGGCATGGGCCGCGCCGGCCGCTGGTTCGCGATCGAGGACGACGGCGTCGTGCCGGACCTGATCACGAGCGCGAAGTCGCTCGGCGGCGGCCTGCCGATCAGCGCCGTGACGGGCCGCGCGGACGTCATGGACTCGGTGCACGTCGGCGGTCTCGGCGGCACGTACGGCGGCAACCCGGTCGCCGCGGCGGCGGCGCTCGCGGTGCTCGACCAGATCGAGAAGGAAGGCCTGCTCGAACGCTCGCGCACGCTCGGCGAGAAGATCACCGGGCGGCTGCGCGAGATGCAGGATCGGCACAAGGCGATCGGTGACGTTCGAGGCCGCGGGATGATGAACGCGATCGAGCTGGTGACGGACCGCGGAACGAAGGAACCGCTCGACGGGCAGAGCGGGAACGCGATCGTGAAGCGGTGTCTCGAGGAGGGCGTCGTGATCCTCAAGGCCGGGACGTTCGACAACGTGATCCGGCTGCTGCCGCCGCTCACGATCGACGAGACGCTGCTCGAGGACGGGCTCGGCATCCTGGACGAAGCGATCGGCGCCGGCACCGGGTAACGCCGGATCGGCCGGCCCGCTCTCGTTGCTACCTTCGACCCCATGAGCGACGAGCCGGACCCAAGGACGTCGCGGATCGGGGGGTTCGCCCGGCGGATCGCGGTCGACGTCACCCCGCTACGGACGTCACGCGACTTCCGGCGGCTGTGGCTCGGGCTGGCGGCGTCGACGTTCGGATCGCAGTTCACGATCGTCGCGACGTTCCTGCAGGTGTACAGCCTGACCGAGTCGACGATCGCCGTTGGGTTGATCGGCCTGGTCGGGTTCCTCGCGCTCGTGGTGGGAACGCTGGCGGGCGGCACGTTCCTGGACGCGTTCGATCGTCGGAAGATCCTGATCAGCGCGCAGGTCGGGTACCTCGCGTCCTCGGGCCTGCTGTTCGCGGGGGCCGTCCACGGCGATCCGCCGCTCGCCCTGATCTACGTGGCCGTGGCCGGCATCGCCGCGACGAGCGCGATCGACAGCCCCACCCGCAGCGCGATGACCCCCCGCCTGCTCGACAAGACCCAGCTGCCCGCGGCCGCCGCGCTCAACCAGATCATCTGGAACGGCGCCGGCCTGATCGGGCCCGCGCTCGCGGGGATCGTCGTCGCGGGCTTCGGGTTCTCGTGGGCGTACGCGATCGACCTGATCTCGATCGGCCTGTTGCTGCTCGCCTCGATCTCGATCCGCCCGATGCCGCCTTCCGAGGGCGAACGAGCGGCGGTCGGGTGGCGCGCGGTGAAGGAGGGGTTCGCGTTCCTGCGCGGTCGCCAGGTCCTGCAGTCGACGTTCGTGATCGACATCATCGCGATGGTGTTCGGGATGCCCCGGGCGCTGTTCCCGGTGCTCGCGCTCACGCAGTTCCATCGAGGCGCGGCAGTGGTCGGGCTCCTGTTCGCGGCGCCCGCCGTGGGTGCGTTCGTCGGGGCGGCGACGAGCGGCTGGGTGGGCCGGATCCGCCACCAGGGTCTCGCGGTGATCTGGGCGGTCGTTGTGTGGGGCGCCGGCATCGCCGCGTTCGGGCTGGTGGGTGCCCACCTGTGGCTCGGCTTCCTGTTCCTGGCGATCGCGGGGGCGGCCGACGTGATCTCGGCCGTCTTCCGTAACACGATCCTGCAGGTCACCGTCCCGGAACATCTCCGCGGTCGGCTGTTCGGCATCCACATCCTGGTGGTGACCGGCGGGCCGAGGCTCGGCGACCTGGAGGCCGGGCTGGTCGCTGCGGCCTTCTCGCCGACGGCGTCGGTGGTCTCGGGCGGGCTCCTATGCATCGCCGGAGCCGCGACCGTCGCGTGGCGAGCCCCCGCGTTCCGCCGGTATCACGCGGGCGACCCGGGCTGACTAAGCTCGCGCGGTGGTCCCATCGCGCGCCGACCTCGTCGAGCTCCGCGTGCTCGACGGTCCGAACCTTTACTTCCCGCGGCCCGCGGTGAAGCTCACGATCGCGGTCGGGGGTTGGGTCGAGGTCCCCGAGGAACGCCTGGCGTCGGCGCTCGAACGCGCGGGCGCGACCGGACGCCCCGGTCGTCCCGGATCGGACCAGCGGCGGCGAACCGTGGCGCGGCTGGCCGCTCGGCTCACGTGGCGGCTCGCAACCGCGAGCCGCGTTCGGCTCGCGGTCCGGAGCCGACCGGGTCCCGAACCCGACCAGGTCGTCGTCGCGTTCCCGTGGCGGCGGCGCGGTGCGGCCGAGGCGCTCGGGCTCGAGGTGGCGCCGCTGCTGCACGAGGTGGGCGGTCGTCGTTCGCTCGACCGGCTGATCGCCGAGGCGGCCGCCCGGGTCGCGGAGGTCGAGCCGGGCGAGGAGCCCGAGGTCACCGACCCGGCGATCCCGGTCGTCTCGGTCACCGGGACCAACGGGAAGACGACCACCGTTCGGCTGTTGGCCCACATCGTCCGGTCGGCCGGCAGGACCGTCGCGTACTCCTCCACGGATGGGGTCTACCGCGGCGACGGCGAGCTGATCGAGGAGGGCGACTACTCGGGGTTCGGCGGCGCGGCCCGGGCGCTCGCCGAACGCCCCGACGTGGCCGTCCTGGAGACCGCGCGCGGCGGGATCCTGCTCCGCGGGATCGGCGTGCTCCACAACGACGTCGCGGTCGTGACGAACGTCTCGGAGGACCACCTGGGCCTGCACGGGATCCAGACGATCGACCAGCTCGCCGAGGTGAAGGCGACGGTCACGAGGATCACGCGACCCGACGGGTGGGACGTGCTGAACGCGGACGACCCACGGGTGCTCTCGATGCGCCGGCTCGCGACGGGCCGGCCCTGGCTCTGCTCGCTCGACCCCTCGCATCCCGCGATCCGCGACACCCTGGCCGACGGCGGCCGCGCGACGGTGCCGCTGGACGGCTGGCTGACGGTGCTCGACGGGTCGTCGTCGCGACCCCTGCTCGAGCTGATCGACATCCCCGTCACGATCGCCGGCGTCTCGCGCCACAACGTGATGAACACGATGCAGGCCGCGTCCGCCGCGCTCGCGATCGGCCTGCCCGGGCGCGCGGTCGTAAAGGGGCTGACGACCTTCGTCACCGATCCCGAGCGCAACCCGGGCCGAGCGAACCTGTTCGGGCTCGACGGGCGGGTGATCGTGATCGACTACGCGCACAACGAGGCCGGGATGCGGGGGTTCACGGAGATGTGTGACGGCCTGCGCAAGCCGGGCCGCGAGATCTGGCTCGTGATCTGCACCGCCGGGGACCGGACCGACCAGATCCTGCACGGGTTCGCCTACGCGGCCGCTCGGGGCGCCGACCACGTCGCGGCCGCCGAGCTCCTGCGGTACCTGCGCGGCCGCGACCGCCTCGACGTGATCGAGCGCCTCATCGCGGGCGCGCGGGACGGCGGCGCCTCCGAGGTGGACGCCTACGCGGACGAGCTCGCGGGGCTGCGCGGCGTGTTCGGACGTTCCCGGCGCGGCGACGTCATCGGCGTGACCGCGCTCGGCATGAGGAACGAAGTGTTCGGATGGCTCGAGGCCGCCGGGGCGAAGCGGCTCACACCCGCTGACGTGAAACGGCTCGTCAAGCGGGCGGCCTCCTAGAGTCCGAGACGCTCCTCGGCGAGCTTCGTCCCCTCGATCCGCGCGCGGATCTTCTCGAAGGCGACGTCGCGCGACGTCGAGTCGTCGTCGCCGAACGGCGAGAAGCCACAGTCGTCCGTCGTGCCGAGCCGGTCCTGCGGCAGGCGATCCGCCGCCTCGAGCACGCGGTCGCGCACCTGTTCCCGTGACTCGACGGCCGGGTCGATCGGATCGATCACGCCGACGAAGACCCGTTGATCGGGCCGCAGGGTCTCCGCGATGATGTCGAGTACCCGGCCCGGGTCCTGCTCGCCCGCCATCTCGACGTACACGTTGCCGACGTTGAGCTGGAACAGGTCGGGCAGCAGCTGGGCGTAGTCGACGTCGGCGCTGTGCGTCGAGTCCATGTCCCCGCCCGGGCAGGTGTGGACGCCGATCCGGGACCGCTCCTCGACCGAGAACCGGTCGAGCACCCGGTTGTTGAGCGCCACGAAGTCCCGGAGGAGTCCGCCCGACGGATCGAACTTGCACGCGAGCCGGCCTTCGGTGAAGTCGATCTGGACCTTGTGGGCGCCGGCCTCCAGCGATCCGCGGATGTCCTTCTCGCACTCGGCGACGAGGTCCCCCACGAACGCATCGCGGGAGTACCCCTCGATCCCGTCCTGCGGGTAGAGGAGGCTCAGGACCGACGCGGCGATCACGGCCTGCTTGACCGGCACGTGCGCCTGCTTCTTCGCCTCCTGCAGGTAGCTCGCCGCGTAGGTCCCGAACCGGAACGGTCCCGACGCGAGGATCGGCAGTTGCCGGGTATGGCCGTCCGCGAACGGGATCACGAAGCCGTCGGCCGCGAGGTTCGTCACGCCGTCGAGCGGATAGGTCACGAAGCTCGACTTGGTCTGCTCGCCGTCCGAGATCACGGGCGAGCCCGTCTCCTCGAAGCGCTGGATGGTGTCCGCGAGCGCCTCGTCCTGCAGCGCGCGGAGCTCCTCGGGCGAGATCGTTCCCTCCGCGAACGCAGTCTGTCCGTCGATCAGGGTCTTCGGTCTCGGGATGCTGCCGATGGGCTCGGTGGGGATCATCCGCGCTCCTTCGCTTGGGTCAGGTGGACTCGGGCGAGCGCGTACGATACCCCTTCCTGTCGAACCCGCGCTGGGGGACGTCCTGAACGAGCCGCATCGACCGATCACGCAGGCGTCTGCACGGTCGGTCACGGACGCCCCGGCGACCCGCGAGGTGGCGCCGGGACCCGCGGCGCCCGAACCGCCCGCGAAGCCGGCCGGCCGGACGGTGCGGATCTTCGGGCGCAGCTACCCGTTCGTCGCGCCGAACATCCGCGACCCTCGGCTCCACCTCGCGGCGGTGATCATCTCGATCCATTTCTTGGGCCAGATCGCACTCGGCTTCCGAGTGTCGGTCCCGCAGATCCTGGTGGCGATCCTGGTCTGCGCCGTCATCGAGGTCGGGTGGACCCTCCACGAGACGGGCACACTGGTCTGGCCGGCAAGCGCGATGCTGACCGGCAGCGGCGTCGCGCTGATCCTGCGTCTGAGCGACATGCAGAGCAACGACCACTGGACCTGGCGGGGCTGGTACGTGTTCGCGCTCGTCGCGGGGCTGTCGCTGCTCACGAAGTACGTGATCCGCTACCGCGGCTCGCACATCTTCAACCCGTCGAACGTGGGTTTGGTCGCGGCCTTCCTGCTGCTCGGCAGCACCCGGATCGAACCGCTCGACTTCTGGTGGGCGCCGTTCGACGGCTGGCTGGTCGCGGCCTATCTGATCATCCTCGTGGGCGGTCTGCTGATCACGGCCCGCCTGGCCCTGCTCGGGATGTCGGCGGCGTTCTGGCTCACGCTCGCGGTCGGCATCGGCGTGTTGGCCGCGTCGGGCCACTGCATGACGGCCCGGTGGTCGTTCGAGCCCGTGTGCGGGGCGCACTTCTGGTGGGTGATCGTGTTTTCGCCCGAGATCTTGATCTTCCTGTTCTTCATGATCACCGACCCTAAGACCTCACCGGCCGGGCGGGTCGCGCGGGTCGCGTTCGGGATCGGCGTCGCGATGGTGTGCACGTTGTTGATCGCGCCGCAGACGACGGAGTTCGCCGCCAAGGTCGCGCTACTGTCGGGTCTCGTGGTCCTGTGCGTGGCTCGGCTGTTCTTCGAGCGCTTCCTGCCGGCGGCGGGCTCCGAGTTCGATCGGCTCGGCGCGTTCGTCGCCCGGCCAGGCAGGCCCGGCGACGGATACCTCGCGCCCCGCCGCGCGCTCGGGCGAGGGGCGATCGCCGGCGCGGCGGTCGTGCTCCTGAGCACCGCGGTCGTCGTGGCGGGGACGCCGGCACGGGATGCGTTCGTTTCGGCGAGCGCCTCGGCGGCGGCAGGTCCGAGCACACAGCCAGCGCTCGATGTCCACGTCGATCCCTCCACGCTCCCCAGGGTCAGCGTCGACTTCGACGTCACGGAGCGCGGCGACCTATCGCAGGCCGACGCCCAGGACGTCGCGCTCACGCTCGCCGAGAACCTGGAGGTCGAGGCGCAGGCGCTCCGGCGAGGCGAACAGAGCCTCCTTGCCTCCGTGGACGTCGGCGCCCGTCTGGCCGCGCTGCACAAGCAGGTCGAGGATGTGATCCAGACGGGGCAGGCGGTCGTCCCGCACTACACCTTCGAGTCGATCCAGGTCGTCCTCGTCCACACACAGGGCCAGTCGGGGCTGAGCCTCGGCCTGCAGTCCAGCGGGACGGTCGAGCGGGTCACGTACGGGGTGGACGGGACCGAGCGTTCGCGGGAGACCTCACCGTTCGCCCGCACCTTCGTGCTGAGTCGGCCGACCGGCGCTCGCTGGCTCACGGTGGACGCGCAGCCGAACGACTGACCGGCGCGGTCAGGCTCGGGGGAGCAGCCGGCCTCTGTGGAGGTCGGCCGGGTTCAGTGCAGGTCGGCCAGGTCCTTCTGCGTGACCTCGCCGGGCCGCTTGCCCAGGATGATCATGGCCAGGACCTCGTCGGTCGTGACCTCGGTCTTCTCGACCGTGCCCACCAGCTTGCCCTGCAGCATCACCGTGATCCGGTCGGACAGGTCGTACACGTCGTGGATGTCGTGGCTGATCAGGAAGATCCCGAGGCCCTCCTCGCGGAGCTGCTTGATCAGGTCGCCGACCTGCTTGGTCTCGGCCGGGCCGAGCGCGGCGGTGGGCTCGTCCATGATCAGGATCCGAGCGTTGAAGTGCACCGCGCGCGCGATCGCGACCGATTGGCGCTGTCCGCCGGAGAGCGAGGCGACCGGCACCACGAAGTTCTGGAACTTCGGGTTCAGTCGGCCCATCAGCTTCCGGGTGGCGTCCTCCATCGCGCTGTCGTCGAGGTTGCCGAACCGCGTCGTGAGCTCGCGTCCGAGGAACACGTTGCCCGGCGCGTCGATGTTGTCCGCGAGCGCCAAGTTCTGATAGATCGTCTCGACGCCCAGCGCCTTGGCGTCCCGCGGGTGCGAGATCGTCACCGGCTCGCCGCCGATGAGGATCTGGCCCGAGTCCGCAGGGTGCGCACCCGACAGCGTTCGGATCAGCGTGGTCTTGCCCGCGCCGTTGCCGCCGACCAGTCCGACCACCTCGCCGGGATACAGGTCGACCGTCACGTCCCGGACCGCGTGGACACCTCCGAACGCGACCCGGATGTCACGGAGTTCGACCAGCGGCGTACCGGACCGGTCGATCACTTGGCCGCCCTCCGACGGACGATCGTGTCGAGGGTCACGGCCAGGACCAGGACGATCCCCACCACGATGTCTTGCAGAGGCGCCTCGATGCCCATCAGGACCATGCCGGAGACGAGCGACTGCATGATGAGCGCGCCGAGCAGTGCCCCGACGATCGTGCCGACGCCGCCGGCGAACGACGTCCCCCCGATCACCGCGGCGGCGATCACGTTGAGCTCCATCCCGGTCCCGAGGCTGCTCACCGCCGCGTTGAGCCGGGCGATCTGCACCGCGGCCGCGAGACCGACCAGCAGGCCCATCAGCGTGAACGTCTTGACGATCGTCCGCCTGGTCTTGATGCCGGCGAGCTCGGCCGCCTCGGGGTTCCCCCCGATCGCATAGACGGACCGACCGAACCGACGCCGGGTCGCGATGAACGTCATCACGATGCCGACGCCGATCGCGATCAGGACCGGGTAGGCCAGGCCGAGCGAGATGTTCTCGCCCTCGTGGCCGGTCTGCGTCGCGAGCGCCGGGGGCAGGTAGTAGCGGTTCAGGAACCCAACCAACAGCAGCACAGCCCCGCAGGCGATCACCGCGATCGTGAGCTCGGCCCACATCGGACGCTGCCGGAACCCGTACCGCCTGCGCTGCCGTCGCTTGGTGAACTGCAGCAGCACGATCCCCACGCACGCCGCGATGGCAAGTATCCAGCTCCATGTCCCGCCCACGGTCCCCGTGGAGCCGCCTCCCAGGTTGCGGAAGAGCGTGTCCATCGGCGCGATCGTTTGGCCGCTCGCCATCCACCATGCGACGCCCCGCCACACGAGGAAGCCGCCGAGGGTCACGATGAACGACGGCACGCCGACGTACGCGATGATCGTCCCCTGGAATGCGCCGATCGCCGCCCCGAGGACAAGGCCGACGGCGATGGCGATCACCCACGTCAGCGGGTGGTCGAATCCGATCCACTTGGGCAGCCAGTCGTGCTGCACGATGGCCATCGCCATCCCGACCGCCGCCATCACCGCGCCGACCGACAGATCGATGTTCCGGGTGACGATGACCAGGACCATCCCCGTCGCCATGATCGCGACGACGGCGGTCTGCACCGAAAGGTTCCAGATGTTCCGCGGCGTGAGGAACGTGTGGCCCGGGGTGATGATGTGGAAGACGATCCAGATGATCGCGAGGGCCAGGAGCATCCCGGCGAGTCGATAGTCGATCTCGGCCGAACGCATGCGATCGCCGAGCGAACGCAGGAGCGACCGTTTCCCCTGCCCCTCGGGCGAGGCAGACTGCGCCTCGGGCTCTCGTTCGGCCGCGGAAACCTTGGTCTCAGCCACCGTTCCGAATCCTATTCCACAGGGCGCCCGCCTCGCCCCGTCTCCGGGGCGAGGCGGGCGCCTCGTGCTTGCGTGCCTCGTTCAGTGTCGTCGTTCGGCTAGCCGCACGCCGCCACGCTGCCGGGATCGACGCCCTGGCACAGGTCTGCCTGGGAGATCCAGCCCGCGTCGAGCGGGATGTTGAGGTTGTCCTGCGTGATCGCTTGGGGCGTCAGGAAGATCGAGGTCATCGAGTTCCCGCCCGGCGAGTCGAACGGCTCCGTGTTGGGGACGTCCTGGAGCGCCGTGCCCTGCGCGAGCGAGCACGCCGACTCGCCCGCGGCCTTGCCGAGCTCCCGAGCGTCCTTGTAGACGTCGACGGTCTGCGTCCCGAGGGCAACGCGGTTCAGGCCGGCGACGTCGCCGTCCTGACCGGACACCGCCACCGAGCCGGCGAGGCCCTGGGCCTCCAGCGCCGCCACGACGCCGCCGGCCATCCCGTCGTTCTCGGCGAGGACGGCGTCGACGTTGTTGTTGTTGTCCGTCAGGAACTGCTCCATGTTCGTCTGGGCGATGGCCGGGTCCCAGTTGTCGGTGTAGGACTCGCCGACGTTCTTGATGTCACCCGAGGCGATCGCGTCCTTGAGGACCTCCTCCTGGCCCGAACGAAGGAAGTCGGCGTTCGCGTCCGTCGAATTCCCCTTGATGAACACGTAGTTCCCCTTGGGGACCTGCGCCTGAATGGCTTCCGCCTGCAGACGCCCGATCTCGACGTTGTCGAACGTGACGTACAGCGAGTCCGGGTTCTCGATCAGCCGGTCGTACGCCACGACCGGGATGCCCTGGTCGAGCGCGCTCTGCACGGCTGGGAGGATCGCCTCACCGTCCTGGGCCAGGATGATGATCGCGTTCGCGCCCTGCGAGATCAGGTTCTCGACGTCGGTCAGCTGCTGTTCGGCGGACGACCCCGCGTCGGTGGAGATGTACTTCGCGCCGCAGGTCTGCAGGGCGTCTTGGATCGCGGGCTCGTCGAACTTGGCCCACCGTTCCTCGTTGAAGTTGTTCCAGGAAACGCCCACGGTGAGATTGCCCCCGCCGGAGGCGCCTCCTGTCGCTGCCGTCGTTCCGCCGCCGCCGTTGTCGTCGCTCGAACACGCGGCGAGCAGCAGAACCGACAGAGCGAGCACCGCCAAAAGTCGTCGCTTCAACGCACTCCCCCCCTTCTGGACGGTACGTCCCTGTGACGAACCAGCCCTCTCGTTCTACGAACCGGACGGCCCCCACGGCTTCGCGGGTACGCGTGACCACCGTCCTGTCGGGGAGTCGGGCGCACTCGGTCGCCGTGCCTGGGCCGCGCGCCAACATGTCATATCCGGGCAGAGCGCGCAATCCGTTCGTCGTGCTACGGCCCCTCGCGCAAACGGCCTGTTGCGCCCGTTCCGGGCCCTCGATAGCCTGCGTCCCCGCGCGACGCCCGCATCGAGCGCTGGATCGGAAGTCGATCGCGGCCATCACTCACGGGACAGGGACTGATGCAGAAGGTTGGTTCCGCGACCGAGATTGGCGAAGGTCCCGGCGGCGGCGGGCCTCCCGAGCCGAGACCGAAGGCGGGGCGACCCGACCGAGGCCGGCGGACGGCGTTGTGGCTCGCGCTGGGCGCGATCGGCGGGGGTCTGGCCGCGCTCGCCGTGGTAGGCCTCGGGCTGGCGGTGACCGGGGCAGGCGAGCCGGTGGCCGAGACCCCCCGCTTCGTGGAGGAGTCCGCCGCCGCAGGCGTCCACCAAGTCTACGGCGGCGAGTTCCCCTCCTTCGTGGGCGGGGGCGTGGCGACGTTCGACTGTAACGGCGACCGCAGGCCCGACCTCTATCTCGCCGGCGGCTCGAACCGGGCCGCGCTCTACCGGAACGAGAGCCCGGTCGGGGGCGCCTTGCGGTTCTCCAAGGTCTCCGACCCCGTCACCGACCTGACGAGCGTCACCGGCGCCTACCCGATCGACGTGGACGGCGACGGCATGACCGACCTCGCGGTCCTGCGGAACGGCGAGAACGTGCTCCTGCGCGGGCTCGGCGGCTGCCGGTTCGAGCGCGCGAACGAGACCTGGGGGTACGACGGGGGCGACGCCTTGACGGCCGCGTTCAGCGCGACGTGGGAGGGTTCGGCCGCCCTGCCGACGCTCGCGTTCGGGAACTACCTCGACCTCGCGAAGGCCCCGGACCGGTCCGAGTGCGCCGACAGCGAGCTCGTGCGGCCCGCGACCGGCGCCGAGACCTACGCGGCGGCGGCTCCGCTCGCGCGCACGTCGCCGCTTACGAGCGCGCCGCGGGCCGCAGCTAGTCTCGGGCGCCGGATGCGCATCGCGATTCTCGGCACGCGAGGGATCCCCGCCTCCTACAGCGGGTTCGAGACCGCTGCGGAGCAGCTCGCCAGCCGCTAGCGCGAGCGTCTAGCGCAGCGCGTGCCGCCGGACCGTCTCGGCCACGCAGCAGGTGAGCTTGCGCGCGGTCGGCAGATGCAGGAACTCGTTCGGCCCGTGCGCATTCGACTTCGGACCGAGCACACCGGTGATGAGGAACTGCGCCTGCGGAAAGTGCTTGCCCAGCATCGCCATGAAAGGGATGGTGCCGCCCTCGCCCATCGCGGCCGCCGGCTTGCCGTA
>Ga0207643_10001825_pt1 | contig 11822 bp, 10 predicted proteins | sample KBSMisM62_FD_184313 | JGI IMG/M metagenome (GOLD analysis project Ga0207643, IMG submission 184313) | Miscanthus rhizosphere microbial communities from Kellogg Biological Station, Michigan, USA - KBS Miscanthus M6-2 (SPAdes) (version 2) | ecosystem: Host-associated > Plants > Roots >...
TCTGCGCCTCCTGGCCGACACCGCAGCGCCGGGCACTTCCCCCGCGTTCGCGCGATTGCAGACCGATATCGAATCCGCGTACGACGCCCAGCCGGGCACGCTCGCCGCGATGCATACCTGGCTGACGCGGCTCGCTGAATCGGCCGCCAAAGCGTGCGCGGGTTTAGACGCCCCCGCCGGCGCGGCGCCGCAGAACGATGCGCAATGGTGGGCCCAGGCGCTGGCGCGACAGTGCCGCGGCGCGCTCGACGAACTCGCGTTGCTGGCACCGTGGCTCGCGCTGCCGGCGCCGACCGTACGTCTACGCAAAGCGCTGGCGCCGCTCGAGAATCCAACCTTGCGCGAGATCGCTGCCGGCGACATGCAGCGCATGATTGCGTTGGCGCATGAACTCACGCCCGCGGTAACGCCAGCGGAGCAGGACTGGCTGAACGCGCTCGGTCAGCACGTTGCCGCCGCCGCGGGCCACGCGCGCGAGCGTCTCGGCACGCTCGAGCGCCTGGCGCTGCTGGCTGGCGAGTTCGCGGTAATGCGCTACGACTTCCTCTACGACTCGTCCCGGCATCTGCTCGCGATCGGCTATAACGTCGGCGAGCGCCGGCGCGACGCGAGCTACTACGATTTGCTCGCGTCGGAAGCGCGCTTGACGACCTTTATCGCGATCGCGCAGGGCGAGCTGCCGCAGGAAAGCTGGTTCGCGTTCGGCCGCCTGCTTACGACCACCGGCGGCGACCCCGTGCTTCTGTCGTGGAGCGGCTCGATGTTCGAATACCTGATGCCGCTGCTCGTCATGCCGACTTACGAGAACACGTTGCTCGACCGCACCTATCAAGCCACCGTCGACCGTCAGATCGTGTACGGCCTGCAGCGCGGCGTCGCCTGGGGAATTTCGGAATGCGGCTACAACACCGTCGACACCGCGCTCAACTACCAATACCGGGCGTTCGGCGTCCCGGGCCTGGGTCTGAAACGCGGCCTCGCGGAGGATCTCGTGATCGCGCCGTACGCGTCCGCGCTCGCGCTGATGGTCGCGCCCGAGAAGGCGTGCGCGAATCTGCAGCGGCTGGCCGCGGAAGGAATCACCGGCAAATACGGCTTTTACGAGGCGGTCGACTACACGGTCTCGCGCCTGCCGCGCGGGCAGTCGAGCGCGGTGATCCGCTCGTTCATGGCCCACCACCAGGGCATGATTTTTCTGTCGCTCGCGTACGCGTTGCTCGACCGGCCGATGCAAAAACGCTTCGGGGCGGATCCGATGATACGCGCGACGACGCTGCTCTTGCAGGAGCGCGTGCCGAAGATCGGCTCGTTCCAGCTACATACCGCGGAATTCGCGGCCGCGCGCGCAGCACCCGACGACGGCGGCATGCCGATGCGCGTCATCACGAATCCCGCCACCCAGGTGCCCGAAGTGCAGCTCCTGTCCAACGGGCGCTATCACGTGATGGTCACGAACGCGGGCGGCGGCTACAGCCGCTGGAAGGACCTCGCGGTCACCCGCTGGCGCGAAGACGCGACCTGCGACAACTGGGGCACTTTCTGCTACATCCGCGACGTCGCGAGCGGCGTGTTCTGGTCGAACACGCACCAGCCCACGCTGAAGCGCGCGCAATCGTACGAAGCGATATTCGCCGAAGGGCGCGCCGAATTCCGCCGGCGCGACATGGATTACGTGACGCACACCGAAATCGTAGTGTCGCCCGAAGATGATATCGAGCTGCGCCGCATGCATATCACCAACCGCTCGCGCACGCGGCGCGTGATCGACGTGACGAGCTACGCCGAAGTGGTGATCGCTCCGGCCGCCGCGGACGCGCTGCATCCGGCGTTCAGCAACCTGTTCGTGCAGACCGAGATCGTGCGCGAGCGCCACGCAGTCGTGTGCACGCGTCGTCCGCGCTCGGCCAGCGAGGATTCGCCGTGGCTCTTCAACCTGCTGACGGTGCGCGGCGCGGTGCCGACCGCAACCTCGTACGAAACCGACCGCATGCGTTTTATCGGCCGCGGCCGCACGGTCGCGGCGCCGCAGGCGCTGGGCGACTGCACGCTGCTCTCGGGCAGCGAGGGCTCGGTGCTCGATCCGCTGATCGCGATCCGCCACCAGATCGAGCTCGAGCCCGAACAAACCGTCATTCTCGATTTCGTCTCGGGCCTGGGCGCCACGCGCGACGCTGCTTTGAGCCTGACCGCCAAGTATCAGGACCGCCATTTGGCCGATCGCGTGTTCGAGCTCGCGTGGACGCACAGCCAGGTCGTGCTGCGCCAGATCAACGCGACCGATATCGACGCGCAGTTGTACGGCCGGCTCGCGGGCTCCATCATCTACGCCAATCCGACCCTGCGCGCCGACCCGGGCGTACTCAGCAGAAACACCCGCGGCCAGTCGGGCCTCTGGAGCTATGCGATTTCCGGCGACCTGCCGATCGTGCTGCTGCAGATCGGCGATCTGGCGAACATCGATCTCGTGCGCCAGCTCGTGCAGGCGCACGCGTACTGGCGCCTGAAGGGGCTCACCGTGGACCTCGTGATCTGGAACGAGGACCGCGCGGGCTACCGGCAGCTCCTGCAGGAGCAGATCATGGGCCTCATCGCGGCCGGCGTCGAAGCGCACGTGATGGACAAGCCCGGCGGGATTTTCGTGCGCCGCGCGGAGCAGATCTCGGAAGAAGACCGCATCCTCGTCCAGGCCGTCGCGCGCGCGATCGTCAGCGATCGCCGCGGCGCGCTCGGCGAGCAGTTGAGCCGCCGCGGCCTCACGGAAGCGCGTGCGCCCCACCTCAACATCGCGCGGTTCCGGCCGACCCGCGCGCATCGTGCCGATCTGCCCGTCGCCGTGCCGCCGGCGCCCACCGATCTCGTGTTCTTCAACGGGTTGGGTGGCTTCACGCCCGACGGACGTGAATACGTGATCACGACCGCACACGGCCAGGTCACGCCGGCGCCGTGGGTCAACGTGCTCGCCAATCCGCAGTTCGGCAGCGTGGTGTCGGAAAGCGGCATGGCCTACACCTGGAGCGAGAATGCACACGAGTACCGGCTGACACCGTGGAGCAACGATCCGGTCAGCGATGCCAGCGGCGAAGCGGTCTACCTGCGCGACGAGGAGACCGGCCACTTCTGGTCGCCCACGCCGCTGCCCTGCCGCGGCGCCACGCCGTATGTGACGCGCCACGGCTTCGGCTACAGCCGGTTCGAGCACACCGAAGTCGGCATCAGCTCGGAACTCACGACGTACGTCGCGCTGGCCGCGGCGGTCAAGTTCACGGTCGTGAAACTGCGCAACGCGTCCGGCCGCGCGCGCCGCCTCACGGTCACTGGCTACGTTGAGTGGGTGCTCGGCGACCTCGCCCCCAAATCCGCGATGCACGTCATTACAGAAATCGATCAGGCGAGCGGCGCGCTGTTCGCGCGCAACGGCTACAACTCCGAGTTCGCCGGCCGCGTTGCGTTCTTCGATGCAGACGGCACCGAGCGCACCGTCAGCGGCGACCGCGCGGAATTTCTCGGCCGCAACGGCACGCCGAAAAATCCCGCCGCCATGAGCCGCACCGGGCTCTCCAACAAGGTCGGGGCTGGGCTCGACCCGTGCGCGGCCATCCAGCTCGACGTCAAGCTCGCGGACGGCGAAGAGCGCGAAGTCATATTCAGGCTGGGGGCCGCGCGCGACCTGCCAGCCGCGCGCAAGCTCGCGCACGTCTGGCGCGGTGCCGCTGCCGCGCATGAAGCGCTGCTCGAAGTCAGCCAGTACTGGCACCGCACGCTCGGTGCGGTGCAGGTCGAAACGCCCGATGCGTCGTTGAACCTGCTCGCCAATGGCTGGCTCGTGTACCAGACCCTCGCATGCCGGCTGTGGGCGCGCAGTGGCTACTATCAATCGGGCGGCGCTTTCGGATTCCGTGATCAGCTGCAGGACGTGATGGCGCTCGTCCATGCCGAGCCCCGCCTCATGCGCGAACACCTGCTGCGCTGCGCGGCTCACCAGTTCCGCGAGGGTGACGTCCAGCATTGGTGGCACCCGGTGTCCGACCGCGGCGTGCGCACGCATTGCTCGGATGATTACCTGTGGCTGCCGCTCGCGCTGTGCCGCTATGTAGCGAGCACCGGCGATACCGGCGTGTTGAGCGAGGTCGTGCCTTTCCTCGAAGGGCGTCCCGTGAATCCCGAAGAGGATTCGTATTACGACCTGCCCGGCCATTCCGACGAGGCCGCGACGCTCTACGAGCACGGCATGCGCGCGATCGTCCGCGGGCTCAGATTCGGGGAACACGGCCTGCCGCTGATCGGCACCGGCGACTGGAACGACGGCATGAATCTCGTCGGCGCGCAAGGCAAAGGCGAGAGCGTCTGGCTCGGCTTCTTCCTTTACTACGTGCTGATGCAGTTCACCACGCTCGCTCGCGCGCAGGGCGATGCACTGTTCGCCGAACGCTGTCAGCGCGAGGCGGCGCAGCTGCGCCAAAGCATCGAGCGCAACGGCTGGGACGGCGAATGGTACCGGCGCGCTTACTTCGACGACGGCACGCCGCTGGGCGCGGCGGACAACGTGGAATGCCAGATCGACGCCATCGCGCAAAGCTGGTCGGTGCTGTCCGCCGCGGGCGAGCCGCGGCGCACGCGCACCGCGATGGCGGCGGTCGACCGCCGCCTCGTGCGCCGCGATACGCGGTTAATCCAGCTGCTCGATCCGCCGTTCGACAGATCCGGGTTGAATCCCGGGTACATCAAAGGTTACGTGCCCGGCGTGCGCGAAAACGGCGGTCAATACACGCACAGCGCGATCTGGACCGTGATGGCGTTCGCTGCGCTCGGCGACAGCCGCCGCGCGTGGGAATTGTTCGACATGATCAACCCGGTCAGCCATGCGGATTCGGCCGACGCGATCGCGACGTACAAAGTCGAGCCTTACGTCGTCGCTGCCGACGTCTATGCGGTCGCGCCGCATACCGGCCGCGGCGGCTGGACGTGGTATACCGGCTCCGCCGGGTGGCTCTACCGGTTGATCGTGGAGTCGCTCCTCGGGCTGTCGCTAGAAGTCGACAGGCTGCGCATTGCGCCATGCATGCCGGCGGACTGGGACAATTTCAAGCTGCATTACCGCTACCGCAACACGACTTATCACATCACGGTGACCCAGATCAAAGACAGCGAGGCTGCGACCTCGGTTACGGTAGACGGCGTGGCGCAACGCGACAGCGTGATCGCGCTCACGGATGACCGTGCCGAGCATGCGGTGGAGATTACGGTCAGCCGCGCGAAGAGCCTGATCGCCGCCGCTACCGCAGTTGCTTAAGCTGGTTAGGCCGGGACAGCGACTGCGGCCGAGTGCGACGAGAGCGCTTCCTGACAGAATCGCGGCACCGTGAAGCCGTTCGCCGGATCGTTGATTGCTTCGATCGCAATCAGCGGCTGGTAGGACTTGATCGTGCCGAACATGGTGGCGAACGACACGTCGGCGGCATCGCGGCCGGTGCCCAGTCTGACCAGGCCCATCGGGGGTGACACGCCGCTGGGCTCGAACAGGTACCAGCGGTCGCCTAGGTATACCTCTACGTATGCATGAAAATCGGTCGGTCCCAGCGCCGGGTCTGCGCCGTAATCGATGCCGGTGACGAAGCGCGCCGGAATGTTGATGGCGCGGCAGAGCGCAATCATCAGGTGCGCGAAATCGCGACACACCCCGACCTGCTCGGTCAGCGTATCGACGGCGGACGTGCTGCTGTTCGAGCTGCCCGACAGGAATTTAGTGCGGTGCCGCACCCAGTCAAGGATCGCCTGCACGCGCCAGTAACCCTGCGCCAGGTGACCGAACTCGCGGGTCGCGAACCGGTACAGCCGGTCAGATTGGCAATAGCGGCTGGGATAAATATACGGCAGCACTTCGGGCGGCAACTGCGCGATCGGCACTTCCCTGATGCGTGCCGGCGACTCGGTGTGGTGCGCGATGTCCACCGTGGCATCGTAGCGGACCGCCAGCACGCCGGGCTCGGCTCTTAACCGCATATAGCGCGAGCCGTACGTTGGATCGATGTACACGACCGGCGTCACCGGCTGGCTCAACTGCAGCGCTTCCGTGACCACCGTCTGGCAGTGCGTGTGCGCGGCGTGGATGTTGAAGATGAAATCGCTGGCGAAGTCGGCGATTTCATATCGCAAGTCGATCGAAAATTTGAGCCTGATCATCGCCGGCACCTCATGCGGTCAATCCTTCAAGCAACGACGACAAGTCGTCCGCGTGCTCTTCCTCGGCGGCGAGGATTTCTTCGAGCATGCGGCGCGTGGTCGTGTCCTGCTCGCCGAGATAGCCGATCATTTCGCGATAGCTCTCGATGGCGACGCGCTCGGCGATCAGATCCTCTTTGATCATGTCGCGCAGCGTGCGGCCTTCGACATATTCGGCGTGGCTGCGCGCCGCCAGGCCGTCGGGCGAAAAATTCGGCTCGCCGCGCAGCTCGATGATGCGCTTCGCAATGCGGTCGGCGTGCGCCATTTCCTCGTTCGCATGCTCGAGAAATTCGGTCGCGGCCGCCGGCGAGTGCACGCCGGAGGCCATGAAGTAATGGCGCTTGTAGCGCAATACGCAGACGAGCTCGGTGGCCAGCGCTTCGTTCAGCAGCTTGATCACGGTTTCGCGGTCGGCCTCGTAATTGGAAGTCACTGCGCCTTCTTCAATGTGCTGGCGCGCGCGCTGGCGCAGCGTGGCGATATCGGTCATCGGCGGACGGGCTTTCGATACATCTTTGAGCATGGGAGGTTTCATGGTTCAGTCAAATATGAGGTTGAGCGGAATTATAACGGCCAACGAGCGGGCCGGATCAAATGCCGGTGCCCGCGCAGGCGCGCGACCGCAGCACCCGGCGGTAAAATTACTTGCGCAGGCGGGCGCGATTATTGTCCCGTGCTGTCGGTCGGTGCCCTCGGCCGCCGGCTCAGAACTAATCCGAGGATTGCGCCGGCGGCGATCAGCACGCCCGCGGTTTGCCACGGCCTTGCGCGCGCGTAGGCTTGCGCGGCGGCAGTTGCCTGCCGCGCCTTGTCGCCGGCCACCGAGCCAGCGCGCGCGAGTTTCAACCTCGCGTCGACGAGCTTGGCTTCCATGCGCGTTTGCAGCGCGGCAAACTGTTCGGTCGAAGCGCCAGCCGCTTCGCGAATCAGCTTGTCCGCGTCGGCGACCAGGACCTTCAGGTCGGCGAGCAGTTTGGCGCGGTTGTGGTCGAAATTGGCCGATTCGCGCAGGGTCTTGCCCTGATTGGCCGCCAATGCATCGTACACGGATTGGGTTTCACTGTTCATATTCAAACTCCTGATTGATAAAACGTTGAGAGTGCGGCGCTAGCGCAGGAAATAGCCTCTGCGCGCCAACGCAATCGACGCGAGCAGCAACAGCACGAAAGCCACGCTTTCGATGGTCGCCGCGCGAGCCGACGCTCCGCCCAGGCCCGCCGCTTCCGCGGAGACCACGATCGCGCCCATGGCAAATGCATAGTCCCACATCGCAGGCCCCGACGAGTCCGGTTTGAGCAGCGACTACAGCGCCGAACGGCCGCTGATGACGCGCAGCAGGACGACCACGATGGCGATCACGAGCAGAACGTGAATGAAGCCGCCCATGGTGTACGACGTAACCAGGCCCAGCAGCCACAGGATGCACAGAACGACGGCGACGGTATACAGCATGATGATTTCCTTTTTTAAGTTGACTGCGAAAATGGATGGTATGCGCGGGAAATGCGCCTGTTTACGGATGGGCGTGAATCTCGCCGCTGACGATTTTCACGCGGTCGCCCGTATGCCAGGGCGACGAGCTTCCTTCGTTGACGACCCGGCTCGAGCCATCGTCAAGGCGCACCGTGACTTCACGTGACTTAGTGGCTTTCACGCGCTTCTCGACTTCGTTGCCGGCGACTGCGCCGCCCACCGCGCCGATGGCGGTCGCTACCGTGTTGCCGCGGCCTGACCCTACCTGGTTGCCGAGCAGTCCACCGACGACTGCGCCGCCGACCGCGCCGACACCGCTGCCGGTGCCTTTGGCGCTGACTTCGCGCGTTGACTCGACCACGCCGCAGTCGGCGCACTGCACACGCGCCGGTGCGCGCTCAGCCGCGTGCGCGGGAGCGATGCGGGGGGCCGGATTCTCGCGCGCCAGCGGCGCCACCGGGGCTGACGAGCTCGTCGAGCGCTTATCGGGAGCGGTCACTGCTGCGCCATCGACGGACCGACTCATGGAGGTCGGGATCCAGCCCATGATGGCCGCGATGCCCATGCCGCTGAACAGGATCACCGCGATACTGGCGACCCATATCAGCAGGTGGGGAGATTTAGCGTCCTGGACGGTCGTGTTCATTTGATTCCTCGGTAAAGTCTCCTGCTGCTTCGGCAAGCCGGAAGAAAACGGGTGGGAAGAGAACCAGCTTCGCTGCAAAATGAATTGCTGCGGCGCCGGCGGGATCGATGGCCAACGCAGGTCGCCCCGCGCATGTCTAACGATTGATGCAGTGATTGTCCGGCCGGCGAGCGGTCACGACCGTGCGCCAGCGAACATATAACGACGTTTTTAAAATTGAACCTTGCAAGCCGAGCGCAAGCCCAGCGAGCAGGAGCGGCGCCAGCCATAGCGCGACGCGCTCGAGCAGATACAGCCAGCGCTGCCCGCTCGCGCGGGCCTGGAGCAGGTCGTGATATTCGCGCTCCACGATCGCCGCGCGCTCAGCGGTCGTGATCGCCGGAAAATCGAGTTGCTGGCCGTTGGACATGCGAAAAACGCGCGGCGCATCCGACCACAGCGGCGCGCCGGGCGCGGGCTTCTGCTCAGCCGCCGTGCCGCGCACGATAGCCGTCGATTCGGGTGTCAGCTGATTCATGAATTCCGGATCGTGCGCAACCATCTGTGCACGCGGCAAATCGAGCCAGGCCGAGGCTGCCGTAGCCAGCGTCCACATGATCGCCAGCGTCATCCAGAATTGCCACGAGTTGGTTATGCGCTTGACCATGGACGCAGTTTGAGCGCCGCTGGCGGCATGGTCTGTGCGCTGGCGAGCTTAAGCCCGCGAAATTACCGGCCGAGCAGTTCGCCGACGGGCTTCAGCGATTCGACGCGATCGCAGACGACTTTGAGGATCGCCACCAGCGGCGCGCCGAGCAGCAGCCCCGAAATGCCCCATAGCCAGCCGAAAAACAGCAAAGCAATGAAGAGCACCGCGGCATTCACGCGCGCGAAGCGGCTTTGCAGCCAGGTCAGGAACAAAAACCCTATGCCGCCCGCGACGAGCAGCGACGCGCCCGCCACCAGCAGCGCGTCGAGCGGCGACCCGAATTGCAGGTACGCGGCGATGCCGCTGACCACTGCCAGCAGCAGCGGCCCGAGGTACGGAATGAAATGCAGCACGCCCGCGGCCACTCCCCACACGCCGGCCTGCTCGACCCCGAGCGCCGTAAACGCAAGCCACGTGCCGACGGCTACCAGCGCATTCGACAACAACATGGCCAGCAGATAACGCTGGACCTGCACGTCGACCTCTTCGAGTATCCGCACAGCGTCTTTCTTGCGCGTAAGCGACGGACCGACCAGCTGGACAAGCTTGCGCCTGAAATGCGTGCCCGACGCGAGCAGGAAATAAGCGAGCATCAGTACGATCGGGGTTTGCGCGGCGATGCTGACCAGCAGCGCCGATTGCGCGAGCGCATAGTCGCGCAGCCACGCGCTGGATTCGGCGGGCCGCGCCGGCGGCGCGCGGCTTCCGGCCTTGGCGCCCGCATCCGTGGCCGCGGCCTGGATTTCGTTGGCGGCTTCCTGCATATTTTGCAGCGCTGTGGGCCTGCTCGCCCGCCCGGTGACCAGGTTCTGGCGCAGTTTGCGCGCAGCCTCAGGCAATTTCTCGATCATCGCTGCGGACTCGTCGCGCAATGAGACTCCCACCCACGACAGGGCGCCGACCAATGCGGCCAGGATCAACGCGGCCCCGAGCGCGCGCGGCACGCGCCGCGCTTCGAGCCAGTCCACGAGCGGGCTCAACGCATAGCTCGTAAGGATGCCGATCAGCAACGGAACAAAAAAAGCGCGCGCGAGATAAAGCGCGGCTACGAGCGCGATGACCGCCAAAATGCCGACGGCGACAGTCTGGCGCGCGCCGCGCGACAGGCGCCCGGCCGCCTCGGGCAAGATCTCGACGCTGGCTGGATCAGGTTGGGCGGGAACTGCGACGGCGCCGGCGGGAATGCTCACAGCCGGCATACCGGCGTCACTTTTTGACGCTCATTTGATTGCTGACGGTGCGCACGCCCTCAATGCCGCGCGTGACTTCGACCGCATGGTCGATCTGGCCCTGGTTGTCGACGAAACCGCTCAGCTGCACTTCGCCCTTGCGCGTGGCTACCGCGATGTCGAAACTCTTGACGTTCGCATCGGCGAGCAGCGCGGCCTTGACCCGCGCGGTGACTATGCCGTCATCGACCTTGTTGCCGACGGTCAAGTCCGCGCTTTTCAGGGCGACCTTGTTGTCGACGCTCTTGACTCCAGGCACTGCGCGCGCGACTTCGACGGCGCGATCGATATGCGCCTGGCTGTCGACGAACCCGCTCAACTGGACTTCGCCCTTGCGCGTCTCGACCTTGAAGCCGTAACTCTTCACGGCCGGGTCGGCGACCAGCGCCGCCTTGACGCGGGTGGTCACGACGGTATCGTCGATTGCCGCTCCGACACTCGTGGCCGGCGCCGGCGTGGCGGGTGCCTCCTGCGGTTTGTTACAGGCGGCCACGCTCATTGCGATCGCCCCGGAAAGTGCTGCATTTAGTACCTGCAAACGGACGTTGGTTTTCATTTGAATACTCCAGGCGGTACCGGAAAACAGAGTTATCAGTTTCCTCTTTAGGGGCTGCTGCTTCTGTACGCTGACGCACTTTAGGCCCGGCCAATCAGGCCGAATTCGCCGCTCACGGTGTGCCAGCGAACAGACGGACCGCGCACCAGCATCGACAATCGCCGCACTGGATCGATGGTCCTGAACGGATCGCCGCTGACGCGGCACTTTTCCAACCGGCACTCCCAACCCACCCATGAAAGGCATCATCATGACGAACCCGAAAATAATTGCCGTAGCGGCGGCGCTGCTGTTGGCGAGCGCCACGCTGGTACCGGTCGCCTATACGGCCGACGAAGAAACCGTCCGCAGCAGCGGCGGCATCAGTTACGTATCCGGCGGCGTTGGCACGGCCTCGACCGACCGCTTGAACTCGCTTGCGAAAGACTTCAACCTGAAGCTCGTGTTTGCGTCGAAGTCCGGCGATTACTTGAGCGGCGTCGACGTGACCATTGCGGATGCAGCGGGCAAAACCCTGGTCAACGCCAAGTCCGAAGGGCCCTGGTTCCTGACGCGGCTGCCGGCGGGCAATTTCAAAATCGCCGCCACCTTCGACGGCAAGACGGAAAGCCGCACGATCGCCGTCGGCGCGGAAAAATTGCGGACCGTCGATTTCCGCTGGCCAGCCAATTGACGCGAAACGAGCGCGCCGATAAATCGCGCGCATACGTTCGCCAGCGAACGGACCGCCGCGATGTATCAGTTTATGTTTCGCAGTGACCGGGACCAGACCGGCACCATCCGCACGGCTGCATGTGCGATATAAGACAGCGTCCAACCCAAGGGAGTCAGCATGAACAATAAAACAGTTGCAGCAGCCATCATGGCAATGATCATGAGCACCGGCGGAAGCGCCTTTGCCCAGGGCAAGAGCGATCGCGACGATCACAAAGGCAATCGCGATGACCGCGGTCACCAGAATCAGTCGCAACGCAACGGCCATCAGGACTGGCGCGACAATCCGGGCCA
>Ga0207643_10001826_pt1 | contig 11805 bp, 8 predicted proteins | sample KBSMisM62_FD_184313 | JGI IMG/M metagenome (GOLD analysis project Ga0207643, IMG submission 184313) | Miscanthus rhizosphere microbial communities from Kellogg Biological Station, Michigan, USA - KBS Miscanthus M6-2 (SPAdes) (version 2) | ecosystem: Host-associated > Plants > Roots > Rhizosphere...
GCCGCAGGATCTCGCGCTTTCGGGGGGTGAGGTGCATCTCGATCCGATGGTAGCCGGGTCGCCCGCCGTTTCCAGGCGCGTCAGGCGAGCAGCTCGGCGGTGACTCCGCCGCCGAGGAAGCGGCCGCGCCACGTGAGCCGGATCTCGTCACCGTGTCCGTTCGCAGTCACTGCGAGCATGCCAAGGTCCGACAGGCGCGCGAGCGCGTCGGCGTCGAACGCACCGGCGACGTCCGCGAGCACGACGGGCTCGTCGAGACGCAACCCGAGCAGGAGCCGCTCGCGGGCCGCGGTCTCCGCGTCGATCGGCTCGTCCTCGCGCGGCGGAGCCTCGCCGTGCGCGAGTGCGCCGATATAGCGGGACAGGCTCGGCAGGTTCCGTCGGCGCACTCCGCCCACCGTCGAGACGGCGCCGATCCCGGCCCCGAGATAGTCGCGACCGAGCCAGTAGCCGAGGTTGTGCCTTGCCCGTAGGTCGCGACCGTTCGCGCGGGCACCTTCGAGGCAGAAGTTCGCCGTCTCGTACCAGCGGTAGCCGGCCGCCGTCACCGTATCGACCACCTGTTCGAAATAGCCCTCCATGGCGTCCGCCTGCCTCGCGAGCTCCTCGCCGTGCGCGTGCGCGAAGCGCGTGCCCGGCTTCGCCTCGAGCTCGTAGCACGAGAGGTGCTCGGGCTCGAGAGCAAGCGCCTCGTCCAGGTCCGCCTCGAGGTCCGACCCGGACTGACCCGGGATGCCGTAGACGAGGTCGAGCGAGACGTTGTCGAACCCGGTGTCGCGGAGCGTACGCACCGCCTGCCTCACGTCCTCCGGCGTGGCACGGCGGTCGAGCACCCCGAGCAGTGGCGGTTGGAAGCTCTGGGCGCCGAGCGAGACACGCGTGACGCCGTTGGCACGGAGGAGAGCCGCGAGCGCGGGCGTCACGGTCTCGGGGTTCGCCTCGACCGTGACCTCCTCGGCGTCGGGGAGCGCGCGGAGCAGGCGCTCGAGCTCGCCGGGAGCCGTGACGGTCGGCGTACCGCCTCCGAGGAACACAGTCTCGAGGTCGGGCGCGAGGACTGCCCCCTCCCGCTCCAACTCGGCGAGCAGTGCGTCGATATACGGGGCGTGCTGGTCGCCCTTCCCCACGACGGTCACGAAGTCGCAGTAGCCGCAGCGATGCGCGCAGAAGGGCAGGTGGACGTACAGGTGACGGACGCCGCTCACGAGCGCTTCCGGTCCGAGTCGAGGTTGAGCACCGCGAGGAACGCCTCCTGCGGCACTTCCACGCTGCCGACCTGCTTCATTCGCTTCTTGCCCTTCTTCTGCTTCTCGAGCAGCTTCCGCTTGCGCGTGATGTCGCCGCCGTAGCACTTCGCGAGCACGTCCTTCCGGCGCGCCTTGATCGTCTCGCGCGCGATGACGCGGGAACCGATCGCCGCCTGTACCGGGACGTCGATCATCTGGCGCGGGATCTCTTCGCGCAGGCGCTCGACGAGCTGGCGGCCGCGGTCGTACGCGAAATCGCGATGGATGATCAGCGAGAGCGCGTCCACCTGCTCGCCTGCGACGAGGATGTCGACCCGGGTGAGATCACCGGGCTTGAAGCCCGCGAGGTCGTAGTCGAAGCTCGCGTAGCCGCGCGTGCGCGATTTCAGCTGGTCGTAGAAGTCGAGGACGATCTCTCCGAGGGGGAGCTCGTACAGGAGGAGCACGCGCCCCTCACTCAGGTACTCCATGTGGTCGAAGGTTCCGCGGCGCTCGTTCGCGAGCTCCATCACGGCGCCGACGTAGTCCTTCGGGACGATGACGGACGCCTTCACGTACGGCTCCTCGACCTGCTCGAGCTCGCGCGGCATCTCGGCCGGGTTGTGCACCTCCACCTCCTCGCCCGTCCGCGTGGTCGCGCGATAGGCGACGTTCGGCGCGGTGATCAGGAGGTCGAGATCGAACTCGCGCTCGAGGCGCTCGCGGACGATCTCCATGTGCAAGAGGCCGAGGAAGCCGCAGCGGAAGCCGAAGCCGAGCGCCTGCGAGGTCTCCGGCTCGTACGAGAGCGAGGCGTCGTTCAGCTTGAGACGCTCGAGCGCGTCGCGCAGCTCCGGGTAGTCGTCGGAGTCGGTCGGGAAGATCCCGGCGAAGACCATCGGCTTGACGTCCTGGTATCCAGGTAGCGGCCCGTCAGCAGGACGCCTGCGCGACGTCAGCGTGTCGCCGACACGGAGCCGCGACACGTCCTTCAGCCCGGTAATGACGTAGCCGACCTCACCCGCCGACAGGGAGTCGATCGGAGTGCGCGCCGGCGACATGACGCCGATCTCCTCGGCGTCGAACTCGGTGCCCTGCGCCATCGCGCGGAGGGGCTCCCGGGTCGAGAACGTCCCGTCCACGACGCGGACGAACGCGACGACGCCGCGGTACTGGTCGTACGACGAGTCGAAGACGAGCGCGCGCGCCGGTGCGTCGGGGTCGCCGCCCGGCGGCGGGATGCGCTCGACGATCGCGTCGAGGACCTCGTCCACGCCGACCCCTGTCTTCGCAGAGATGCGAAGCACGCGGTCGGGCTCCTCGCCGAGCAGGTCGCCGAGCTCCTTCGCCGCGCCGTCCGGATCCGCTTGCGGAAGGTCGATCTTGTTCGCCGCCGGGACGATCTCGAGCCCTCCGTCGATCGCGAGGTACGCATTCGCGAGCGTCTGCGCCTCGATTCCCTGCGCGGCGTCGACGACGAGCAGCGCGCCTTCGCACGCCTGCAGCGAGCGGGACACCTCGTACGTGAAGTCGACGTGCCCGGGTGTGTCGATCAGGTTCAGCTGATGGCCCTTCCACGACACACGGACGGCCTGCGCCTTGATCGTGATCCCGCGCTCGCGCTCGAGCTCCATCGAGTCGAGGAGCTGCTCGCGCATGTCGCGCTCCGAGACGGCGCCGGTCAGCTCGAGGATGCGGTCCGCGAGCGTCGACTTGCCGTGGTCGATGTGCGCGATGATCGCGAAGTTGCGAATGCGGTCTTGCTGCATAGGTCTGTCAGCGCTCGTCTCGAGGGTCGTCGCGCTGGGCTCGCAACAGTAGCAACGCCTCGAGCTCGCGAAGACCGAGCACCCGGGCGAGGCCGATGTACACGAGGCCGGCAACCGCGAACCCGGCTCCGAGCGAGACCAGCTGCGCCAGCAGCCCCTCCCCGAGCGCGGCATCGAGCCCGTACCACGCCGCGAACGCGAGCCCCGCGGCGACGGCTCCTGCGATCGAGACGCGGGCGACGACGCCGAGCGTCCGCTCGACGTGCTCGAGCCCGACGCGCCGGCGCATCATCACGAGCAGTACGGCCGAGGCGACGACGTTCACGGTCGACGTCGCGAGCGGGATGCCCCAGATGCCGAGCCGGTAGAAGAACGTGTCGAAGAGGGCGTTCAGGCCGACCGCTCCGAGCGCGATCGCAGTCGGCACCCAGTTGGTCTGCACCGCGTAGAAGCTGCGGTTGAGGATCAACAGCCAGCCGTTGAAGACGAGCCCGATCGAGAACGCCTGCAGGCACTGCGCGACGATCACGGTGTCCTCCGCGTTGAACTCGCCGCGCTGGTAGACGAGCTCGACGATCGGCTTCGCGAGCACGATCGACACGAGCGCCGCGGGTACGAGCAGGAACGCGATCTGCCGTAGGCCGCCGTCGAGCGCACGCCGAAGTCCGCTCATGTCGTTCCTCGCCGCGAGTCGCGCGAGCGTCGGGAAGAGCACGGTCGTGACGGCGACGGCGAAGATCCCCTGCGGGAGCATGTACAGGCGGAACGCCTTGTCGATTGCCGCCGGCGCGAGCTCGGGGTCGAGGAGCCGGGACGCGAAGAGCGTGTCGACGAGGAAGTTCACGTTGACGAGCCCGATGGTCAGCGTGACCGGGAGCATCAGCACGAGCACGCGTTTGACAGCCGGGTCGCGCCAGTCGATGACGACCGAGAGGCGCCCGTCGAGCTTGCGCAGCCACGGGATCGGAAGCAGGAGCTGGAAGAGCGTCCCGAGAACGACGACCCCGGCGTACAGGTAGAGCTGCCCGCTCTCGTCGTCGATCCGCGGGACGCCGAGAACGAGGCCGAGGATGATGACGAGGTTCCATGCGACCGGCGCGAGCGCCGGGAGCGCGAAGTGGTGGTACGTGTTGAGGATCCCGACGACGATCCCGGAGAGGCCGAGCAGCACGACGATCGGGAAGAGCACGCGCGAGAGGCTCACCGCGAGGTCGTAGTCGCCGCCGGGATCGCCGAACGGCTTCATGAGGAGCGGAGCCAGCAGGATGAAGACAGCGGTGACGCCGCTCAAGATCAGCAGCGTGAGCCAGAAGAGCGTCGACGCGACGCGCCACGCCCGTTGCCTCTCCCCCTTCTCGAGCAGCTCGCTGAAGACCGGGACGAAGGCGCCAGACAATGCCGCGTCTGCGACGAGCGCCCGCACGAGATTCGGGATCTGGATCGCGACGGTGAACGCGTTGATGAGGCCGCTGACGCCGAAGAAGTACGCGCTGACCATCTCCCGCACGAGCCCGAGGACGCGCGAGGCGGCGGTCGCCGCGGCGAACACAGCGGTCGAGCGCGCGAGGCGCCTGCTATGGCCGGGCTCGGTGGAATGCGGGGTCGTGGGCTCCGTCACGCGGTGCGATTCTCCCAGCGAGGTCTGCTACCATCGCGCGGCCCGCAGCAGCGGGCATTTCCTCGAATGGCGAACATCAAGCAGCAGAAGAAGCGCGTCCTGATCCAGGAGCGGCAGCGGACGGAGAACCTCCGCTACCGGTCGACGATCAAGACGCTGACGAAGCGGCTCGAGGCGGCCGTCTCCGACGGCGACGCCGACCGCATCGCCTCCGAGCACCGTGAACTCGTGCGGACGATCGACCGCGCCATCTCGCGCGGCGCACTCCATCGCAACACCGCCGCCCGGAAGAAGTCGCACGCGGCGAGGCTCGTCACGGGCGTCGGCGCCGCCGCCTAGCGGCCGCCGTTCGCGTTCGCGGCCCCTTGCCGCCTTGTGAGGTCGACCAACGTTCGCTGCAGCTCGAGGTCGGGCGCGAGCCTGCTCTGTCCCTTGAGCGAGCCGTCGAGCTCCGCCAGCCGTAGCACCGCCTCGTCGAGCTCGTCCTGGGAGAACCCTTCGGCCTGGCGGTAGAGCTTGCTCGCGTAGTACGGGTTGAGCTTCAGCTGCGACGCCGCCTCCTTCGAGCTCACACCATCGGCGGCGAGCCGCTTGAGCGCTCGCAGCCGATTCAGATGACCGCCGAGCGAGCCTGCCAGCCGAGCGGCAGTGTCGCGCCGCTGCCGGGACTCATGCTCGAAGATCGTCTCGCTCACGCCGAGCGCGCGCGATACGTCACGCACGGCCCAGGCCTCGGTCAGCTCGTAGATGGGGACGTCCGCGTTCGCGGCCACGAGCGCCTCGACCTCACGCTCGCCGACCGGCTCGCCGGCTGCCCAGGTCGCGATCTTGTCCACCTCGGTCTCGAGCGCACTCGGGTTCTCGCCGACGAGCGCGATGAGCGCCGCGACCGCGTCGGGCTCGGCCCGCACCCCGCGCTCGTGGAACCGTTTCCCGACCCACTCCGCGAGCTTCTTGTCGACGTCGAACGCGAGGACCGTGCCCGCCTTCTCGCACGCCTTCCAGAGGCCGTTGCTCGACTTGAGCTCCTCTGCCACGAGTGCGAGGACGGTGGCCGGAGCAGGGCTCGCCAGGTACCCCTCGATCGCCTCGACGTCCGCCGCCTTCCACCCGCCCCGGCGGCCCCGGTCCACTTTCAGTCCGTCGATCTCGGTGACGATGACGAGCCTCCCATCGCCGAACAGGCTGCCGGCGTTGCACAGACCCGCTGCGTCGTCGCCCGATGTCTCGAGCGCGCTGGCGGTCTCGATCGACTCCGCCTCGAAGTGGCCGCGCAGCCGCGCGAGCGCGGTGTCCAGTTTGGGACGATCGCTCCCGGTGATGAGGTAGACGGGCTTGTCAGGAGCGTCAGCCACCGGCCTGACACTAGCGGTCGGTTCGCACCGTGAGCTCATGGCCGTCGGAGTCGACGACGACGCGCCCGTTCTCGTCCGTGCGGTAGAGGTCGAGCCCCGGGGACGCCTCGAGCGCCGCGAGCGTCCCCGGTCGTGGGTGGCCGTAGTCGTTGTTCCGACCGCACGAGATGACCGCGACGCGTGGGCGAAGTGTCTCGAGCTCCGCTGCCAAGCCGTCGTCCTCGGAGCCGTGGTGCGCGACCTTCATGACCTCGACCGGGCGAAGTACCAGGCGCGACGTCACGTCCGACTCGGCGTCTGCCGAGAGAAAGACGTCGGTCTCGCCATATGAAGCGAGGAGGACGACCGCGTTCTGATTCGGGTCCTCGGAGGCCGTCCCCTCGTCTTCCGGCCAGAGAACCTTGAGACGGAGGCGGCCGAGCCGGAAGTTCGTTCCTGCCCTCACGATCTCGATCGGGACGTGGCGAGCACGGGCGGCAGCGAGGGCCTCCTCACTCTCGGGGCCCGTCGCCGCGAGTCCGGGCTCGAGAACTTCCGCGACGTCCAGCGTTCGGACGACGGCGGACGCGCCGCCGACGTGGTCCCGCTGCGGATGCGTCAGGACGATCGCGGTGAGCCAGCGGATCCCCATCGCCCGGAGCTGACCGGCGACCTTCGCCTCGGGAGGCCCTTCGTCCACGAGAATCCTTGCCCGCCGGGTCTCGAGGAGCACCGAGTCGCCCTGCCCCACGTCGAGGAACGTCACGCGGAGCCCGACGGGCCGGACCCACACCGGCGCAGGCCGCGTCGTGATCCAGACGATCGCGATCGCGGCGATCGTTGCCGCCGCGAGTCCGAGCTCCGCGAGTCGGCGCCGCGAGACCGCGCCGGCCGTTTTGTGAAGGACGAGCCAGCAAGCCCCGATTCCAATCGCGACGCCGATGGTAGGCCGTGCGCCGAGGCGCGCACTCGGAAGGTCGGCCACGACTCGCGCAACGAGCTCGAGCCAGGCGGCGCACCATCCTGCGAGCGACGAGAGACCGGCGGCCGCGTCCGGTGAGATCGGATCGATGACCGCCGCGAGCAGGCCGAATGCGAGCACGAGCGGAGCCGCCCAGAACGCGACGAGGTTCGCAACGACGGTGTAGAGCGGCACCTGTCCGAAGTGGAAGAGGACGATCGGCGCCGTCGCCAGCCCGCAGGCGAGCGCGACGGCAAAGGCATCGGCCACGGGCTGCGTAAGCGGAAGCGCGTCGAACCGCCGACGAACTCGCGGGACGGCCAGAAAGATCGCGGCGACCGCCGCGAACGAGAGTTGGAATCCTGGGTCGAGCGCAGCGGGCGGCATCCAGGCAAGCAGCACGAGCGCACCGACCGCGAGGAAGTGCCAGCGGTCACGCGGCCGTGCCATGAGCCATGCGAGCGAGGCGAGCGCGCCGGCGACAGCCGCGCGGGCGACGGACGGCTGCCAGCCGACGGCGAGGACGTACGCCACGATCACGGCGATCGTCGTGAGCTCGCGGGCGACGCGGGGCAGTCGGAGCAGCCATCCGAGCCCGAACACCCCGGCGGCGAGGAACGCGACGTTCTGCCCGGACACGGCCAGGAGGTGGTAAAGGCCGGAGGCGCGGAAGTCGTCCTGCACATCTGCAGGCAACCCCTCGTCCTCGCCGAGAACGACGCCGAGGACGATCCCCCGCCGAACGCCGGTCGCGCCACGCGTGATTGCCCGCTCGATCCGGTCGCGCAGCCGATCGCCCAGACCCGCGATCCCCCCGCGGCGTCCGACCTCACGCCAGCTCGAGGCGTCGAGCACGACCTGGATGCCCTGGCGCTCGAGCCAGGCGCGCTCGTCGAACCCGTCCCGCGGAGGTTCCGGCTCCGCGACGCGGACCCTCGCCTCCAGGATGGCTCCGCGAGGCGGTGAGCGCCCGACAGGCAGTACGACCAGTACTCGCTCGCGCACTCGGACGTGCCGGAACTCACGCGTCATCGCGATGACCCGGGTCGACCACTGGGATGATCTGGCGGGCGCGACGGTCACCAGTTCCGCGACGCCGGTCTCGCCGAGCTGGCGGACCAGGACGCTCGTGCGCAAGGCGTCCATGCGGAGCGATCCCCAACCGAGCCCGAGGACTGCGAGCACGAGCGCTGCTGCGACGAGCTGCGACATGCCGTCGAGCACGCACACGGCGGCCGTCGCTCCGAGCGCGGCCAGCGCGACCACCGCGAGGGGCAGCGAGAGCCAGACGGCGAGCGCGATCCCGCCCGCAGCCGACGCGACGAGCACCGCGGGCCAGTTGCGCTCGATTGCAGACGTCACGGCGTCACGAGATCCCGAAGCTGCTCGATTCGCGTCGGCCCGATCCCGGGGACGGCATCGAGGTCGTCGACGGACCCGAACGGCCCGTGCTCCGTTCGGTAGTCGAGGATCTTCTGCGCGGTGATTGGGCCGACGCCGGGGAGCGCGTCGAGCTCTTCGAGCGTTGCCGACGAGAGGCTGACCGGCCCCGTCGTTGCAACGCCTGGGCCATTCCCCGCACCGCCCGTCGGCGCACCTGCAGTCACGGCCTTCCCTGGAACGAGGATCTGGACGCCGTCGACGAGTGGCGCGGCGAGATTCACGGCGGCGAGATCGGCATCGCGGAGCGCGCCACCCGCACGGTGGACCGCGTCGGCGATGCGCGCCCCGTCCCGGAGCCGGTACAGACCTGGGCGTCGCACCTCGCCCACGACGTGGACGACAATGATCGTGTCCGCTGGCTCCTCGGCAACAGGTTCGAGCGGCACCGCCGCGGCTTCGGGCTCGCTACTCGCGGCCCCGGCGTGCGCAAGGCGCTGCCCGAGCAGTGCGAGCAGTGCCAACACGATGCACACGCCCACGAGCACTGTCGGTCGGGAGACGGCGACGGGCACGAGACGATCGTCGCCGCGAAGGCGTTACGCGTGGTTCACGGGTCCTTGACGAGTCGACGCCGATCCGCCCACATGGCCCGCGGGGTCAGATCACGAAGTTGACGAGCTTGCCCGGCACCACCACCGTGCGCGCAACCTCACTACCGTCGAGCTGCGCCCGCACCCGCTCCGACCCGCGGGCGTGCGCGACGAGCTCCTCCTCGCCGATCGACGGCGGCACGTGCAGCCGGTCCCGGATCTTCCCGTTCACCTGGACGACGACCTCGACCGTCTCGACCTCGAGCATCGCGGGGTCGGCGACCGGCCACGGCGCCTCCCACAGCCGCTCGTTCCCGAGACGCGACCACAGCTCCTCAGCGACGTGCGGCGCGTACGGCTGGATCAATGCGACCGCGGTCTCCGCGGCGAAGCGCGAATCGGCCCCGTCGCGCTCCTTCGACAGCTCGTTGACGAGCTCCATGACCGCCGCGATAGCCGTGTTGAAGGCGAAGCGACGCCCGATGTCGTCGGTGACCTTGGCGATCGTCGCGTGCGCCTTCCGCTCGAGCGGGCCGCCCTCGGGCTCGCCCGCCGGCGCTCGCTCGATCACGTCGTTCACGACGTTCCAGAGCCGGTTCACGAATCTCGACATGGCCTGGACGCTCGTCTCGGTCCACTCCATGTCCTCGTTCGCCGGGCCCAGGAACATGATGTTCAGGCGGCACGCGTCGGCGCCGTAGCGGTCGAGGAAGTCGTCCGGGCCGACGATGTTCCCGGCGCGCTTCGACATCTTCGTCTTGCCAAGCGTGACCCAGCCGTTGGAGAAGAACGCCGCGAACGGCTCGCGGAAGCCGACGAGACCCATGTCGTTCAGCACCTTGATCCAGAACCGCGCGTAGATCATGTGCACGGTCGCGTGGTCGACGCCCCCGATGTAGAGGTCCACCGGGTTCCAGTAGTCGACGACGGCACTGTCGAACGGCGCGGTGTCGTTGTGTGGGTCGCAGTAGCGCAGGAAGTACCACGACGAGTCGACGAACGTGTCCATCGTCTCGACCTCGCGCTTCGCAGGCCCGCCGCACGACGGGCACGGCACGTTCACCCAGTCCTCGGCCTGCGCGAGCGGGGGAACACCCTTCGGCTTGTAGTCCTCGATCTCGGGCAAGACGACCGGGAGGTCCGCGTCCGGAACGGGAACGAGCCCGCACTGGTCGCAGTAGACGATGGGGATCGGGCACCCCCAGTAGCGCTGGCGGGAGAAGCCCCAGTCCCGCAGGCGGAAGTTGACCGTGAAGGCGCCGCGACCGTCCGCGGACAGACCCTCGACGATCCGGCGGCCGCCCTCCGGCGCAGGCAGCCCGTCGAACTCGCCCGAGTTGACGAGCACCTCGCCCTCGGTGTGCTCGACGTACGCGACCGACTCGTCCACCTCGCCGTCCAGCGGCTTCACGACCTGGCGAATCGGGAGGTCGAACGCCTGCGCGAAGTCGAAGTCGCGTTGGTCGTGCGCGGGCACGGCCATGATCGCGCCCGTCCCGTAGTCGGTGAGCACGTAGTCGGCGACGTAGACGGGCAGCCGCTCGCCGTTCACGGGGTTGATCGCGTGCAGGCCCGTGAAGACGCCGGTCTTCTCCGTCGCAGCCGCCCGCTCCACCGTCTTCTTCGCCGACGCGCGCCGCACGTACTCGCGCACCTCGCCGGAGTCGATGCGCGGCACGAGCTCGTGCTCCGGCGCGAGGACGAAGAACGTCGCCCCGTAGAGCGTGTCGGGCCGGGTCGTGAAGACGGGGATGTCCTCGTCGAGCTCCTCGATCCGGAACTGGACCTCGGCCCCCTCGGAGCGCCCGATCCAGTTGCGCTGGCGAGCCTTGATCGACTCGGGCCAGTCGACCGTCTCGAGGTCGTCGAGGAGCGCCTGCGCGTAGCCGGTGATCCGGAAGAACCACTGCTCCATGAGGCGCGACTCGACCTCGGCGCCGCAGCGCTCGCAGCGGCCGTCCTTCACCTGCTCGTTCGCGAGCACCGTCTGGTCGTTCGGGCACCACTTGACGGGCGCTGCCTTCCGATACGCGAGCCCGCGCTCGAGAAAGCGCAGGAACTGCCACTGCTGCCAGCGGTAGTAGTCGGGCTGGTGCGTCGAGGTCAGGCGAAGCCAGTCGTACGCCCAGCCCACGCGACGGTACGAGCGCGTGATCGTCTCGATGTTGCGCTCCGTGCTCACCCGCGGGTGAACGCCCTCGCGGATCGCCGCGTTCTCGGCCGGCAGCCCGAACGAGTCGAAGCCCTGCGGGTGCATGACGTGCATACCGTTCCGCGCGCGGAAGCGCGTGACGACATCGCCGATCGTGTAGACGAGCATGTGCCCCATGTGCAGCGACCCCGACGGGTACGGGAGCATCTCGAGCACGTAGCTCTTCGGCTGGATCGGCTCGTTCGAGACCTGAAAGGCCCTCGCGTCCTCCCAGACGCGCTGCCACTTCGCCTCGACCGCACCTGGCTCGTACCTGTCCATCGCCTCACTCATTCGTCTCGAGGAACAAAAAAGCCTCTCGCGCGAGAGGCTCCATGAGAACGTCCGCGGCCTTTGCCACGCTCGCTCCCTGGTCTATGCAAGAAGCTGCTGCACGAGGCGAAAACGGTACCAGGCAGGATGCACGAATGCTCGACGTCTTCCCGGTGTCCGCGCGCCTCGAGAACGACGCGCTCGTCCTCGGCGGCGTCCCCGCAGCGGAGCTCGCCGACCGATTCGGCACCCCGCTCGTCGTCTATTGCGAGGAGACCTTGCGCGAGCAGGCGCGGTCGCTCGTGGCCGCCGTCGACCGCGGTGGCCGTGTCTTCTACGGGACGAAGGCGTTCGCGAACGTCGCCGTGCTTCGCCTGCTCCGCGAGGAGGGGGTCGGTGCGGACGTGGCATCCGAGGGCGAGCTCGCCTTCGCCCGGGCGGCGGGGCTCGGCGGAGGCGA
>Ga0207643_10001829_pt1 | contig 11791 bp, 12 predicted proteins | sample KBSMisM62_FD_184313 | JGI IMG/M metagenome (GOLD analysis project Ga0207643, IMG submission 184313) | Miscanthus rhizosphere microbial communities from Kellogg Biological Station, Michigan, USA - KBS Miscanthus M6-2 (SPAdes) (version 2) | ecosystem: Host-associated > Plants > Roots >...
GTCAAAGGTTTCAGCTCCGCGGTCGTGTAAAACGGAAAGGGTGTGCGTGAAGGAATAAAGCACGTGAAGGAATAGCTGTTGAAGTGGTTGCGGTGCGTTGGATCGGTGGCCCAGTCAGGGTTCGAGTAGTGAGGAGTGACGATCTTCAGTACCCCACCGGGTTTGGTGATGCGATGCAGCTCGTTAACAAAACCAAGCACGTCGGGGACGTGCTCGATGACGTGGCGACAAATGATCTCTTCGAATTCGTCGTCCGCGAAAGGATACGGAAACGTCCCCAGATCGTGAATGACGTCTGCATGACTTCTACGATTAGCATCGATGCCGATCGCGCCGGGAAGCTTGTTCTGACCACAGCCGACGTCGAGGATCTTTTTCTGCATCGGTCAGTTTTTACTCAGCAGCAGGGTCGCCAATTCTTTCAGGTTGATGGCGTGAACCGGTTGGCCCAACGCGCGCGAGACTTCGTCGAGTTTCATTCCGTCCAGCATTATTGCTTCGTCACTCTTCAGCATCTGCCGCGGGATGCACACAAACTCACCTGTGACGCGCTCGCGTGCCTGCACGAGATCCTGGCCCGTCAATAACCCGGCAACGGAAACGTCACCGCCAAAGTAACTATTCTCGAGCGCCTCGACGACTAATTTCGTCCCAAATCTCGCGTTGAGCTTGTCGATCATTTTCCTGAGCACGGGAGCGAAGAGCGTGCCGGTGAAGATGGTGCCGCTCGTGTTGCTCGCGCTGGTCCACTGTTCGCGTTCGAGCCGGCGCACAAGCGCGGCAAACTCGTTCTCGAAAGATCGAACCATGCCGACTCCGTCTTCAATCTGCGGATAGTCGCCGTAATGCGATCTTGCCGGAATGCGTCGTCCGGCTCGCAGGTAGATCTCATCGCCTAATAGCGCAAAGTTTGTTCCGAGTTTGGCGTGCAGTTGGTTTTGAATGGCAGTGACCTGATCGATCACGTTGCGACAGAACTCCGGCGTTACGCGCGAAAGTCGTGGATCGTTGTTGTAACGAGTAAGACCAAGCGGCACGATCGCTACGCTCGTGATGCGCGGAAACTCAGCCGCCAGATCGAAGATCGTTTTCTTCAGCACTTCTTCGTCGTTGATTCCCGGACACAGCACCACTTGCGCGTGCACTTCAATGCCCGCATCGAGCATTCGTGCAAGCTTTCCGGAAATGTCCGCGCGCTGCTTGTCGATTCCGAGCAGATACGCGCGCACGTCGAGATCCGTCGCGTGAACCGAAACGTACTGCGGCGACAGTCGCTGCTCGACGATGCGGCTCATCTCGTCTTCGGTGATAGACGTCAGCGTGGTGTAGTTGCCGTAGAGGAAAGACAGTCGAACGTCTTCGTCTTTAATGAACAGCGACGGCCTGGCATCAGCCGGATTGCCGTTACAGAAACAGAAAATACACGCGTTGGCACACTGCCGCGGGACGATCTGCTCGAACGCGAGGCCGAAGTCTTCCCCCTCGGCGCGCTCGAGCTCCACTTCCCAGTCTTCACCGCTCTTCTTGCGCACTTCGAGCAGGAGCTCGGTTTCACCGGCGGTATGGAAACGAAAGTCGAGATAGTCGCGGACGACGCGCCCGTTGACTTTTATGATCCGGTCGCCCGATTCGAGGTCGATTTCGGCGCCCAGGCTGTCCGGCGCCACCTCGGCAATCTCGACCCCGCGGCGGCGAATGTTGGTAACTGCCGGTGTAACTGCAAATTCGTACATAAGGTTCTAGATGCAGTTCAGAGTTCAAGCTTTAGCTTGCTCGCCAAAAGAGCAGCCTAAAGGCTGAACTCTGAACTCCAGATACTGTGCCACAGATCCTGGGAAAAAGTCGCCATTGGTCGTTTGATCTTACTCCTTATGAAAAGACCCGTCTCAATTGCCCTTTTTGCTTCTCTTCTCCTTGTTTCCTATGCCATCGCGGCAGGCCAGGAAATGGCGGGCGTTGTGCCCGGCGTTGTGCCCGTCAAGGATGCGGTTAACGATTCCACCGGCGCTTCCGCTCCGGTGCAAGCGCTGACCGAAATCTATCGTGTCGGCGTAGGCGACGTGCTCGACATCCGTCTGCTCAATTCAGCGAATAGCAGATCTACCTTGTTTACCGTGATGGACGGCGGCGTGATTGACCTTCCCATGGCTGGCGGAACGATTTCAGTCGCAGGATTCACGCTGAACGAGATTCAGAACATGATTGCGGTGGAACTGAAGAGGCGAGCCGTGGGAGAAAAGATCTCGGTGGGAGTGCGCCAATATCTTAGCCACTCCGTGACCGTCACCGGTCTTGTCGTCCATCCCGGCACCAGGTTTTTGCGGCGTGAGATGGTTCCTCTTTACGTTGTTCTGGCCGAATCACAACTGCGAAACGACGCCGGCCGCGTAGTTATCATGCGCGCGGGCACGTCCAACGAATCTCACGACCTCAGCAAACAGGAAACTCTCAACCTCAACGTTCAACCGGGAGACGTGATCACGATCTCAGGCCGTCCGCAGGAGTTTTACTACATCGGTGGTCGCATCAATTACCCCGGACAGAAGTCGTTTCAGCCCGGAATCACGCTGCTTCAGGCGATTCTGGCGGCGGGCGGACCCACGCGTCAGGAGAGCAAAGTGGAAATCTCGCGCGATGGCTCGGACGGCAAGCTGGTTACGATTCGTTACAACATCAAACAGATCAAGGCTGGAGAAGTGGAAGACCCCAGGCTCCAGGCCGGAGATCGTATCGAAGTCGCCCGCTAATTTCATTGACAATCCCCGCCCTCTTTGTTAGTTATTCAGGGCGTTTCGTGCCAATCCAAAATCCAACTTAAGCGCCAGTTGCTGGATCACTTTCAGTCTGAAAGAGCGGAAACCCAATGAACAAATTAAAGCCGGCACTGTTGGGAGGCTTAATCGTAGGAATACTCTCCTCGATTCCTTTCGTTAACTATTGTTGTTGTATTTGGGCAATCGGGGGCGGTGGTTTAGCCGCTTACCTTTACATGAAGTCGTCGCCCACGCCGATCAGCACCGGAGACGGCGCCGTGCTTGGCGCGCTTGCAGGGGTCATCGGGGCCGTGCTTTACCTGATCATCGGTGTTCCAATTGCTTACTTTCTCAGCGCCACCCAGATGGAAGAGGCTTTCAGGCAGGCCAACATACAGATGCCTTTTACCGGACCGTTGCTGTTCATTGTGAGCGGTTTGATCGGTGGCCTGATTCTGTTGGTCTTATCAGTAATCGGCGGGCTCGTCGCGGTTCCGGTTTTCGAAAAACGGAAGAACGTGCCACCGCCGCCGCCACCGCAGGATTTCACACCACCGCAGGATTTCACGGGCACAATTTAAAACACGTCGAACTGGAGAACTGAATGTCTCAAGAATGGACTCCCCCGCCTTCGTCAGGCACGCATGACAAGGTTCCAAACTACTTGATCCCGGCCATCATTTCGGCGATCTGTTGTTTTCCGCTGGGAATCATCAGCATTATCTTTGCCGCCCAAGTTAATTCCAAGGTGACTGCCGGCGATGTTGCCGGAGCGCTGGGCGCGTCCAAGAAGGCGAAGATGTTTAGTTACATCTTCATCGGTCTTGGTATCGTCGTCTGGGGTGGCTACTTGCTCGTCACGTTCGGAATAGTTGGTCTGAGCATACTGAGCAACTCATAAACGAAGATGACCAGATACTGCACAAAATGCGGAGCCATCAACGATGAAACGGCGCAGTTCTGTACGACCTGCCAGGCGCCACTCTCGACCGTAGACACCGGCTATCAACCGATGCAATCTGTTCATCCGGGCGCGCTCACCGATTGGAAAGCGCTCGGCGGGGACAAAAAGATCGTCGCCGGCATACTCGCGATCCTGGTAGGTAGTCTTGGGGTACACAAATTCATTCTCGGCTACACGACCGAAGGACTGATCATGCTGCTGTGCACCGTGTTGACGTGCGGCATTTTAGGGATCGCAATGAGCGTGGTCGGCATCGTCGAAGGCATAATGTACCTCACCAAGTCAGACGAAGAATTTGTGAGAACTTACATCCAGAGCAAGAAGGGCTGGTTCTAGTTTTAGCCACAGATTAACGCAGATCTGTGTAGATCGATCTACACAGATCTGCGTTAATCTGTGGCTATGTATCGCCGCTCAACTGTCATTTTGATCTGGTCGTTGTTACTGGCCGGCGCGGCTTACCTGTTCGTGTTTGAGCCGGGTAAGTCGGGGTTCTTTCCGGCCTGTCCGTTTCGCTTGTTGACCGGGTTTACTTGCCCTGGCTGCGGCACCACCCGGGCGCTGCACCAGATTCTTCACGGCCATTTCGCGGCGGCGTTCATGCTCAACCCGCTTTTGCTGCTGGCGATTCCCTTTTTGTTGTTTGCGTTGCTGCGTTACAGCGTGATCGTGATGCGCGGCGGCGTGCCGCGCCCAAATGCGCTGCCTGCGCCTGCGATTTACGCTATATTCGTCGTCATCGTCTCATTCTGGATCTTTCGTAATACGCCGTTCTATCCGTTCGTTTCGTGAGGAAAATCATGCGTGTGACACTCGTTGTTTTGTTACTGCTCGCGTTCGTCTCTTCAACTGCAATCGTTCCCGGAATCGCGTCTGACAAACCGTCGATCCCTGTGCGGCCTGTACACACTTTCTCGATCGTCGCGCGCGATCCCGACACGGGCGAGCTCGGCGTTGCAGTACAGTCACACTGGTTCTCGGTTGGGCCAATAGTGCCGTGGGTGGAAGCGGGTGTGGGCGCAATAGCGACGCAATCGTTTGTCGATCCGAGTTACGGAAAGAACGGGCTCGAATTAATGCGCGCCGGCAAGAGCGCGCCTGACACATTGAAAGAATTGCTCGCCAAAGACGAGGGGCGCGAAGTCAGACAAGTGGCGATGATCGACGCGCAAGGGCGCGTGGACGCGTGGACCGGCAAGAACGACATTCAGGCAGCAGGTCACATCGTGGGGAAGAACTTTTCCGTACAAGCCAACCTGATGCTCAACGACAAAGTTTGGCCGGCCATGGCGCGGGCGTTCGAGAGCGCGAAAGGCGATCTGGCGGATCGTATGTTGGCGGCACTGGACGCAGCGCAGGCAGTCGGCGGCGATATTCGTGGGAAACAATCAGCAGCGCTGGTCGTCGTCACTGGAAAGCCGACCGGAATGGCGTGGAAAGATCGAACTTTTGATTTGCGGGTAGACGACAGTGCGGAACCGCTGGTCGAGCTTCGTCGTCTGGTGAAGCTGCAGCGCGCCTACAACCACATGAATGCCGGTGATCTGGCAGTTGAGAAGAAAGACAACGAAGGCGCACTGCGGGAATATGGAGCGGCGGAAAAGCTGGTGCCTGACAACGCCGAGATGATCTACTGGCACGCGGTGGCGCTGGTCAATATGGGCCGTGTGGATGAGTCGTTGCCGCTATTTCGCCGGGTATTTGCGATGGACAAGAATTGGATCACGCTGACGCCGCGATTGCCGAAGTCCGGGCTGCTGCCGGACGACCCGAAGCTTATCGAGCGAATCGTCTCCGTAGGTAAAAAATAGGACATCTAGGTCCTCTTCGCCTTATCGGTCCTATTTCCACTTGACGCCCGCTCGCGTCTCGCCTTATAAGAGCACAACATTCGTAGCCCCGTTCCTCTCGCCCGTTTAACGGAGTTCTAAATCGAGGATCGAAAAACCCATGCGTACCCTTACCCCCGGACAGTGGTATCTTCGTTTCACTTGCGAACACTGCAAAGAAAAAGAGATTCTCTTCGCCGATCTGTCGCGCGGCGAGTCGAAGATCAAAGCCACTTATATCGTTGAGTGTTCGAGCTGCTCTCACACAGGCTCATACGACGGCGACGACATCGAACGCTATCAGCATCCCTCAACCCAGGATGCTTGAATCGGTCGTCCGTTGATTGGTCCTTTCAACTACCAGACACAATCCCATGATGAAATAAAACACAGTGACTACCTCAGAGTCGCCCCAGTTGTAATGGACCAGGCCACTCGTAAAGAACCCAATCGCGCCGCCCAGCGCCCCGATTGCTAACCCGCGCGGGAAATCCTCAATTGCTTCGCGCCGCGCCATGCGCCAGAGCATGCGAACGTAAATCCCCAGCAGCATCAGCCACACGATCAAAGCCGGCACGCCACGCTCAAGTGCGATCTGCAGCAGGTTGGAGTGCATGTGGCCGATGGGTTGGCGACCGTTGTCAAACAAACCCCACTCACGCCAGTGGCCCTTGATCGAATCGACACCGACGCCGACCACGAGATGCCGCGGTTTACTGATCAATAGTGCGAATCCTTCTTCCCAAACCGTTTGCCGCCAGCTCGTCGATTGATCGGCTTTGTCGATGAAACTGATGCCGCGCTTTTGTTGCAAGAGCACGACGCTCGCCAGCACGAGCGGGATCGCACAAGCACCAACGATCAGGAGCGTTCGTCGTGAAGAGGTCAACAGCAACATCGTGACCACGGAGACTGCGAAACCGATCCACGACGCGCGTGTGACTGTCGCTGCGAGTGCAAAGACGAGTCCTGCGACTGCAAGTAATAGCAGCACGCCCGTCAGGTTCTTTTTTGTCTTGAGCGTTAGAAAGATGCCCAACGCCAGCGAGGCGATCAACTGCAGTACTTCGGCATAGGTGACCCAATGATTGTAAAATCCGGTGGCGCGCCAGTCGCGGCCGCGTGACCAGTCACTGATGCCGAGTTGTTCCATTGCGCTCGTGCCTGGCAGCAATTGTCCGCGCGGGATCTCGAGTACGGGCATCCATTCAACGCGATAGATACTGACCTTTGCGGGCGACGTTCCGGCAGCAAGCGCCGCGGCCAGATCTTGTGGGCTCTCGACCGGCTTGCCGTCGATTTGCCAGATCGTGTCGCCGTTCACGATCGGTGTGGGTTGCGTAACCGTTCTCGTGCTAAACACAGCTTTCGTTAGTGGGCTTGTCGACGCGACGCCCTGCACCTTCACGCCCTTACCGATCGCTACCTGTCCGGCAGTCAGAAACACGTTGATCATGCATGATGCGATCAGCGTCAGAGAAAGCAGTCGCACTTCACGCCACGAGCGTACGTTTTGAGAAACCAGGTAGACGATGGTGAAAAGACTCGCCGCGCGCATTTTTCCGATCGACATGATCGGGTTGTACGAAAAAAGAGCCGAGACACCGCTGAGTACGAAGAATCCGAGCAGAAGGTAGTCGACGGGCGAGCGAAATAGTTTGGGGCGTGGGTAAACGACGATTCGCCCAACCCATAAGACCATTCCCAGCAGCCAGGCCGCCTGCGTCGCTGCAATCGAGTGAGGGGCAAACAACGCGATGAGAAAGAGGCAGCCAATGATGGCGCGGTCAAGCGCAGTCGAAATCTCTATACGCGGCATATTAGAATGCTCTTGGTCTACCATCCACAGATTACACAGATTAAGAAAAATCAATCTGTGTAATCTGCGGATTAAACGCTACGTCAGGTAAAATTGCATGCACCGTTTCTTATTAATCTTGTCGCTCCTGGCCCTACCCATTCAATCGTTTTCACAATCGCACGCCGAGCAAGTAAAAACAATCCAGGACGACCCGCGTGTCAAAGCCGCCTTCGATCACGTCGACAAAACCCGTGACGCGATCCTGCACGAATGGATCGCCATCACCGAAATCAACGCGCCGTCAAAACAGGAACAGGAACGCGCGAAATTCATCGAGAGCCTGCTACGCAAGCACAAGCTCGAGATCCGTTACGACTCCGCCGGCAACCTCATCGCCACGCGCAAAGGTACCAGCGGTGGTCCAGTGACCGTCTTCGACGCGCACATGGACACAGTCTTCCAACCCGGTCTAAAGATCAAAGCCACCGTGCGCGACGGCCGCGTTTATGCCCCCGGCGTTGGCGACGACACGCGCAACATTGAAGCACTGCTCGCGACGATACGCGCTCTCGACGCCGCGAAGATCAAGACCAAAGGCGACCTCGTCTTCCTGTTCACTACTGACGAAGAAGCCGGAATGACCGGCGCGAAACAGTATACGAAAGATAACAAGGGCAAGGTGGACTACTACGTGGCGCTCGACGGCGGTTACGAAGGATTCACGTACGCCGGTATCGGCATCAACTGGTATCGCCATCATTTTATTGGGCCAGGCGGCCACACGCGTTCCCGCACTCCGCCTTATTCCGCGACGTTGCCGTTGGCTCGCGCTATTGCACGCATCTACGAACTGAAGGTTCCCACCAGTCCTTCGTCCAACTTGAATATCGGGATGTTGGGTGGCTCGGAAGTCGTCAACGCGAAGGCTTCGGACGCATGGTTCACCGTTGATTTGCGTTCGACGAGTAATGATGTGATCGCGGATCTGGAAAAGAAGATTGCGATGATCCTTGACGAAGAAGCGAAGCGTGCAGGGCTGACAGTGAAGACGGACGTGATCTCTGCTTCGCCCGCGGCAATCCTGCCCGGCAACCGCGAATCAGATCTGGTGAAGATAGCCGAAGCCGTGCACCGCGCAATGGGCTTCGATCCCCCAATCGGAAACGCAGGCTCCAACAACTCCAGCGCCGCGCTCCTGCAAGGCATCACCTCGATCTCAACCGGCGCCGGCCCTTGCAGCGACTCACACGCGCTCACCGAGAACTGCGAAATAGATCCACTCTACAAAGGAATCAAAAAACTACTGCTGCTCCAAGTCGCCCTCGCCGGCCTCGCACCATAAAACCCAATCCGCGTCTTCAATCCGTGAAAATCAGTGGCCCTCACCGCCAAGCATCACGAATCCGGTGCGCAGGATGATCTTGAGATCGAGCAGCAGCGACCAGTTCTCAATGTAAAAAAGATCGAGCCTCACCATCTCTTCAAAGGGCAAACGGTTCCTGCCGGACACCTGCCAAAGACCTGTCAGGCCCGGCTTCATGTCGAGACGCTTTCGATGCCACAACTCGTAGGCTTCGACTTCGTAAGGGATTGGCGGTCGTGGTCCAACCAGGCTCATATCACCTGACAGGACATTCAAAAGCTGCGGCACTTCGTCGAGACTGATCCGTCGCAATGCCTTTCCGATGCGCGTGATGCGCGGATCGGCCAGCAGCTTGTAAGTCGGCTTGGTCTCATTTCCCAAATTCGCTTCGGCGCGGCCGGCTATAAAAGCACGCTGGTATTCGCGATGAAGCTCGGAATCGGCGTCCGCCTTCATCGTGCGAAACTTGTAGAGCAGGAACAACCGCCCATCCATGCCGACTCGTTCCTGTGTGTAGAACACCGGGCCTTTCGAATCGAGCTTGATCAGCAAAGCAATTATCAGCCACACCGGAAACAGCAAAGTGATGGCTAAGGCAGCGACGATCAGATCGAAAGTGCGCTTCAAAACTCGCGCGCCGCTGGATAAGGGTTCGCGAAAGAGACGGATCATCGGCAACACGCCAATCTGATCGATCTCCGTCTTGCGTGGCAGACAGTTGAACAAACTGGGCGCGATGCGAAATTCGACACCTCGTCGCCGGCCGCAACGCATCATCACTTCAAAAAGCGCATCGCCGTTAACCTGCGGGTCGGCAATGATCACTTCATTTGCGCCCGAATCGCGAATCACTTCAGGTAGGGATTCGAGCGTCCCGATGATGGGCACGTCTTCGTAGCTGAGGCTCGCGGCGGGCGCGCTCGCTACAGTCTCAACTACGCCGATGACGCGATAACCGAGCGCCGGACGCTCGCGCATTTCACGAATGAACAATGACGCTTCCGGACCGCGCCCGACGACAAGCGTGGGAATCAAATTGATCTGGCGGCTGCGCACAAACGTCTGCACTGATCGCATGACGAAGCGCACTAAGCCGGCAATGATCAGAACAAAAACGAAGTCCGTAACAAAGACTCCGCGCGCGTATGAGAACGCGCGGAATTGGAAACCACCGCGATACAAAAACGCAGCGGCGACAATTAACAGCGATCCGATAGCGGCGGCTTTAAAAATGCGAATAGCGTCGTCGACAAAAGAAAATTCGCCGCGCACGCGATAGAGATTGCAGTATCGAAAACTCAAGAGGCGAATAACAACGACGAACACCAGCAGTGCGCCATAAGGCGCAAAGCGATCGCTCCACGCCAATCCTCCTCCTGGCGCAAACACCGAAATACGTTCGCGCACATAGAAAGCGAGCATAAACGAAATTGCTGCTGCCATCGCATCGGCGACAACCAGCCCCGCCTTTACCGAAGGCACAATCCATCTCGGCGCACGTCCCGGGACGCGCACGCGGCTTGGATCGATCACTGTTTGTCGAGTTCGTTCAGCTCGCACAAAAACGCCTAAATGATTCTCCCGCAAAGGCGCAAAGGCGCAAAGTAAAACCGCAGAGTGAATTGTAGATTCGTAATCTCTTCTTTGCGCCTTTGCGCCTTTGCGGGAGAAAACTCTTCGTCATTCAAATATGAGTCGTACAACTTCATCGATAACTTCGCGTGACCGGCGAGGATTTGCCGCCTGCTTCTTCTCGATTCGCAAGTGGCGCAGATCTTCCGCGTTCGTCACGCGCTGCAACCTGCCTTCGTTCACCAACGCTTCGTCAACCGCCGCCCACTGGCCTGCGTAGATACTCGCCGCGGGCACACCGAGCGCAGACGCTTCGCGATTGATCGTTCCGCCCGCGCTGATCACCAGATCGCTCGCCGCGATCAGATTTGCCCCGTCTAACGGCGTCGCTGGAATAATCACGCCCTTTCCCGCATACGCCGCGCGTTGGGCGTCGTTGCGCGGCAGCAGTATCACCTGCACGTTCTCATTTGCCAGCAGCATCGTCAACGCTTCGTCAAACAACGTATTCTGAAACCGATGATACAACGCGTCGTGCGCGGGTGGCCGCATCAGGACCAGCACATTATCCGGTTTGACACCAAGCTCAGACAACTGCGCACTAAACGACGGATCCGCCTGAAAGTCCGCGAGATAAACATCTTCCTTCGTGCCGTGATAGCGTCGCACCTTGCGCGCCCGCGCACCAAATGTTCTTAAACGCTGCTCCGGAAAACTTGCCGGCACGATGACGCGTGACGCAAAGCGAAAGGCGAGGTGGTTCGCCGGTTGATACTCGTAATCCATCAGCGTGATGGTCCTGAGACCCAACACGCGCGCCGCCACGATTTGTGAATAGGAATTATGACTGACGGCCAGATCGAATCGACGCCCTCGCGCCCACGCTGCGAGAGCCCACGCACGACTCATCAAGCTCCCGGCCTTCGCGGACACCGCACGCCCGGCGTGTGCGCCGACAACCTCCGGCGCAAATCCCGCAGCCCGCGCGAGTGGAATCGTCTCCGCAAACTCTCTCGCGGTGATCTCAATCTCATGGCCTGCAGCGACAAACCGGTTGGCGAGTGCTCTGAAAAACGGGACGTGAGGAGAGTTTGCAAGATCGATCCAGAGACGCATCGTATTAGCAGATTGCCACAAAAAGGCACAAAAGGCACAAATGTTTTTTCTGAAAAATTTTGTGTCTTTGTGCCTTTTCTGGCTACCACTGGATCTCGACCAACCTGCCGCGATCGCGCAGAGATGTTTCGGCTGCTTCGATCATGTTCACCATGCGCAATCCTGCTGGTCCATCCGTCTCCGGCTGCTTGTTGTTTTCGATGCAATCGATGAAGTGCAGCGCTTCGGTTTGCAGTGCCTCGGTGTTGTCTAGTCGCGGTGCCCACATGTCGCCGGATCGATAACTGACGAGTAGCTTGTAGACGTCTTCCCGGCGGCCCGGCGTGATGTGGATACCCTTGTCGTAGACTTTGAGCTTCTCGCTCGGCTCGAGATCGTCGTAGAGAATCATCT
>Ga0207643_10001831_pt1 | contig 11783 bp, 15 predicted proteins | sample KBSMisM62_FD_184313 | JGI IMG/M metagenome (GOLD analysis project Ga0207643, IMG submission 184313) | Miscanthus rhizosphere microbial communities from Kellogg Biological Station, Michigan, USA - KBS Miscanthus M6-2 (SPAdes) (version 2) | ecosystem: Host-associated > Plants > Roots >...
CTGGCCGGCGCCCCTCGCCACCGCACCGGCCGCGGACATCGCCCCCACCGCGGACCTCTCCGCCCTCGCGGCCGAGCTGCGGACGGCGCTCCTCGGCCTCGACGAGGCGCGGGCCGAGGACGTCATCGACCGTCTGCTCGCGAGCTACGCCCTCGACACGGTCCTGCGCGAGGCGATCCTGCCCTTCCTCCACGACCTCGGCGATCTCTGGTCGCGCGGCGCGATCACGGTCGGCCAGGAGCACTTCGCGACCGCCGTCATCACGGGCCGCCTCCACGCGCTCGCGCGCGGATGGGACGCCGGCGTGGGGCCGCGGGCGGTCGTCGCGTGCCCATCGCACGAGCGCCACGACCTCGGGCTGCTCTGCTTCGCCCTGGCCCTGCGCAACCGCGGCTGGCGGGTCTGGTACCTCGGCGCCGACACCCCGGCCGCGGCGATCGACGGCGTCGCGACGCAGCTCGAGGCCGACCTGGTCGTCGTCTCCGCCGTGCGGGCCGAGCCCCTCGTCGACGCCGCGACGGACCTCGCCGAGATCGCCGGACGGCGGCGGATGTGCCTCGGCGGGCGCGGCGCGAGCCCGGCCCTGGCCGCCCGGATCGGCGCCGAGGTACTGCCCGAGGATCCGATCGCCGCCGCTGATCTGGTTTCTGCGGCGCGCAACGCGTAGCGTTGGCACTGCCGTTGCGGCGGCCACACCACCGGAGCCTATGGAGCCGAGTCACCGCTGGATCGAGCACACCGCCGAGCTGCAGCTCGAGCTGCACGCGCGCAGCGAGGCCGCCATCTTCCGCCAGGCCGTCCTCGCGCTGCGCGAGCTGCTCGAGGATGACGGCCCGGTCACCGGCGACCGCGCCGAGCGCAGCGTCGAGGTCGAGGCCACCGACCGCGGCGCGCTGCTCGCCGAATGGCTGGCCGAGCTGGTGTTCCTGGCCGAGACCGAGGGCCTCGTGCCCGACGAGGCCCGCAACCTGGTCGTCGGCGAGGACTCCGTGACCGCGGTCGTCGTCGGGCGGACGAGCGAGCCGCGCCACCTCGTCAAGGCGGTGACCTACCACGATCTCGAGCTGCACCGGGACCGCGACGGATGGCGCGGGAACGTCGTGCTCGATGTCTGAGCCGGTCCGGATCGACGACACCCTCTGGGAGATCCCCGCCGACGCCCGCGACGACATGCGCGTCCCGGCGCGGATCTTCGCGTCCGCCGAGCTGCTGAAGGCGATCCGGACGGACCACTCGCTCGAGCAGCTGCAGAACGTCGCGACGCTGCCGGGGATCGTCGACGCGGCCATCGCGATGCCGGACATCCACCAGGGCTACGGGTTCCCGGTCGGCGGCCTCGCCGCGACCGCGCCGCCCGACGGCGTCGTCTCGCCCGGCGGCGTCGGCTACGACATCAACTGCGGCGTCCGCCTGCTCGCCGCCCCGTTCACCCACGGCGAGATCGACGCCCGCCGCCGCGGCGCGCTCCTCGACGCGATCGCCCGCCGCGTGCCGACCGGCGCCGGCAAAGACGGGCGGCTGCGGCTCTCGGGCTCCGACCTCGACGCGGTCCTCGTCCAGGGCCCGCGGTGGCTCGTCGAGCGCCGGGGGGTCGGAACCGCGCAGGACGTCGCCGCGACGGAGTCCGAGGGGCGGCTCGATGGCGCCGACCCCGACCGGGTCTCCGAGCGCGCCCGCGAGCGGGGCGGCGGCCAGCTCGGCACGGTCGGGTCGGGCAACCACTTCATCGAGCTCCAGCGCGTCGAGGAGATCATCGACCGCGAGACCGCGGCCGCGTTCGGCCTGCGCCGCGGCCAGGTCACGGTGCTGATCCACTCGGGCTCTCGCGGCCTCGGCCACCAGGTGTGCACCGACTACGTGCGCGCGATGGACGGGGCGCTCGACCGCCACGGCATCGTCCTTCCCGACCGCCAGCTCTCGTGCGCGCCGCTCGACAGCGACGAGGGCCGCGCGTACCTCGCGGCGATGGCGGCGGCCGCGAACTTCGCGTGGGCCAACCGGCACGCGATCGCGCACGGGGTCCGCGAGGCGATCGCCGAGGTGCTCGGCCCCGGGGCGGCCGACGGCACGCGCCAGGTCTACGACGTCGCCCACAACGTCGCCAAGCTCGAGGAGCACGGCGGGCGGACCGTGTGCGTCCACCGCAAGGGCGCGACCCGCGCGTTCCCCGGACAGCCGGTGTTCATCCCCGGCTCGATGGGGACCGCGAGCTACGTCCTCGCCGGCCGGGAGGGCTCGATGGAGCGCTCGTTCGGGACGGTCTGCCACGGCGCCGGGCGGCGCCTGAGCCGCACCGCGGCCAAGCAGCAGGTCAAGGGCGACGCACTGCGCCGCGAGCTCGAGGCCCAGGGCATCGTCGTGCGCGCGGCATCGACGAAGGGCCTCGCGGAGGAGGCCCCGATCGCCTACAAGGACGTCGACGCCGTCGTGCGCGTCGTCGAGGACGCCGGGCTCGCCGCCCGCGTCGCGCTGCTGCGGCCGATCGGCGTCGTCAAGGGCTAGCGGGCACGCATGCGCCCGGCGCGCCGGCGCCGGGCGCTGGTGCGGCTCGACGCGTCAGACGCGCCGGACGTTGACCGCCTTGGGGCCCTTGTCGCCCGCCTCGGCGTCGTACTCGACCCGGGCGCCCTCGGGCAGCGTGCGGAACCCGTCGGCGACGATCGCCGAGTGGTGGACGAAGAGGTCCTTGCCCGACTCGTCCGGCGTGATGAAGCCGAAGCCCTTGTCGTCGTTGAACCACTTCACCGTTCCGGTGGCCATACCGAACCCTCCACGTTGTGTGCTGCGTCTCGCGGAGGATGCCGATGAAGCAACGACCTGCGCCGCCCGCACTGCGTCGCCGGGCGCTCACCCGGCCGTACGAGCGCGAACATACCAGCGTTGCCTAGGCGCAGAGGGTGAACTTTTTGCGCGCGCCGAATCCGTGTCGATCCGCACATGCCGGGGTAGCCGGGTGCCTCGACGCCGACGATCGAGGGCGGCCCGATGCGGAAGGCCGGTGCGGATCGAGGCGGCGACGACGTCGTCTTCGGCGACGCGGGCGACGACCGCCTGAGCGGCGGCGCCGGCGACGACACCCTCTACGGCGACGCGGGCGACGACCGGATCGCGGGCGGGGCCGGCGCCGACGTCGCGTCCGGCGGCCCGGGCACCGACCGGCTCGCGGGCGACGCGGGCGCCGACCACCTCGAGGGCGGCGGCGGAGGCGACCGGTGCGCGGGCGACGCGGCGGACGACGCGCCGGGCGACTGCGCCGGCGGGTAGGCGCGGCTCGGTCGGCGCCGCCGGCTCGGCGGCGGCTCGCGCGGGGCGGGGTGCCCGCCCGCTCGCGCCGCCCCACGGCGCGAGCGGACGGGCGCTCGACCCGCCCACCCGTTCAGCTCACGCGGATCCGCGCCCGCGGCGCCGCGCGCGGCCCCGTGCCGGCGCGCTCGCAGCTCGTCATCGCACCGAGCTCGAGGACGAACGTCGCCCCGGCGCCGTCCCCGACCGGCGCGCGGTCGACCAGCCCGATCCCGATGTCGCGGAACGCCGGGTCGAGGATCACGGCCCGGTGCGACGGGCTGTCCATCCACGCCTCGACGACGGCCTGCGCGGTGGCCGCGTCCGGCGGCGCCCAGCCGAGGTCCTCGCCGACCACCCAGCACGGGGCGGTCAGGTACCCGGCGCGCCGCGCGCGCTTGTCGACCGTCCCGCCGGTCGGCGACACGTGCGCGAAGTAGCGCCGGCCGACCATGTCGGCCGCGTGGCGCCGGGCGGCGGCCTCGAGCGCGCCCGCCCGATCGACGGCGACCAGCCCGCGGGCGGAGCGCTCGCCGTTGACGAGGCAGGCGACCGCGGCCTCGACCGATGCCCCGGGCGCCGTGCCCACGGGCTGCGCGGCCGACGGGCAGCCCGCGGCCTGCGCCCCGGCCGGCGGAGCGGCGAGCGCGGTCACGGCCGCCACCGCGACGGCGACGAAGACGGTTCTGAGGGACCGGCGAGCGGGGGGCGTCCGAACAGGGACGCGCGAGAGCGCTGCGGGCCCGAGGGGGGGCGTGCCCGGCATGCCCGCACCTTGTCGCGCGGGCGGTCGCGTTCACAAGACGACACTGGTCCTACGACCCGATGCGACGAACGTCGGCGTCGTCGACGAGGCCGTGGCGCCGCGCCCACAGCGCCGCCTGCAGGCGGTCGTTGACCCCGATCTGGCGGAAGATGTGGCTGAGGTGGCTCTTGACGGTCTTCGGGCTGATCCCGAGCCGGAAGGCGATCTGCTTGTTGGCGACGCCCGCCCCGAGGAGGGCGAGGACCTCGCGCTCGCGTTCGCTGATGCTCTCGGGCGTCCCGCCGGAGCGGCGCTCCTCGACGAGCGTCGTCGCGACGCGCGGGGCGAGCGGCGACCCGCCCTGCGCCGCGGCCTCGATCCCCGCGAGCAGCTCCTCGGGCTCGGAGTCCTTGAGCAGGTAGCCGGCCGCGCCGGAGTCGAGCGCGTCGGTGATCCGCCGCTGGTCGGAGAACGAGGTCAGGACGACCACGCTCGGCCCGTCATCGCCGCGGCTGATCGCGCGCGTGGCCTCGATCCCGTCCATGACCGGCATCTGCAGGTCCATGAGGACGACGTCGGGGTCGCAGTCCGCGCAGCGGTCGACGGCCTCCTCGCCGTCGCACGCGACGCCCACGACCTCGATGCGGTCGCTGGACTCGAGCAGGCGGGTGATCCCGACGCGGACGATCTCGTGGTCGTCGGCGATCAGGACACGGATCGGCCGGGACTGAGAGGGGGCGAGCACACCCCCTAGAGCGCGTGGAAGCACGAACGTGACGGTAGAAACGAAAATTGCGCTTGCAATCACAACGGCGGCGCCTCGCGGCGCCCGTTGCGCGGGCGTGAGTGTCCGCCGGCGCGAGATTGCGCTCAGGCGACAAGGCAGAAGACCGGACGCCGTCATACACTCGGGTTCGGTTCGCAACGCACCGAACGGAGGAGGCATGGCAGCAACGACCGACCGGCGGCTCGAAGCCCCGGCGGAGGGCCCTGGACCGGACGACATCGAGCCGGTCCTGCACGAGACGCGCGATCGCATCATCACCGGCACGGTCACCGTCGTGCCGTTCCTGCTGCTCGCCGTCGTCGCGTGGCAGCTGTGGAACAACCTGCTGCACTGGCACGACCTCGTCGTGTTCGCGATCCTCTACGCCGCGTCCGGGCTCGGCATCACGGTCGGCTTCCACCGCCTCTTCACCCACCGCAGCTTCAAGACGTCGCCGGCCCTGCGCGGCGTGTTCGCCGCCTGCGGCTCGATGGCGATCGAGGGCCCGGTCATCTCGTGGGTTGCCGACCACCGCAAGCACCACGCCTTCTCCGACCAGCCGGGCGACCCGCACAGCCCGCACGTGGACCACGGCGGCGGCTGGCGCGGCGCGCTGCGCGGCCTCGCGCACGCGCACGTCGGCTGGCTGTTCATCCACACCCAGCGCGGCAACCGCCGCCGCTACGCGCCCGACCTGATCGCCGACCCGGTCGTGTCGTTCGTCGACCGCACGTTCATCTTCTGGGCGGTCGGCGGCATGCTCGCGGCCTTCGGCCTCGGCTGGCTCATCGGCGGGACCCTGACGAGCGCGCTGACCGGGCTGCTGTGGGGCGGCGCGGTGCGCCTGCTCGTCCTGCACCACGCGACCTTCAGCATCAACTCGCTGTGCCACTTCTTCGGGCGCAAGCGGTTCGCCACCGGCGACGAGTCGCGCAACCTCGCGTGGCTGTCGCTGATCACGTTCGGCGAGGCGTGGCACAACAACCACCACGCGTTCCCGACCTCGGCCGCGCACGGCCTCGGGCGCCGCGAGGTCGACATCTCGGCCGGCGTGATCTGGCTGATGGAGAAGACCGGCCTGGCGTGGGACGTCGTCCGGATCAGCCCGGAGCGCATGGCGCGCAAGGTCGTCCAGCCCGCGCAGCCTTGAGCAGCACGGCACCACTCCGCGAGGCGATCGCCGAGGCGCTGCCGGACCGGCCGTTCACGATCAGGCTCTGGGACGGGACGTCCCTGCCGTCGACGAACGGCGGCGGCGGCCCGACGTTCACCGTCCGCTCGCAGCGCGCGCTCGCCCACGCGCTGCGTGCGCCCGGGCAGCTCGGCCTCGGCCGGGCGTACGTCGCGGGCGAGATCGAGGTCGACGACATCGATCGCGTGCTCGACCTCCTCGACAGCTGGAAGCCCCCGCCGCTCGACCTCCGCACGAAGGCGACGCTCGCCGCCGCGGCCGCGCGCACGACGGGCCTGACGCTGCCGCCGAAGCCGCCCGCCGCGGAGCTGCGGCCGGTCGGCCGGCGCCACAGCCGCGAGCGCGACCTGCGCGCCGTCCGCCACCACTACGACGTCGGCAACGAGTTCTTCTCGCTCTTCCTCGACGAGTCGATGACGTACTCGTGCGCGATCTTCTCGCGCGGGGCGCAGACGCTCGAGGAGGCGCAGCGCACGAAGCTCGACCTCGTCTGCCGCAAGCTGCAGCTCCAGAAGGGCGAGCGGCTGCTCGACGTCGGCTGCGGCTGGGGCAGCTTCGTCGTGCACGCGGCGCGCGAGTACGGCGTGCGCGCGACCGGCGTGACGCTCTCCGAGCCGCAGGCGGTCCGCGCGCGGCAGCGCGCCGAGGAGGCCGGCGTCGGCGACCTCGTCGACGTCCACGTCATGGACTGGCGCGACCTCGCCGGCGAGCCCTACGACAAGATCGCCTCGATCGGCATGGTCGAGCACGTCGGCAGCGCGAACATCGACGCGTACGCCGCCCGGCTCGCGTCGCTCCTGCGCCCCGGCGGCTGGCTGCTCAACCACGGCATCGCCCGCCTGCGGCACACCGATCCCGAGGCCGGCCCGTTCTCCGAGCGCTTCGTCTTCCCGGACGCCGCGCCGCTGCACGTGTCGCGCATCTGCTTCGCGGTCGAGCGCGCCGGTCTCGTGCCGCAGACGGTCGAGGGCTTCCACGCCGACTACGCCGAGACGCTCAAGCACTGGGCGCAGCGCCTGGACCAGAACCACGCGCGCGCGCTCGAGCTGGCGGGGCCCGAGCGCATGCGGGTCTGGCGGCTCTACCTGCGCACGGCGCGGCGCGGCTTCGAGTCCGGGTTCATCGGGCTCTTCCAGGTGCTCGCGCAGCGGCCCGACGGCCGCCCGGTCGTCCTGCGCCGCGACGAGCAGGGCGCACCGCCGGTCGGCCCGTAGCGCTCACGCCGCGAGCAGGACGGGCCGCCGCGCGCCGGCGTCCTCGACGACGAGGTGCACGACCGGCAGCGAGAAGCGCGCGCAGGCGCGGCCGACGAGGTCGTGGGCGAGCCAGTTCGAACGCGCCTCGGGGTGCGTGGCGATCAGCAGCTCGTCGGCGTCGAACACGACGAGGGCGTCGGCGATCGCCTGGAGCGGATCGGCGTCGCCGACCCAGCCGTCGACGCGCACGCCGGCCCGCGTGAGGGCCGCGAGGCAGCCGTCGACGCGGCGCTGCGCGGCCTGGCGGGCCGGGTCCTCGTCGGAGAGCCAGTGGCGCAGCCGCGTGTTGAGCGCGGGCGCCACGACGACGACCTCGGTCGCGTCGGCGTGGGCCACGAGGGTGTCGTGGAGGATGTCGGCCTCGACGGTCTCGTTGGAGATCACGAGCACGCGCCTGGGTCGGAACGTCGCGGCCATGGGGGTCGCTCCTTCGGTGGGTGACGCGGAGACCATCGCGCGGCTCCCTTTGGCGGAGCTTCAGGATTCCTGGGAGGTTGCTGAGCGTCGGCGCGCGTACATGCGGCGCATCTTCTCGCGGCTCCCGCACGCGCCCATCGAGCACCACCGCCGCCGGCCGCTGGTGTCGAGGAACAGCCAGCCGCAGTCGCGGCCGGGGCAGCGCCGCAGGCGGGCGAGACGGGCCGGATCGCCGAGCAGTGCGACCGCGTCGGCCGCGACCGCGAAGCGGACGCGGCGCGGGTCGCGGGCGAGCCAGCCCAGGCGCCATCCCGGCGCGGCGCCGGGCCGGTCGGCGGGCGTGAGGCGAGCGGCCGCCGTCGCCTCCGCGTACGCGTCCATGACGCGGGCGAGCGCCGCGGCGGGCGGGCGCTCGCCGCGGGCGACGGCCGCGAGCACCCCGTAGAGGTCCGCCCGCAGCGCGAGCGCGGCGGCGAACTCGTCGTCGGAGATCCCGAGCAGGCCGCGCCCGCCGGAGACCTCGAGGCGCCGGGCCCAGCGCGCGAGATCGCGCGGCGCGCGCAGCGCCTCGTGGGCCGGGAGCGGGCGGTCGTCGGCGTCGTAGTCGACCGAGTTGACGAAGTCGACGCACAGCGAGCCGCCCCACAGCTCGATCGTCTCCGGTGACACGGGAGTCATGGCTGGCTTACCAGTATTTCACCTTAACTGGTAAGGTACGACCGATGCCGGACGAACGCGGAATCCGCGCAGGCGTCCGCGCGGCGCTGCCGTTCGTGCTCCCCACGCTGCTGCTCGGCGCGTCGTTCGGGGTGCTGGCCAAGCCCGTCATGGGCCCCGTCGCCCCGATCGTCATGTCGGTCCTCGTCTTCTCCGGCGGGGCCCAGTTCGCCGCGCTGAGCGTGCTCGCCTCGGGCGGCACGACCGCCGCCGCGATCGCGGCCGGCCTGCTCATGAACGCCCGCTGGGTGCCGATGGGCTTCGCGATCGGCCCTTCGCTGCGCGGCGGCCTGCGGTCGCGCGCGCTGCAGGCCCAGGCGATCGTCGACGCCTCGTTCGCGATCGCCGGCCGCGGGGACGGCACGTTCGACCGGACCGTGCTCATCGGCGCGACGCTCCCCCAGGCGTCGGCCTGGATCGCCGGGACCGTGCTCGGCGTGCTCGGCGGCGGCGCCCTGGGCGATCCGGCGCGTCTCGGCCTCGATGCGGTCTTCCCCGCGTTCTACCTCTCGCTGCTCGTCGAGGAGGCGCGCGGCCGCCGCGCCGTCGCGGCCGCGGCCGGCGGCGCGGCCATCACCGTCGCGCTCATGCCGGTCGCGCCGGCCGGCGTCCCCGCGATCGCCGCCTCGCTCGCCGCGTTGATCGGCCTGCGCCGGCCATGACCGGCGCCGCCTGGATCGTCGTCGGGGCGCTGTTCGCCGGGACCGTGGCGCTGAAGGCCGTCGGCCCGGTGACGTTCGGCGGCCGCCGCCTGTCTCCGCGGGCCGCCGGCGTGATCGGCCTCGTCGCCCCGGCGCTGCTCGCAGCCCTCGTCGTCTACGAGACGTTCGGCGCCGGCGGCCCGGGCGTGACGGTCGACGCGCGCGTCGCCGGCCTGGCCGCGGCGGCGGTCGCCATCGCCCTGCGCCGGTCGATGATCGTCGTCGTCGTCGTGGCGGCGCTGACGGCGGCCGCGGTCCGGGCGCTCCTCTAGGCCGGCGGGTCGAGATCGACCCGGACGACGAGCATGTCGCTCGCCATGGCGCGCAGCCCGATGTCGTTCCACGGGCGGCGGAGCATCCGCAGGCGGGCGCGCGGGTCGTCGTCGGGCAGCAGGTGCGCGGTCCCCGCGAGCCAGCGGCGGCGGACCTTCACCCGCACGCGCGGATCCTGCTCGATGTTGCGCACGTAGTTCGCGTGGCGCCCGTGCTCGGCGACGATCCAGAACTGCGCGCCGCGCAGGCCGTCGCCGACCGGCACGCGCCGCGGCTGCCCGCTGCGCCGGCCGGTCGTCTCGAGCAGCGCCCACCCGGGCACGAGGCCCGTCTCGAGCGCGCGCCGCATCAGCGGGTTGAGCAGCTTCACGCTCGCGAACCGGCTCCATCGCCGCTTGCGGGCGAGGCGGTCCATCAGGTCGCCGCCCGCACGCCGTAGCGCGCGTAGAGGTAGCCGCCGGACTCGTGCAGGGTGATGAGGTCGAGGTCGAGCGGCGGGTCGAGCGTGTCGCCGCCGAGGATCGTCAGCGGGTCGGGCCCGCCGACGAGCTTCGGGGCGTAGACGAGGTGGACCTCGTCGATGAGGCCCGCCGGCAGCAGCGTCGCGTTGAGGTTCGGGCCGCCCTCGCACACGAGCGACGTCAGCCCGTACTCGGAGCGCAGGCGGCGCACGGCGGCGGCCATGTCGGCCTCGCGGAGGTAGCGCACGGTCGCCGCGACCGTGTGGGACAGCTCACCGGTCTCGGACGGGGTGAGCACGATGACCGTGTTCTCCGGCGCCTTGAGCAGTCCGACGCCGGGGGGCAGCGACACGCGCCGCGACGCGACGACGGTCACGGCGTCGGCCGGCCTGCCCTCGCGCTCGCGCCGCGCGCGGGCCTCGGCGCTGTTGATCGTCCGCCCGTAGCTCTCGACCCGGATCGTCTCGGCGCCGACGAGCACGCCGTCCATGCGCGCGCGGGTCGCGTGGAACAGCTCGTAGTCGGCCTGGTTGGCGATGTGCCCGGCGCGGCCCCGGATCGTCGCCCGGCCGTCGGCCGTCGCGATCATGTTCAGGCAGACGAACGGGCGGTCGTCGGGCCCCGGGCCGGGGAGCTCGGCCGCGAGGTCGAGCGCCGTCAGGCCCTCCGCGCGATCCGGATACAGGCGGGTGAAGGTCTCCATGGGTCCCGGCTACGGGGCGTGCCCCGGCTCGATCCGCTTCGCGCGGTGGAAGGTGAGCTCCTGCTCCTCGGCCTCGCGCGCGGCGGCGATCGGGTCGAGGATCAGCGCGTCGTGGTCGCCCGCCGGGATGCGCTCGCGGATGCGGCCGGCGAACCAGTTCGGCAGGTCGTCGAGGATCGGCAGCCTCGCGGGCCCCTCGTGCCACGCGCAGCGGGCGAACTTGTCGACCTCGTCGCCGGTCTCGCTGCCGAACAGCTCGGCGATCGCCTCGCCGTCGGCCGGGACGAAGTGCACGGCGAGGTGCTCGGCCCGCTGCGCCACCCGGTACGTGTGGTTCTTGCCCGAGAGCCCGACGAGGAAGCGCGGCGGCGAGATGCTGATCTGCGTCGCGAACCCGATCAGGCAGCCGGAGCGCTCGCCGTCGCCGGCGACGGTCGTGACGATGAACATCGGGTAGTCGAGCTCGCCCACGAGCGAGGTGAACGTCTTCTCGGTGGCCTGCGTGGCATCCATGTCCGCGCAGTCCTACCCCGGCCGCCCCGCGCGCGCACGGGGCCGGATCGACTGCTGGGCGCCGAACACGTCGGCGGGGTCGTAGCGCTCCTTGACGGCGACGAGCCGCTCGAGGTTCGCGCCGTAGTAGGCCCGCGGCCAGTGCTCGAGCCCCTCCTCGGGGAAGTTCGGGTACACGCCGCCGGTCCCGTGAGGGTGGACGATCGCGAACGAGCGCTCGAGCCACGCGCGGGCCGCGTCGCGCGCGGGGGCGCCTGCGTCGATGTCGAGGGCGACGGCGTGCTTGAGCACGAAGCGCGCGTCGCGGTGGACGAACGCGGTCGCGTCGGGCGCGACGCGGGTGTAGGCGCCGCCGAACGGGCCGAAGTCGAGCTCGCGCGCCTCCCCGGGGCGGCGGTCGCTCGCGAGGTGATCGACGAGCGCGGCGACGGCGCCGGCGGGGATCGTCCCGGCGAAGAACTCCGAGCGGCTCTCGACGTGGTCGCGCTCGAGCGGGTCGAGCTCGCCGCCGGTGTCCGCGAGCGCCCGCTTGGTCTCCCGGAACGAGGCGTGGACGAGGAGGCTCGACGCGGGCGCCGCGCCGGCCAGAACCGCGAGGTCGTCGAGGAGCCGGGCCGCCTCGTCCTCGGGCCCGAGGTACGCGCCCGCGACGGTGACGGCGGGCGGCGCGCCCGCGTCGGCCGGGGCGGCGACGAGCAGGCTCGCGGCGAGGGCGTCGGGGGCGTCCGGCGACCAGCGCTGCCAGGCGCCCGCGACG
>Ga0207643_10001832_pt1 | contig 11780 bp, 5 predicted proteins | sample KBSMisM62_FD_184313 | JGI IMG/M metagenome (GOLD analysis project Ga0207643, IMG submission 184313) | Miscanthus rhizosphere microbial communities from Kellogg Biological Station, Michigan, USA - KBS Miscanthus M6-2 (SPAdes) (version 2) | ecosystem: Host-associated > Plants > Roots > Rhizosphere...
ATGCACGGATAAGGATTGACGGTGATCGTGACGTTGTCACTCACAGTGAACTGCGAATCGTTAGCCGTGAGCCGCAGCACATACGTGCCCGGCGCGGTGAACGTCGCAGTTGTGATCGGAAGACTCGCGTTCGCGAACGTGACGGCGGCTGGACCACTCACGAAGCTCCACGTCGTGGTCACAACGCTGGTCGGCAAACCGTCGTCGGTGACTGTTCCGTTGAGAGTCGCGGTGCTCGGCAAGGTGATCGTCTGATCGTCGCCGGCGCTCACGATCGGCGCTTGATTTAATTGAATGACGGTAATGGTAACGTCGTCAGAGCTGAGCAGTGCGGAATCGTTCGCCGTTAAGCGTAAGACGTAAGTGCCGCGTTTGCTGAAGCTCGCGGTTGTTACTGCGGAGTTGCTGTCGCTGAAGGTGACGGTGCCTGGCCCACTCACGACGCTCCACGAAACCACTGGAGTTGCGCCCGGAGGCCGGCCGTCGTCGGTGACTGTGCCCTGGAGGTTCGCGGTTGCAGGTAACGTGATCGTTTGATCCGGTCCAGCGTTGACCACCGGCGCTTTGTTAATCGGATCGACGACCGTGATAGTGAAACTCTGCGTATCGAATGCGCCACGTGTATCCGTAACCTTGACGACGACGTTGTGCGTGCCGACCTGGTTGATACCTGGATTCCATGTGATCAGTCCGGTGGTGGAGTTGATCTGCATTCCCTGCGGCGCGGTCTCGAGCGTGTAGAGCAGTGGATCGTTATCGGCATCGACAGCCTGCACCTGATAGATGTACTGGCGATCGGGCGTCAGGGCGATGCTCGTTTGCAGCAGGAAGTTTGATCCAAACGTGTGGCGTTCGGCGAAAAAGAAATCAAACTTGTATGTGGAGCCCTTAACGAGGCCGAGCGTATCGAGATTGACGGCACCGGACGCGGCACTATGAACGCCACCAAGATCGACAACCAAACGGTTATTAATAAAGACCCAGATGTCGTCGTCGCCGGTAAACTGAAATACTTCACCGCCGCGATAAGTAAAATTCGTGTGCAGCTCGAGCGTGAAGTGGAAATTGTTTGAGCGACCCTGATTGCCGAAGAGTTGTCCATCGATCGGGAAGAAGGAATTAGACAGGAAGGAAAAAACGCCTGAACCCGGGGTGCTCTCCCGTAGTTCGATCGGGATCGTCGTTTTCAGATTTACGGATGGAACGTCGTTGTACCACTGGTTGAAGCTGGCCGCGCTGGTGATCGCGCCGCGTCCATTTGGACCAACGAAGACGGGTTTGCCGTCGGCCCCGAGTTGGCTTTGGACCAGCCCTGTAACCAGGCCTGAGATTCCCTTCTCGAAATCCGGATGCGTGTCCTGGAAATCTCTAACAGTGGCGTTCAGAACGATTGCTGAAGATGCCGCTGTCGGTGGCTGGTAAGTCGTGATGGGTTGCGACGTGATGTGCGGCGCAGTGTTGACCGTGATCGTGATGTTGTCGCTTGCCGCGAGACCTGAATCGCTCGCAGTCAGCCTGAGCACGTAAGTGCCGGCTGCACTGAAGCACGCGCCGGTCGCGAGTGCTGACGCGTCCGCGAAATTGACCGTGCCTGGTCCACTGACCTTGATCCAGCGGTAGGCTAGCGTGCTGCCGGTTGGCAGACCGTCGTCGGTGGCGTTGCCGGCAAGCGAGGCGCAAGTTGGAACTATGATGAGTTGATCCGGACCGGCATTGACGATCGGAGCCTGGTTGAACTCGCTCACACTAACGGTCATGTCGTCGCTGGCTGAGAACTCGGAGTCCGTTGCTGAAAGTCGCAGGACGTAGACGCCGGGCGCGGCAAAAGTGACGGACGTGTTTGGCGAATGTAAATCGGTGAATGTGACTTTGCCAGGACCGCTCACGGTGGACCAGTTAGCAGCGAGGATGCTGCCGACTGGCAAACCGTCGTCGCTGACCGAGCCGAGCAACGTCACTGTGCCGGGCCACGCCGAGGTGCGATCGGCGCCTGCGTTAACCACTGGCGCTTCGTTCGCGGGCAGCACTGTGATCGTCACGTCGTCAGTCACCGTGAAGCGAGAGTCGTTGGCGGTGAGACGGAGTACATACGTTCCCGGAGCGGTGAAAGTCGCGGTCGTGTCAGCCGCGGATGCGTCTGCGAAAGACACTGCGGCTGGTCCACTCACGAAGCTCCACGTCGACGTCAGTGTGCTGCCGTGCGGAAAGCCGTCGTCGCTCACGACGCCGTGGAGTGGCGCAACGTTGGGCAGACGAATGGTCTGATCTTCTCCTGCATTCGCTGCCGGCGGTTGATTCTCCGGATAGACAGTTATCGTGAGCTGATCGTCGACCGTGAACTCAGTATCGTTGGCGGTTAGTTTGAGAATGTAAGTGCCGGGCGCACTGAATGACGCGGTGGTGCTGGCGGCGTTCGCGTCGGCGAAGGTGACGTTGCCGGGACCGGATAAGACGCTCCAATTCACGGTAACGGTTGAGCCTCGCGGCAACGCGTCGTCGCTCACTGAACCGTTTAGAGTTGCAGAGTTTGGTAACTCGATCTCCTGATCTGCTCCAGCTTCGACAGCCGGCGGCTGGTTGCGCGGGATGACGGTGATCGCGAGCGTGTCAGTGCTGAAGAGTTGGCCGTCAGAAACTTTCAACTCGAGCACGTAATCGCCCGGATCGACGAAAGTCGCCGTTGTCGTCAAGCTGCTCGCATCAGCGAACGTAACCGATCCAGGTCCGCTAACTTTGCGCCACGTCGCGGTGAGCGTGCTGTTGGCAGGTAGACCGTCGTCGGTTGCCGTGCCATTCAAGCTTGCGGTGTCGGTCGGAAGCGTGATGGTCTGATCCGGTCCCGCATCAACTAACGGCGGACGATTGATCGGCGGCAGCGGAACGTCGTTTTCCGTAATCTGCAAGACGCCGTTGCCGCTGATCTGAAGCCGATCGCAACTGACCGTCCCACGCACACGTGACTTGCCGACGATCGAGACGACCCCTTGCGGCGCGCGCACCACGCCATAGAGCACAGCTCCGCCGCTCAGGCTCAAACCGCCGTTCGCGATGCGCAATGACAAACGCTTCGGGTTATCTGCCGCTCCGACAGTCGAACCCGAGAGCGTTACATTGTTCTTCACGTTTACGACAACTGGACCGGCGAGTCGCAGTTCGCTACTGCCAGAAAGAGTCAGCTCTTCGAAGTTGTAGATCGACGGCTCAATCGCGTTCACAACGCCGAGGACAAAAGCAGTACGACTCGAAGCTGCGAACTTGCCGTAAGTGCCCGCGGGAACAACCACCGCTCCCACATTTCCGGAAAGCGACAAGTCGCGCAAGGTGGCAAAGTCGCCGAGTTGTTGACCGGCTTGGGTGGCCGAGACGATGCGTGTCCCGGTCGGCGCGGGCGGTGTTGCAACCGGACTCAACGTCATCGGATCGGTGCGCGTGATGAGATAGCGAAGTGACGCATTGCCGCTCAAGTTCAACTGGTAACCGCTCGGCTGCGTGCTTTCGCTGCCCTCGATGACACCGGCGAACGTTGGATGACCATCGGTGATTGAGACCGTCGGTGTACCGGGAACGAGCAGATCGGAAGTGATAATGGAATTACCACTCATGAAAATGTTTTCCCCGAGTTGCTGCCAGAGGGCGCCTTCGACGCGGCCATCGCTGAGCTCGGGAGCGTGTATGACGACGGCGAGGTTGTCGAAAACTTGCTTGACTCCCTGAATCTCCGCGATGCCGGCAGGCGCGAATGCGATCTGCGACCACTGGCTAACTTGCGCGATTTGGGTAGTCGTGAAGTCTGTTCCGTTCCAGCGAACCTGCGTGAGTTTGCCGGATGGTTGGGCGACCAGGATGTCGCCGATCATGTCCGCGAAGGCGTCGGCCGGAGCGCCCCAGAGTTTTCTGCTCAACGGATCGACGCCGTAGAAGTTTTCGTGCGCGGGGATTGGGCGAATATCGGAGGGATTCACGCCGAGCATGTAAGTGAAGACAGCGCCCGTGGGATCGACGGCGTAGATTAGTCCCTGATCTTTCGCACCGACCAGGATCTTGCCGGACCATGGTCCATACTTTTCCGCAGCGTCGGGAATCGTCGTTACACCTGAGAGCGCGGTGCCGAGGAGCGCCACCTGAGTCGCAACGCCCGCCGCGTTAATTCTCCAGATCCCGCCACTGGTCGTGACTGCAATCACGTCGCCGCCATAAATCCCCGTGCGATCGACGTAGAGTCCTGTAACTAAACCCGTTTCGCCGGCGAGTGTGGCCCACGGATTTTGCACTGTGCCGCCGTCACTCGCGACGCGCGCGACGACTCCTGGGGTGTCAGTAGTCGTAAACAGTTCGCCCGGCTTGAAGCCGGCAAGGCTAACGCCGAATCCATCGTCACGTGCGGTGGCAAGTCTCAACTCGCCACTCACACCGCTGAGGTTTGAGAAGTTTCCATGACTGCCATCGGCTTGAATGAGTTCGAAATTGTTCGGCTGCCCCAGAGTCGAATTCGCCGAGACGATTACTTTCCTGGTCCGCTGGTGATAATCGATGCCGATGTGACTGTTGAACGCCGTGCTGAGCGGCGTGAGCTCGACGCCGAAGTTGCTGGTCTGCGTCGTGACCGGTTCAACCGGCGGTGGCGGTTCTGGTTCGGTGACCTTGACGCTCGGTTCGCTATGAGTAGGAGTGGCAGGCGCGAAGTTACGAGCTGGGACCAACGGCAATTGTTGCGTAAAAGTTAAGAGTGCTAAGAAAGCAGCGAGTAGCCGGCGGGTGACAGCGGATCTTCGGGCGATGATGGGACGATGCAGTTTCTGACGTTTGTTCATGGATTCCTTTCGCGTAGGACGCAGTTCGACAGCAAGCGCGGGGCGGACTTCCAGCCGGCGAAAATTCTTAACTTTCAGTTAGCAGTTGAAAGGGTTGTAGACCGCTTCGTGCAGAGTGAAGAGATCAACCCACAGGTAGATCTCACCCGACTCATTTCAATTCAGACCCAACCATTAATTTCGACATATGAGGATTCTGGGCGCGCGAATGCTACCTGTGATTTGGGGTGCTGTCAAGAATGGTTAGGAGTTTCTTTTTCCGACTCGTGCGCATGCCCTGGGTAATTTACTTTTTGGGCGGATGGCTCTGCCATAGGACGTTGATGATCATCCATTTGCCATCCATCTTCGCCAGGTGCATGTAGTGTTTATATCCAAATTCATCAATGATCCAATTCAGATCTTCAAATCTCTGAAGATCACGTCTCTTGCCCTCTGACCAACTCATCAGCCTCACTTCAATTTTCTACGTCAAAACTCATTTTTTCGAACCTCGCGAAGTGACGTCGAAGTTCGAGCGAGTCGGCATATTCTTTGCCTAACCGATCTTTAACGCAGCCTCGCAAAGCCCAGATTGAAGACAACCAGACGTAAGTTCCGAGCCCCCTCTCCGAGCTTACGCCTTCACCGCCAGGAGGAGCCCATGTACAACAATCTCTCTTCAGGAAGTGAGTGTGTGAAAAAGCGTTTCACCCTCATGATTTTCGCCTCTCTGATTTTTACTCTTTCCGCATTGACCGCGTCTGCTCAAACGTCGCAAACCACGGTGAGTGGAACAGTCAAAGATCAAAACGGTGCTCTGGTGCCCGGAGCCACCATCACGCTGCTTGACGCCAGGACAAAGGCTGAAAGAACAACGAAGACAAACGACGATGGTTTTTTCCTCTTCACCAACGTTCTGGCGGGCGATTATCGAATCACCGCTGAGGGTGGAGGATTCAAGAAAACCGAGGTTAGTAGCGTGAAGGTTGACGTGAGTATTCCAGCCACTGTCAATCTCGTAATGGAAACGGGACAGATCTCCGAAACAGTTCAGACGACTGCTTCCGACTCACAAACCGTCATCAACACTGAGAATGCCGAGTTATCGACAGTCGTAACAGAGAAGCAGATTAACGATCTGCCACTAAACGGACGCAATCCCATTCAACTCGCAGCCCTGCAAGCCGGAGTTGCGACCAACACCACCACCAGGAATGCCAATGTCAATGGAATGCGAGGTAGCTATAACAACATCACCTGGGACGGTATCAACATTCAAGAAAACTATCTCCGCGGCAATGCAAGCAGCGGCTTGTTTGCGCAGGCAGCGCCAAGCGTTGCCGGCGTCGGTGAGTTTACGATAACAACCCAGAATGCGAGTGCAGCGGATGGAACGGGCGCGGCACAAGTTAAACTCGTCACTCCGCGCGGCGGCAGCAGTTACCACGGTTCACTCTTTGAGTTCTGGCGTAATTCCGCACTCAACGCCAACACCTTCTTCAACAATGCCGCTGGTCAGCCTAAGCCTTACCTGAACCAGCATCAATTTGGTGGAAATATTGGCGGACCTTTCGCTTTGCCCCGTTTTGGCGAAGGAGGCGATGTTTTTACACAGAAAGAAAAGCTGTTCTTCTACGTCTACTACGAGCAAACCAAAGAAGCTCAACAAACGCTGCTAACGCGAACAGTGCTTGCCGCACCAGCGCGCGCAGGCAACTTCACTTACCGCCGCGTTGACAACGGTCAATTACAAACAATCAACGTGTTGAATTTGACCGGAAGAACTATCGATCCGCGTATCAACGGTTTGATAGGTCAAACGCCACTGCCAAATGATCTTGCCGGCGACCGCATAAACACAAACGGCTTCAGCTTCAACTCGCCGTCGGGTAGCGGTGAAAAATTGTTTGGCTTCCGTGTAAATTACGATCGCTCGCAGAAGCACCATTTTGACGTGGTCTACAGCAGGGATTCCGTTTCGGTTCCCAACGACACGTTCAACAACACTGGAGAACCTTTCCCGGGACTTCCGGGCAAGGGACAGTTTCCACAACGCAGTCGCGGGGCCGTGGCCTGGAACTGGGCACCCACGCAGTCGATAACCAATGAGTTGCGGGGCGGTTATTACCACCAGCGATCACTGTTTATCGGGGAGGAAATTGCGTACGAGGGGAATGCCAGACTGGCGCTTCCGCTCGGTCTGACCAATCCCGTCCAGAACTCCTTGACCAGTGGTCGTAACGGCAGGATTCACGAGCTGATCGATAATGCCTCATGGGTCCACGGCGATCACTTGTTCCGCTTCGGTGGCAATTACCGCCGAACCCATCTTGAACCCTTCAGTTTTGCCGGCGTTATTCCGCAGTACACGCTCGGCTTCGGCACAAACAATCCCAACCCGCTCAGCTCCACCAATCTCGCGCAGTTCCCCGGCAGAATCAGCACGACTGAATTCAATAATGCCAGCAATCTGCTGGCTTTCTTAAGCGGAGCTGTTTTCCAGGGCACGCAGACCTTCAACGTGACCAGCGCGACGTCGGGCTTTGTCGATGGAGCGGAGCAACGACGCAACCTGATCTTTGACCTTTACGCAGGATATGTCGCCGACACCTGGCGGGTGCGACCGAACTTAACGCTCAATTTCGGTTTGCGTTATGAATACATCAGCCCCGTTCGTGAGCAAGACGGAATCGGTCTGTTGCCAGTAGGTGGACTGGAGGCGCTGACAAATCCGAACGTCCAAATAGATCTGGCAGGAGGCGGAGCCGGCACTCGTCCGTTCTATAACCCTGACAAGAACAACTTTGCTCCTAACTTCAGTTTTTCCTGGGATCCGTTCAAGGAAGGGAAAACCGCAATTCGTGGCGGTTATTCGGTGTCGTTTGTGATCGACAGTGTGATCCAAATGTCAGAGAATGCTGCGATCGATGGTAACCAGGGGCTAACCTCTTCTCCGATTGTGAATACTCTTTCGGGTACTGTCAGTGGTGGCGGGTTGCGTCCGATCGATGAGCCTAATTTCGTTGTGCCCCGCACGCTGACTGACCAGTTAGCTCTGAGCCAGTTTCCGACGATATTCGCGATCAATCCCGATCTCAAGACACCGTATGTTCAGCAATGGAATTTCGGAATTGAGCACGAGATCCTTCCGAACACTGCGGTGGAGGTAAGATACGTGGGAAACCGCGGAGTGAAACTGCTTCGAGGCATTGACATCAATCAGGTCAGAATCTTCGAGAACGGTTTTCTCCAGGACTTCCAGCGCGCTCAACGAAACCTTGTGCTGTCAACGGCCCTGAATGCTACGAACTCCGCTATTCCAGCGAGTCCCGCTTTCAATCCGGCAGTGCCAGGTAGTCAGCAACTTACGATCTTCCCGTCAATCGGCAGGAGAGGTCTCTTTACAACCGCAACCGGCAACACGCTCGACTCGGCCATAGTCAACCTCATCAGCCAGGGACAAGTCGGCGAATTGGTAAACACGTACGTTGCTTCTCGAAATACTTACCTCTCACCGGGTGTAAACGGCGCAACACTAGGTCCCGCATTCTTCCTGCCGGCGAATTTCAGAGCAGGTGCGGTCGACTTCATTGGAAACGGCTCGTGGTCTACCTACAACGCCTTGCAGGCTGAAATTCGTAGACGCCTGAGTCACGGACTGTACTTCCAGGCGAACTACACTTACAGCAAGGCCTACACTGACTTTGAAGGAAGCGACGCCAACTTCTCGGCACTCCTCGATCTGGGTCAGGGAGGGGTTGTTGAAAAGAAACGGCAGACAAATGATGTCACGCACATCTTCAAGGCAAACGCCGTGTGGGAGCTGCCGATCGGACCGGGCAAGCGTCTGTTCAACTTTGACGGTTTTCTCGGGCAGTTGTTCGGGGGCTGGCAGATGAACGGTATCGTTGAGCAGCGTACCGGGCGTCCGATCTCGTTCATCTCCGGAAGAGGAACTCTCAACCGGTCAGCTCGATCGGGTAAAAATACGGCGACTACCACGTTGAGTGTCGAGGAGTTGAAGAACAGCATGGGTCTTTTCTTCGATCCCGTCACCGGTCGTCCACTGGTCCTTGATCCACGGCTGATTGGTCCCGACGGACGCGCGAATCCCGAGTTCTTTGGTCATCCTCTGCCTGGCACCACCGGTACTCTCCACCTGACTCCCGTAAGCGGACCGGGCTTCTGGAATGTCGATTTCAGTATGATCAAGAGGACCCGGATTTCGGAACGCACCAACATTGAATTTCGTGCGGAGTTCTTCAATGTTTTCAATCACACGAACTTCTTCACGGGAGAGAATCAGACCATCACCAGCACCACATTCGGGCAGGTCACGGACACGTTTGATCCGCGAATAATCCAATTTGCGGTGAAGTTCAACTTCTAGTGACCTCCTTTCAACGTGGAAATGCCGGAGTTTTCGCAAGAAATCTCCGGCATTTTCATTAGCGCCTCGTAAGATGAAGACGAACTCCGCGCCGCAGTTGTTGTCGAGCCGTCCGTTTGCTAGGTTGGCGTAGATGCCGCCGCCTGTACCCGAACAACTTAGTAGAACTATTGAGACTCTTTACCGGTCGGAGTCGGGCCGGGTTCTGGCGACGCTCGTGCGCCTTCTCGGAGATCTGGATCTCGCTGAAGAGGCGATGCATGAGGCATTCGCCGCCGCTTTGGAGTCCTGGCCTCAGACAGGTATTCCCGACAAGCCGCGACCATGGTTAATTTCAACGGCGCGCTTCAAGGCCATAGACAATATGCGCCGGCGCGCGCGCTTCGACGGAGCACAGAGAGATCTGATTGCTCACATGGAATCGCGCACGAACGACGCGCCCCTTGAGGATGAAGAGATCGAGGACGATCGCCTCCGTCTGATCTTCACCTGCTGCCACCCCGCTCTTCCTCCGGAAGGACAAGTTGCGCTGACTCTGCGCGAAATCTGCGGCCTGACAACTGAGGAGATTGCCCGCGCCTTTCTGGTTACACCGGCAACGCTCGCCCAACGCATCGTGCGCGCGAAGGCAAAGATCCGGGAGACACACATCCCCTACGAGGTGCCAGGCCCGGAGGAGTTGCCGGAGCGACTGGACGCGGTGCTTCAGGTCATCTATCTCGTCTTTAACGAGGGTTACTCGGCTGCGGCGGGAACGGAGGTAACGCGGGCCGATTTAACCGGTGAGGCGATTCGATTGGGACGGTTGCTGATTGAACTTCAGCCAGAGTCGGAAGGCGGTGATCCGGAAATCATGGGGCTCCTCGCCCTGATGTTGCTGCAGGAATCCCGCCGCGCGGCGAGGACCTCACCGTCCGGAGAGTTGATTTTGCTGGAGCACCAGGATCGCGCGCTTTGGAACCACGAACAGATCGCGGAGGGAGTGGCATTAGTGGAGAAAGCTCTGAAGTCCCGCCGCTTCGGCGCTTACACACTGCAGGCTGCAATTGCAGCCGTTCATGCGGAGGCGGAATCAACTGCTGCGACCGACTGGCGGCAGATTGTTGCACTTTACAACCAACTGGTGCGAATTCAACCTTCGCCAGTTGTACAGCTCAATCGTGCGGTGGCCATTGCCATGCGCGATGGTCCAGAGGCCGGTCTGGCGCACATCGACGCTGTGTTGGAACATGGAGAGCTGGCTAATTACTACCTGGCGCATTCCGCCCGTGCCGATATGTACCGCAGGCTCGGGAGGACAGCCGAGGCTCGGTCATCTTATGAGAAAGCTCTGTCGCTGACGCAACAGGAACCGGAGCGGCAATTCCTGCAAGAGCGAATTCGGCAACTGAAATAAAAATTGAAGTGGCTGTCGATTTTCCGTCTCGCCAACGACTATAGGACAAAAGAACGATGAGCTACGGTTCCCGGGTGAACGAGAAACGAGTCATCGGACACAATCACAGAAAACTAAGGAGAAAAGTAATGCCACAGTATCTGGTTGCCAATTACCTGCCCGACGACTTCGACCCGTCCACCGTAACCGAAGCGATGATGGAAGAGATCCACGCGCTCAACCGCGAAATGATTGCTGCCGGCATAAGGAAATTCGCCTGCGGCATTTCCCCGGCCGCCAACGCAAAGACGGTGCGGAAGCAGTCCGACGGCAAGGTGCTCGTCACCGACGGGCCATACACCGAGACCAAGGAGCACATGGGTGGTTTTTGGATTCTTGAAGCCGCCAATATGGACGAGGCACTCGCGTGGGCGCGCAAGGGTGCCATCGCCTGCGATGTGGCCGGCGAGGTGCGCGAGCTTCTTTTCTTCCCGGCCCCGGAGGAAGCAACGGAATAGCCGGCCGTCTTGACCATGGGATGAACGAGCCAGCGCGAAGCTACGCCGCTGGCTCCCACCCGAAAGGAATGAGGAGAAGAACAGTGAAATACCTCTGTTTTGGTTACTACGACAAAGACAAATTTGATGGCATGAGTGAGAGCGAACGAAACTCTATGTTCGACACATGCTTTGCATACGACGAACATCTTCGCGCCAGCGGGCACTGGGCTGGTGGCGAAGCGCTTCAGTCTGCGGAAAACGCCCTGACCCTGTCCTGGAAGAACGGCAAAGTGGCAACGACGGATGGTCCATACGCGGAAACCAAGGAACAACTCGGCGGCATTCTCGTCCTTGAGGCTCGCGACATGAACCACGCAGTACAGCTCATGTCGCAGCACCCCGCGCTGACTTATGGAAATACTTTCGAGATACGTCCAGCGGCGGACATCAGCGAAATCGTAAAGGCGAGCGAGCAGCGGCGGAAAGGATAACTCTCGATAAGAATGCGGTAGTGCATCAGTTTGAATTTGAACCGCAATTACGCCGAAGGCGTTCGCTAATTTCAGCCCAGGGTTGGAGCGTAGCGACAACCCTGGGATCAGAACATTAAACCGTCATTGAACCCTGAAAGGGTTCGCCAATCGCCGAACCCTTTCAGGGTTTGGTTGTGATTGAAATTATGTCCCAGGGTTCTCGCCATGCTCGAACCCTGGGCTGAAATT
>Ga0207643_10001835_pt1 | contig 11770 bp, 8 predicted proteins | sample KBSMisM62_FD_184313 | JGI IMG/M metagenome (GOLD analysis project Ga0207643, IMG submission 184313) | Miscanthus rhizosphere microbial communities from Kellogg Biological Station, Michigan, USA - KBS Miscanthus M6-2 (SPAdes) (version 2) | ecosystem: Host-associated > Plants > Roots > Rhizosphere...
CGAGGTGCGCGACACGCTCGACGAGCGCGTCCACCGTCGGCACGACGTCGGGGAGCAGCGCGCGGTCGGCCTTCGACAGCTTCTTCACGACGTCGAGGATCGCCGCGCGCTCTTCGGCGGCGCGCCGGATCGCCGCGCCGTGCGCGCTCTCCAGCACGGGGCGCGTCGCGAGCTTGCGGAGCTGCCGGCTCGTCGGCAGCGGCGCGGCGGCGAGCACGCTCCGCGAGCGACGAGAGAGGAGCACGCGTCGCAGCCGCAGTCCCGACTCGCGGAGCGACCGGCCGCGGCGTACGAGCGAGATCGTCATCCACACGGGGAAGACCGCTGACAGCACCAGGGGCGGCACTTCGGCGATGCCGGCCACGACCCCCATCACGCCGAGTGGCCACACGAAGACGGAAAGCGCTGCCTGCCGGCGGAAGATCTTCACGCGGTCGAGCAGGTTCACGCGGCCCGCCCAGACGCGGAGATCGTCGCGCTGCCCGGCCGTCAGCGACGCGAGATGTGGCGGCTCGAGGACGAAGCCTCCTGACGAGACCACCGGCGCCGCGCCGCTGTCCGCCTGCGCGCGCGACTTCGGGACGGGCGACGATCCATCACGCCGGTTCCGCGGGACGGGCGACGTGTACCGCACCGGCTCTCGCTCGCTCCGCCACGCCGGCGCCTCGCTCCCCTGCAGCAGCGCCTCGCGGAAGGCGCTCGCGGTAGGCCACCGCTCCTCGGGCGCCTTCCGGAGCGCGCGCTCGATCGCGTCGCACATCGCCTTCGGCGCTTCCGGGCGCAGCTCGGCGATGGGCCGCGGGCGCTCGCTGACGTGCTTCAGCAGCAGCGCCATCGAGTTCGCCGCGGCGAACGGGGGCCGCCCGGTGAGCATCTGGTAGCCGAGCACACCGAGCGAGTACAGGTCGCTGCGGCCATCGAGGTCCCGCTCACCGACCGCCTGCTCGGGGGACATGTAGGTCGGTGTGCCGAGCGCGGCCCCGGTGAGGGTGAGTCGCTGGCCTCCCTCGATCGCGCGCGCGATGCCGAAGTCGGTCACCATCGCGCGCCCGCTCTCGCCGTCGATCAGGATGTTGTCGGGCTTGACGTCGCGGTGGATGACGCCGCGCAGGTGCGCGTAGGCGAGCGCGTCGGCGGTCTCGCAGAGGATGCGCCGCACCTCATCCACCGGCCGAAGCGGCTGGCGCTCCAGTCGCTGTGCGACGTTCCCGCCTCCGATGAGCGCCATGACGAAGTAGGCGATGCCATCCCGCTCGCCGACGTCGAAGATCGGGACGATGTGGGCGTGCGCGAGCTGGGCCGACGTCTGCGCCTCCCGGGTGAAGCGAGTGCCGAGCGCGGGGTCGTGGGCGAGCTCGGGGGGGAGGACCTTGATGGCCACGAGACGCTCGAGGCGGAGGTCGCGGGCCCGGTACACCACGGCCATCCCGCCGCGGCCGATCTCGTCCTCGATCTGGTACTGATGGCGCAGCGCGGCGGCGACGCGGTCGCGCAGGGAGTCCGGGGGGGAGGAGGGGGAGGCCATGGATTGGGATACGCGGCGGCGGGCTAGTTCGTTTCCCGATGCGCGGCGGGGGCGGGGCGGAGTCACTGGTACGGCTGTCCTCCAATCAACGACGGAACGCGATTCAACGCCGAGACGCCTTCCCACGACAACGACGGAACGCGGATGACCCGGATCTTCCGGACAGGGCCGGATCTGTTCCTCTCGGCGTCGAGATACCTGGACCGGCCCAGATATCCTCTCCATCCACGACGTCAAAGTCTTTGATGGTCCGGGGAGAGATCTATCCGCTCCACGGAGCAATCCGGCCATGTCCGGGTCATCCGTCAAATCCGGGTCCCTGCCGTTTTACAGCGCCTCGCACTGATCTGGCGAAGTGACGATCCGGCCTTTTCCGTCAGATCGCCGTCAAGGATCCGCGTTCCGTCGTTCAGCGGTTTTAGGGGTTTCAAGGGGTCAGAGTGGGTTGCAAGGATCAAGGGGTCAGAGTCGTTGAACCGATCAACGACTCTGACCCCCTTGATTTCGCCCTCCCAGATCGGCGGTAACCGCCGTTCGGCGCAGGTTGCTCCTTGATCCGACGTCTGTCGTTTCGACCGCCTGGAGGGGGCTCCGAGCCCTGGCGCGGCGCGCTGTGTCCCCCGTTACAGCTGGGCTCGCAAGATCGTCTCTTGGGGGCAGGCCACCCCTCAGGGACATCCTATAGATGCGCGTTCTCATCACCGGCGGCGCCGGCTTCGTCGGCTCCCACCTCGCTGATGCTTGCTTGCTCCGCGGCGACGAGGTCTACGTCCTCGACGACCTCTCGACCGGCAGCATCGACAACATCGAGTACCTGAAGCGGCACCCGTACTTCCACTACACCATCGGGCGCGTCCAGAACGCCCAGGTGACCGCCGAGCTCGTGGACCGTGTGGACATGGTCTACCACCTCGCCGCGGAGGTCGGAGTGCGCCGGGTCATCGACAGCCCGATCAGCACGATCGAGAACAACGTCCAGGCGACCGAAGTGGTCTTCCACGCGGCCGCCAAGAAGGGGAAGCGAGTGCTGTTCACCTCGACTTCCGAGGTCTACGGGCTCAGCACCGACCTCCCCTACCGCGAGGACGGCAACATCGTGATGGGCGCGGCCTCCAAGGGGCGCTGGAGCTACGCCTGCTCCAAGGCGCTCGACGAGTTCCTCGCCCTCGCCTACTACAACGAGCGGCAGATGCCCGTCACGGTCGTCCGCCTGTTCAACACGGTGGGCCCGCGCCAGACGGGACACTACGGCATGGTCGTCCCCTCGCTCGTGCAGCAGGCGATGACCGGGAAGCCGATGACGGTCTACGGCGACGGCTCGCAGTCGCGCTGCTTCGGCTTCGTGAAGGACGTGGTCAAGGCGCTGGTCGCGCTCATGGACCGCCCCGAGGCGGTGGGCGAGATCTACAACATCGGCGCCTCGACGGAGATCTCGATCCTCGACCTGGCCAGGCGCGTGAAGGAGATCACGAAGTCGGCCTCGCCGATCGTGCTCATCCCCTACGACGACGCGTACGAGGCGGGCTACCAGGACATGCCACGGCGCATCCCCGACACGTCGAAGCTGCGCAATCTGGTCGGATTCGCGCCGACGACGGACATCGACGAGATCGTCGATTCCGTGATGAAGTCGTTCCTGGCGCGCCAGGAGCGTTCGGCGCAGCGTCCGCAGATCTCGCTGCGCCACCCGGTGCGGGTGGCGTGATGGACGCGACGCTCGCGTCCCGGGTCGAGCCCCTGCTCGGCCAGGGCTTCGCGGCCGTGGCGTCACTGTGGCTCGCGATGTCGGCCTGGGTCGTGGTCGACCGCGTCCGGCACGACCGTCGACAGGGCCGGCTCCGCTCCATCCAGCGTGCGCTGTCGGACCCGACGCTCGAGGCGCTCCCGCCGATCGAGCGCGCGGCGGCCGTCCGCGACATGCTGACCCGCCTGCCCACGCTCGTCGTCTATCGCATGACGGGGGACGTCGACCTCGCGCCCTGGGTGCGGGAGAGCTGCGCGCGGTACGCACTGGAGCAGATCGGGCTCCAGCGCATGCTGCACGACGCGACGCCCCATCGTGGCGCGAAGCGGAAGTGGCGGCGCATCTCGGCGCTGCACGCGCTGGTGTACGCACGCCCCGACTCGATCCACGCCCTGCTCCGCGCGGCGCTCGCCGACGCGGACGCGGACGTCGCCAGCGCGGCGGCCTCGGTGCTGCTGCGGATCGGCGACGAGCGCGCGGCGGAGATCCTGATCGGCGGGCTGCGCTCGGCGCGGCTCCCGGCGTCGCGCATCGCGGCGCGTCTCGAGCGCTTCACGATCCCGATCGACGACCTGCTGCGGCCGCTGCTCACGAGCCCACGCGCCGAGGCGCGCTACTGGGCCGCGACGCTGCTGCGCAACCAGCACGATCACAGCGGTCTCGCGGCGGCGATCGTGCCGCTCGTGGACGACGCGGACGCGCCGGTGCGCAAGGCGGCACTGCTCACGCTCGCCGCGATGCAGTCGCCCGACGTGGCGCGGCTCGCGAGCTGGCGCCTCACCGACCCCGTGCCGTACGTGCGCAGCGCGGCGATCAATGCGCTCGCCCAGACGGGTGAGCGGACTCCCGACCGTACTCGTCGCCAGGCGATCGCCGCGGGGATCGCGGCGTCGCTCGCCGACCGCGACTGGTCGGTGCGCACCGCGGCGAAGGACGCACTCGCGCGGCTCGGCCCGGCGACGTGGCGCGCCGTGGCGGCCGAGCTCTCGTCGTCGGACGCCTTCGCGCGCAATGGCGCGGCGGAGGTGCTGCAGAACCTCGGCGTCCTCGATTGGACGCTGCGCGGCATCGCCAGCGGTGTCCGTCCGTCGGACGAGGCGCTGGACGTCCTGAAGCGCGCGCTGCGCGAAGGTGGCGTGGCGATGGCCGACGCCGCGATGCTGCGCACGAAGACCGAGCCGATCCCCGACGTCCATGAGTTACTGCGGTCCCTAGAACTGGAAGGAGCGGCGTCGTGATCCAGCCCACCCCCGGCATGGTGTCGATTCTCGAGACGTCGGTCACCGTCACGTTCGTCTACGCCGCGGTGCTCGCGACGTACGCGCTGGTGATGGGCTGCCTCGCCATCGTCGAAGCGGCGCAGCGGCGGCGGGAGGACCAGGCCGAGGACTACGAGTCGGTGCTGGAGTCGCCGTTCTCGATCCCGGTGAGCATCATCGCCCCGTCGTTCAACGAGGAGGTGATGGCGGTGCCCGTGCTCCGCTCGCTCCTCGCGCAGGCGTATCCGACGACGGAGGTCATCGCCGTCGACGACGGCTCGACCGACGGCACGCTGGCCGCGATGATCGAGGCGTTCGACCTCGAGCCGCGGCGCGTGTTCTACCGCACGACGCTCGGGACCAAGCCGGTGCGCATGGTCTACAAGAGCCGCACCGAGCCGCGGCTCACCGTGGTGTCGAAGGACAACGGCGGGAAGGCGGACGCGCTCAACTGCGGCATCAACTTCGCCCGCTACCGCTTCCTGTGCTGCGTGGACGGCGACACGATGTTCGCCCCCGACGCGGTGCTCAAGGCGATGGCCGTGATCTCGCGCGATCCGGCGCGCATCGTCGGCGCGGCGAGCCTGTTCGGGATCAGCCTCACCCCCGAGACGATCGGCGAGCCGTCGTACGCCGGTCCCACGATGAACGGCCACCTGCTCGGCGACTTTCAGCACCTCGACATGATGCGCGCGTTCGTGGACTACCGCGCGGCGTGGAGCCGGCTGGAGTGCATGATGTGCGTGTCCGGCGGCTACGGGATCTGGCGCCGCGACGTCGTCGTCGAGGTCGGCGGGTTCTCGCCCAACTTCACGTGCGAGGACATCGAGATGACCTTCCGCGTGCACGAGCACATGCTGCGCCAGAAGCGGCCGTACCGCATCGTGTCGCTGCCGAGCCTCATCGCGCAGACGGAGGGCCCGTCGAAGATCAAGTCGCTCATCAGCCAGCGCGCGCGCTGGCAGCGCGTGACGCTGGAGACGATCTGGGAGTACCGCCGCATGTTCCTCCGGCCGAAGTACCGCAAGGTCGGGATGCTCGGCGTCCCGTACTACGCGATCTTCGAGTGCCTCGCGCCGCTGTTCCAGATCCTGTCCATCGTGACGCTGGCGCTCGCGGGGCTCTACGGCATCATCGGTTGGCAGCCGTACCTCGCGTTCCTCGGCATGATGGCGTTCGGCACGGCGATCCCGACGACGCTCTCGGTGTGGCTGCACGACAAGGGCTATCGCGATTACCGCGTGCGCGACCTCGTGCACATGCTCCTGCTCGGGCCCGTCGACCTGTTCCTCTATCGTCCCATCCTGATGTGGGCGGGGATGGTCGGCACCATCGAGTTCCTGCGCGGAGACAAGGCATGGAACAAGTTCGAGCGCAACGTGCGCCGTCCGGCGCCGGCGACGGTGTCGGCATGAGCCGGCTCGCGACGGCGGTACGACGCGCGCTCGCGCTGGCATGCATCGTCACGGCGACCGCGTCGTCGCAGCAGGTGCGACAGGTGCGGCAGCAGTCGATGACCCCGGCGTTCGACGTCGACAGCGCCATGGCGCGCGCAACGCTGCTGCGCCGGCAGAACCGGAAGGCCGAAGCGGAGCGCGTGATGGCGAAGGCGGTGGCGGCCGCGCCGACGCGCGCGGACGCCCGCGCGCTGCACGACCTCCTGGTGCACGAGGTGCGCGGCGGCGAGGCGATGCTCGGCGCCGACGTGAAGTCGTGGCGCGATCAGCTTCCGGAGTGGCGCGAGGGATCGGCCTCGCTGCGGCAGAACACGGGCGTCGGGCCGGTCGTGGCGCGCTGGTCGCGCGTCGACCGCGGCCCACTGAGCGACGACCGGCTCGAGGTCGAATCGTATCCCGCGTTCCCGCACGGCTACTTCGCCCTGGGGGCCGGCCTGGCGACGTCGAGCACGGTGTACGCGCACGCGACCGCGGCGGCGGAGGTGTACGGGTCGCTCACCGAGCAGATCGAAGCGTCGCTCGCCTACCGGCACATGGAGTTCGACGAGGGCGTCGACATGGTGGGCGGGTCGCTCGGCACCTACCTCGGCCCGTTCCTGCTCGGCTCGCGCGTGACGCACGTGCTGCGCGACGGGGGCACCTCGGTGACGCTGTCGGCCCGCCGCTTCGTCGGCGACGAGGGCGCCTCGATCGGCGCGAAGCTGGCGACGGGCTCGGTGCCGGTGGAGCTCCGCACGCCGACGGATTTCACGGTGCGCTTCAGCCAGGCCGCTTCGGTTGACGTGAAGGTGTACGTGCTCTCGCGTCTCGTGCTCGCGGCCGAGGGAGAGCTCGGGCGAGATGGACTGGCCGGCGGCGGATCCTCGGAGTACTCGGCGGCGCGCCTCGGGATCGGCTTCCGGTACTGATCGACCGGTTCGGCGCGCCGCGGCAGCACGCGGGGGCGGGTGGCTCCTCTCGCGACGGGCGTTCAGGCTCCTTGGCGCGGCGTGTTTCACGCGGAGGGCCGCGGAGGCGCGGAGGACGGCTCTCCGGATCAAGGGGTCAGAGTCGTTGAAAGTCCCCGGTCCTCATGGTCGTTTTCAACGACTCTCCATGATCGCCGAGGCTCGACGACGGAACGCGGATCTGAACGGCGATCTCGCGGAAAGTGCCGGATCGGCTCCTCGCCGGGTCGGGATGCTCGGACCGGCGCACCGCTTCTCTCCATCCACGACGCCAAAGTCTTTGACGGTCCGGTGGAGAGATCTCTCCGCCGGCACGGAGCGATCCGGCCCTTTCCGTCAGATCGCCGTCAAAGATCCGCGTTCCGTCGTTCAGCGGGTCCAGAAGTTCAAGGGCTCAGACTCCTTGAAAATCGCCTACTCTCTGTAGCCTTTTTCAAGGAGTCTGACCCCTTGATCTAGTGCATTTCTCCGCGCCTCCGCGCCTCCGCGTGAAACTCCGGCGCGCAAGCGCCTGCTCGTCGCTCCGGGTGAGCCTCCGGCACGAACTGGCTTCTCCTACCGCGGCCCGTACGTCTTGCTGAACCCGTTCCGCGTGTTCGTCACCGTGAACGAGCCATCGCGCTTCGCCGAGATCCTGATGTAGTGGGCGGGCGCGTGCGCCGGGTCGGTTCCCGCGATCTTCGCACCCGGCGCCGCCGTCAGGACCGCCGCGATCGTCGCGGCGCTGTCGAGGTTCGCGATGAAGGCGCCCGGGCTGTTCTGCTCGACGCCGGCGGCGTACGACCAGTGCAGCGTCCAGATGTCCTCGAGGCCGGGCGAGGTGTGCAGCGTCTGGAACGTCGCCGGATCACCGCCCTTGGTCGGACCGTTCTGCATCACCGCCACGCGTGGACGCACGGCGTGGACGAGCTGTGGTGAGCCAGACCTCGCCAGGCCGTGGTGCGTGACGACGTAGAGGTCGACCGTGCCGATCTCGTTGCGCGGGCAGACGAGATCGTAGTCGTTGTTCCAGAGCAGGTCGCCGAGGTCGAGCACGCGGAATCGCCCGAACGTGACGACGCTGCCGACCGACTGGCCGTTGTCGTCGGGGCGCGCCGGCGCCGGCTTCCGCTCGAAGCTCGCGCATGCCGTGGCGTTCGACGCACCGGCACCGGGCAGCGGCTTCGTGATCGCCTTGCCGGCCGCCGTGACGATGCGCCAGTCGAGACCCGCCACCGGCACGCGATATCCCGGCGTGGCCACGGTGTGCGTCGCCTTCGTCAAGATCGAGTCGTACGCGGCGCGGAAGCCCGTCACCTGCTCCGGGTTCTCGACGTTGGCACCATGATCGATGTAGTGCGCGATCGGGATCCGCTGCGCGAGAGCGGCGAGACCGCCGATGTGGTCCTGGTGGTAGTGCGTGCTGATCAGATGGTCGATGCGCTTCACGCCGGCGGCGGTGAGCATCGCGAGGATGCGATCGCCGTCGCGTGCGCCCGGATTGCCCGTGTCGATCAGCACCGTCTCGCCCGAAGGAGAAACGAACAGCGTCGCCTTCCCGCCCTCGGTATCGGCGAGGTAGATGTCGAGCGTGGCCGCGCCCGGCCCCGCCTGTGCAGGCAGCGTGGGAGCGTGGGAGAGCGCGACGATCGCTGTGCTGGCGAGAATTCGGCGGAAGGACATCGAGTGTCTGGGTGAGAGTGATCGTTCGACGAATGTACCCGCGGGGTGCGTGGCGACCAGCGTCGGGAACAATTAGGGTGCGTGCATGTTCACCGCGCTCGTCGTCGCCGTCCGGATCATCGCCAACCCGCTGGCGAACGTGTTCCAGAAGCGGCTCGTCCAGAGCGCGATCCATCCGCTGGTGGTGATCGGGATGACGCATGCACTCCTCACGGTCATCGTGCTTCCGTTCGTCGCCGGGGTCGCGTGGCAGGCGCTGGTTCCTGCCTTCTGGGCTAACATGGCGCTCTGCGCCGTGCTCGCGGTCGCCGGCAACGTGCTCCTCGTGGCGGCGCTGCACCGCACGGACCTCTCGCTGCTCGGGCCGATCAACGCGTACAAGGCGGTGCTCAGCCTGGCGCTCGGCACCGTGGTGCTCGGCGAGATCCCGAGCGCGTTCGGGATGCTCGGCGTCCTGCTCATCGTCCTCGGGAGCGTGCTCGTTGTCGACCGTGCGCCGGGCCAGCAGCGCGCTCATGCCGTCGCGCTGCTGTTCGGCGACCGCGGCGTGCAGCTTCGCCTCGCTGCGCTGGTGTGCTCCGCCACGGAGGCCGTGTTCCTCAAGCGCGCGCAGGCGTTCGGCTCTCCGTCCACGACGTTTCTCGCGTGGGTGTTCCTCGGCATCGTGCCGGCGGCACTCGCGGCCGTGCTCCTGCTCCGGAGCGACATCCGGGCCCAGCTCCAGCGGCTGCGTCGCGAGTGGCCATCCTACGGAGCGCTCGCCGTCACGACGGGGGCCATGCAGCTCGCGACGCTGCTCGCGTTCCGCGCGATGCCCGTCGGCTACGCGCTCGCCCTGTTCCAGCTCTCCGCCGTCGTCAGTGTGCTGCTCGGCGCTCGCTACTTCGCCGAGCGGAGCATCGGCCGCCGCCTCGCCGGGTCGGCCGTCATGGTGGTGGGCGCGGCGCTGATCGTCACGCTCGGTGCGCCGCGCTGAACGAGTGGGTGTGATGCGCGTCGTGGCGATTGCGAGGTCGACGGGCAACGGGTCGCCACCACACCGCGTAGCAATGGCGGCCGCTGAAGTCCGACTGTAACGTCGGATCGCCGGTCGTCTCGACCGCCTCACCTTCTCATTCGTCGGACGATGACAGAGGACCTTACTCCCCGTAGGCACCGCGCGGTCATGCGTCGGCTGCCTCTGATGGCCGCGCTGGCGATCGTCGGCTTGCTGGCCTGTGCGACGGGTACGCGCTCGGCGGCGTCGCGCACTGCATCGGGCGGTGCGTGGGAGCGCACCGATCACGCGCTCGCGTGGAAGGTCGGCGATTCCACGCGCTGGCGCTTCTCGTTCGACCCGAAGGCGGGGAAGCCGTACTTCCATCCGGTCACCGTCGGCAACGGACCCAGCCTCACCAATTTCAAGCCGGAAGATCATCCGTGGCACTATGCGCTCTGGTTCTCGTGGAAGTACATCAACCACGTGAACTACTGGGAGGAGAACCGCGTCAGCGGCCAGGCGGCGGGAGCGACACGGTGGAGCACACCGACGATCGACGCGCGACCCGACGGCGGCGCGCGCATCACGATGCGGCTCACCTACGCGCGGCCGACCGGCGAGGTCGACCTCACCGAGGCGCGGGTGCTCGACGTGTCCGCGCCGGCGAGCGACGGCAGCTACACGATCGACTGGAGCATGCGCTTCGCGGCGGGAAAGGACAGCGCGGTACTCGACCGCACGCCGATGCCCGGTGAGCCGAACGGTGTGATCAACGGCGGCTACGCGGGACTCAGCGCGCGGCTCGCCGCCGCGCCGGCGACGATGGCGGTGATGAGCACGGAGGGTCCGGTGACCGAGTTCCGTGGCGAGCGCGCGCGACCGAACGCCGCCGCGGTCGCGGGCAACTTCTCACTCGATGGCCGCGACATCGGCGGTGTCGCCATCCTGAGCGATCCGGCGAACAGCGGGGCGCAGGCGCCGTGGTACATCATCGACAACAAGCGCGACTTCCGGTTCATCTGCGCGGCGCTCCTCGCGCCGTCGCCGCGTACCATTCCCGCCGGAGGCGAGCTGGCGCTGCGATATCGCGTCGCGATCAAGCCGACGGCGTGGACGCGGGAGGAGCTGCGTTCAGCGGTTCAGCAGTTCTCGGCTCGTCGATAGCCGGTTGGCCTTGCCGATCAGACGATCGGTCTCAGGACCATCCGGCCGTACGCGATGAACACCATGAGAAGGCCCAGCACGGCGCTCATGATGATCGGCGGTATCTCGCGGTACTGGACGTGCACCCAGATGAACACGAGGCTCTCGATCGCCAGGACCGCCGCGGCCACCACCGTGAGCGCCGGCCGCCAGTGGACGGCAGCGGGAACGATGAGCCCGACCATGCACACGAGCTCGAGGACGCCGAGGCCCATCCAGGCTTCACGTGGCAACGCACCGAAGGACGGGACGCCCTCGCTCGCCTTGTCGAACATGAAGACCTTCATGACGCCCGACGCTCCGTACACGAGCGCGGCGAGGATCTGCAGGACCCACAGGAAGGTGTTCATCGTGCGCGCTCGCGTCCGGCTATTCGCATTGGCAGACCGTCAGCTCGCTGGATGAAAGTGTCAACGAACGTGCACCTACTCGGTGCGTGTGCCTACCGACGTGTGCCAGCCAGCTCTAGTCGGTCATGACGTACCGTTCCCGTCATGGCGTCGACCCCAATCTGCGCAGCGCGTCACGCGAAGAGCCGAGGTTCGGATTCAGCGAGAGCGCCCTGCGATACGCCGCGATCGCCTGGTCCTTCCTGTTCGCGCGCTCCAACGCTTCGCCAAGACTGTCGTACACATTGCCCGAGCGAGGGAACAGGGCGACGTTGATCCGGAACACTGGGATCGCCCCTTCGACGTCGGCTCCACGGAGGATTCCCTCGACCGGATGCGCGAGGCGTACGCACAGCACGGCGACGCGTATCGGATCTACGCGCCGGGCCGCAAGTCGCACACGTGGATCTTCAACCACCCGGACGACGTGCGCCGCATTCTGATCACGAATCATCGCAACTACACCCGCGGCGTCGGTTTCGATCGCATCAAGATCCTGCTGGGCAACGGGATCATAGTGAGCGAGGGAGAGTTCTGGAAGCGGCAGCGCCGCATGATCCAGCCGACGTTCCACCGACGGGTGCTGGCGCGCTTCGCCGGCATCA
>Ga0207643_10001837_pt1 | contig 11759 bp, 8 predicted proteins | sample KBSMisM62_FD_184313 | JGI IMG/M metagenome (GOLD analysis project Ga0207643, IMG submission 184313) | Miscanthus rhizosphere microbial communities from Kellogg Biological Station, Michigan, USA - KBS Miscanthus M6-2 (SPAdes) (version 2) | ecosystem: Host-associated > Plants > Roots > Rhizosphere...
AGTCTCCGTCGCCGGCGCCGGCCGCGAATTCGCCCGTGTCTTCGGCTCGGCGGCGGGGGCCCTGGTCGGTGGCCCGGCGGCGTGGTGCGGAGTCAGGACCACGGCGCTCGTCGCGCATTTGGGCCGTCAGGCCGCGCGCGCCGTGTTTGTCGAGGAGATGACGCAGTGAGCGCACCGAGAGATGCAGGAGCTCGGCAGCGTTTGTCTGGTTGCCTGCCGTCCGACGCAGGGCTTCGAGGACGTAGGTCTTTTCGAGTTGGTCCAGGTGCGCGGTGAGGTTGATACCTTCTTCGGGGAACTCCATCGCTTCCGCGACTCGATAGGGATTGTAGTTTGAGATCTTCTCCGGCAGACGCTCCGGTTCGATTGAGTTCGTGCGTTCGAGCGCGACTGCTCTCTCGATCGTGTGTTCCAGCTCACGAACATTGCCGGGCCATAAGTAGCGCTCGAGCAGGCGCATCGCATTCTCGCTGATTGTCAACGACCGGCCCGCCGGTGCACAGAACTTCTGCACGAAGTGATTGGCAAGCTCCGAGATGTCTTCAGCACGCTCGCGCAGTGGCGGCAGCTCAATCGGTATCACAGAGATGCGGTAGTAGAGATCTTCGCGGAACGTGCCGGCAGACACCATGCTAGCCAGGTCGCGATTGGTGGCGGCAATCACTCTCGTATCCACGATTGTCTCCTCTGTCGCGCCTACGGGTCGGACTTTGCGTTCCTGCAACACGCGCAGGAGTTTGACCTGCATCGCCGGCGACATCTCACCGATCTCGTCGAGGAAAATAGTGCCGCTGTTTGCCGCCTCGAAGAGCCCTTTCCGATTGGCGTTGGCGCCGGTGAAGGAGCCTTTCACGTAACCAAACAACTCTGATTCGAGCAGTGTTTCCGTAAACGCGCCGCAATTTACCGAGACGAAAGGTTTTTCGGCGCGCGGGCTGAGATCGTGTATCGCGCGGGCCACGAGCTCTTTTCCGGTTCCGGATTCACCGGTGACCAGAACGGTCGACGGGACTTGCGAGACAGTCTCAATCATCTGGAAAAGATCATGCATGCGCTTACTGCGCCCGATGATGTTGCTGAGTTTGCCGAGCGAGCGTTGCCCTTTAATCAGCGCCTTGTTCTCTGTGACGAGTGAGATCTTTCCCAGTGCGCGAGTGACTACTTCCTTCAACAGATCATTGTCGAAGGGCTTTTGCACGAAGTCGTACGCGCCGATCAGAAACGCTTCGCGAGCAGTGTCGACATTCGCGAATGCCGTCATCATGATCACTTCGACTTCAGGATGTAACTCTTTTGCGGCGCGCAGCAGATCGACGCCACTCATGTCGGGCATTCTGATGTCGGAGATGATCAGATCGGGTGCTTGTTGTTGCAGTTGTGCCAAAGCAACGCGGCCGTTTTCCGCGACGCGCACCACGTGCCCTTCGCGCTGCAATAAATGCGTCAGGAACTGCCGCATTCCGAGTTCGTCGTCAACAATCAGCAGGTTAGCCATAGTTAACTCACCACTGGTAGTTCAACGGTTATCGTTGTGCCCTGTCCCACGAGACTGCGGACGTTAATTGTACCACCATGATCGCGAATGATTTGATAAACAATTGACAGCCCGAGGCCCGTTCCGCCCGTTGTGGAAGAGAAAGGCTCGAAGAGGCGATCGACCTGCTCGGGCGACATGCCTCGTCCCGTGTCCGCAAAAGCGATGCACAACCGGTTGTCAGAATTCCTTTTCAGCGTGGCGCTTAGCGTTCCGCCCTCCGGCATTGCCTGAAGCGCGTTGCGCGCGAGATTCCAGAAGACTTGTTTTAACTGCCCTTCATCCGCCTCCGCGAAGATCGGCTCAGCCGGCAACTCCTCGACGATGCTCTGGTTCGCTCCGATTTCCGGGCTGTGCCGCATCAGCGCGAACGTTTGGTGCAACAGGTCGCCGACGTCCACGCGCGCCGGTGTGATCGAACGCGGCCGGGCGTAATTGAGAAAGTCGGTGATGATCTGGTTCAGCCGGTCAGACTCGCGCAGGATGATCTCCATCAACTCGGTTTGTGATGGGTCGCTCTTCATCTCCGAACGAAGCATCTGGATCGAGCCACGCATCGCCGCCAGCGGGTTTCGAATCTCGTGAGCGATGGAAGCTGCCATGCGACCGATCGCGGCGAGACGATCCTGGCGTCGCGAAGTCTCTTCAAGGCTACGCACCTGCGTCAGATCCTGAAACGTGATCACCATGCCAGTGGTCTCGCCCGCTTCGGTCGATAACGGCGAGATGCTGTAACCGAGTCGAAGACGCATGCCTTCCGACGTCAGACAGTTCGCTTCAAATCGCGGGCTCCTCTCGCCGTTTTCCAAAGCGCGCAGCGTCTCCGTGATGTGCTCCTTAAGCTCGCTGAAAAGGGTTGAAGCCTCCGTGCCGCGGATCGTCTCTTCCTGGTAACCGGTGATCTCTTCTGCCGCGACGTTGAAAGTGAAAATCCGTCCATCCAAATCGGTGGTTACCAGGCCGGAGCGGATCGAGGCCACGATGCGTTCGTGCAGCGCGCGCAGGTTGGCCAGTGACTGTGTTGCCGCCGCCAGGCGTACGTCTGAACGTGACTGTCGTTCGGCGAGTCGCGCGGAGAGCAGGCCGACAACCAAAAACGCAATATCAAATAGTCCTACCCATTGAATCGTCTGCGATATTGATCCGCCGATAAGTCTCGTCGGATCCGTTTGTCCGATGATGCCCGTGATCTGGAGCGAGCAGGCGGTGAACGCGACCGCGCAACCGACAGACGTGATGACGGCTTCGCGTGGGCCCAGAAACAGGCTCGAGATCGCAATGATAAGAATATAGATGGCGATGTAAGGCGACTGGATAACGTTGGAGTGCCAGACCAGCCACGTGACGAGGAGCACGTCGACCGCGAGCTGAAAGCGTGCTTGCGGGAGAATGTTTTTGGAAAGTCGAAAAATAAGGGCGTAGAGAATTGTGAGGCAAGCGACGATCGTAAGCAGACCGAGGCTTTTGTTGATCGATGGTGACGCTTCGCCCGTGCTGGTCCAAAGCGTTCCGACGACGCTTAGCAGGAGAGCTGTTACCAGCCTTCCCGCAATTAGCCAACCAAGCTTCGACCCTGCGCTACGGCCCCACTCGCCTTCCATCGGGGCAGAAGCGTAGCACAGATCTCCGTGTAATCCGTGGCTAATTTACTCGTATCTTAAGGCCGTTAGGGGATCGATCCGCATCGCGCGTCGCGCCGGCAGATAACACGCGAGCAGGGAAACGAGTATTAGCAATACTGAGATCGTTGTGAATGTTGTGATGTCAACGGCTCCTACGCCAAACAACAATCCCGACAAGAGACGCGTCAGCGCGAATGCCGCTACCAGTCCCAACGCCACGCCTACGATCGTCAACAGAAGTCCCTGCTTCAAAACGAGCAGCAACACCTGTCGCGGCTGTGCGCCGACTGCGAGTCGCAGTCCGAGCTCGCGCGTTCGCAAAGCCACTGAATAGTTCATCACGCCGAATATTCCGACTGCTGAGAGCAGTGTCGCCAGTCCGGCGAACAGTCCCAGCAGCAAGGTGTTGAAGCGTGAACGGCTCACCCATTCAGACATCACCTGGTTCATCGTGCGCACGTTTGAAACCGGTTGATTCGGATCGAGCGTGCGAATCTCACGTTGGATCGCAGGAGCGATTGAGGCCGGATCGCCGTCAGTGCGGACCACGAGCGTCATGAATGAATAAGCGAGATCGGGGTGTGGAAAGTAGACTGCCGGTGGTGATTCGTCCACGAGGCTGTCGTATCGGACATTGCCGACGACGCCGATGATTTCCGCGGGCGTGGGCTTCTCAAACATCGCAACGTCGAGGCGCTGTCCAATCGGATCTTCCGAACCGAAGTGTGTACGCGCGAGTGCGTCATTGATCAGGATCTTCTGCCGCGGCTCTCTAAGCTCGTCGGCGGTGAAGTTTCGGCCGCGCAGCAGCGGGATACCCATCGCGGAGAAATATTCTGAGTCGACCACGCGCACGTCCGTGGACGGTCCCTGCCCCGGCGGCGGCTCAGGCCGGCCCAGGATCTTGAAACCCGTCGCAGAACCCAATCCGCCGTACAACGGCAGGTAGTTGACCATTCCGGCCGAGCGGACCGTGGGCAACTGCCGGACTTTCTCGAGCGCCTGGTTGAAGAAACCGACGACCTGCGCATCCTGGGGATACTTCGCGTCCGGCAAACGGACCACCATCGTGAGAATGTTGTCTGTGTTGAAGCCGCGGTCCACCTGCTGCAAACGTATGAAGCTTCTGATCAGCAAACCGGCGCTCGCCAGCAACACCACTGCGAGCGCGATTTCAGAGACGACGAGCGCGCTGCGAAGTCGACGACTGCCGCTCGCCTGGCCCGATTCTGATTTACCGCCATCTTTGAGTGAGTCGTTTAGATTGAGCCGCGAAATGTGCAACGCGGGCGCGAGGCCAAAGATGATTCCGGTGAGGATCGACACGCCGAGTGTCCACAACAGCACCGTCATGTTGATGCTGACGCTTTGAAAGTTCACCAGATCCTTCGGACTGATCAGCATCAGTGCCTTGATGCCGAGCCATGCGAAGCCTAATCCGAGAGTGCTGCCGAGAAGTGCAAGCAGGAGACTCTCCGTCAGCAACTGCCTGACGATTCGAATGCGCCGCGCGCCCAGCGCCGCCCGCACCGCGATCTCCTTTTCGCGCGAAGTCGCCAGCGAGAGCAAAAGGTTCGCGACGTTGGCACACGCGATCAGCAGCACGAACCCGACCGCGCCGAGCATCAGCCACAGCGGGCGCCGCACGTTGCCGAAGAATTGTTCCCGCAACGGCAGCACTTCAGCGCTGTAGTTTTTATTGAACTGCGGCACTTCATCAGAGAGTCGTGCTTCGATCGTGCGCAACTCCACGCCCGCGTGGTCTACCGTCATGCCTTCTTTCAGCTTACCGACGACTGCAAGGAAGCGACCACGCTCGTTCGCGCCTGGTCCGTTCGGCATTGGCAGGATGCTCCAAAGCTCGGGGGGGCGGCCGGTGCCGGATCGTTGTTTGATGTGGAATTGAAAGTTTGCCGGCATCACGCCGATCACCGTGAACTTTATGCCGCTGAGTGTTATGGGTTGGCCAATCACGCTCGCCTGGCCGCCAAAACGACGTTGCCAGAGTCCGTAGCTGAGTACCGCCACGGGAGGCTTGCCGTCATCGTCCGCAAGGAACGTTCGACCGAGAAGTGGATCGACACCTAAGACTTTGAAGAATTCCGGCGTCGCCATTTGCACCGAGAGTTCTTCCGGTTCGCCATCGCCGGTGAGATTGAAACGCTGGTCGGTGAAGGCTGCGATGTTTTCGTAGCTGGTGTTCTGCGCACGCCAGGCGCGGTAGTTGGCGCGTGAAGTGGTGTTCTGATGCCGGCCTGTGGGCGTCACTTCCCACAACATCACGATTCGTTCAGCGTCGCGATAGGGAAGTGGCCGCAGCAGCAGCTCGTTGACGACGGAAAAGATCGCGGTATTGGCGCCGATGCCGAGTGCGAGCGTGAGCACGGCGACGGCGGTGAATGCTTTGTGCTTGGCGAGCATGCGCACGCCGTAGCGAACATCCTGCGTAAGCGATTCCAACAGTCCGCCGCCTTTCACGTCGTACGCGGCGTCGACAGCTTTATTCACGTTTCCAAAACTACGCAAGGCCTGCGCGCGTGCTTCGCTAGCCGACATCCCTGCGCGGATGTTTTCCTCCACCTGCAACTCGAGATGCGAACGCATTTCGCGGTCGATGTCGTTGATAACCGTCTCACGCTGTCGCAAAGCACGAATGCGATCTCGAAGTACGTTGAACCACTTCATCTCTACAATTCCTTTTATCTTTCTGGGCTTTCCTTTTGCGCCTTCTGTGCCTTTTTGTGGCTAAACCTTTTTGGTGCCTTTACGTGGCTTGCCTGACTTTCGCAATCGCGAGCACGAGTCGATCCCAGCTTGCCTCTTGTGTCTCCAGTTGCTTACGACCTGTGCGTGTCAGTTTGTAAAACTTCGCCTCACGTCCAGTGTCGTGTATGTCCCAGCGCGCCGAGACCCAGCCTTTCTGCTCGATGCGATAGAGCGCCGGATACAACGATCCCTGCTCGACGTTGAGCATTTCGTCGGACAGTTGGCGGATGCGTTGAATAATTCCGTAGCCGTGCAGCTCTCCGAGCGAGAGCGACTTGAGGATCAGCATGTCGAGCGTTCCTTGCAGCAGATCGGCCTTGTCTTTTGCCACGTCAGTCTCCTTCAATCCGTCGATACCTAGAGAAGGTAGGCATCATAGAGATGGATGCCTAGATTGTCAAAGCATGCTTATTTGGCTTCGTTTGCGAAGCGTGATGAAATACACGAGTAACACGAAAAAATGAACGTCGAAGCTTATCTCAAACGCATCAACTACAGTGGCTCGCTGGAGCCGGCAGCGGAAACTTTGCGCGCCCTCCAGGTCGCACACTTGATGGCCGTGCCTTTCGAGAATCTAAGTATTCACGCGGGTGAACCGATCGTGCTTAACGAGGATGCATTGTTTGGCAAGATCGTCGAGAACCGGCGCGGCGGCTTTTGTTACGAAGCCAACGGACTATTCGCGGGCCTGCTGCGTGCTCTGGGATTCGATGTCGCGATGTTGTCAGCCGGCGTGGCACATCGTGAGGGTGGTTTCGGGCCGGACTTCGATCACATGACCTTGATGGTCACGCTTGCCGAGCGCTGGTTGGTAGACGTCGGCTTCGGTGATTCTTTTCTTGAACCTCTCTTACTCGATTCGCGCGACGAGCAGGTGCAGGGCACGCGCGCCTTTCGCATCGTCGAAGACAACAGTCACTTGATCCTCGAGCGTCGCGATCTCGGCGGTAATTGGGAGCCTCAATATCGTTTCACCCTGCAACCCCACACATTCGCCGACTACGAACAGATGTGCCACTTTCACCAGACTTCTCCCGAATCCCACTTCACCAAAGCCCCACTCTGTTCCCTTGCCACTGCCGGCGGCCGCATTACCCTCACGAGCCTGCGCCTAATCACCACCTCCGCCCAACAACGCACCGAGCATCCGCTCGGGAACCGCGACTCCTTCGACCACACCCTCCGCGATCAATTCGGCATCGTCATGAAGAACCGTGTGCGAGTTGAATCAAGTTAAGCAATGTGCGCACAAACTGAGGCCGGGGTTGTATGAAATTCGTCGGATCATATGTAGGAGCAGGGCAACTTTGTCTTAATTGGAGTGGCACCTAACTCATCTCAGGAATTTCACATTAACCTTCAGAAACGTAATCAAAATCGCGCGTGTAGTTGCAATGATGGAACATACATTTTAAATTACCGGATCACGCAATCCTGCGTACACAGGAACTCAATTCATGACATCATAGGAATTAAGATCTTAAACACGGTTGCGTTCACTTTTTGCTCAGTACGTGTGAGATTAATCATCATCCACACCATTAAGTTCGATTGGTTTCGCTATTGGGATGTTTTCAGAAGACTCTTCACGAATAGTCGTAAACTGAATCCATGAAGAGAGATCGCTTTTTCGAAAGCGCACAAACTTGGTCCAAACGGAAACACCGTCTTCTTGGAAAGTATTTAGTGCCCTTTAGTTCAAAAGTCGGAAGCGTTTCTCCGGAGATCTATTGTGTGGATGGATTCGCCGGTAAAGGACGTTACGAAGATGGTCACGAGGGCTCGCCTCTGGTAATGGCTCGTATTGCAGATGAGTGTGCTAATTGGACCAAACCAGTCAAACTTCGCTTGGTTAATGTTGAGTCAAAACGAAAGAACTTTGCGAGCTTGGCTGAAGCGACGGAAGAATGGGTTGTAAAGGGTATAGTCACCAACGAACTTGGCCAGTTTGGCCCGCTCGTACCGAAGATACTTTCGATCATTGGTGATACGCCTGCCCTATTCTTCATCGATCCTTATGGCCCGTCTCCGCTGCACATGGAGTACCTACGACCGGTTCTTGAGCGTAAGCAGCCGATTACCGAGTTGATCATTAATTTCGATCTTGATGGTCTTCGTCGGCTGGCAGATGATATTCGCGCAAACACCAAGACTGATGTGGGACGGAAGGCTTGCGAAACTATTGTTGAGGTTGTGACGAAAATCCTGGGAAGAGACAGATGGAAGCAATTCTTCATAACTGACGGCTACTCGGCAGCCGAGCGTCAGAAATTTTTATTGGACGACTATATGGATAGTCTATCGCAGTATGGTTATCACGTTGCCGCTTATCCAATCCGTGACGCATTACGATCCGCAGCAAAATATTATCTCATCTACTGTACGCGTCATGACGATGGCATCTCTTTAATGAACCGCTTCGTTCGCAATGAAGAAGACCAGTTGTTAAGGGAGTCATTCGAACGTACTGGACAGCAATGGATCTTTGATCCCCTCAATCAAGAAATCGCCGGTCGTCAGCGCGAATTGAAAATACTTGTTCTAGAGTACGCGCAGAACAAATGCAGATTCACCCGAGGGGAGATAAAACGTCATTTTGTTTTCAATAGGTTCGGTGACTTTAGTGAGCCCGATTACAACGCTGTTATCAAGACACTAATGGAAGCTCAAGTGCTTCGCTCGCTCGATGGTCGAATGCGAATCAACGATAGTGTTCCTCTTCTTTATATTATTCCCGAAGCGGGGGTGCTCGTATGAAGGTAGTTAGGCGGGAAGGTTCCTTCATTAAGCAATTCACGGGTCCCGGAGACAACAACATTGTCTGTTTCAAGTTTTGGCAGGCAGTAATTGCGTCGGGATGCCCGGGCGAATGTTCCTACTGCTTCTTGCAAACACAATATCCTTATCGTTCAGGTCTGTATGATGTTAAGGGCACGCTATTTGAAAATCTTCCAGACATTACGCTTGAGTTACAAAAGTGGTTGAAGCAAAAGAACACTGCTGGACTGATAATTGGAGAGAATCAAGACGGACTAGCTTTCGAAGCTGCATACAAGAAGCTTCTGGGTATAACTCCGCTTGAACTCATGATTCCACTGTTCGCGAGCGCTAATCCAATTGGACACACGTTGATTGTGTTGTCGAAGTTTACTTCGACGGCTTTCGCTGAGGCCTTTGGACCTAACGAAAACGTAATATTCTCCTGGTCACTTTCGCTACCAACTATCAGTGAACTGTACGAGAAGAAAGTGGCGACGCTTGAAGCTAGATTATCAAAAGCAGAGCAAATGAAGCGCGATGGATACCGAATTAGATTTCGCCTCGACGCGCTAGCGCCGATTCCTGGATGGGAGGCTGAACTCGATCTCATAATGGCTAGAATTAACGAGATCCATCCCGAGATGTTAACTATAGGGGCTCTAAGAGCTTCAAATACAAAAGTACTTCGAAGAGCCGCAGAGTCTAACGGACGGAATGCTTCTATCTTCGATCACATTGAAACGATCGATCCCTCTCGGTTTAAGTATCGTACTGGGGACGACTTTCATCGCAGGGCCTTTCAACGGATCAAGGAACTTTTGCATCCCCAAATAGCCTTGGGCCTGTGTAAAGAAGATGCATCTGTTTGGCGAGGTGCTGGAGCAACTTGGCAAGGATGTCACTGTTTGCACGGAACAGCTGACATTATATCTAGGGACAGAGCCAGTTTAGTCAAACTGCCAGTTTTGGAACAGCATAATCTTCCTCTCGATCGAGATAACGCAGTGCCAGAGTGTGATCATTCCTTGTGAAACGATGGATACTGATTTACTCAAGAGATCCATTGCTCGGTTGAACCGACAAGCATTTACATCTTTTATTATCCAACTTTTCGACTCAGACAGGTCAGCCGAGGGACATGAGGGTTTCTATCCGTTGCCAGAAGCTGGCGAAGATGTGTATTTTCAGCCGCTTCTCGATTCATATGGGGGCTCTATCCATCGCGTTTATTTGCTTCACTACCCTCCATTAGAGCTTTTCCATCCAATGCGTGCCTTGGACATGAGAGATCCCTCGCTCATTAAACAGCTCGTCAAGGTTCGAAATCTTTATCATGGCCGCCTTGGGCAGTGGGGAATGATTTCACCATTTCTCCGAAAGGATCGTGCTCTCAAGGCTGTGGGCTTTGTTACAAATCTCATAGGGATAGACCAACTTTTGTATCAGGAAATGATTATTCCCGCCTATCAACGACTAAAACGTTTCTGCGGGTTGAAAAAAACTGCCGTTTTGGTTGGAAGTATCGATTCCTTTATCGAACAAGTTCCCGAAAAAACGGAAAGAATTTTTCGAGAATTTAGTAGTGAACGTGTTGATGGGTTAGTAATCCAAGTCTCTCCTAACAACGCAGATATTGGAGAATTTAATAACGAACGCTGGATGACCTCTGGTGTCCTTTCGCCAACAGCTCAGCCGTACGAACCAGTTTTTGTTTGTTCGGCTATTCAGCAGCGCGCCATTCTTAACGAATTTGAATTGTTACTTCACGATGAAGCACTTGAGAATCGGCTCGAAGACTTTCTGAAGGCGCATTACAAGGATATTTTTGGCAATAAATACGACAGGATTGAGACGCAGTTGTGGCTAAAATTTCCAGATCTAGACATAGATCGTCAAAATCGGCGACTAGATTTATTCCTGCGAAATAGTGTGATGAATGACTGGGAACTCTTCGAGATCAAGCGCGCTGCGATTACCTTATCGGGTACTTATCGTGATGTACCAGTAATCGCGCGAGAGGTTATAAATGCAATCGCACAGACCAAAAATTATGGCCGTATCCTTGCTCAAGACCAAGTCAAAAGGTACTTCGCAAGCCAAGGCATACATTATTTTGAGCCGCAATTGAGTCTTGTTATCGGCCGTACGCCACAGATACCACATGAGCAGTGGCGCTGGCTAAAAACTAGTAATGAGCATCAGATCAAGATCGTCACGTTTGACGAGCTGTTCGGCGAATTAAAGTCTCGAATTACAGAACGTTTTATCTTGCTTGCGGACATTCAGCGTAGGCTTGGTACTAACTTCTAATGTGCAGTTCGTATGAAGCGTATTAGACTCTGGCCCAGCGTGCCGAGCCGTATTTTCGTATATCATTCCACCGGGTTGTTCCAGCCAAACGCCAGAAGTTGCAGGTAAAGCCCAAACCGCCAACCAGATCGAATCGATATTCAACTTTTTGCATCTACAGCGACACGAATCTGTGATGTTGTCGCGCAAGACTCGGCATTATTTCCCTGCGAGGTGGTGAGATGACAGCAACAGCACAGGCGCGAGAGAACGATTTGCAAAAATTGCGAGAGATGATTAAGGAGATCGACTTCTGCATGATGACGACTATAGATGAGGATGGAGATCTGCACAGTCGACCGATGTCGGTGAATGGTGAAGTGGATCCGGATGGAGATCTCTGGTTTTTCACCGGCGCGTCTTCACACAAGGTGAGCGAGATCGAGAAGTTGCCGAAAGTGAACGTCAGTTTTGCGGACCCGGAGAATCAGCATTACGTCTCGATCAGCGGTACGGCCCAAATCGTGCGCGATCGCGGCAAGATCGAAGAGTTGTGGAAACCGGAGTTTAAGATGTGGTTTCCGGAAGGCAAGGACGATCCGGAGATTGCATTGCTACGCGTCAATCTCGAAAAGGCTGAATTTTGGGACAGCCCGTCAAGCACGATTGGTTATGCACTGAACTTTCTTTCTTCGCTGGTAACGGGCAAAGAAGCAGACGGTGGCGAAAACAAGAAGCTCGAGTTTGGTTAGACAAAGAGTACATGCGACCGCTCAGCGAACTCATCA
>Ga0207643_10001841_pt1 | contig 11741 bp, 12 predicted proteins | sample KBSMisM62_FD_184313 | JGI IMG/M metagenome (GOLD analysis project Ga0207643, IMG submission 184313) | Miscanthus rhizosphere microbial communities from Kellogg Biological Station, Michigan, USA - KBS Miscanthus M6-2 (SPAdes) (version 2) | ecosystem: Host-associated > Plants > Roots >...
CAGGCACACCTCGAATCCTGCGCGCTCGAGCTCCTCGGCGGCGAGCTGCGTGAGCCTGCGATTCTGAAACACGCCACCGGTGAGACCCACCGTGTCGAAAGCAATCTCCGCACGCAGATGCCGGGCGACCCCGGCGATCGTGCGCGCGAGTGTCATGTGAAACTTCGTGGCGCGCATGGCGATCGACATCCGCTTGTCGGTGATGGCCGCAACGAGAGGCGCCCAATCGATTCGCAATATCTCACCCGTTTGCTCGCGAACTGGCAGCGCGGCTTCCTCGTTCGCGCCGTCCGTCGCACGGGCTTCGAGCCACATGGGTCCCTGGCCTTCGAAAGTCGTGTCGTGAACGCCAAGAATGATGGCTGCGGCGGCATCGAACAGCCGGCCGACCGCGCTGCTCGCGGGCGCATTCACGTGACGACGCCAGGCATCCAGCGCGAGCGGCGGCGCAGGATTGTCAAACCACTCGATACCCGCTTCCCAGCACAACGCCGCGGCGCTGCGCCAGGGCGAGCGTCCCGCGCTTTCTCCACCGGGCAACCGGAATGGCCGCAGACTCGCAACCCGGCGCCAATCGCCGGGCACTCCGAAGAAGGTTTCGCCGCCCCAGAGTGTGCCGTCGTCACCGAAACCCGCGCCGTCCCAGGCGAATACGAGCGCTGGTCGTTTGATGCCATTTTCGGTGACGAGCGCCGAGGCGTGCGCGCGATGGTGTTGCACCGTCATCACCGGCAAACGGCACGCGCGAGCCCAACGCGTCGTCGCATATCCCGGATGTGCGTCGCAGACAACTTCTTCGGCCTGCACACCGTGCAGCCGCTGCAGGTCCGCGACAATCTGGGCAAACACACGCTCGCTTCGCACAGTACCCATATCGCCGATGTGCGGCGAGAGAACGACGCGATTTCCCCACGCGAGCGCGATGGCTGTCTTCAAATGTCCACCGACTGCCAGCAATGGCACGCGCACCGGCTGCGGCAGCGTCATCTCGCAGGGCGCGAGTCCGCGACCGAGGCGCAGAACCCGCGCGCGCGATCGAACTACCCGCACGATCGAATCATCCGCGGGCCGCGCGATGCGCCGATCGTGGTGCAGGAAGGCGTCCGCCACCTCGCTGAGGCGCATTCGTGCCTCATCGTTGTCGCACAACACCGGCTCGCCGCTCACGTTGCCCGAGGTGGCGACCAGCGGCGATCCGAAACTGCTCATCAACAGATGATGCAGCGGGCTGTACGGCAGCAGCGCCCCGATTTCAGAAAGGTTAGGCGCGACCTCGGTCGCGATCGTCGATTGGAGTCCGCGCGTGACCAGGACGATCGGACGCGCCGCGCTGAGCAACGCCTCTCCGGAGGCTGGATCGAGCAGCGCGTGCTCGCGCACCGCGTCCAGCCCGTCGACGCCACGCTGAGGAAACAGAACTGCCAGAGGCTTGTGAGGCCGCCGCTTGCGCTCGCGTAACTTCGCAACCGCCGCTGGCTGGCTCGCATCACACATCAGGTGATAGCCGCCGATACCCTTGACGGCAAGCACGGCACCCGACTCGAGCAGCTGCACCGCTCGTAGCAGTGCTTCATCGGTCGCGGTGAGCGTCGGATGCTGCTTCTGCTCGAGCGCCAGGTGAGGTCCACACGTGGCACACGCCAGCGGTTCGGCGTGGAAACGACGATCGGTAGGCGTCGAGTATTCCGCGACGCATGGTTCACACAGCGCGAAACCCGCCATCGTCGTGTTCCGCCGATCGTACGGCAGCGTGTGGATGAGTGTGTAACGCGGCCCGCATTGCGTGCAGTTGATGAACGGATATCGATAGCGGCGATCGCGCGGATCATTGAGTTCCCGAAGACAATCCGTACACGTGAACGCGTCCGGCGGCACGAACACATTCGCAGCCGTTGCCACGGCGCTGTCCAGAATGACGAAGCCGCGCAGGCCGCGCGGCTTGATCGATTCGCGCGAGCCCATGCAAGGCTGCGCGAGCGGAGGGGCTCGCGAGACCAGATCGTTCGCGAATGATTCGATCTCGAGACTGGGACCTTCCGCGATGACTTCGACTTCGCCGAGCAGATTCTGGACCGATCCGGCGATGTCCCGCTGGCGTGCGAGACGCAACACGAAGGGTCGATAGCCAACTCCTTGCACGCGTCCGGACAGACGCAGTCGCACCGCCGCGATTTGCTGCGAGGCCGCCACCGCTTGAGCTTGAGTCTGCATCGCGTGGACTACGGTCGACCGGCCCACTTGTTTTCGCGCTGCCCATTCGCCCACCAGATACGGCAGGCACCTTCGTCCGAAACCATGCATGGGCCGATGGGATTGCGTGGCTGGCATGCGAGTCCGTACAAGCGACATTCATTCGGCTTCAGCTTGCCCAGCACGACTCGCGCGCAATCACAGCCCGGCGGCATTTCGCCGACGCGCTTGCGACTCACCTCGGCGAACGAGCGCAATGCGCGGCGGGCATCGTGCGCCGCGTAGGCCTCGTTGATCGCGAATCCAGAGCGAGGAATGACGCCAATGCCACGCCAATTGGCATCTACGACATCCATGGTCCGCGCGAGAAAATCGCGCGCAACCGGGTTACCGCCCGCGCGGACCACTTCGCCATAACAATTGTCCAGGAACGCGCGTCCCTCCAGATGCTGACGCAGCACGGAGTACGTCGCTGCAAGCAGCGTGTCGGGACGGAACCCGGCGATGGCCGCGGGCATGTCGTGCTGATCCGGAACAAACTTCCATTCTTCCGGGCCCATCACCGTCGCGACGTGACCCGGTGCGACCAGCGCGTCGAACGCGGCATCGCCGGACTCGAGCAGCATTGCCACTGCTGGCCACGTAAGCCGGCCCGACAACAGCACGAATAGATTGGCGGGTGGATTGGCCACGAGCATGGCTGCCACCGGAGCGGTGGTCGTTTCAAATCCGGTGGCGAACAACACGACCGTGCGATCGCGCTCCGTTTCAGCGATCCGCACGGCCTCGAGCGGGCTCGCGATTGGACGGATGTCGGCACCGGCTGCCTTCGCCTGTTCCAGGGAGCGCGGTTCGCTCCTCGGCACATTTACCGGCACGCGCAGCATGTCCCCGAACGCCAGCAGCACGACGCGTTCGTGCAGCGCCAATTGAATCGCCTCGTACACATCTTCTTCGGGACAGATACACACGGGACAACCGGGACCTGCGATCAGCTCGATCTGCTCGGGCAACGCCGTGCGCAGGCCCGCGGCGGCAATTGAGCGTTCGTGGCCGCCGCACACGTTCATGATGCGTACCTTCGGTGGCAGCGGCAGCGCGCGGATTCGCTCCAACCAATGACGTGCGGTATCCATGGTGACTCGACGCGGTTGTTAGTCCGCCCCTGCTCGTACCTCTGCGGCCGCCCCAATGGCATGCGCATGTTGGTGGATGACCGGTTCGCGCGCGGCAATTCGACTGTCGTTCGCAAGCTTCTGCGCGTGCAGCCAATCGATCCATGCGTCCATGCCGGTTTCGCGCCGCGCTGACAATTCGAGCACCGGCACCGCGCTCGCGATTTTTTGCAGACTGCCCCTGGCACGTTGCAAGTCGAACTCCGGAATGTGTTCGAGCAGCTCCGCCTTGGTGATCAGCACCAGGTCGGCCGCACGGAACATCACCGGGTACTTCTCGGGCTTGTCATCACCCTCGGGAACCGACAGCAACACGACGTCGCGGTGCTGTCCTAGATCGAAACTCGCCGGACACACCAGGTTGCCGACATTTTCGATGAACAGCAGATCGACGTCGGCGAGCGCGATATCGTGCAGGGCTCCATGCAACATCGACGCATCGAGGTGGCAGGCGTTGCCGGTGGTGATCTGGATCGCCGGCACTCCCTGCGCGCGAATGCGCTGCGCATCGTTCTCGGTCGCCAGGTCCCCTTCCACGACGCTGATCCGGTATTGCGACCGCAGCCGGCGAATGGTGGCCTCGAGCAAAGAGGTTTTGCCCGCGCCGGGCGATGACATGAAGTTGATGGCGAGCACGCCATGCATGTCGAGGTGCGAACGATTGTGTGCGGCGGCCTCGTCGTTCACGGCAAGCAGGTGGGAGAGCACCTCCAGATGCTCGTGCCCAGACTGGTGTGGATGCGACGATGTGCCGTGCACGACATGTTCAGTGCCCGGAAGACTACAACCGCACATTTGGCACATGAGCGTCTCCTTGGTGAACTGCCGTACCTATTGGAGCGCCACTTCGGCGATCGGGTCACGGCTCAATTCCACACTCGAAAGCAGTAGTTCGTCGCCGCTCAACAATTCGGTACGCCAATCGCCGCAGTGTGCACACAGCATGCGGTTCGGGGCGGCGACGGAGTCCTTTTGACAGACGCCGCAGTGCACACGCACCGGAAGCGAATCGATGATCAGTCGCGCCGCCGACAAACAGGTTCCGGCGACGGCCAGTGGATACGCCTGCTCGACCAACGCCGCCTCGACCCCCGACAACGGACCTATCTTGATCGTGATCGAACTGACCCGGGCATTCCGTTCCCGTGCGATTCGTTCGACCTGCATGACGAGGTTCTGGCACACGCTGAGCTCATGCATGGAATTCGAGCACCTCGTCGAGAAGCTCCCAGGTCGAATGAGCTTCCTCTGCCGAGACGCGCTGCAGCGCATAACCCACGTGCACGAGCACGAAGTCGCCGAGCGCGAGTGGCTCGCCTTGCAGCATGAGCAGGCTGACATCGCGCGCGACGCCCTTGGCCTCACAGCGCGCCTGCAATCCGTCGATGCGCGTGAGCTGCATTGGAATTGCCAGACACATGGCGACTTACCCCCGGGGCTGTCGAGAACCCGCATGTTCGGTACTAAGAGGTTTGCAAGTACATAGGACCTTGGTCCCCGCAGGTTCCGCGCCACCGCGCGTATCCTGATGATGCTCAGAAGAGCCTCAGGCGAGGTGTGGGATGACCCGGTCGGTGGTGCTCGGAATCGGCAATATCCTGTTATCCGACGACGGGGCCGGCGTGCACGTGGCGAGGCATCTCGAAGGACTGCTGGAAAAACGCACCGACGTGCAGGTGATAGACGCCGGAACGCTGAGTTTCACGCTCGCGCCGGTCATTGAAGACGCCGAACGCCTGATCGTGATCGATGCTGCGCAGCTCCATGCGCCGCCGGGCACGGTACGCACTTACTTCGGCTCCGAATTCGACGCTTTCCTGGGAAAGCCGAAGCTCACCGTGCACGAGGTCGGGCTGGTCGATCTGCTCGACATCGCCCGCCTGATGGATGCGGTCCCGGCGCAACGCGCGATTGTTGCGGTCCAGCCTCTGTGCGCGACCTGGGGCAGCACGTTGACGAAGGACGTGGATGCCGCGGTGCCCGAGATGGCGTCGCGCGTGATTGACCTGCTCGATGAATGGCCGGCTTCATGAGCGAGTCGGCGAACCGAATGCTGCAGGCGATCCGTGTCAGGACGGAAGTTTCCTCGGGCAATATCCCGCCGCTTCTGCACGAGGTCCGACACGCACTCGCGGCCCTCGCAAAGAACGGCACATGCAACATCATCGACTTGAAGAGTATTCCGCTCGCGCCGGGCGAACAGGAAGCGATCCTGACAACCCTCGGCGAAGGCGAGGTTCGTGCGGAACTCCAATCGCTTGGCAAGAGCGAGATCCTTGAGACCAGTTTTCCTGGTGTGTGGGTCGTGACCCACTACGACGAACAGGGCGACATCAAGGCGCGCTTTATCGAAATTACGCGCATGCCGGATATCCTCGAATCGCAGGCGCCCGACATCGCCGAAGGGCTGGCACGCCTCGAATCCCTGCTGCATACGAAATAGAACTCGCGAGGGTGGACTAAGTACCTATACCTCCCCGCCCGGAGAAGGGATACACGATGGATTGGTCTCTCTCGGCATCGAAAAACGTTCCACTACCGTCAAGGGAGTGAGATGGACGCGCCCCTAGTAGCTGACTACCTGCGCATGCGCGGTGTCTCGCGCCGCGGATTTCTCAAGTTCTGTGCGTCCACCGCGTCGCTGATGGCGTTGCCTCCCATGATGATTCCGCAAATCGCGCGGGCGCTGGAGACCGCGCGACGACCCTCCGTCATCTGGCTGCCGTTTCAGGAATGCACGGGCTGTACCGAATCGATTACCCGCGCGCATGGCTCGACGATCGAACAGCTGATCTTCGAGGCGATCTCACTCGACTACCAGCACACCCTGATGGCAGCCGCGGGCGAACAGAGCGATGACGCGCTGCACGAGGCCATGAAGCTGAACCACGGCAAGTATCTGCTCGCGGTGGACGGTTCCATTCCGCTGGGCAACCCCGGCTACTCGACCATCAGCGGCATCAGCAATATCGACATGCTCCAGGAAGCTGCCGCCGGAGCAATGGCGATCGTCGCGATTGGCAGTTGCGCGGCGTTCGGCGGCATCCCCAAGGCAAATCCAAACCCCACGGGCGCCGTCTCTGTAGCGGACATCATCAAAGACAAACCGATCGTCAACATTTCCGGCTGCCCGCCGATTCCGATCGTCATCACCGGCGTGTTGGCACAGATCCTGACCTTCGGCCTCGCGGGCCTGGAGCTCGATCACCTGGGGCGCCCCAAAGTCTTTTATGGCCAGAGCATTCACGATCGTTGTTATCGCCGTCCCTTTTACGAGCGTGGCCAGTTCGCCGAGAGTTTCGACGACGAAGGCGCCAAGAAGGGCTGGTGTCTGTACAAGCTCGGCTGCAAGGGCCCAACTACCTACAACGCCTGCGCCACCGTGAAATGGAACAACGGGACCAGCTTCCCGATCGAGGCCGGTCACGGGTGCATCGGTTGCGCGGAGCCGGATTTCTGGGACAAGGGCGGTTTCTACAACGCACTGTCCGCCACTGAGTGGGGCACACCTGCCGACGTCGCGATTGCAGGCGGCGCAGGCATTGCGCTCGGAGCCGTGGCCGGAGCACTGGCGCGCAAGCATCAGAACGATGCGAAGGCGACTCCGGAGACCAAGCCGTGAACACGGCGACATTTTTAGACCTGGTCCGCGGCCCGCTGTTTTACTGGGCTCTCATGATCATGATTGCCGGGATCCTGTGGCGCCTGTCGGGACTGATTTACTTCCGGATCAAGAGCCGCGCCGCGAAACCCAAGTGTGACGATCCGGTTGTGGCGGGCCTGCGCACCGTGGCACTGCGTTCGGTCCCGCCGCACGAGCTTGTAAAGAACATCACGTTTCTTCTCTTGACCTGTTATGCCTGGCATATCGGCTGGTTCGCGACGTTCCTGTTTTTCGGCGCGCATCTGCCGCTGTTCAAGTCGGTTCTGGGTTTCGTCTGGCCGGCGCTGCCAAACAGTGTCGTCCTGGTGCTGGCGGCGATGACGCTCGGCATTCTGATCACGCTGTGGATCCGGCGCTTCTACAATCCCGTGCTGCGCCTCATTTCCAACTTCGACGATCACCTGAGCGTGTTCCTGGTAATCGCGCCGCTCATCACGGGCATCGCGGCCTTTGGGCACTGGTCGCCTTTCGGCATGCGGTACGAGGGAATTCTGGCCGTCCACATCCTGAGTGTCGAACTACTCATGATCTGGATGCCCTTCGGCAAGATCTTCCACGTGGTCACCAGTCTGATCGTGCGGTTCCGCACTGGCGCAGCCTTCAGCCGCCGGGGAGTGCGCGCATGAGCTCGATCAGCGCATCTATTCCCGTCGACGCCTTCGAAAAGCGGGCCAACGAACTTCCCCATACGGGGACGTCTTCGTTGTCCCCCGAGGAGCAGGTGGCGCGCGCCAAGGAAGTGATCCTCTCGAATCTCGATTCGCGCACGGCCATGGAACTCGAGACCTGCATTCACTGCGGCATGTGCTCCGAGGCCTGTCATTTCTACGAAGCGACCCATGAAGCGAAGTACACGCCAATCCACAAAGTCCACCTGGTCCGCAGTGTGTACCGCCGCGAGCTATCCCCGCTGCGGTGGTTCAATCGCCTGTTCACGCGCGAGATCACCGCGCAGGACCTGAGCGACTGGCAGGAACTGTTGTTCAACTCCTGCACGGAGTGCGGGCGGTGCGACCTCATGTGCCCGATGGGCATACAGATCACGAGCGGTATTCGCATCGGGCGCCAGGCGCTGGCCGCCGCGGACCTCATGCCACCGGAACTGCGCGCATTGAACGACGAGCAGACTCGCAGCAACACGCTGCTCGGCGTCGGGATCGACGAGTTGCAGGACGCCGTGAGCGAGCTCGCCACGCAAGGCATTGTCGTTCCACTCGACCGGCCACAGGCCGACGTACTGCTGCTCACCACGGTGTCGGACCTGCTGCTGTACCGGCAATCATTCGCGGCCATCGCGAGGATTCTCGACAAGTTAGATCTCTCATGGACTATCCGCAGTGATGCGTTCGAGGCGTCCAACTTTGGCGTCCTGTCGGGTAGCGAAGACGGCCAGATGCTCGCGGCCAAACGGGTCACCGATGCGGCTCGTGCTTGCGGGGCGAAACTGGTGATCGTGCCGGAATGCGGACATGCGTATCCGGCGTTGCGTTTCGATGCGCCCGAACAACTGAACACGCCCTTGCCTTTCGAAGTCATGGCGATTTCCGAATTCATCGGTCGAGAGATCAAGGCCGGACGTCTCAAGGTGAAGAAGATCGCCGGCGGCAAGCAGGTGACCTATCACGATCCGTGCAAGCTCGGCCGGCACGGCGGCGTGTTCGAGGAACCCCGCGATGCGCTCGCTGCGCTCGGCGTCGAACTGCACGAGATGGAATCTCACGGCAAGACCCAGTACTGCTGCGGAGGTGGCGGCGGCGTATTGATGTTGTCCGGCTCTGAAGAGCTGCGCCGGCGCACCTTCGATATCAAGATGCGGCAGGTAGAAGGCACTCACGCCGACTCGGTGGTTACCTCCTGCGACACGTGCCGCATGACATTCGAGCGCGGAGCGAAGCAGGTCAACTGGAGTCTGCCCGTCGAAAGTCTGGCCGAACTCGTTGCGGCGAATCTGGCCGATTGAAGTGAGAGAAGACCATGGCCGCTGAAATATCTGTCACGGGAACCGCGGTCGCCGGCGACCGCATCGTCGTCGACCCGATCACGCGCATCGAAGGCCACCTGCGCATCGAAGCGCGAATGGACGGAAACACAATTGCGGAGGCGTATTCCTCCGGGACGATGGTGCGGGGTATCGAGATCATCCTGCGCGACCGCGATCCGCGCGATGCCTGGGCCTTTGCGCAGCGCATCTGCGGCGTTTGCACGCTGGTGCATGGACTGACTTCAGTGCGCGCCGTCGAAGACGCTCTCAAGTACCCCGTGCCGTATAACGCGAACCTGGTGCGGAACCTCATGGTGGCTTCGCAGTACGTGCACGACCACGTGATGCATTTCTATCATCTGCACGCGCTTGACTGGGTGGACGTAGTGTCGGCGCTGTCGGCGGATCCGGCCGCCACTTCGACGCTGGCGCAAAGCATCTCCGGTTGGCCACGCTCCTCGCCCGGCTACTTCGCCGACACCCAGGCCAAGATCAAGCGCTTCGTCGAGAGCGGGCAACTTGGCATATTCGCCAAAGGTTACTGGGGTCATCCGGGGTACAAACTACCGCCGGAAGCGAATCTCATGGCGGTTGCGCACTACCTCGAGGCCCTCACCTGGCAGCGCGACATCGCCGTCCTGCACGCCATCTTCGGCGGCAAGAATCCGCATCCGCACTTCCTGGTGGGCGGCGTACCGAATCCGATTGACCTCAACTCGGATTCCGCCGTGAACACCAAGCGGCTGGGGCAGGTGCAGGAAATCATCACGCGCGCGCGAGAGTTCATCGACCAGGTGTACCTCCCCGACGTGCTCACCATCGCCAGCTTCTACAAGGACTGGGCCCAATGGGGCGAAGGTGTCGGCAACTTCCTCACCTACGGCGACTTCCCCGGCCGCAACGGCATGTCGGACCTCGGCGGATTGATGATCCCGCGCGGCGCAATACTCAATCGTGATCTGTCGCAGATTCACGAAGTGCACCTGCACGATCACGAAGAGATCGAAGAGTTCGTTGCGCACTCGTACTACGACTACAGCACGGGAAAGAATTCGGGACTGCATCCTTATGACGGCGAGACCACGCTCAACTACACCGGTCCGAAACCGCCGTTCAAGCAACTCGACGTGTCACAAAGCTATTCCTGGGTGAAGTCGCCGCGCTGGAAAGGCAACGTGGTCGAGGTCGGCCCGCTGGCACGCGTGCTCATGCTTTACGCATCTGGTCACCCTCAGACCAAGGAACTGGTAGATAGCACGCTCAAGAAGCTCGACGTGCCTGTCACGGCGTTGTATTCCACGCTCGGCCGTACCGCCGCGCGTGCACTCGAGAGCAAGGTCATCGGCGACGCGATGCAGGGCTGGTACGACCAGCTGATCGACAATATCCGCGCGGGCGACCTCAAGACTCATAACGACAAGCTGTGGGACCCGGCATCGTGGCCGAAATCAGCTCGCGGCGCCGGCTTCATGGAAGCCCCGCGCGGCGGCCTCGGTCACTGGATCGTGATCGAAAATCAGAAGATCTCCAATTACCAGGCCGTGGTACCGAGCACGTGGAATTCAGGGCCGCGAGACGACAAAGGGAAGCCCGGTCCGTATGAGGCCGCGCTCGCCGGCATGCCGATGCACGATCCAAAACAGCCGTTGGAGATCTTGCGCACGATCCACAGCTTCGATCCGTGCCTGGCGTGCGCCGTGCACGTCGTGGATCCAGACGGAGAAGAACTCTGTCAGGTCAAGATTCTCTAGCCCGCGCAGGTCCGACCGTTATTTGCTGGTCCAGAATGCCGCGACGTCGGCGATTTCCTTGTCCGTCAACGTGATCTTCTTCTTGTGCTTGGTCGCGCCGGACACGACGCCCTTGATCTGCGCTTCGAGACCCGCCGCGTCCTTGCCGGCCCAGTCAGCCTTCTCATGGCACTCGGAACAAACCTCGTCCACTTTAGCCTTGCCCGCCGCGGCATCGCCTGCGAATGCGGTACCGCACATCGCCACCGAGATTGCGAGAAAACCTGCGAACTTCAACATGGGTGACTCCCGGAAAATTTTAGTGGTAAGCAAGGCCAGACCAGGCGCCAGCGCTTCGCCTCGAGAGCGGTTCCAATTGCCACTCCCAGCAGCTGCAGCGCCAGCATCGAAATCAGGAATCCACTCGAAAATGCGAATTGCGAGGCCTGATGGGGTGTCTCGGCCGTATGTACGTAGCCATGAATCAGACTGAATAGTGCGACCAGGATCGTCGCCAATGGTTTCCGCACGTCCCGGGCCATGGCTGCGAAGAGTCCAAGGACTATTACTGACACGACAGAAATCGTTTCGCCATAGGCGAGTATGTCGGGATACGAACCCAGAAATGCGCCGGTCACGATGCCAGCAACGGTCGCACCAAGCAGCGCCATCCTTGATGGATTGTGCATGCGCGTCGCCCAAAGGCCGACTGCCAGCATCGCTGCCACGTGATCCAGGCCGGTCCACGGGTGCATCAGGCCCGCCATGATCCCCGACACCGATTCATGCCCGGGGTGTGCGTGGCCAGTCGCGGGGACGAGGACAGCCGCAAGCGCCAACCCAACCATGAAGCCACGCCCACGCCAACGAGGTAGTGTTTCCCGCATGCGGTGGATCCTCGACCATTTAGAGGAGTCCGGCCTATGGGACCATGGCAGTACTTACGCCTTTGGCGTACCGTTTTATAAGAACTCACAAGAACGCAAAGACCGAGGTCACTC
>Ga0207643_10001843_pt1 | contig 11730 bp, 8 predicted proteins | sample KBSMisM62_FD_184313 | JGI IMG/M metagenome (GOLD analysis project Ga0207643, IMG submission 184313) | Miscanthus rhizosphere microbial communities from Kellogg Biological Station, Michigan, USA - KBS Miscanthus M6-2 (SPAdes) (version 2) | ecosystem: Host-associated > Plants > Roots > Rhizosphere...
CCCTTGGCGTCGAGCGGCGGAATGCGGAAGCGACGCCAGTCGAACGCGTAACCCGACACCGGGGCTCCATGAACCGCAGGCGATTTATCGCGGTCGTTCGCTCCGAGATAGCGCCGCCAGTGCGGGCTCTCCGTTGCGAGGTCGCGAATGGCACTGTGCCCCGACCGTAGGTTGTCGCGGAATGCGCCCACCGAGAACGAGTCGGGCAACACGCATCCCATGCCTATGACGGCGACCGTATCGTCAGAGCGACCAATCGACATGACTCTGCTCCCGCATGCTGGCGGGCGGATCGACACACGTTGGAGCGCCTGGTGCGATCGGCGCTCGTCCAGTCGTCTCGCCACGCGTCCCGCCGCTGCGTCGGCGGCACCGTGCGCAAGAGGAGCGCGAATATGCGGCGGGAGAACTATGCTGGCAATGTCGTCGACGATGCCTCAACCGTCGCATGTAGGCATCGGAAATCGGACCGGCCGCTGGCATCTCGACCTCCGTCCCGAAGCCACCAAATCGAAAGGCCCCGCTTGGCGAAGTTCTGCCAGGCGGGGCCCGCGATTCCAGGAGACTCGCTCGCGTCTACCAGCGATAGTGCGCGAACGCCTTGTTCGCGTCGGCCATGCGGTGCGTGTCTTCCTTCTTCTTCACCGCGTTGCCCTCGCCCTTCGACGCCGCGATCACCTCGGCGGCCAGCTTCTCGGCCATCGACTTCTCGTTGCGGTCGCGCGAATAGCTGATCAGCCAGCGCATCGCCAGCGCCGTGCGGCGCTCCGGACGCACCTCGACCGGCACCTGGTACGTCGCACCGCCGACGCGGCGGCTCTTCACCTCGACGACCGGCTTCAGGTTCGTGAGCGCCTGCTTGAAGATGTTCACGCCCGGCTGGCTCGTGCGGTTCTCCACGAGATCCATCGCGGCGTAGAAGATCCGCTCGGCCGTGCTCTTCTTGCCCTCGTACATGAGGACGTTGATGAACTTCGAAACGGTCTGGCTGTCGTAGCGCGCATCCGGAAGGATGGTCCGCTTCACAGCACTCTTGCGGCGGCTCACTTCTTACCTCCCTTCGCGGCTGCTCCGGCCTTCGGCTTCTTCGTGCCGTACTTGGACCGGCTCTGGTTGCGGCCATTCACGCCCGACGCATCGAGCGTCCCGCGAACGATGTGATAGCGAACGCCCGGCAGATCCTTCACACGACCGCCGCGAATGAGCACGATCGAGTGCTCCTGAAGGTTGTGTCCCTCGCCGGGGATGTAGGCGGTGACCTCGAAGCCGTTCGTGAGGCGCACGCGCGCGACCTTGCGCAGCGCGGAGTTCGGCTTCTTCGGCGTGGTCGTGTAGACGCGCGTGCAGACGCCCCGCTTCTGCGGGTTCGCCTTGAGCGCCGGCGCCTTCATCTTCTTCTCGACGTCGCGGCGACTCTGCCGGACGAGCTGATTGATCGTGGGCATTACACCTGAGCTGTGTTCGTCGTTCTGCTTCTACGTGGATCGCCCGAAAAGGCGGCACGGAACAGACCCGTAAGCTAAGCCGGCACGCAGGGTTGGGTCAACCCACCGCGGTCGCGGCGACGCTCGTGCGTCCCCCTCCCAGCGACGGATGCTTGACGCGATGTAACCTTGAGGTTACTATCGACATGTAACCTGTAGGTTACTACGTCTCATCCTTCCGTCGGCCCTCAGCAGACCCATGGATTCACACGACGAAATCGAGATAGCGGACCGGATCTCCCGCCGCCGGGTGCTCGGGACAGTCCTCGCCGCCCTGGCCTTTCTCGGGGTGCAGATCGTCGCACGGCCCGTCTTCCGCAGCGACGGATACGGGGCGTCGGGGTGGCGCGCCTATGCCTGGCCGTTCAACGCCTCGCTGCTTCTCCTCCTCCTCCTTCCCATCGGAGGCTACGTCTGGGGCCGGCGCGTCCGCGCCCTCGTCAACGACGAAGTCTCCCGCAACAACTCGAGAGTCGCGACGGCCGCCGCATTCTGGCTCGCGATGTTCATGGCCCTCGTCGTGTACGTGCTCCCGCCGAGTGTCGGCCTGACGGCGCGCGAGGCGGCGTACCTTGTCGTGACCCCCACCAGCGGCTTCGCGCTCCTCGCCTTCGCGTGGCTGGAGTCGCGCGCGCTACGCGATGGGTGATCAGCTCGAGAACCAGCTCCGGGAGGAGCGCGCTCGGCGCCAGCTCACGCAGGCACAGCTGGCCGAGCTCGTCGGCGTGAGTCGAAAGACGATCAATACCGTGGAGAACGGCATCTTCGTGCCCTCCACCATCCTGGCCCTCCGCCTCGCGAAGGCGCTGGGAACCACCGTCGAGTCGCTCTTCCGGCTGCGGTGACGCCACACCGTGAGGCCCGAACGGCGCGGGCTCGGTGCGCACGAGGGAGAGCCTCCCCCGCGTGCGCACCGAGCCCGCGACCGTAGTGCAGCGAAGCGTTATTTCGGGATGTTCGGGTTGCCGTTGATCTCGTTCGTCGGCAGCGGCCAGCAGGTGATGGACTCGTTGTAGACCTGGCCGGAGGTGCTCCCCGGGTACGGTCCCTTCGGGAACAGATCCACCTTGGCGTACTTCAGGTACCGGCGAAGGTCGCCCAGCCGATGGTTGTCGAGGTAGAAGTCGCGGCTCCGCTGATCGCGCAGCTCGGCCATCAGCGCGTCTCCGGCGAGGGTGACGGGGGCCTGCTGGCCCGCTGCCCGGCGCGTGTTGACGAACGCGAGTGTCGCCGCGGTCGGCCCCTGCGCTTCGGCCACGATGTACTGGGCCTCGAGCCCGGATGCCACCCGGACCGACATGATCGCGGCGAAGGCTCCGCCCGCCACGGTGTTGGTGAACGTGCTGTACGACGGCGGTGACAGCGGGGTGTACGCCCGCCCCGTCGTGCCGGCGATGCGCGGGATCCTCGGGTCGGTCGTCATCGCGTTGAACGGCGTATTCAGCATGTACGCGTTGCTGCCGAGCTGGAGCCGCTCGTACGTCCGGTTTCTCTGCCCCGTCGTGTTGTCGGTGTAGTAGGCGCGGAACTCGAACGTCGCGGGCACCTGGTTCGCGAAGTTGATCGCCGCGGTCTTGTCGTCGCGGTTCAGCGCGGCGCGGGCCGCACCGACGAGCGCGAAGTTCTTGATCGAGTCCGCCGCGGCCACGAGGCCCGCGTTCACCGGCGTCCGCGACTGCTGGTACGTCTTCGCCGCCGTCGCGACGCTGATCGCCTCCTGGAAGCGCGTGATCGCGTCGGCGAACATCTCCTCGGACGACTTCGGCACGCCGAGGTCGATCGGCGTCGTGCACATCATCTCGCCCAGGTCGATGTAGCTGTGTCCCGCGTACGCCAGCGACCGGGCCAGCCGCAGATCACGCGAGGCGGTGTCGCCGAGGATGACCTTCAAGCGCGCCGCCGCGTCGTCCCCCGCGTACCGGGCGCGCTGCGCCGGTCCGTACATGAACGCGTTGATGTACGTCATGTCGGAGAACAGGTTGCGCCGGTCGATCTCGCCTTCCTCGGCGAACGTGGCGCGGTTGAACAGCTCGTCCGTCAGCTGGGCGTTCCAGTACGTGATCTCGCTGTGGCCGAACTGATAGGTCCCGATCGCGCCGTTGGTGAGGATGTCGGCATTCGACGCCACGTTCACGTCCGGCTCCTCGACGGCGCCGGGGTTGGTGGCCGTGAGGAAGTCGTTGCAGGCGGTGGTGCCCGCGAGCAGCATCGCGGCGCCGGTCGACACGAGGAGTGCTGCGCGCCGTGCGCGCTGGATGTTCCGAGTCATGGTCGATTCGCTCCGCATCAGAAGCCAAGGGTGACTGCTGCCGTCAGCCGCTGCATCATCGGCGCGGCATAGGCATCGACGCGAACGAAGTTTCGCCCTCCGTACGAGTTCACCTCCGGGTCCACGCCTTCGTATTTCGTCCACACCTTCAGGTTGCGGCCCGACAGCGTCAGCCTCGCGGACGACGCGCCCGCTCGCGCCACGAGTCGCTCGGGGATGTCCACCGAGAGCGACAGCTCTCGAAGCTTCACGAAGTCCGACCGCTGGATCCACTCCGGACTGACGTTCGTCGTGTTGCGGTAGACCGCGAGCTCCTTGAACAGCGCGCTGTCCGCCGAGTTCTGCGGGAACCGCGCCCGCGGATCGTTCACCCGGCTGCAGTTGTCGTTCGCCGCCTGGCAGCGGCTGCGCTCCTGCTGGTTGAACAGGTATCCGCCGCCCTTGTAGTCGAGCAGCGCATAGACGCTGAACCGGCGGAGGAAGGTGAACGTGTTCGAGAAGCCGACCTCCCGCGTCGGCGTCGACGGGCCGACGTAGCGGCGCGACGTGTCCCCCGTGTAGTAGATCGCGGCACCGGAGGCATTCAGCACCGCCACGCCGTTCGCGTCTCGCACCGGCGGAGTGACCCAGTATCCGCCGAGCGGATAGCCGATGCGATGCTGCTGCACGGATCCGTACGCCTGTCCGGATGGCGTGTCCGTCGTGCGGTCGGCGATCCCGAAGCTCGTCAGCTCGTTGTGGTTGGTGGAGAGATTCAGGCGCGTATCCCATTCGACGCTGCGCCGGCGAACCAGCGTTCCGAACAGGGAGATCTCGAAGCCGCGATTCAGCACCGAGCCGAGATTCGCGAGGCGCGACGTCGTGAATCCCGTCGATGCCGGGACCAGGATCGACTGCAGCATGTCGTCCGTGGTCTTGTGATAGAAGGTGAAGTCGATCCCCATCCGGTCGTCGATCAGACCGGCGTCGAAGCCCAGCTCGATCTCCGTGCCGCGCTCCGGCTTGAGATCCGGGTTGCCGATGCTCGATGCCCGCAGCGCGGGAGCGGTGGCGGTGCCCAGCGTGACCCGGTCGACGGTGTAGGTTTGTGGCGCCGAGTACGCGGTCGGCGCGCGACCGGCCTGGCCCCACGCCGTGCGCAGCTTGAGCGAGTTGACGTGTGCGGCGTCGAGGATGGGCTTGACCCGTGGCTCCTCCGACGCGACCCACGACAGCGACAGCTTCGGGTAGATGATCAGGTCGAAGTTCGTGCCGAACGACGAGTGATCGTCGGCGCGCACCGCGCCCGTGAGGAACAAGCGGTTGTTCCATCCGAGCTGTTCCTGCACGTAGTAGCCGACGGAGTTGTTCTCGCTGTACGTCTCGAGGCCCGTCGTGCGCGTGAGCAGGTCGACGCGTGTCACGTCGACCGCGCCGATCCCGATGCCGCGAGCCTGCACCGACTCGGACCGGTCGGCCACGACCTGCGACCCGAACAGCGTGGTGGCCTGGAAGTTGGTCCGCGGATTCCAGATCAGCGTGCCGGCGTAGTCCAGACTGAGGATCCGACGCTGGGGCGTCGAGCGGAAATTGGCGCCGGTGGCGGCGTCCGGGTCCTGCGACACGTCGATGTCCCCCGGCAGGAAAAGCAGCTGTGCCTGTGCGAGCGTGTTGTCGAAGCCACCCGTCAACCGGTTCTGGAACCACGACGTCGGGTTGTAGCTCGTCGTCGCCGCGAGCGTGAACCGCTCGCTCTGGAGGTAGTTCTGGTAGCGGTTCGCGGTGAGCGGTGAGATGGTCTTCCATCCCTCGTTCCCCTCGCCCGCGAATCGGCTGATGCGTCCGGCGTCGCCGCGCGTGCTGCTCAACAGCAGTCCGTTCGCCGACTCGTCCTGGATCGGCAGCCGCGTGCGGCCGTCCTGCCAGTTGAGGTTGACCTCGAAGTTCGACTTGTCGCTCGGATTGAAGCCGAAGTTCGATCGGATCGAGGTGCGGTTGTCGTCGCTGTTGTAGAAGACGCCCTGCTCGATGCTACGATCCCCGGCGAGGTAGAACGAGTAGCGTTCGCCTCCGCCTCGCACGTTGCCGGAGTAGCGAAGGACGTCGCCCTCGCGAATCGCGCGTGCATCGCGCACGATCGGATTGTCGGTGATGACCGTGTTCACCGGCACTCCCTGGCATCCGGGCCACAGCTTGGTCGGGTCGGTGGCCGACACAGTCGCCGCCTGCGACGCGGCGTCGCACGTCTTGAGGTTGTCCGGCGGCAACAGCTTCCAGGCGCTGCGCCCCGACTCACCCTTGAAGTTCCAGCGCATCGATTGCTGCCCGCGCGTGCCCTTCTTCGTGATGATCTGGATGACGCCGTTCGCCGCTTCGGCGCCGTACAGCGTCGCGGCCGCGGGGCCCTTGATGATCTCGATCGACTCGATGTCGTTCGGGTTCAGATTGTTCAACGCCGACGTCACCTGCGACGACTGCGCGAGGCCGGCGGTGCCGCCCCCCGTCGCGCTGAAGCCGCCGAGGTCGTCGATGTTGAACCTGATCCCGTCGATGTAGACGACGGGCTTGTAGCCACTCAGCGAGCTCGCACCGCGAATGCGGATCTCGCCGGCGGTGCCCGGCACGCCGGATCCGGGCAGGATCGTCACTCCCGGAGACTTCGCCTGCAGCACCTCGGTGACGTTCACCACCGTGTTCTTCGCGGTGACATCGGCGACGTCGATCTGCGTGATCGAGTTGCCGAGCGTGCGCTTCTCCGAGCTGCCGCCGGTGCCCGTGGTCACGACCGCGTCGAGCGTGGTGACCGATGCGGTGAGCGCGATGTCGACGCGTGTCTCCGCGCCGGCGTTCACGGTGACGGTGCGCCTGTTTCGCGCGAAGCCGATGCGTCGGGCCGTGACCTCCACCGACCCTGCCGCGATGCCGGAGATGGTGAACTCACCGTTCGCCGACGTGACGGCGCCCTGCGTGCGTCCGGCGATCGAGACCGTCGCGGCAGGAACTGGCTGGCCGTTCCCGGCGTCGGTCACGCGACCGCGAATCGTGCCGGTGCTCTGGGCGACGAGCGATCGGGGGGAACAGAGGAAGACCCCCATCATCGCGATGAGAATTCTTGTCTTCATACGGATGTACCGGATTGTGGTGAACGCTGGTGCGGGCCTGCGGCCAGCGTGGAACGGGCGAGGGCGCTACGGGCGAGAGACGGTCCGCGAGTCAGGCTCGCAGCCGTCGTCGCTCATCGTCGCGCCGTCGCGCCTCGTGCTGCACGCGCCCGCGACACGGTCGTCGCCGGCTGCGGCATCGGAGCAAAGGTGCTCGGTGAAGGAGGTGCCGCGGCGGACGCCCACGCGTCACTCGATGTCGGCCGGGAGAACCGCGCCGACCGGCGGGCTGTGAGGCACACGCTCGACGCACGAGACACGAGATCCGACAATCCGATCCTCCATCCGGGAGTCATGCGTTCCGCCATCGCGGGAGCGCCATCTTATGGCGCTCTGCGGAGAGTGTCAATGCAGCCGCCGGCCCGCGTGCGCAGAAGACCTTCGCGCCGAACCGTCGCTCGGCTCACGTTCCCGCACCAGTCATGCGAGGCACGGAGTGCAGTGGCAATGCGTCGCGCGCCCGTACGGCGTCGGTGAATGGCCCCAACAAGTGCGCGACGCTGTTCGCGTAGTAGCTCACGAGTGGCCGTCCCCTCGGCAGCACGAGGTAGCCCGTGCCGGTCCTCGAGATCACGCGTCGCATGCGCAGCATCCGGTAGGCGCGATCGAAAAGCTCTTCCGCGCTGCGATCCTGTCGCAATACGCCCCCATTGAGCTCGCGAAGCACACTGCGCATTTCTTCGATTCTTTCGAGCAACGCGTCGCGAGCAATGAACTCGCCGTTGAAGCTCTGGATCGCCGCGCACACGAGAGGCACGGCCGTCACCGGGATCAGCGCGCCGACGCGATCCAGCAGCTCGTCGCAGAGCGTCTGTACTCGCGCGAGGCGCTCGGGCCGCTCGACGGTGAACAGGTCGCGCTGCGCAGCGAACCATGGCCCCAGCGGGACCGGTGCCCCGACGACGACCGCCGCGCGGCCATAGCGCTTCCACTGCCGCGTGAGCAGACGCGCGAGGTTCCATGTGACATAGTGTCCCACTTCCCACGCCTGGCTCAGTCGTGACGGCCGCCGGCCGCCCTCCTTCGCGTCCAGCTCGCGGAGCAGCGAGCGGTCCTCCAGCACGCGGTCGTAGTTCACCGCGACGGGCACCACGTGCAGGCGTGCGGCGAACACCGGATCGCGGCCGATCCCCAGCACGTAGTCGAGCAGGCCGATCTTCGGTGGTCGCAGCTTGCCGTCGCGCGTGAGACCGCCCTCGACGAAGATTCCCTGCGTCACCCCCTCGCGCGTGATGAGCTGCACGTAGCGCTCGAGCACCGAGTGGTACAACGGCTCGCGATAGCGGCGACGGATGAAGTACGAGCCGAACGCCTTGAACACGTGCTCCAGCGGGAAGGCGCGCGCCCATTCCCCGACCGCGTACGAGATCGCCACCTGCCCCGCCAGCGCGTAGCTCACCAGCACGTAGTCGGCGTTCGACCGGTGGTTCATCACGTAGACGATCACCGCGTCGCGCGGCAGGCGCTCGCGCGCCCTGGGCTCGGCGAAGTCGACGGAGACCTTGTAGAACAGGTTCAACAGCCAGCCCGAGACGCGATAACCGATCTGGTAGTACGCGACGACGTTGAAGAACGGGACGATCTCCTGGATGTACCCCTCCACCGTCGCCCACGCATCGCGCTCGGCGATGCCCTGCGCCTTCGCGTGCTCGCGCACCGCCTCCGCCACGCGCTCGTCGGCGAGAAGGCGCGCGCGCACGTGCGCGCGGCTGGCGAGCTTGAACCGGTCGACGCGGGCGCGATTGTGCAGCAGCGCGCGACGACCGAGGAGGGTGAGGTAGCCGGCCATGTCCGAAGGTGCGCGGCTCCCGGAGCGGTAGCAAGCCGCTGGCGTGGCTGGCGCCGCGCGGACGCAAGAAGGCTCTAGCAGCCGATACCCTGGGCGCTAGAATCACGGCATGACCACCTTCCACGATCGACCGATCGATCGCCGTACTGCGCTTCGCTCGATGAGCTCGGGGCTCGCGGCGATCGTCGCCGCCCCGGCGTTGCTCGGTGCGAAGCAGTGTGCGGCGGCCCCCCAGGTCGAAGACCTCGGCCGCCTCCAGACGCGCCATTCGCCGGCGACCGATCCGACGCCGCCCGGCACCTATCCGCTCGGGCTGAACAGGAATCGTGACGGCGTGCTCTATCTTCCGCCGCAATACTCGCACGGCACACCGATCCCTCTCGTACTGCTGCTGCACGGCGCCGGCGGAACGGGAGCGCGCGCGGCGCAGCGCTTCCGGCAGTACGCGGACGATCTCGGCATGGCCTTCGTGGCCCCCGACTCGAGGGAAGTCTCGTGGGACCGGGCCGATCGTCTCGCGAGCGACGTCGCGTTCATCGACCGCGCGCTCGCCGTGGCCTTCCGCCGGGTCAGCACGACCGCCGACCTCCTTCGCATCGGCGGCTTCTCCGACGGCGCGTCCTATTCCCTCTCCGTCGGTCTCACCAACGGCGACCTGTTCCGCCGCATCCTCGCGCTCTCACCCGGATTCTGCGGCCCCGCGGCGCCGCGCGGAAAGCCGGAGCTCTACTTCACGCACGGCACGCGCGACGACATCCTCCCGATCGACATCACGAGCCGGAGGATCGTCCCCATGCTCCAGCGCGCGGGCTATTCCGTGGAGTTCCACGAGTTCGACGGCAAGCACGAGACGCCGCCGGAGATCGCGCGGCCGGCTTTCGAATGGCTGATCAAAACCTGAAAACGAAACGGCCCGGGCATCTGCCCGGGCCGTTCGCTTTCCCAACTCACCACCTCACCACCCAACTCACCAACTCACCGCCCTTCTCAGCTTCCCTTCATCGCCGAGCGGGCCGACGCCGGGAAGTCGTCCTCGTCGGGCAGCGAGAAGACGTTCGGGAGCGGCTCCGGCAGCGGAGTGAGCTCCTGCGCCGGCATCTCCATTCCTTCGAGCTCCACATCCTGGTAGCGGTACATGCCCGTGCCCGCCGGGATGAGGTGTCCGATGATGATGTTCTCCTTGAGGCCGAGCAGATCGTCCTTGGCCCCGCGGATCGACGCGTCGGTGAGGACGCGCGTGGTCTCCTGGAACGACGCCGCCGAGATGAACGACTGCGTGGTCAGCGACGCCTTCGTGATGCCGAGCAGCAGGGGCTCCGCCGTCGACGGCGACTCCTTCCGCTTCTTCATCCGATCGTTCTCGTCGCGGAAGACCTGCTTGTCCACGTGCTCGCCCTCGAGGAACTCCGTCTCGCCCGGATCCATGATCCGGACCTTCTGGAGCATCTGGCGGACGATCACGCCGATGTGCTTGTCGTTGATCTTCACGCCCTGCAGGCGATAGACCTCCTGCACCTCGTTGAGCAGGTACTCCTGCACGGCCCGCGCGCCCTTGATGCGCAGGATGTCGTGCGGGTTCACCGGGCCCTCGGAGAGACGGTCACCGGCACGCACGCGGTCGCCCTCGTGCACGCGAAGGTGCTTGCCCGCCGCCACCTCGTACAGCTGCGCCTCCGTCTGCTCGTCGATCGAGAACGCGTCGGCGCCCGTGCCACCCTTGAACGGGTGCACGAAGATCTCGCGCTTGCCGCGCTTGATGTCGCCGAACCGTACCACGCCGTCGATCTCGGAGATGGTCGCCGGATCCTTCGGCTTGCGCGCCTCGAACAGCTCGGCCACGCGCGGCAGGCCGCCCGTGATGTCGCGGGTCTTGTACGCCTCGCGTCCGAGCTTCGCCAGCGTGTCGCCGGGGAAGATCGATGCGCCGTCCTCGACGGTGAGCTGCGCGCCCACCGGGATGACGAAGTCGCGGATCTTCTTGTCCTTCCCGCCCTTCGACTGCCAGATCTCGATGTGCGGGTGCAGCTTCTTCTCGCGATCCTCGATGACGACGCGCTGGCGCAGACCGGTGAGCTCGTCGAGCTCCTCGGACACCGACTCGTCCTCCACGAGGTCCACGAACCGGATCGTGCCTTCGACGTCGGCGATGATCGGGTTCGAGTACGGGTCCCAGGTGAAGATGACCTGATCGCGCTTCACCTCGTCGCCGTCCTTGAGCATCAGGATCGCGCCGAGCGGCACCTGCAGCCGCGCGCCGACGGCGGAGTTCGGATCCGCGGAGTTGCGGATCATGATCTCGCCCTCGTACCCGGTCACGATCTGCTGGCCTTCACGGTTCGTGACGGCCACCAGTCGATCGCTGTACTCGATGCGTCCCGCCACCTTGCTCTTCCGCGCCGTCTGCTCGGCGATACGAGCCGCCGTGCCGCCGATGTGGAAGGTGCGCAGCGTGAGCTGCGTGCCGGGCTCGCCGATCGACTGCGCGGCGATGATGCCGACCGCCTCGCCGATGTCCACCATCGCCATCGTGGCCAGGTTGCGGCCGTAGCACATGCGGCAGAGACCGCGCTTCGCCTCGCACGTGAGGACGCTGCGGATCTTCACCGTCTCCAGGCCGGAGTCCTCGATGTGCTGCGCCGTCTCCTCGTCGATGAGCTGACCGGCCTCGGCGAGCATGGTCGGACGACCCGACTCGTCGGTCTCGTGCGGATCCTCGATGTCCTCGGCCGCGACGTTGCCGACGATGCGCTCCGCCAGCGGCTCGATGACGTCCTCGCCTTCCTTGAGGGCGCCGACCTCGAGACCCATGATCGTGCCGCAATCCTCCTCGGTGATCGTCACGTCCTGCGCGACGTCCACGAGGCGGCGCGTCAGATAGCCCGCGTCGGCCGTCTTGAGCGCCGTGTCGGCGAGACCCTTGCGGGCGCCGTGCGTCGACGAGAAGTACTCGAGCGGCGAGAGACCCTCACGGAAGTTCGACTTGATCGGGCTCTCGATAATCTCGCCGATGCCACCGGTGAGCTTCTTCTGCGGCTTCGCCATCAGACC
>Ga0207643_10001844_pt1 | contig 11727 bp, 9 predicted proteins | sample KBSMisM62_FD_184313 | JGI IMG/M metagenome (GOLD analysis project Ga0207643, IMG submission 184313) | Miscanthus rhizosphere microbial communities from Kellogg Biological Station, Michigan, USA - KBS Miscanthus M6-2 (SPAdes) (version 2) | ecosystem: Host-associated > Plants > Roots > Rhizosphere...
ATGCTGACGACGCGCGAGCGGATGGAGATGCACCGCGCGAATCCGCAGTGCCGGTCATGCCACCAGTTCATGGACCCAATCGGCCTCGCGCTCGACAACTTCGACGTGACCGGACAGTGGCGCATCCGTGAGAACGGGGCGTCGCTCGACACCCGCGGCGACTTTTACGATGGCACACCGGTCTCGAATCCGGCGGAGCTGCGCGCCGCGCTCCTCAAGCGCCCCGAGCCGCTGATCCGGACGTTGACGGGCAACCTCATGGCGTATGCGTTAGGCCGCCGGGTGGAGTACTACGACGGCCCGACGATCCGGCGCATCACGAACGACGCGGCCGCCGGCGGCTACCGGCTCGGCGACGTTGTGCTCGGCATCGTGTCGACCGACGCCTTCCGGGCGCGGCGCGTGCCGGTGGCGGCGGCCGCAGCAGATGAGGCAACGAAGTCGGACGCACCGAAGACGAGCGGGCAGAAGGGCGAAGACGCGAAGAGTGCAGGCTCGAAGAGCGCGGCGACGAACCGCCAACCCTAACGAGGTACGAGGAGAGTCGGGTCCATGCATTTTCTGAACGGAAAGCCCCTGCCCCGTCGTACGTTCGTCAAAGGACTCGGCGCAACGTTCGCGCTGCCGTACCTCGACGCGATGATCCCGGTCGGACGAGGCGCGAGCCGGCTCGCGCCCGATCGCACGCGGCTCGTCGCCATCGAGATGGTCCACGGCGCCGCCGGGTGCAACGAGCTTGGCGCGAAGATGAACATGTGGGCACCCGCAGCGGCCGGCCGTGAGTTCGACCTCACACCGACTGCGATGCGATCGCTCGAGCCGTATCGAAAGCATCTGACGATCATCAGCAACACCGACGTTCGCATGGCCGAGCCGGTGACGCCGATGGAGATCGGGGGCGATCACTTCCGCTCGAGCGCGGTCTTCCTCACGCAGGCGCATCCGAAGCAGACGGAGGGCTCCGACGTCAAGGTCGGCACGTCGCTCGATCAGATGTACGCCCAGCGGTTCGGCCAGGAGACGCCGATCCCGTCGATGCAGCTGTGCATTGAGAACGTGGACCAGGCGGGCGGGTGCGCGTACGGCTACGCCTGTGTGTACACCGACTCGATCAGCTGGGCGTCGCCGACTGAGCCACTACCCGTCATCCGCGACCCGCGGGTGGCGTTCGAGAAGCTGTTCGGCGTCGGCGGGTCACCCGAGGAGCGCGCGGCACGTCGCCGCACGCGCCGCAGCATCCTCGACTTCGTCGCCACCGAGATGAGCTCGATGAAGCGCACGCTGGGCGCGGAGGATCGCACGCGCGTGGACCGCTACCTCGAGGACATCCGGGAGGTCGAGCGCCGCCTCCAGCGCATCGAGGCCCGCAACACCAGCGGCGAGCCGCGCGATCTGCCCGGCGCGCCCGCGGGCGTTCCCGACTCGTTCGCCGAGCACGTGCAGCTCATGTTCGACCTTCAGGTGCTCGCGTTCGCGGCGGACATCACGCGCGTCTTCTCGTTCAAGATGGGCCGCGACGGCTCGAGCCGCGTGTACCCGGAGAGCGGGTCGGAGAGGCCGTTCCACCCGGCGTCGCACCACGGCGGCAACGAAAAGGGCGTGAAGGAGTTCTTCCTGATCAACAAGTACCACGTCGGCATGCTGCCGTATTTCCTCGACAAGCTGAAGAGCGTGCAGGAAGGCGACAGTACGCTGCTGGACAAGACGTTGGTCATCTACGGCTCGCCCATGGGCGATTCGAACCTGCACAACCATCGCCGGTGCCCGCTCATCCTGCTCGGCGGCGCGAACGGGAAGCTCGAGGGAAACACGCACATCAAGGCCGCGGACGGTACGCCGATGGCGAACGCGCTGCTTACGGTCGCTCACACGCTGGGTCTGAACGACATGAAGACGTTAGGCGACAGCACGGGTGTGCTCTCGGTGGCAGCAGACGCGTAGGACGTGAGACTCCCCACGATCGCCCCGGTAGGGGGCCTGGTATGAAACGGATCGTCAGATCACGACGCATGCTGCCGATCGCGATTCTGCTCAGCGGCGCCCTGCTCGCCGCCAGCGCGACGCCTGTGCTCCCGCGCGCGGCGGCGGACGCGCCCGTTGCCGACGCTGCCATGCGGCGCGATGGCGCGAAGGTGCGACTGCTGCTCAAGCAGGGAGCCGATGTCAACGCCGCGCAGGGCGACGGCATGACGGCGCTGCACTGGGCAGCCTCGCACGGCGACGTCGACGAAGCCCGCATGCTGATCTCCGCCGGAGCTCGGCTGGATGCGGTCACGAGAAACGGGAACTACACCCCGCTGCACCTCGCGGCGAAGGGCGGCAATGTAGCGGCGGTTCGAACGCTGCTCGATGCGGGCGCGAGCGCGAGCGCGAAGACGAGCTCCGGTGGTGCGCTGCCGCTGCACCTCGCTGCTGCGCAAGGTAATCCGGACGTCCTCGCCGCCCTGCTCGACAAGGGCGCCGTCGTCGACGCGCGTGAAGGCGCGTGGGGCCAGACGCCGCTCATGTGGGCGGCCGCGTACAACCGGCTCGACGCGCTCCGGACGCTGATCAAGCGCGGCGCGGACGTGAGTGCCGTGTCGAAGGTGGAAGATGTGCCTGCTCGCGAGCGCGCTGATCGCGCGGCAGCGGCGCTGCGCAACCGGCGGGTGGCCGCGCTCAAGGCAGCCGAGCAGCCGCCGCGGCCCGCCGGTGCGCGGCCGGACTCGGGTCGCGCGGGCGGCGCACCAAACGCCGGGCGCGATTCCGCTGCGGCCGCTCCACGCGACGCGGCGAAAGATTCGGCGGCCGCGCCGCGCGGTGCCGCGAGGGATTCTACCGCGACGCGCGGCCGCGGTGCGCCGGCGAACGCGCCAATGACGGTGACGGCAGGTGCTCCCGCGGCGAACCGCGCAGCGCAGCCGGACTCGCAGCGGCGCGAGGAGCGCGCGGTCACCTACGGTGAGCTCGTGGGCAACAAGGGCGGTCTGACGCCACTGCTGTTCGCCGTTCGCCAGGGCAACGCCGCCGCAGCCATCGCCCTGCTCGACGCTGGGGCGAAGGTCAACCAGGTCAGCGAGGGCGATCACACGAGCCCGCTGCTCATGGCGACGATCAACGGGCACTTCGATCTCGCGAAGCAGCTGATGGAGCGCGGCGCCGACGTGAAGCTCGCGAGCGACGCCGGCGCGACGCCACTCTACGCGACGATCAACGTGCAGTGGGCCGCCAAGTCGCTCTATCCGCAGCCCACGGCGCAGACGCAGCAGCAGACGACGTATCTCGAGCTCATGGCGGCGCTGCTCGAGGCAGGTGCGGACCCGAATGCCCGCCTGACGAAGCATCTCTGGTACATGTCGTACAACTTCGATCTGCTCGGCGTGAATACCACGGGCGCGACGCCGTTCTGGCGAGCTGCCTACGGAACCGACGTACCAGCGATGAAGCTGCTCGTGAAGTACGGCGCCGACCCGAAGATCCCGACGCTCAAGCCGGCGGGTCGCCAGCGCGGCGATGACGCGCCGGCAGAAGAGGACTCGAGCGGCAAGGCGGACCCGTCGGGCCTCGCGCCGATTCCGACCGGCGGGCCAGGCGTCTATCCGATCCACGCCGCGTCAGGCGTCGGCTATGGTGAAGGCTACGCGGCGAACTCGCATCGCCATGCGCCCGACGCGTGGGTCGCATCCGTGAAGTACCTCGTCGAAGAGCTCGGCGCGGATGTGAACGCGCGTGACTTCAACGGCTACAACCCGGTTCACCACGCCGCGGCGCGTGGCGACAACGAGCTGATTCAGTACCTCGTGTCGAAGGGCGCCGACGTTGTCGCCGTCAGCCGGAAGGGACAGACGACGGCCGACATGGCGAACGGGCCGGTCCAGCGCATCCCGCCATTTCTCGAAACCGTCGCGCTCCTCGAGAAGCTGGGGTCGAAGAACAACCACAAGTGCAAGTCCTGCTGACGACCCGCCGCGCGCCGCGCTGACGCACCACGGAGGCGCGCGGCGCTGCTAGTCGTTGTGACTGCGCTCGTATTTCAGCTGCTCGTGCGCCCGGTCCTTGGCCTGAGTGCTGTCACGCTTCTTCGCGGCGCCTAACGCTCGCGCCCGCGTCCCGTCCGAGTTGACGGACGGCAGCGACAGCAGGCGCTCCAGCTCGGCGCTGCCGCACGCAGCGCAGACGGGCGTATCGCCGCTGCGCACGAGCGTCTCGAACTGGTGCTCGCAGCTCTTGCAGGTGTACTCGTAGATCGGCATTGGCGTCAGATTCGAGTTTCAAGGGGTCAGAGCCCTTGAAAATCAATTCTGGGAGCGTCGAGCGTCAGGGCATCTCGAATTCAAGGGCTCTGACCCCTTGAAACTGACGCCTTGAAAAACCAGTCCACTAGTCCGACCGGAGCACCGTATTCGGGTCCACCCTCGTCGCTCGGCGGGCAGGGATCGAGCTCGCGAGCACCGCAACCGCCACGAGCACACCGCCAACCGCGCCGAAGATCCGAACATCCGTTGCCGACTGCTCGAACAGGAGCGGCTGTACCCACCGCGCCGCGCCGATCGCGAGGACGGTCCCGACCGTAACACCCAGGACCGCGAACCGCACGCCCTGCCCGACCACGAGCCTGACGACGTCCGACGGCTGGGCGCCGAGGGCGACCCGGACGCCCAGCTCCTGCATGCGCTGCGCGACGTTGTACGCGATCACGCCGTACAGCCCCACCGCCGCCACCGCCAGCGCGAGCACGCCGAACGCGACGAACATCGTCGCGCCGACGCGCCATGACCGGCGCTCACCATCCACGACGTCACGCATCGGGCGAACGATCACGTACGCTTGCCCAGGCATCACCGTCTGCAGGGCGGCGCGGACGCGCTCCACCGCGGCTACCGGATCGCCGCGCATGCGGACCATCACGGCATAACCGTTCTCCGGACGGAACTGCTCGATCGGCAGGTAGTAGCGGTAGCGCTGCGCCTCGGTGAGGCTGTTGTGCGCGACGTCCTCCGCCACGCCGACGACTGTGGTACACGGCGCCGTGTCGGCGCCCACGCGGATGCACTTGCCTAACGGGTCGACACCGGGCCAGAAGACGCGAGCCATGCTCGCGCTCACGACGACCACGGCCGGCGCGTTGGCCCGGTCCTCCTTCGAGAAGCCGCGTCCCTTGAGAATGCGCGTGCCCATCGTCGCGAAGTAATCGGTCGTTCCCTGCTGGTACGTGAACTCTCCGAGACGCGCGACGGAGTCGATGCCGGGCACGGACAGCTGCGCGGTCGATGTGATCATGAACGGAATGTCGCTGACCCACGCCGCGCGCTCGACGCCGGGAATTGCCTGCGCCGTCTCGAGCATCCGTCGCCCGAGACGCACCTGATCGCTGTCGCTCACCTGGGCGCCACGAAAGTCGCGGCGGACGAGCAGGATGCGGCCGGCGTCGAAGCCCAGGCGCGTATCGCGCACGTGCTGCAGGCTGGCCACGAACAGGCCGGCGCCCACGAGCAGCGTCATGGAGAGCGCGCCCTGCGTGATGAGCAGCGCAGTGCGGGCCGGCGAGCGATGATACGTGCCCTCGCGCTGCCCAACCTTGAGCGCCGACGCGAGGCCGCCTCGCGTGCCGAACATGACCGGCGCGATCCCCGTGATCATCCCGGCGAACAGGGCGGCCGCGAGCGCTACCAGGAGCGTGCGCACGTCCGTCACCAGATCGAGCCGCGACGTGTCGTCGAGGAACAGTCGCCTGAGCGCGACACCGCCCCACTGCGCGACGGCGACGCCGACGACGCAGCCAGCCAGCGATAGCACGATGCTCTCCGTGAGCGACTGGGCGATGAGTCGGCCACGGCTCACTCCGAGCGCGACGCGCATCGCCACCTCGCGACGCCGGCGAAGCGCGCGGGCCAGAAACAGATTCGCGACGTTGGCGCAGGCGATGAGCAGCACGATGACGGCGACTCCGGATACCCAGCGCAGCGTGCGCGCCTCGAGTCCGGGGTCCGGCCCCGCCGCACTTCGCAATGCCGACGCGACGGCCCTCGGTCGCGCGACGTCGACCGGCGGACGCCAGGCGACGAGCGCACGCTCGGCGTTCCAGCTGCGCGCGTGCGCGGCCGAGAGATCGGCGTTGGCGGCGGCGATGGTGACGCCGGGCTTCCGCCGCACCATCATGTCCATCCATCCCCAGTCGTAGCTCAGGAAATACTGTCTGGACGTGGCACGCGACCGCGCGGCGGCGAACGTGGTGATCGGAATGTAGACGGCGGGGTTGGCGCCCTCCGACACGCCACTGAACCCTTCCGGTGCCACGCCGATGATCGTGTACATGTCGCTCCCGATCTGCAGCGGCTGGCCCAGCACGTTCCGGCCCGCGTACTCTGTTTTCCAGAAGCCATGATCGAGCACGACGACGCTCGCGCCGACCGGCGTCGAGTCTTCTGCCGCCTGGAAATACCTGCCTAACGTTGGCCGAGCGTCGAAGAAGTCGAAGAAGCTGGCGCTGACGGCGGCGAAGCGGCGCTCGCGTGCCACGTCGCCGGTGCCGACGGCGAGCGTGGCGTGGTAGTACGCGGCGTAGCCGGCGAACGATGTCGTCCAGCGGCGAAGGTCCAGGTACCGCGTGTACTCCATCCCATCGCGCGTATGCTCGCGCTCGCGGTCCGTGTACTGGAGGTATACCCGATGCACGCGCCCGGCGTCGCGCAGATACGCGTGCGGGCGAAACATGAGGCGATCGATGACGCCGAACATCGCCGCGTTCGCACCGATCCCGAGGCCTAGCGTGACGACGACGCTGAGCGTGAACGCGGGCGATCGGCGAAGGCCGCGGAGCGCGTAGCGGACGTCCTGCTGCAGGTGGTCCAGCCATGGCACGGACCACCGCTCGCGCGCGTCCTCGCGCACGCGCGTGGCGTTGCCGAGCTGGCGTCGGGCAGCCCAGGCTGCGTCGTCAGCCGACGCGCCTTCCAGGCGAGCGTCGCGCTCGAGCAGGGTCCGATGAAACGCGAGCTCGTCGTCGAGCTCCGCCTGGAGTCGATCGCGTCGTACCCAATCAATGATTCTGGCGAGCCATTCGTGCATGGCGGTCTCGCGGAAGCGGGAAAGCAGCGGGCGTCATGGCAAACGCCATGACGCGCGTGTCAGACAGGACGCATGACGCGAGCGATGGCATCGAGCAGCTCGGCGAAGCTCGTCTCCTGCTCTCCAAGCTGTCGTTGCCCCAGCACGGTGATCGTGTAGTAGCGCGCGCGCTGATTGTTCGGCGTCTGGCCCCACTGCGCCTTGATCCACCCTTTCTGTCGCATGCGCTGCAATGCGGGATACAGCGAGCCCTCCTCGACACGGAGCTTGTCCTGCGAGAGGCGCTGAATGTGCTGCGCGATCCCGTAGCCGTGCATGGACTGTACGCTCAGCGAGCTCAGGATGAGCATGTCGAGCGTGCCTGGGAGCAGGTCGCGTTTGGCGGGAGGCATGGCGAGGCCAGTAGAATGTCTAGGGCATAGACATTCTATGTCCTTGCAGCCGTTCCGCGCAAGGCCGGCGTCGAACGGATTGCGAAGCTCGTGCATCAGTTGAGCTGGGATCGCGGCACAGTCGTCAGGTCAGCCGACGCTGACGAAGCGCGTGATGTGACGCTTCACGTATCGAGCACCCGCTGGAAGTATTTGGGGATATCCAGCGTGAACGGCGTCACAGCGCCGGCGGGATGCCACACGAGCGTATCGGTCACCAGTTCCGGTCGGGCGTCATCCGGCACCCAGTGCTCGATGAGGCGTGCATCGAGATCGACGATCCAGTAGTCAGACACATGGCGCTGATAGAGCGGGCGCTTTCGAACGCGGTCGTGCCGTGCACTGGACGGAGACAGGATTTCGCTCGCGAGCAACAGCGCGTGAACGATCTTGTCGTCATCGTTCTTGAGCCGGCGCCACTCGGCCATCGGAACGACATAGACATCCGGCTGCGTGACGAACTCCAGCTCGAGCTCGACGTCCGAAGGGGACGCCAAGACGTATCCGATCGGCTCGATTTGGAGATAGGCGTTGAGTGCCACAATGAGCTCGACGACCGCGCGCTGGTGCAACGGGCTCGGCCCCGGCGTCACGAGCACTTCCCCGTCGACCAACTCGTAACGCGGGGTCGCGAGCGGGGCGGCGGCGATGAGCTCGCGGACCTCGCGCGCGGTCCAGCGGCGTCCAATTTCTGCAGGCATAGCCATAGTCTACGCTCGGCTCGGCAATGGGGGCAACGATCCATCCTCCACGATGCCGCCACAGGTCCCAACGACCGCAACCGAAGCGTGGCACGTCAATCCCTTCTGCCGCGTCGTGCGATCATCTCGACGCGAAGCAGCCGCGATTTGCTACACGAACGTCCCTTCCGTCGGCCCCCGCGCGGACGAAGCGATCTGCCGCATCGCGCCGAGGTGATACGCGAGATGCGCGATGCTCGCGATCATCCCGCTCAGCTCTACCGTCTCAACGTCACGAGGTGAGCCGAGCGCCTGTAACCATTGATGGGACTCGTCGCGGAGACCTGCACGGATCTCGCTCCATTCGCGTTCGCTCACGACCGACGTCTTCCACGCTTCATCCCACTTCGCGTCGGCGAACGGGTTGCCACCTTCTCTCGCCCATCGATTCATCAGCGACAACCCGTACCTGACGTGCTGAGCGTGCGCGGCGATCGTCGCGCCTCCGCTCGTGGAGCGCGACGCTTCGCTGGCGGACAGCGTGTCGAGTGAACGCAGGAGGCCACGTCACCCGAATTGAGCACGAATGCGCCACCGCCGCTCGGGGCGCCGTCGACGAGCTCCGCGAACAAAGTCGTGAGGGACACGGTGAGGTCGCGCGTATGCATGGGTCCGAGTGGGCGTTAGGTGGTCAGTCGATCCTGATGTTCTTTCAGCAGCCTGCGCGGTGCACCGCGACGCCAGGCGTCCGCCAGAAGCTCCTCGAGCACGCGAGCCGAGACACCCGCGAGACGGATCAGAAGCGTCGGATAGTTGCGGTAATGATCGGTCGTGAAGAACACACCCGGTTCGCTCTCGATGAGATGGTCTCGGTCCTCGAACGACCGGAGGTGCACGACGAGCACGGTGTCGTCGTCACGCAGACGCGCCAGGAACTTGCCAGCCAACTTGAAGGACGGCATGCCATAGCTCGTGCCTTCTTCGACCCCCGGCAGTGCGAGGATCAGCCGCTGCACGGTCTGCGGAGAGACTCCCACCTTGCTCGAGGCGTTCGCGCGTCGGGTCATGGGGCCGGTCTCGCGTTCACACGCCGCCAAAGAAGCGTCGTGGATTGTCGATGGTGATCGTCCGGATCTGGGCCTCCGTGACGCCAAGCTGCTTGAAATACGGAATGATCTTTCGCGTGACGAAGAGCATGCCGTCGGGATTCAGCTTGTCCATGGTGTCCATCGCTCCCGTGACGGCAATCGTCACGGCAAAATACCAATCGTTCGACAGGAAGAGCTTCTCGGTGAATCCCGCGTCGATCAATTGCTTCACGGCCGCCGCGCGCTGCTGCCACGAGGGGAGCCCCGCGGCCGGAGGCCGTCGCCCTTGCGGCATGTGGTCCATGCCGATCGTGTAGCCACGCCTAACGAGACCGGTGAGATAGTCCATGTCGGTTGTCTCGTCGCTGTGTCCGAGGCATACGGATGTGGGACGCAAACCTTCCGCCTCGAAGATCTCGACCTGCTTCTCGCCTCCGCGGCCGACTGCGTAGGTATGGGTCGTAACGGGAATCCCGGTCGCCCTGCTTGCTCGCGCGGCAGCGCGCAGCACTTTCTCGAGAAATGGCGTCACGCCGTCACGATCGGTCGCGATGGGATCCCCGTTCCTACCACGTGTGAATGATCCGGGAGGCGGGGTCGTGCGTGGATGCGCTGGCCGGAGGCTGTGCCCAGGTCGAGACGGAATCAGGAGCTCGTGTTACGGCGTCGTACGCGGTGCGTCGGTGCTGTCTCGCCACTGTTCGAGTGCCGCGATGCGAGCCTCGAGCGCAGCCACCCGATCAGCCGGCACGGGCGTGATCGCCTGCTTCGCCTTCCCCGACCCGTTCGATACGACGCGCGCCGCGGTTGGTGCTGTCACGCCCGGGACACTCGTGCCGGTCGCGCGCTTCGCGACGCCGCGCGCCGATACCCGGACGAATCCGCGGCCCACCGGTCCGAGCCAGACGAGGCGGAACATTCGCTCATCCATCGGCATCCGGAACGGGCTCCGCGCGAACAACAACAGGCTGACACCGAGCAGCGCGAGCCCCGACCCCGCCATGGCCAGCGTCCCCGGCGTCGAGCGCACGGATTGTGGCGGCGCGTCTCCGGGTTGCCTGCCGCCGACCTTCCATTGCGGCTTGAGCGAGATCTGGAGCAGCGCGAGCGCGACCGGGAGCTGAATGATCGCCATAATCAGTGTCCTGCGCCGACGTCGCCGCGTATCGGGATCGGCGCGCAGCTGTTGGCGCATCGTCTCACGCTCGTCCACCGTGGCGCGCAGCCCGTTCGCCACCTCCTGCGGCTGGAAGCCGAGCACGGCGAGCCGCCGCGCGGCCGCCGATGCCTGCAGCACGCGCGTGAACCCGATCGCCGCCAGAAAGACGCCGGGGATCGCCGCCCACGCCGTGCCAACCTTGTCGCTGAACGTGTTCACCAGGAGCAAGCTGATGATCGTGAGGAACACGAGAACCAGGCCGAGCGTCCCCACCTCCTGCGCGAAGAGGCGGATGGGCAGCGGAATCTCGGGCGCCGCGAGCCGCGCCTCATCGATCGCTTCGACGAGAGCTTCCGCGGTGGCGAATCGTGCCGACGGCTCCTTTGCGACGCACCGATCGATCGCCGCCGCGAGCGACTCGGGAAGGTCCGGGCGCAGCGACGCCGCCGGCGGCAGCGCTTCCGTCAACTGCTTCACGAGGATCTGCTGTGTGGACGTGCCGGTGATCGCCGGCTTGCCGGTGAGCGCGAACAGCGCCACGAGACCTAACGAGTAGAGATCACTCCGGCCATCCACCACGTCCCCCGACGCCTGCTCGGGACTCATGTATTCGGCCGTCCCGACGACTTCGCCGACGCGGGTGAGCCCCTGCGTGAAGCCCTTCGGCTCCACCTTCGCCACGATGGACCGCGAGATCCCGAAATCCATCAGCAGCGCGCGGCCCGTGGCGCGCTCGAGCATGATGTTGTCCGGCTTGATGTCGCGATGCACGACACCGCGTCCGTGCGCATACGCGAGCGCATAGCCGATGTCCTGAAGGAGCCGCACCATGCTGCGCACATCGAGCGGGCCGGCTCGCCGCACGCGCTCCGCGACGCTTTCGCCTTCGACGAACCCCATCGCGAAGGCCAGCAGACCGTCCCGCTCCTCGACCGCGTGGACCGGCACGATGTTCGGATGCGAGAACGACGCGGCCGTGCGCGTCTCGCGCAGAAATCGCTCGCGGAGCGCGGAGTCACCGGCAAACTCGGACGGCAGGACCTTGAGCGCCACCGGCCGGTCGAGGCGAAGGTCACGCGCGAGGTACACGGCGCCCATCCCGCCGCGTCCGAGCTCGCGCTCGATCGCGTAGCGGTCGCCGAGTTGCTGGCGGATGTCGGAGAGAGCGGTGGGTGCCGTCACGGAGGACCGGTGCGGGAAGTCGTGCGTTCCAAGATGGGGGTCCGTCGTCCGATCCGCACGGCCTTCGACGCTGAGCATCACCGACGAGACGCCTTCCGCTTCGACGATCGGGCGCAGGAGCCGCGGCGACGGGTGAAGGC
>Ga0207643_10001845_pt1 | contig 11717 bp, 11 predicted proteins | sample KBSMisM62_FD_184313 | JGI IMG/M metagenome (GOLD analysis project Ga0207643, IMG submission 184313) | Miscanthus rhizosphere microbial communities from Kellogg Biological Station, Michigan, USA - KBS Miscanthus M6-2 (SPAdes) (version 2) | ecosystem: Host-associated > Plants > Roots >...
CGGCGGCGCCGCCTTGCAGGCATTGGCAGCGTTGATCGTATTTGCGCCGGCACGGCTCTCCACCACGAAGCCATAGGGATTGCGCTGTTCGAATGCCCGCCCGAGCGCGCGCACCATCACATCGATTGCGCCGCCCGGCGCCAGCGGGATGATGACCCGGATGGGAGCCGAGGGATAACTCGTTTGCGTAAGGGCCGCGCCGCCAAGGACGCTTATCGCGCCCGCGAGCACTGCAAGACCTAAGAGCTTTCGAACCGGCATCGACGCATCCTCCAGCGTGTCGTCCCTTGTTTTTTTCTGCAGTTTGGTGGCTTCGGGATCGCCGGGTCAAGCCCGCGCGTGACGGCACCGGCACGACATGAAAGAACAGACGTCAGGCCATCCATTGCACGACATAGGCGAACGCGAACGCCTTCATGCGTTCGTGGATGCGGTCCTCGATGTCGCGCCGTGCGGCCGCCGGGCCAGCCGCCATGATCAGCGCCACGTTGCCCTTGACCGGATCCGCGACGATGTCGACCGAAAGGTTGCCGTCCGCGACGTTTGCCAACACGTCGCGAAACGCACGGCGCGCAGCGTCACGGCGCAACTCGGCCTTGGCCGGTTTCTGCACGTCGGTCAGCGGCATGGCCTCGAGGATGATGATCTCCTTTGGCGCGGCGGCGCGTTCCGGGATGTGGCGCTGTGCGAAATCGCCGAGGTCGTTTGCGCCGGTGCGCGCTCCCGACACAAGCTGGACATAGGCGACCGGCAATTCGCCGGCATAGGCGTCGGGCTTGCTCACGGCGGCGGCCAGCAGCACATCGGGATGCTTGAGCAAGGTCTCCTCGATGACCGACGGGTCGATATTGTGTCCGCCGCGAATGATGACGTCCTTGACCCGGCCGGTGAGCCACAAGTAGCCGTCGGCGTCGAAGCGGCCGAGATCGCCCGAATTGAACCACCCCTCGCGCGTAAACACGCCTTCATTGTATTTCGACTCGAGGTAGCCCGGAGTGACGCTCGGCCCCTTCACGACCACCACGCCGATTTCATCGACCACGCATTCGCGCTTGATCCTGTCGCCGTCGAGCTCGACGGTCTTGACCTGTGTGTAGGGTAACCGAATGCCGGGCGAGCCATATTTCGGGTCCCCGTCGCGCGGCGCCTGTGTCACGTTCTGGGTGTATTCGGTGGCTCCATAGGTCAGGAGCACGCGCACGCCGATCAATTTTTCGATCTGCCGCGCTACCTCCGCCGGGAACGCGGTCGAGCCGGTACACGCGTAGTCGCGCAACGTGCCGAGCTTCTCGCCGTGCGGCCCGTTCTTGGCGAGCTGGGCCAGCGTCGTCGGCACGCCGGAAAAGAGCGTAATCCCGAACTTGTCCACGAACCTCCAGTAATTGTCGATAAAGCGCTTGTCGCGGGCGCCAAGTGGCGAGGGAATAACGATCGACATGCCATGGGCGATGGGGAAATAGCCGCGCCCAAAAATGCCCGCGATATGGAACATGGGATAATCAGAGAAGATGACGTCGTCGCTCGTATGCGCCATGACGACCGCGTTGGCCCAGCACTTGTAGGCAAAGCCCCGGTGCGTGAGCTGTACCAGCTTGGGCGACCCCGTCGTTCCGCCGGAATGCACATAGGCGGCAACGTGGTCGGGCTCGACCTTGCGCTGGAACAGCAGACGATCGCCCGGCTGGCATGCGGCGAGCGTGTCGAAGTCCGTTTCCGGCATGAGCTTTCCGCCCGGCCCGGGCACCGTGAGAATGCGCACCGCGGACGAAATTTCAGCGCCGATCGCCTGCAGGTTCTCCCAGATCTCATAGCCGGGGGTCGGCCCGAGCGTCACGATGACTTTCGGCCTGGTCGCGCGCACGAGTTCGGCCAGTAGCTCCGGCTTGAGCATCCAGTTGACACCGCAGGCGATGCCTGCTCGGACCGCGCCCAGCATCGCGACATAGATCTGCGGCAGCGTCGGCAGCACATACATCATCACGTCGTCCGCCGACACGCTTAGCGAGTGGAAGAGATTGGCCGCCTGGATGGCGCGCGATTGCAGCTCGCGATAGCGGAGCAAGGTCGGCTCGGAGTCCGGATTGCCGTCGGCGATGTAACGAATGGCAATCTTGTCCGGATCGAGCATGCATCCGCGGGCAATCCAGTCGTTCAGGTCCCACGAGAACACCCGTTGGTCGAGCGGCACGCGCTCGATCTCTTCGACATCTTGCAATGTTCGGAGCGGCGCGTAGCTCATCTGCATTGACGTTCCATCCTGAATGCCACCTCGGCCATTACGTTCGTTTTACGCAAGCCGCTCGTCCACGCGTCACCGTGGCACGACGAAAACCCGCTTGCCAGCCCGCGACGCGGAGGCTCGCCGCATCGAATGCGCACCGGACCAAGGGAGATCGTCCACTCTACAACCGAGAGTTCTTGCGCGCGCGCCGCCTCGCCGCACGTGGATTGTCTCGATTTGGCGCAGTATCGCAACTATGCTGGTCCGCCTAGGGAGTCCACATCATGAAAACCATCGTTTGTTTGGCCGCCGGGTGCGCGGGATTGATGCTCGCGGACGCGAGCCACGCCCAGAACGCGCCGGGCGGGGCTACTCCGAGCTATCCGGCCCGACAAGTCCGCATCATCGTGCCCTACCCGGCCGGCGGCCCCACCGACGTGATGGCGCGCCTCGTCGCACAGCACCTGACCGAGGGGCTCGGCCAGAACTTCTTCGTCGAAAACCTCACGGGCGCGAGCGGCGTGGTCGGCACCGGCACGGCGGCGAATTCCCCCGGCGACGGGCACACGATCCTGTTCGTGACCAACGACTTCGCCGTCGCGCCGACTGTGTCGAGCAAAGTGCCGTACGATGCGGTGAAGAGCTTCGCCCCTGTGACCATCGCCGCCGCCTCGCCGCAAGTGGTCGTGGTGCACCCTTCGTTTCCTGCCAAGACAATGCGGGAGCTCGTCGCGGTCGCCAAAGCCAGTCCGGACAAATACAACTATGCCTCGCTCGGCGTCGGCTTCGGGCAGTTGTCCAGCGAACGCCTGTTTCGTCTCGGCCTTGGGCTCGACGTCGTGCGGGTCCCGTTCCCGGGCGCATCGCCGATCATCACCTCGACCCTGGCGGGCCACACACCGATTGCGTTCCTCGGCCTGCCGCCGGCCGCTCCCCATATCAAGGAAGGAACGTTGCGCGCGCTCGCCGTCACCAGCCCCAGGCGCTCGCCCGTCTTTCCCGATGTGCCGACCATGGACGAGTCCGGCGTTCCCGACCAGCAGTCCGAGCTGATCATCGGCGTTCTGGTGCCGGCGGCGACGCCAAAGCCGATTGTCGACCTGCTGCAACGCCAAATCGCGCGCATCGTCGCATTGCCGGACGTAAAGGGGCGGCTCGACGCACTCGGCTTTGCGGCGGTCGCGAGCACCCCCGAAGCCTACGCGGCACAGATCAAGGCGGACATCGAGACCTGGAGCAAGGTCGTGCGCGAGGCCAATATCAAAGTCGAATGAGCACTGTCATCTCGCCAATCCCAGACGCCCTTTGCTCACGCTAACCCGTATCGCTTGGACGAGGATGCAATGTACGACACACCGGTGGTGCTCGGTGACGTCATCGAGCGCAACGCCCGCTATTTTCCGGGAAAGACCGCTGTCATCTTCGAGGACCGGCGCGTCACCTTTTCGCAGTTCGCGGCGCGCGTGCGCAGGTTCGCCAATGCGCTTGCCGGACGCGGCCTGCAGCGCCAGGCGCGGTTTGCCGTGCTGGCGCAAAATTGTCTCGAATATTTCGAGGCGGTCGGCGCTGCGGAACGGGCGGGCTTCGTCGCGGTGACCCTGAACTGGCGGTTGTCGCCGCAAGAACTCGGTCAGATCCTCGACGACTGCACGCCGACGGTGTTGGTTTTCGAGGCGCAGTTCACCTCCCAGGTGGAAAGCCTGCGCCAGCAAGGCACCAGCATCGAACGCTTCATCGTCATCGGGCCCGCCACCGACTGGGCCGAGAGCTATGAAGACGTTCTCACCGCGGCTCCGGATACGCCGCCGGCGCTTCGGCCGGAGCCGGATGACGGCGTCTATCTCATCTACACCAGCGGGACCACCGGCAAGCCGAAGGGCGTTCTGCTCAGCCACCGCGCGATCCTGTCGGCGGCCATCGGCATCTCGTGGGAGCAGGGCGTGCGCCCATCCGACCGGATGCTGATCGTGATGCCGCTGTTTCACATCGGCGCAAAGATCAACCAGCTTTCCAACATGGTGCTGGCCACGACGATCATCCTGCACCGCGCCTTCGACCCGGCCGCCGTGTTGCGCTGCATCGAGGACGAGCACATCACCTGCGCGCACCTGGCGCCGATCATGGTGCGCGGCCTGCTCGATGACCCCGCGCTTGGGCGTTGGCGCAAGGATTCGCTGCGCAGCATCCAATACGCCTCCGCGCCGATGGCGGTCGCGTTGCTGCAGGAGGCGATGGCGGCGTTCGGACCGATCTTCACCCAGGTCTACGGCATGACCGAGTGCGTCGTCGGCACCATCCTGCATGCGCATGAACATCGCCCAGACGGCGATGCCGCGCAGGTGCGTCGGCTCGCGTCGGCCGGACAGCCGTTCTTCGACCACGCCATCCGCGTGGCCCGTCCCGATGGGACGGACTGCACGCCGGAGGAGATCGGCGATATTCTCATTCGGGGTCCCAGCCTGATGACGGGGTATTGGAACAACAGCGCGGCGACGGTCGAAGCGTTGCGCGACGGCTGGATGCATACCGGCGACGTTGGCTTCTTCGACTCCGAGGCGTTTCTCTTCATCGTCGACCGCAAGAAGGACATGATCGTTTCGGGCGGCGAGAACATCTATTCGCGCGAAGTGGAGGAGGCGCTGCTGGCGCATCCGGCCGTGCTGCAGGCGGCCGTCATCGGCGTTCCCGATCGCCGCTGGGGCGAGTCGGTGAAGGCTTGCATCGTGCTGCGCCCGGCCTGCGCCGCCGGCGAGGACGAGCTCATCCAGCATTGCCGCGCCCTGATCGCGAGCTACAAGAAGCCGCGCAGCATCGATTTCGTCGATGCCCTGCCCCGCCTGTTCAATGGAAAGATCGACAAGAAGCAGTTGCGTGCGCGCTATTGGCAGGACCAGGAGCGACAGGTGTCCTGAACCTCCTCGCCGCCCGCGGCAACATATTCGCCCCCGCTCCTTGCCCCCGCCGCATCTCGGCCGCTAGATTTCAGCGCAGCAATCCGGTCGGAGGCGATCATGCTGACTCGCAGAGCGCTAGCGAAGTTCGTGGGGGCGGCCGCACTGAGTGGCGGCATGCCGCTTGGCCTTGCCGCAAGGGCCATCGCGCAAAGCGCCGCCGCGCCGCGGCCGCGCGGAGCCTACCTCATCAAGAATGGCGCGGTGGTGACCGTCGACGAGGCGCTGGGCACCCTGCAGCGCGCCGATGTACTCGTCCGCGACGGCAGGATCGCGGGGATCGGACCTGATCTGGCCGCAACGGACGCCGAGGTGATCGACGCGACCGACATGATCGTGATGCCGGGTTTCGTCGACACGCACTATCACATGTGGAGCGCACTCGGCCGAAACTTCATCGGCGATGGCGGCTTCGGCTATTTTCCGGCCAAGAATGCGACTTCGAAACTCTACAGCGCGGACGACTTCTACAACAGCGTAATGCTTGGGCTGGTGGAGCTCGCCAGTGCCGGCATCACCACCGTGCACAACTGGTCGCACAACACGCGCACCCCCGCGCACGCCGATGCCGAGTTGCGGGCGCACCGGGACTCGATGCTGCGCGCCCGCTACGCCTATGGGCATATCGACCAGATGCCGCGTGACCAGGTGCTCGATTTCACCGATATCGATCGGGTCAAGCGCGATTATTTCGCCGGCGGCACCGCCTTCGACGGACTCCTCACCTTCGGGGTCAATCTGCGCGGGCTGTCACAAAGCGAGGAGCGCACCTACCATCAAGACATGGCCGCGGCGATGGAACGAGGCCTGCCGGTGGCGATTCATGCGAGTCAGGCGCCCCCCAACGTGGTCGACGCCGCGGACTACGAGAAGCGCGGATGGCTCGGGCCGAAACTCCTCATCTGCCACTACATCCCGGCGCGCGACATCGACGCCGAAACCATGGCGCGCACCAAGACGCCGCTGAGCTTTGCCACCCATTCGGAGTTCCGCCTGGGACTCGCCGGCGATCCACGCGCCGCGCTGCTGCGCATGCGCAAGGCTGGCGTCGTGGTCTCGTTGTCGTTCGACGCTAGCTCGATCGCCCCGCCGAATATGTTCGAGACCATGCGTTTCACCTGGAACATGGGTATCCCCTGGAGGGGAACGCCAACCGAGGGGTTGCCCGCGGTCGGTTTCCGCGAGGTGATCGAGATGGCGACGCTCAACGGCGCCAAGGCGCTCGGGCTCGGCGACGTGACCGGTTCGCTCACCGTCGGAAAGCGTGCCGATGTCATCCTCATCCGAACGAACGACATCAATGTGGCTCCGCTCGCCAACATCGAGACGACCGTCGTTCAGTCGGCGACGCCGGCGAACGTCGATACCGTGCTGGTGGACGGCCGCATCGTTAAGCGCGAGGGCAAGCTCGTCGCCTACGACGTCGACAAGATAGTCAGGGACGCAAAGGCTTCCTCGTTACGCATCCGTACGGCCGCCGGGAGCGTGCTAGCGCCGCCCCCCGGCCGGTAGCCGGTTCGCACGCAAGGATCAGCGTCGCTCGCGGCACAGGCGTCCCTGGCGCCTTCACGCCTGCCCGCGGAAGATTTCCCGCGCCAACACCATGCGCATGACCTCCACAGGCCCCTCGGTGATCATGAAGCTGCGCGCGTCGCGCCACATCTGCGCGATCGGCATTTCGGCCGCGAGCCCGATCCCCCCGTGAATTTGCATGCACCGGTCGGCGACGCGGAAGCCGAGCTCGGTGCCGCTGATCTTCGCCATATAGCTTTCGTGCCGGGAGGCGACGCCCGCATCGGTCCGCGCGGCAAGCTGATACACGAACAGTTGCGTCATCCGGTGCTCGGTGAAGCTGTCGGCAATCATGAACTGCACGGCCTGGCGATCGGCGAGCGGCGCGCCGAACGTCACGCGTTGCTTGGCATAGCTGACCGCGAGATCGAGGCAGCGCTTGGCCACGCCGAGGCCGCGACAGGCTTGATAGAGCCGGCCCGCCGTAATCCAGGATTGCGCCTGGCGCATGCCCTCGCCTTCCTTGCCGATCAGGTTCTCGGCTGGCACGATCACGTCGTCCAATGCGATCTCGCACGGCATGTCGCTCATCATGGTGGGCGTACGCCGTACGATCTTGACGCCAGGAGTCGCGGTGTCGACGAGGAACATGCTCAGGCCGCCGCGGCTGCCCTTCGAGCGGTCGGTGGCTGCCACCAGCTGAAGAAAATCGGCGTCCTGCGCCTTCGTGATCCAACGTTTGTAGCCATTGATGACGTAGTGATCGCCTTTGCGTACGGCGGTGGTGCGCATGGCCCCGGGATCGGAGCCGGCATCGGGCTCGGATTGGGCGAAGGCGGTCGTCTTCTCGCCGCGCAGGACTGGGAAGAGATATTTCTCCTTCTGCGCCGGATTGAGCGTGAACAACACCGGCCGCACATCGGGGCCGAACACGCCCGGTCCACGCGGCGGCAGCGCGACGGTGCGCGCGATCTCTTCCCAGACCACGACCATCCCCAACAGCCCGAGGCCTTGACCGCCATATTCGGTGGGCACGTCGAGCAGCCAAAGACCCAGGTCCTTTGCCTTGCGCTCGAGGTCGGCGCGAACCTCCGGACGCATCCCCGGACCGTCCATTGCGTTCATTTCGACCGGAATCAACTCCCGATCGACGAAAGTCCTCACCGTGTTCTTGAGCAGCTTCAGTTCTTCCGGAAGCTCGAAGTCCATGTCGCTTTTCCCGTTACGTTTCGTCCCTTATGGGGTTGAATATGGACCATGTTGTCACGCGGGGAGACAAGAAAATGCTGCACGCGGCGAACATGGGCTTGGTTGCAATCGTCGTCCTGCTCGCGGGGCACTCGCTCGCCTTGGCGCAGGATGCGCTGAAGCTCGCGGTCGGCGCCAAGGGAATCTGGGATCAATCGATCTCGGAGCTGGCGCAGAACGCCGGCATCTTCAAGAAGCACGGCATCGTGCTCGACATTTTCTATACCCAGGGTGCGGGCGAGACGCTGCAGGCGGTGATCTCCGGCAGCGCCGACCTCGGCATGGGGCTCGGCACGCTGGGTGTCATGGGGGCTTATGCCAAGGGTGCGCCGGTCCGCATCATCGGCGCGACCATGACCGGCGCGAACGACACGTATCTTTACGTTCCGGCCGACTCCCCGATCAAAAGCCTCAAGGAGGCCGACGGCCGGACCGTCGCCTTTTCCACCGTTGGCTCGTCCACGCACATGGTCGTTCTCGGGCTCGAACAGCAGGCCGGGGTCAAGTTCAAGCCCGTCGCTGCCGGCAGCGCGACGGCGACTCTCACGCAGGTGATGAGCGGCCAGCTCGACGTCGGTTGGGCGGCGGCGCCGTTCGGCGTCGAGGCCATCGAGCAGGGCAAGATCAGGGTGATCGCGCGCGCCAGCGACGTCGTCGCATATCGCACCCAGACCTCGCGCGTGTTGGCCGCCAACCAGACCGCGCTCGACCGCCGCGGGGACGTGTTCATCCGCTACATGCGCGCCTATCGGGATGGCCTCGACTGGCTCTACTCCGACCCGGCCGCGCTGGTCGCCTACGCGGCGTGGGCAGGTTCGAGCGAACGCATCGCGCGGCGGCTACGGGACGAATTCCTGCCCAAGGCCGACATCGATCCGTCCAACATATCGGGGTTGCCCGAGCTCATGGCGCAGGCCGTGACTTTCCGCTTCATGTCCGCGCCGCTGACGGATGCCCAACTCGGAGAGCTGATTCAGAGGTATTAGGGCTTGCCCTCACCAACTCGCAGCCCGCAGATACGCGCCAGGTGGATGCAGGCGATCTGAAGTGATTCCGTCTCGGCCCACGGAGGCGTAGCCCTCGCTTCCACACTGGTACGGTGGGAAATTGGACCTTATGCTCCGGCTGCTGGGCGGAAGAGGCAGCATTTCCGTTGACGATCCGGAGCACACAAGGATGCAGGACTGGCCACAGGTGCAAAGGGCGGGAGATTGAAGACGCGCGAGACCGGCGACAGCCTCGTCGCTGCACTGCCGTCTCATGTCTTGCTTCGTGTCTGGCTTTTCTGCTGTGCTGCTCGGTCGCACATGCGCAGTCGGTCGCGTTCATTAATCCGGGAAAGTCCGACGAAATCTACTGGATGACGGCCACGCAAGGGATGCAGGCCGTCGCTCGCAGCCTCGGCATGACATTCGAGGTGCAGTATGCCCAACGCGAACCGCTGAAGACGTTCGAGATCGCCCGCGAGCTGGTCGCGCGCGCCCCTGGGAAACGGCCCGACTATATCGTGCTCACGGACGATTATTCCGTGGCCGACCAGCTCCTGAAGATCATCGACCCCACAGGGGTGAAAACCTTTCTCGCTTACAGCTACGGCCGGCCGTCTGCTTCCCGAGGATAGCCAGCAAATACGGGCCGTTTGGACAGGTCCTGCTTCCCGATAAAGGGCGCGGGGAAGCGCCTGGGAAGCCGTACAGCGGTTTTCAGGTCTCAACCACGAAACCCCGCGATAGCCGCGAAAGTCACTTCGAAACCTCAAGACGGGCAGCGGCCCTACAAAATTGCTGCAAAGGTTTTTTTGACCCGCCAAGGCCGACACTCAGGGCATGACCAGCAAAACCACAATTGAAAACGCGACCAGCACGGCGAACGCCAGCACGTCGTTTACCTGGCGGTAGAGCCTCGAATTGTACGCTGAACGCTTGGTCGTCATGACTAGGCCCTCCTACGGCCTGCTGATGGCAAGGGCCGGCGTTGTGTTGGAAGCACGTCGCCGGCCCGCTCATCCTGACCCGCAAAACTTAAACAAGCGTTAGCGCGGTTGCCGTCGCAGCCGCGCCTGCAACGTCGCGCAACCGCAAAAACCAGCTGCAACCGCGCGCGAAACCATCGTGGCGCACCAAAGGCACGCCGCAATTACGGTTGCCCCGCGTTGCCGTCGGGCTGAAATCGCAACCGCGCAAACGATGTCTTAACCATACAGGTGCAACCTCGCCGCTGACCGCTCAGCAACAGCGAGCAACCGCCGTGTATAATCTGGCAACCGCCGCCGCCGCCGCCGGCATCAACAAGAGCACCGTGCTGCGGCACATCAAAGCGGGCAAGGTTTCCGCCACGCGCGACCACAACGGCGGATGGCAGATTGACCCCGCCGAGTTTCACCGGACCTTTCCGCCCCTGGTCACGGCCGGCAGCGAGCAACCGCCGAAGCAACAAGACGCTACCGCCGATGCCATGGTTGCACTCTTGCGCGAACAGCTTGCCGACATGCGGCAGCAACGTGACCATTGGCAGATCGAGGCTGCGGACTGGAAGCGCCAGGCGCAGAACCTTCTGCCGCCACCGCAACCGGCTCCGCAACAAGCGGCAACCCCTAAAACCGCGCCCGCAACCGAGCCTGCAACGACAGGCAACCGGCTGGTGCGCACCTGGCGCTGGCTGCGCTCGACCGGGTGATAGCCTCAACGGCTCTTTGCGGGGGTGGGTGGGGATGCCGGTTTAGGTTGAGCGGAGAGCTTGGGGTCAGTCCATTTGCATGTATGGCTGATTTTCTGTCTGACCTCTGACACTGGACCCAGCGCAAATTTTGCGTCGTGTTGTTCGTTGTTGTAGCCCGTCAGCCGGACAAATAATGCTGCGTTATCGGGCAGAACCTTGAGTAGCGCCACTGGTGACGGAGAAAACGCTCCGCGACGGTTGGATGAAGCGTTCCAGATTTCCGTCACTGCTGGCGCATCAGCAATTCTCAAAAGAACTTTAATTCCGTCCGCAACGCCGCCCAAGTAATCTTTGGGCACTATTGCCAGTTCAGTCTTTCTTTCCTCACACCGTGCAATGAGTTTGCTGCTCAATTTTTCGCCAATCAGTGTGGCCGATATTTGTGGACTGTCGTCAATCGGCGACTTGTCTTCTGTAAATGTCCAGCCGACAGGCACCTCCTCTTTTGAGTTGGCAGGCTCCCGTGTGCCCGAAAATGCCTCGTCAAAACACTTCAGTCGCGCCGTATCGTCTTTGATCAGTTTGCACATGGCCAAACCCAAAAGCGTGGTTTGCGCAATGGCAGGGCCGCCCTGACTGACGACCACAAGCGCGACCACGACGGAAAGCCGGAAAGCGCCACGCAGCACGCTCATTTGTCGCCTCCTCGATCCAGTGGACGCATGTCCGAAATTACGTTAAACGCAAAAGCATGTCACCACTAATTTCCGCTAAACGCAAAAACAAGCGTGGCCGACCAGCGACGGGCACGGACCCCATGATCGGGCTACGGCTGTCAAAGAAGGAGATCGCACGCCTCGACCGGTGGGCGAAGGCCAACGGCTACACGCGGTCGCAAGCCATCCGCGTGCTGATCGAGCGCGGGATTGAGTAGCGGCCCTAGTTGTGTTCGTTCATCCTATTTTTGAGTTCGGTACTCGCAGTAGTGTCCGCAGTTACGCATCATATTGTCCCGCCTAAGCTTCGGGTCGTTGTCTCCGTCGTAGCAAGTCGGATCACGTCCACCGCATCGGCAGTACGCGCTTACGCCTCCACATCGGTCGCCATTAATCTTCCGGTTTTCTGGA
>Ga0207643_10001847_pt1 | contig 11709 bp, 17 predicted proteins | sample KBSMisM62_FD_184313 | JGI IMG/M metagenome (GOLD analysis project Ga0207643, IMG submission 184313) | Miscanthus rhizosphere microbial communities from Kellogg Biological Station, Michigan, USA - KBS Miscanthus M6-2 (SPAdes) (version 2) | ecosystem: Host-associated > Plants > Roots >...
TAAATCACCTTCCTTCCTCTCAAATAATGCCGTAGAACCAATACCAGATTTCCTGATTGTAACAGCTGCATATCCTTTTTTGGAATTTATCATTGCACTCATGGGAATCTCTTCAACTCGTGGTATCCACACCATCAAGAATTGACCTGGTTTGGCACCATAGCTCAAATCATCTCTAAAGACCAGAGTTCTAACAGTCGGTGTTTCAGGAACGATTTCTTCGATCCGAACTATTCTTCTTTTATCAATACTTGTGTGCAATTCCAATTATCTCACTGATATTTTTTAAATTCTTGGTTTCAACATAATTTTTAAGTGCTTTTGTAATTTGATTAAAAATCCTAGGTCCACTTGATCCAAGTACACTACCAATTTGGACTGCAGATGCTCCAGCAATCATATACTCTATCACATCTTTCCAAGAGGATACGCCACCGCATCCCATTACAGGTACTTCAAGTTTTTTTGAAATTTCGTAAACACATCTTATTCCGATTGGCTTTATGGCGTTCCCAGATAAACCTCCGATACGATTACTCAAAATCGGCATCATTGTTTCAATGTCAATGCTCATTGCCCTTAAAGTGTTAATAGCAGTGATGATATTTGCTCCTGCATCTATTGCCACCCTAGCAAGTTCGACGACATCAATAGAACCCACTCCTACTTTTACCGATATTGGCTTACTGGTATTCATTCTTACAGTCTTTACAATCTTGTTTACAGCTTCTGGATCATCACCTACTTCCATACCCATTTTAGACACATGAGGACAAGAAAGGTTGATCTCATATCCAAGAATATTCAATCCATCAAATGTCTTGACCATCTTAGAAAATTCCTTCTCAGAGGAACCAACAAGACTAATGAAAATTGGAATACTCTTATTGTGAGACAACTCTTTTGAAAAGGCGTCTACTCCCGGGTTTGAAAGCCCTACGGCATTCAGATAACTGCCACCGCCCAGAGGAATCACCGTAGGATTTGGATATCCTTTCATTGGATTTACACTGATAGATTTTGTCACAACTGCTCCAATATTTTCACGGTATAACCTTTCAAAGATACTTTGAGATATGCCAAGAATACCGGAAGCAAGCATAGTCGGGTTACGAAGTTGTATATTGTCTAGTTCAACAGACAGATTATGGTTTCTATCGCCAATGTTCAAAGATGAATAAATAATTTGAATACTGGTAATTTAATCTAAATTATAGCGCCCCTATTTATGGTTTAATAGATTGATTGTAAGCACCAATCGATTCTAAAGATAAATTGTAAGGACATTGTTGTACATTTACGATTTTTAGATGTTCTTCAGGGGTTACTGTACAAAAATAAATTTACTTTTCCGCTTAGCATCTCTTTCCAATTTATTTTTAATTCATCAGCGGCACGATTTACTTGAGATCCTATGTAGAGGCCCACCACAAGAATAATAATAAAAATAATTATACTGATTTTAGTTTTTAGTTTCATCGATAATTGGATATCGAACAAAATTACTCTTAAAAGTTTACAAATTCTGAATTGGAATTATTTTATATCATGTAGTCTTGTATGGATTATAAGCAACTGTCAGAAATGCGGTAAGAAATTGGACCCAAGTAAAGAAGTTCCCCTATGTAATGACTGCGAAAGAATACATGATTAAATTACGGATCGTTAGTTCTAATCACAGTTCTAAACCTTAAATCAAACAAAATAATATTGCATATAATGGTAAAATTTCGCAGGCCAACATGTATCCTATCAGCAAATTTTTTTTAATATTTTTGCGAATAAATTTTCTATTCCTTTGCTTAAAAGATAACTAGTTTAACGATGATAAATTTTTAAAGTTAGAAATAAAATGAACTATTGCCCTGACTCTTCGGTAAAGCCTGTCTTCTCATAAACCGAGACTAGATCATTAAAGTTCTCCTGTGTCTCTGACTTCGTTGGTTCTACCTTAGTCGTATATTGAACTGTCACTGTCACATCATTGTCAGCCTCTTTTATCTCTACAGAATCGCCACTTTTGTTGAAAAGTTTCTTTTGTCTGGCCATTGTTATATGTCTCCATCAACTCTCTTAAACGTTCGTGTGTATATCGCTAGTGATATTCCATAGAGCATTTTTATATTATTTTCACTATAAGTATATAACGGATTCACTGATGGGAGGGTTATTTCCATTAGTGGAATAGGAGCATAAATAAATTGGTAAAAAACAAAAAACAAATAAAGATAATACACGAGTCCGCTGCAAATTATACGTTTTCGAACACTGGTTCTACAAATGTTAAGAGAGAGGAAAATCCTGATACTGCAAATAAGACTACACCGAGTACAGAAAAGGAGATACCTAGGGCGCGGTCCATGGATTTGAGAAACTCAAAAATTCGACAGAAAAATAGGATAGGTGCCGACCGACTATAGACAAGGTTATTCTTCAGTGAATAATATAGATTTATGATTCATGTAAATTATCTATTTCTTGTTGTTCTTTATGTAAAACTATCACTCTTTGATGGAAAAATTTATTTAGGTTATCTTTTTAGTTTATCCTCCGGTCAGGGATCATGGGAGTGTCTGCTGATAACAAAATTGTTAGTATCGTAGACGATGAGATAGATGTGACTGAGTTATTCCAGGATGCCTTATGCGATAATATAGACGGCATAACAGTTGTTGCTTTCAATGACCCTATAATTGCCTTGGAGCACTTTACAGAAAATAGAGAAAACTATGCTCTAGTCATTTCTGATCTAAGAATGCCTAATCTCAACGGACTTGAACTATTAAAAAAGATAAAGAAATTAAACGAAAAGGTCAGAACATTGCTGATAAGTGCTTATGACATTGAAAATGATGTAGTTTTTCAACATTATGTAGAACTAGGAATTATTGATTCATTCATTCCAAAACCAATTACCATTAATCGGTTATGCCAAAAAGTAAGAGATGAGTTCGTAGTATATCAATTGGCTGTTAACCTGAAATAGATTAGTAAACATGTATCTCTCTCTCTTAAGTTTTTTTTAATAAATTTCATCGCATGTAGTGTTCTTATTATTAGTTCTACTGTTTCTACTGTTGCGCCTGTAGATGCTTTTCTTTATGAGAATGGGACATGTACCAATGAAAACCTGGAAGAGGTATCTAAGCAAATCATAAATACCAACTGTACTGTAGATGATTTTCTTAAGAGTTTACCAAGCGACAATACAATACTGGCGCAAATAGTATGCGGATCCAACTCTAACTACACGACTTCAAGGTAAATTATGATGATTTCTAATAATTAGTGTCAATAGTAGATGACGAGCAAGATATTACTATTCTATTTCGTGATTCCCTAATGAGTATTAAAGGAATAACGGTATTCACTTTTACCGATCCCCTATTGGCTCTCGAACATTTCCAGATGAATGACCGTACCTATGTATTGGTAATATCAGATTTTAGGATGCCAGGGTTGAACGGCATGGAATTATTGAAAAAAATGAAAGATATGAACAAGTTTGTAAGGACAATCTTAATGACTGCGCTTGATATAGACGATAACATTTTTCAGAACTTCACCAAAAGGAAAATTGTAAATGCATTTGTTCAGAAGCCAACAAAATTATTCGACCTTATCAAAGACGTTAATACGCAATTACATTCCTTTGAAATGTTAAAGAGATATCGATCGCAGTGACTTCAGATATCGCTATGTTGGTTGCTTGTAATTATTGTCATCATAAAAGAGAAAATCATATGCCATTCCATAATGTCATGACTCAGTGCGATTTTCCAGAGAGCAATTGTCAGAGTTTTGAGGCAGATCTCTGAGTTACAAATTCAAAGATAACTTGATTCACAGTATTTCAGAATATAAGATCTGCTTACACTCTTTTATCATTGTAACTTGATAATTTCATCCCAAGTGCCAGTCTCCGAAAGCATATAGTATTTACTTTGTTCGGCAGATTCGAGGTGTATGATATCTCCTGATGTAATTCTAATTTGAAATAGCCTATTCAAGAATTGTAGGAAACTTGGACCTGCTACTATACTCTTTGCTTCTTTACTAAACGGGTTATCATAGTACTCTTTAAGAGTATCAGTTAGTCCTAAAGTACTGAGTTTTTCAACTATTTCATGCAAATCGACCAATTTTGTATTTCTCTTGTAAACCATAATAATTGCCATTGTAAAATCCTTCATCATATATACACGCTCGAAGTATATAAAACAATTTGTGGTTGATATTGGCTCCGATTATTGCTTGTGTGTGAAATTCAGTTAAGCGTTTAACTCTAGGAATATTCGATTATGCTATTACCAAGACTTATTAACGATTGTGGGGTAATATCACTATGTATACATCCTGTTTGATATGTGGAAATGAATTCAACAATTTTGTTAACGGTGTTCTTTATCAAAGTACGGTAAAGGGAAAAATAGAATTCTGTTCAGATAAATGCTGCAAAGACTTCCTTACTCGAGATCTGACGGAAATGACACGAATAAGTAATCAAACACGTGGCGGTAATAAGACGAAGTGAATAAGTCCGCAAAGTGTACCGAACAGCAGCATGATGTATGTGATGGGAACATAGTCAATAATCCAAATGAAACAAGAATATGTGAATGTCAATGTCATGATTACATGTACAAACTAGTTAGCAGAATGCAGGCTGTAAATAATCTAACTTAGTTCGAGCGTGATCCAGATAATTCTAGTTTAATCTTTTTGTATCTTTGTTACTTCTAATTGTATCTTCTACTTGTTTCTCTTCATGGTAAGAAATTACAGTATTACCTCTATGAATCTCCATTATTATTTCGGCATCGTTTATCTCGATTCCTTGTCTATCGAGGTATTTCTTTCTCGATTTTCCTGATATGATCATTGTCCCTTGCTTCCCTTTGAATTTGCCTTTTATTCCTTCTTCATTTGGTGCTTCCTCGGTCATAATCAAATTTTGTCAATGATTGAACTGGGAATAGATATCTTCTGTCCTACAACAGTAACAATTTCGTTCCAAACTGCATCTCTAACCCCCTCTAGACCTTTTATTACTTCTAGAAGGTCGAGCAATACGGCATGGGTCCCAAAGCATAGTCACATCGCAATTTTAACAGTTTTATCTTTTATTGCTTATACTCTATTAACGCAACCAGACGTTCTGGTTCACCGGTGATTAAGAGTCCCCTCATTGCTCCGGTGAACCTGTTATATTCTATGTATCCTACGACCGTGGTGCTTGATGGTGTATGGATTCTACAATCTTAAAACTAGATAAAAAATAGGATTTCGACCTCATGAGACAATTGAACAATGAAAGATTCTGATTCAACACTTTCAACTGATATAAACCAATGTGGACTGTACATATTATGCAGTTACATAATATTTGCCTTAGTTGTGGGCACAGAAAAGACGAACATAGTTCAGACAGGTTTCAATGTCATAATGATGATTGCCACTGCTTAAATTTTAAAACAACATTCTTGGGGTATGGTTCGGGCCCCAAAATTCAGAATAGATGATCCCGTTCCTTATTCCTTCGCGGGACTTGTTATATTCTATGTTATCATAATTATTATTACTACCACCGTAGTGCTTGATGGGATGTGACCTCCAGTTCCGTCCCATCAGTGTTGTTAAGTTTTCGGATTAAGTGACCAATTATAAGTAAAGCCAAATCCTTGGATTAAATGTCTTATAAATGCAAATATTTAGACCAATCGGTTTTATGGTTCAGTCGATTGGTAATAGCAACCAATAATGAATTATAACAAAGTATTATTAAGGACGGGGCCTCATACAATAGAAGAATACTGGAAATCAGTTTTAACGACCCAACGCCTGCCTTAGAACATTTCACTAAAAATAAACGAAATTATGCTTTAATCATTTCTGATCTAAGAATGCCTAACATGAACGGAGTAGATTTACTACAAAAAGTGAAAGATCTGAATCCTAAAGTCAGGACCATACTCATAAGCGCATTTGCATTGCAAGATGATCCTGATATCCAAAAGTATTCGAAAGATGGAGTAATAGATTCTTTCATTGAAAAACCAATAAAAATTAATAGATTATGTCAAATAGTGGAAGACGAAGTAAAGAGATATCGGCATGTTTCGGTAAAACAGTAAACTTAATTGGTAGATTCCGGTACAATGTCCCTCCTTCCCCTAATAGTTACTTTGATTTTAAATTCTCATTAGTCGAATTCATTGTATGAAAATAAATCAAATATTACTACAAGAAATTACAAATTCGGAACTGTGGCTATCTCGGGAAAAGGAAGAATCCATCTATAAACGCGATCTCAAAAAAAGGATTGAATTAATTAATTGGGTTCTAGAAAATATGAAAAATCCTAATGCCCATATTTGTAGTCTAATTGAATCCAGAATGAACGAAACTATACAAGGGATAAACAAAACCGATTCAATATTTCAGGCAGATAAATTGCATAGCGAATTAAGAATTTTAGATTGGATATTAATTTTCAAACCCGTCAAGGACTTCTTTATTCATGCCAATAAACCACCCTACAAAATGTTTGGGATTATTGGGGTTAAATTGAAGATCCAAGATCGTGATTCCGTTTTTACCAGTAATGCATTTTAGGCAATCATATCCTTGCCAATCCTTTGACTTTAAAGGATACATGCCGGATCCAGTGTCATGTGTTCCGGTACCAAATACACCATAGAGCAAGCCGTTAACACTGAACCTCTGATAATTGTGGTTATGAGCCTGTAATACGGCATCAATTTTGCCTGTCCTGAATAAAGGATCGTAACAATCAAACTGGCCATTTGGAGGATGATCACTTTTTACAGTTACAAATGGTTGATGGACTACTGCAATTCTAAAATATACTTTGCTTGATTCAATTTGTGATTTTAGGATTTCAAACTGTGGACTAGAACAGTCAAACCTTATGTTTGCATCAATATTGAACAATGCCAGTTTATCTCCTGCAAAATTAAATTTTACTTCTCCAAATGTTCTGTTGTTACCTAACCACATCTGTACGTCGTTTTTGGTATCATGATTGCCGACTACGATGTCGGTATTCTCTCTTGTAAATCCATGAGATTCAAGAGTAGAAAGTACGGCCTTTCCATTCGTGTATTCGAGATCTCCAGGTATTACTAACAATTGCGCATTAAAACGATTGGCAATCTCCAACTGTTCAGTCAATCCTTGATTGGAGTCGATATCACCGACCACTGCAAGTCTCATGGTATTTGATTTATCAAAATTTGTGGCCGGTATTCCAACTGATGATGAGCCAACAGGACAACTATCATCTACAAGTCCATTCTGATTATTGTCCTTTCCGTCTCCGCATATCTCTTGTGGTGAAATTTTATTGGTTGCTGTTGATCCTGATACGGCTGCTGAAAAATTAAGGGCAATGTAATTCATGTTAAGTAACGATAAGCCAATCATGAAAATCATGAATGTAATAAATTTCAAAAGTAGCAATTGTACTTTGAAGTTAATATAAAAATTCTATAGTACAAGTACCAAACTAAAAGATCAAGAGTACATCATTTAGACACTTGTATTACCAAAATATTAAACATTATAGTTATAATTAGACAATTTAAGGAAGTAGAATTTTTAATAATAAACTCAATAGTAATCGTGTTCTTCGATTAGGATTTTTTTATCACTGCCAAAAAGAAGAATAATATTATCGCTGATCCTGATAAAGGGATCACTATATCGGTAAATGCATTATCCAACGAATAAAAATGTTCCAAACCTTCATAAATTAGGAAAATACAGAATAATGAAAATGCAATGGCAGCGTATTGTAGTTTTTTCAATCCACTCTTGCGGTACGAAAAAACAGAAAGCCCAACCAAAAATATGGATAATATTGCACCAGCAATGTACAACAGCATTTCCACTATTTCAAGAATGGGTACTTGCTGAATCAAAGGAATGAATATTTGCAATTTTATGCTTATCTTGATACATATGATGATAGGTTTAAACATTCTAGTACCGTTATCTAAACAAGATTCAATTCCATAGACACTCGATTACACGATTAGAGACTTGTATCAATGACTTTAATTTTTTCCGGAGGTTACATGATAATATGCCATCATACTTCAAATTAACAATTTTTTTATGTGGGCTCATTGCAATGATGGTATATCCCGATACCATACTTGCTTTAATCCCAGAAACGAATGATAATTCCACTGAAATTACTAATGAATCGAATTCTACAGAAATATTAGATAAAGATTCGAAGTTACTTCCGGGTAACTATACTCCTGACCAAATAAATGAGATAATATATAATCTCTATCAACTTATTCAAAACTATAAATCAACTGAAATTGGACACAGTCATGACATTGCTGTTTTGATAGATATTATTTGTAGTAATGAACTATATGAAAATGCTGTTGAAGCATGCGACATAGTTACAGAACTACCAATTGAATCAAATAACTATTAAACAAACAATGAACGTTTAGATCTCTGTATCACTAGATTTTTTTAGTCAAACTGCATACATTTATCATGGAAAGCAAACTTCGGATATCAATGGTAGTAATTTCCTTAATCACCTTGAGTATTGCTCTCATTTCGAGTAACGTTGTTTGGTCAGATTCGCATAGAGATAAGGATTACTGCTATGACCAAGTAGGCGACGGACACTTTTGTTTCGATACTAAAGAGAAATGTAGACATGAGCAAAAAAGCGACGAGGTATCAGAAAGTCCTTGCTATAATAAGGATCGAAATTAGAAAATTACCCACATTATCTTTAGGGCATAGGTCGAATTTCTACCTCAAAGTTAGAATGTCGTAAAGAAACATCACTATTAACTGATTATCTTTAATGTATCCACAATTTTCATGAATTTCAAACAGACGGCTTTAATAGAGTGATATTTTAAACAGTATCATGGACTTTTGCAAACGATCTGCGGGTTTTACTAAATACTTGCTAATTTCTATCCTTTCCTTGTCACTTGTGCTTTCTTACTCTGCTTCAAGTAATTTATTAATTATAAAGACTTTCGCTCAAGTTAATGACCCGCTTCAAATAAGCAATGATCAGGTCAAGGATAATTATCTACTCTACATTAAAGAAGTGGCTAAAAAAGGGGCCGATTCTGAGTGTCAGAACGGACTAGGGGTGGGTGTACTTCAGGGGGATGATATTATTTGTAATCCCGGTCTTGAGAACTTAGAGGAAAAAGCAAAACTGGATGACAGTGTCGTAGGTAAATTAAGCGAAAATATAGACAAGGACAAAAAAGTACTTCTGGATAAGTTGGAAAAATTAAGAGAAAGGATGGAAAAGGCAATTTCTGAAGAAGAGGAAGAGGGTATAATATTACCTGAGGATGTACGTAAGAAAATTGATGCGGATGACACTAAAGCAATTCAAGATCATAAAACAAAAGAAGGTGAAGAATGTAGAGGTGGAGACGTTTTGGATGGCGCTTCAAATGCAAAAGATCTTAAAGTATTAGCAGAATGCCAAGATGCCATTGGTGATGTCATGCATACAAAGAAGATGGACGATGGTGATTACAAATTCCTATTGAAATTAGACGACCAGTACCAATTTCTAATTAACGACCACAATGAAGAAAAAACAGATGGATTGCTAGTAGTTGAAGTCGTTCCTAAGGACCAAGATATACAAAGCATCTACTTACCAAAAGAAGGTGACAAGGTTCAAGTCTGGGGCGCATGGGTGACTGACGAGCCAAAGGGATGGCACGAAATACATCCCACGTGGCAAGTAGTAAAACAGTAGTTTTATAATTATTTAACATAGAAAGAACCTATATTGTAATTACGTTACTTACCACTGAACGGGATTAAGCCTGTTTGCGCGTTTGGTTCATCAGGCCCCCATCAGTTTATTATTTATTTTTTTTATGCGGAAGCCCATACTTCAACAGTTTGAACTGTTATAAGCCAATCAGATCAGTACAGGTTATGCGATTCCATGACAAACGATAGCAGAACAGAGTTATGCAAGCAATATAAACAATAAGAGCAATAAGATAAGAAGAATGACAAAGACCCTTTACCTATTGCAAGCACACAAATTCGGAAACGAGAACATTGAAGCAACCCTAGCGTGTCCAAAATGCGAAGAGATTTTCAAAAAGGAATTCTCATTAGATCTCGAAGGACAGATAACAGAATTCAAATGTCCCGTATGTAATTCTGCTAGCGAGGCCGATCTTCCTTCTAAAGGCATAGAACAACAAGAGGAATTCGAAGGCGATCTCTACGAGGCGGGAGAGGAGAATAGTGAAGAAGAATTCAATGAAAGTTAATGAAATAGACTAACTGCTTTCATATATTCTTGATAAATTTCAATTTTTTAGCAAATAATTAAATATTTGGTATCCATAAGTAATTGTAGGCTCTGGCATTAGCCTTGGGGAATACCTAAACCGCTTCTTTTAGAATGCTGATAATGCCTACCAATAGAATCAAAATGGTAGGCAAAAAAATGAAAGGAATTGAATTTGTTTTCTTCAATAGGAGGCTTGGTAGGAGCATATTTGAGATACAAGATTACGTCTTCTCCATTATTATTGGGTGTCTTTCCCATTAACGTATTAATCATCAATGTTGCCGGAAGTTTTATTGGTATTTTTTTCAGTCCTGTCGATGAATTTGAATCTTGATACAAAATATTCAATCTTAATTGCAGTCGGTTTTTGTGGATCGTTTACAACAATGTCTTCCTTTGCCCTTGAATCAATTAACTTCTTGGACAACAAACAGTTCACATTGTTTGGCATCAACGTAATTGGAAATGTTGCACTATCATTAGGCGCCGTTATCTTGGGAAGAATGTTACCTCAGGTATTAATTAAGGTGTGACAATAAGATGATAATTAAAATGATGTGTCTTACTATAAGAATAAAGAGAAACGATGAGTTGGATGGTAAGAAACTCTACAAGTTGTTAATCGATTTTCTTATGAATAATGGTATATCTGGTTGCACTGTTTGGACTGGTGTTGATGGCTTCGGAAAAAGGAAGAGGTCAACTACTAGTATTGAAGGGATGACTATCAATATGCCACTCATATTAGAAATCATAGATATAAAATCTAAAATTGAACCAATATTGATTCCAATAAAGAGAATGGTTGGAGATAGTGGGATAATAACAATTCATGAAGTCGATTCCATTTAAGATTCTTATTGTCTTCATTCAACTGACATTCTAAATGATGTTAGTATCCCCCGAGACTTCATCTTTTTGAGCAAATTAAAATTTATACTAAATTTGCGACTAATTTGTGCCCATTTTAAGCTATTTATGAACCATTTTGAACTAACCAAAATATACAAATTTGGCATTTTAATATGAAAAGATCTTATTTTTATAGTTCTTACATTTTTGATACCATATTTGTGTAAAAACTTAAAAATGCGTTACATAAGATTTTTTTGAACGGTGCATAAAGATGGAAAAAATAGGCCTTTTTGATCAAATCTATGAAGAGATAATCGGAGTGAGATCAGTCTAATTCTTATTTTTGCACAATAACAAGTTAAGCATTTTACTATAACATTGAACGCAATTAGATAAATCAATTGTTGCACATAATACAATTGATGCGAGCAAATTCCAATTACCTGATGGTGATTTCTGCCTTGGCATTTAATGTCATTTTCCTCCTGCTGGGAGAAACAACCGAC
>Ga0207643_10001848_pt1 | contig 11707 bp, 11 predicted proteins | sample KBSMisM62_FD_184313 | JGI IMG/M metagenome (GOLD analysis project Ga0207643, IMG submission 184313) | Miscanthus rhizosphere microbial communities from Kellogg Biological Station, Michigan, USA - KBS Miscanthus M6-2 (SPAdes) (version 2) | ecosystem: Host-associated > Plants > Roots >...
CCCGAGGTGAACAGGAACTTGACGACGGTGTCCGGCCCGACCTCGGCGTGCGCCGTGTCGGCCGCCGAAGTCGTGGGCGTCGCCAGCAATGTCTGCAGCAGCGTGCTTGGCCGACCCGGCAACGGGTTGCGGCCGACGACGACCTCGACGCCGGGAGGCACCACCGCCTCGATCGCGCGGCGGTAGGGCTCGCCGTCGGCGACGAAGACGAGACCCGGCGTGAGCAGGCCGATGATGGATCGGAGCTTGCCGAAATCCTGCGAGATGAGCGAATAGGCGGGCGAGATCGGCGCGGAGGGAATGCCGACATACATGGCGGCGAGGCCGACCAGCGCATGCTCGATGCCGTTGCCGGACAGGATCGCGATCGGTCGCTCGGGCGACAGCTCGCGTTCCAGCAGCGCCGCGCCGATGCGGCGAACATGCTCCAAGGTCTCCGCATAGGTGAGTTTGCGCCAGCCGCCGGCGGCATCGCGCTGTGCCAGGAAGACCCGCTCGGGGGCGGTCGCCGCCCAGTGTTCGAGCCGCTCGCTCAGCTTCTCCGGATAGGGCGCGAGCGCGTGGGGTGATGTGAGATGGATGGTGCCGTCGCGGCGGCGCTCCACCGTAACGTCACGCGGGCCGAGGCGAACCGGTCGCACCGGCGCCGTCGGGGCGGCTTCGGGACGACGCTCTTTGACCGGTGCCGTCATGGTGCGTCGCTCGGTCAGGTCTTGTTGCGCAAAGTCTTGTTTCGCGCGGGTTTCCTGTGCACGGCCGACCGGTGCACGACTTTGGGCGCGCGCTTCTCGAGAAAAGCCTTGAGCCGCGACTTCGCCTCCTCGTCGGCCTGGGCGATCGCCGAGATCAGCGCCTCGGTGAGATAGCCGGCGGCGGGATCGGACTGGGCGATCCGGGGCAGCACATGGGTGACCGCGAAATTGGTGGTGGGCGCATTGCCGGCGATGCGCTTGGCGAGCTCGATGCCTTTGGCGAGACCCTCGCCGGGCGCGACCAGATAGTGCGAGATCCCGATCGCCTGGCCTTCCTCGGCGTCGTAGCTGCGCCCGGTGAGCATCATGTCCATCATGCGCGAGGTGCCGATGAGCCGCGGCAGGCGCACCGAGCCGCCGCCGCCGACGAAGATGCCGCGGCTGCCTTCGGGGAGCGCATAGTAGGCGGTGTCTTCCGCCACCCGGATGTGGCAGGCCGCCGCGATTTCCAGCCCGCCGCCGACCACGGCGCCGTGCAGCACCGCGACCACCGGGACTTTGCCGAACTCGATGTGCTCGAACGCGCGATGCCAGCTGCGCGAATGCGCGATGCCCTGTGCGACGTCGCGCGCGCTCAGTTCGCCGAGATCGAGGCCCGAGCAGAAATGGTCGCCTTCGCCCGCCAGCACGACGGCTTTGACCCCGTCCGGCACGCCGGCAAAGAACGCCTCGATACCGAACACCGTGGGGTCGTCGATGGCGTTGCGCTTTTCCGGACGCGCCAGGAGCAGAACCGCGACGTCGCCGTGGCGTTCGGCCTTCAGCGACCGCGGCAGTCGCACGTCGAAGCCGCTACCGGATTTGCCCACCGCGATCCTCAAATCTCGCATCTCACGTGGGTTCGGTGACATTTCCCCCAAAAGGGGTCAAGCGCTCACACCACTTCATGCACGTCGAGCCGCACCGCGCGCGCCTCGCGCGCGCCGGTCCCGAGCGCCAGGATGCGGTTGAGCCAGGCCAGGGTCGGGTCCGCGGTCTCGAACCGCATCAGGGTGCGGAAATAATAGCGCGAGGGGTCGACAGCCTCGCCGCGTGCCAGCGCCGCGAGCACCTCGGGCGGGCCGTGACGCAGCCCGTCGCTGGTGACGAGGACGCGGGTGCCGTGATCGGTCTCGATCCCGTAGCGCGCCTGCAGGTCGGTGGCGCCGTCCGGCCGCACGATCTGCCAGTCCGCGCCGGGCAGGATCCGGCCCTGGAGCCGCGGCCCATCGATGCGGCCGCCGAGAATGTCGATCACGCGGCGCTCGCCGTACGGCGTCTGCCCGAAATGCCTGATGTCGCCGAGCTCGGCGTGGATCGTGAAGATCGGCGTCTGCGATATCATCATCCGCATCCCCGCCGCGCGTGCGCGGTATTTGACCCTGCCGGGCATGACCCCTAAATGAACCCGCGATCATTGGGAAGTGCCGGCATGTCCCGTTTCCTGTCCCTCGCCGAGGCCGTCGAATCGACCATCCGGGATGGCGATACCGTGGCCATGGAGGGGTTCACCCATCTCATTCCGTATGCGGCGGGACACGAGGTCATCCGCCAGCGCCGCCGGCATCTCACCCTCATCCGGATGACGCCGGACCTCATCTACGATCAGCTCATCGGCATGGGCTGCGCCGACAAGCTGGTGTTCTCCTGGGTGGGCAACCCCGGTGTCGGCTCGCTGCATCGCTTCCGCGACGCCTACGAGAACGGCTGGCCGGGGCCGATCACGATCGAGGAGCATTCGCACGCCGCCATGGCCAACGCCTACGAGGCGGGCGCGGCCGGGTTGCCGCTCGCGGTCTTTCGCGGCTATCTCGGCGTCGATCTGCCGACGGTGAACCCCAACATCAGGTACATCACCTGCCCGTTCACCGGCGAGCGGCTCGCCGCGGTGCCGGCGATCCGGCCGGACGTCGCCGTGATCCACGCGCTCAAGGCCGATCGTGCCGGCAACGTGTTCATCGAGGGCATCGTCGGCGTGCAGAAGGAGGCGGTGCTGGCGGCGAAGCGCTCGCTCGTCACGGTGGAGGAGATCGTCGACGACTTCGGCGAGCGTAGCCCCAACGCGGTGATCCTGCCGAGCTGGACCGTCGGTGCGATCGCCTGCGTGCCGGGCGGTGCGCATCCTTCCTACGCGCACGGCTACTACAAGCGCGACAACGCGTTCTACAAGGCCTGGGACGCGATCTCGCGCGACCGCGACGGCTTTCTCGCCTGGATGAAGGCGAACGTGCTCGAGCAGGGTCCGGACGCGTTCGCCGTGCATTCCCGGCCGCAGCAAGCCGCGCGGGCAAATAACGCGGCGGAATGAGGACGCGATGGCCTACAACGCCAACGAGATGATGACCATCGCGGCGGCCCGCGCGCTGCGCAACAGCGACATCTGCTTCGTCGGCATCGGCATGCCGTCGGCGGCCTGCAACCTGGCGCGGCTCACCCATGCGCCCGACATCACGCTGATCTACGAATCCGGCACCATCGCCACCAAGCCCGACGTGCTGCCGCTCTCGATCGGGGACGGAGAATTGTGCGACACCGCGCTCACCACCGTTCCCGTGGTCGAAATGTTCCGCTACTGGCTGCAGGGCGGACGCTTTTCGGTCGGCTTTCTCGGCGGCGCGCAGATCGATCGCTTCGCCAATCTCAACACCACGGTGGTCGGGCCCTACGGCAAGCCGAAGACGCGGCTTCCCGGCGGCGGCGGCGCGCCTGAAATCTCCAGCGCCTGCGGCGAGATTTTCATCATCATGCGGCAATCGACGCGCAGCTTCGTCGAGAAGCTCGACTTCGTCACCTCGTTCGGCCACGGCGAGGGCGGCGATCATCGCACCCGGCTGGGGCTTGCGACCAAGGGCCCGACCAAGCTCGTCACCGATCTCGCGATCTTCGAGCCCGATCCCGCGACCCGGGAGATGACGGTCACCTCGATCCATCCCGGCGTGACCCGCGATGCGATCAAGGCCAATACCGGCTGGGCCGTCCGCTACGCCGCCAACGTGACCGAGACGCCGGCGCCGACCGACCGGGAGCTTTCCGTTCTGCGCGAAGTGCACGCCCGTACCGCGCGCGCGCACGGCGATGCGGCGTGAGCAGATGCCTATGGTGTGTGCGTGCCGATGGGCCGGCATGCGGGCACGGACTTCAATCGTAAAGGCCATGAGATGAGCAACACCGGCGACGTCTTTCTCTGCGATGCGGTGCGCACTCCCATCGGGCGCTACGGCGGCGCGCTCGCCCGCGTGCGCACCGACGATCTCGCCGCGATCCCGATCCGGGCGCTGATGGGACGCAATCCCAAGGTCGACTGGGCGGCGCTCGACGAGGTCGTGTTCGGTTGCGCCAACCAGGCCGGCGAGGACAACCGCAACGTGGCCCGCATGGCGCTGCTGCTGGCGGGCATTCCCGATTCCGTGCCCGGCGCGACCGTCAACCGGCTCTGTGCTTCGGGCCTCAACGCCATCGGTGACGCCGCGCGCGCCATTCGCTGCGGCGAGACCGAGTTCGCCATCGCCGGCGGCGTGGAGTCGATGACCCGCGCGCCGCTGGTCATGGCCAAGGCGCAGGAGGCGTTCCAGCGCAGCGCCGATGTCTACGACACCACGCTCGGCTGGCGCTTCATCAATCCCCTGCTCAAGGCGCAATACGGCGTCGACTCCATGGCGGAGACCGGCGAGAACGTGGCCGAGGAATATCAGGTCTCGCGCGCCGACCAGGATGCCTTCGCGGTGCGCTCGCAGCAGCGCGCGGGCAAGGCGATGGCATCGGGCTATTTCGCCGAGGAGATCGTCGCGGTCGAAGTTCCCGGCGGCAAGAGCGGGCCGGTGAAGGTGGAGAAGGACGAGCATCCGCGCCCGGAAACGACGCTCGAAGGCTTGAGCAAGCTCAAGCCGATCGTGCGCAATCCCGGCACCATCACCGCGGGCAACGCCTCGGGCATCAACGACGGTGCCGCGGCCGTGATCCTCGCCTCGGCGGAGGCGGCGCGGCGGCACGGGCTCACGCCGCGCGCGCGCGTGCTCGGCATGGCGTCGGCGGCAGTGCCGCCGCGGGTGATGGGGATCGGCCCCGTGCCTTCGACCCGCAAGCTGATGGCGCGGCTCGGTCTCAAGATCGGCGATTTCGACCTGATCGAGATCAACGAGGCGTTCGCCTCGCAGGGTCTCGCCTGCCTGCGGCAGCTCGGCGTCGCCGACGACGCCGACCACGTCAATCCCCACGGCGGCGCGATCGCGCTCGGGCATCCGCTCGGAATGTCGGGCGCGCGCATTGCGCTGACCGCGGTCCACGGCCTGGAGAAGCGCGGCGGCAAGCGCGCGCTTGCCACCATGTGCGTCGGCGTGGGGCAGGGCGTATCGCTCGCGCTCGAACGGGTCTGACCCCACGGCCTGACCGACGCCCTGGTCCGGCTCGCGCACCGCGCCGCGCGAGGCGGAAAACCGAGAACCATACGCACGAGATTCATACGTAAGGAGACGCTGCCGGTGGCCATGAGTGCAGGATACATTCCGTTCCATCCCAACCCGTCGAAGCCGAAATACCGGCCGCCGGCGGGGGCGGTCGACGCGCACTGCCATGTGTTCGGGCCGGAGAGCCGGTTTCCCTACGCTCCCGAGCGCAAATACACCCCCTGCGACGCGCCCAAGGAAAAGCTGTTCGCGCTGCGCGACTTTCTCGGCTTCGACAAGAACGTGATCGTGCAGGCGAGCTGCCACAGCAAGGACAATCGGGCGATGGTCGATGCGCTCGAAAATTCGAACGACAGGGCGCGCGGCGTCGCCTTCGTGGGCGAGGAGGTCACCGACAGCGAGCTCAAGGCCATGGATCGCGCCGGCGTGCGCGGCGTGCGCTTCAACTTCGTCAAGCGCCTGGTCGATTTCACTCCGCGCGATGTGCTCGAGCGGATCGCGGCGCGGGTCGCGCCGCTGGGCTGGCACATCGTGATCTATTTCGAGATGCCCGACCTGCCGGAGTTCGAGGACTTCTTCACCTCGCTTCCGACCACGGTGGTGGTCGATCACATGGGCACGCCCGACGTCAAGAAGGGCGTCGATCATCCCGAGAACCAGCGGTTCCACCGGCTCATGGACCGGCACAAGAATTTCTGGGTCAAGGTCACCTGTCCGGAACGGATGAGCGTCGCTGGTCCGCCCTATGACGACGTCGTGCCATTCGCCAGGAGCCTGGTCGATGCGTTCCCCGACCGGGTGCTGTGGGGCACCGATTGGCCGCATCCGAACATGAAGAAGGAGGCGCCCGACGACGGCGTGCTGGTCGACCGCATCCCGCATATCGCGACCACGTCGGCGCAGCAGAAGCAGCTCCTGGTCGACAACCCGATGCGGCTTTATTGGAGTTAGAATCGCTTAATTCTGAAACGAGGGCATACGTTGCCAAGGTGGTCTGCGCTATACTATGTGATGCCGACGACATCAGGGGCAGCTTCGGGCGCCGGTTGCGTAGCAGCCGGGCGGCTGTCAATGGAGAAGGCCGATGGCACGCACGCAGCAGGACTATGACGATATCCCGGGGACGTTCGTGTTCGACGCCGAGCGCTCGCGCGAGGGGTTCGGCATCAACATGTTCTGCATGTCGCTGATGAAGGACGACAACCGCAAGGCCTTCAAGGCGAACGAGGCGGAATACCTGAAGAAGTTCCGGCTGACGCCGGAGCAGACCGAGGCCGTGCTCAAGCGCGACTACAACCGCATGCTCGAGCTCGGCGGCAACATCTATTTCACCGCCAAGCTCGGCGCCACCGACGGCCACTCGTTCCAGCATCTCGCCGCCGTCATGACCGGCGCCTCGCAGCAGGACTACGCCGCCATGATGCTCGGTGGCGGCCGCTCGGTCGAAGGCAATCGCAGCCGCTCGGGCAAGGACAAGTCGGCCGCCAAGGCCAAAGCCGGGGCGAAGTCCGCGTCAAAGGCCGCCTCGGCGTCAAAGCCCAAATCGAAATCCAAGTCGAAATCCAAGCCGAAATCCAAGTCTTCAGCAAAGCGGAAGTGAGCCGTGGCAAAGATCATCGCAGGTATAGGCTCGTCGCACGTTCCCGCCATCGGGGCGGCGCTCGACAACGGCAAGACCGAGGAACCCTACTGGAAGCGGGTGTTCTCGGGCTTCGAGAAATCCAAGGAATGGATGGCGAAGACCAAGCCGGATGTCGCCATCGTGGTCTATAACGACCACGCCTCCGCCTTCTCCGTGGAGATGATCCCGACCTTCGCGCTTGGCTGCGCAGCGGAGTTCCCGCCCGCCGACGAGGGCTGGGGCCCGCGCCCGGTGCCGGTGGTCAAGGGCCATCCCGCGCTGGCCGCTCACATCGCGCAATCCGTCATTCTCGATGAGTTCGATCTCACCATCGTCAACAAGATGGAGGTCGACCACGGCCTGACCGTGCCGATGAACCTGCTGTTCGGGCAGCCCAAGGACGCCTGGCCGTGCCCGGTGATCCCGCTCGCGGTCAACGTCGTCATGTATCCGCCGCCGACCGGGCATCGCTGCTACATGCTGGGCAAGGCGCTCCGCCGGGCGGTCGAATCCTATCCCGAGGATCTGAAGGTGGTGATCTTCGGCACCGGCGGGCTGTCGCATCAGATCAGCGGCCCCCGCGCCGGGCTGATCAACAGCAAGTGGGACAAGAGCTTTCTCGACAATCTGTCCAAGGATCCGAAGAAGCTCACGCGCATTCCGCACCTCGAATATATGCGCGAGGCCGGTGCCGAGGGCATCGAGATGGTGATGTGGCTGATCATGCGCGGCGCGCTCGACGACAAGGTCGACGAGGTCTACCGATTCTACACCGTGCCGGCGTCGAACACCGCGGTCGGGCACATCATCCTCGAGAACGCGCGCAAGGCCTCCGGCACGCGCAAGGTCGCGGGCAAGAGCAGGCGCGGATCCGCGGGCAAGAGCAGGCAGGCTGCAGCCCGCAAATCCATTCACCGTATCGCGAGCAAGGGAAAACGATGAAGATTTGCGTAGCCGGCCAAGGCGCCTTTGGCCAAAAGCATCTCGACGCGCTCAAGCGCATTTCCGGCGTAGAGGTGACCTCGCTGGTCGGCGGCAATCAGGACGCCACCGCAGAGATCGCCAAGAAATACGGCATTCCCCATCACACCGGCGACCTGTCCGAGGGCATCAAACGCGCCGATGCGGTCATTCTCACCACGCCGACCAAGATGCATTTCCGGCAGGGCGAACAGGTGATGCGCGCCGGCAAGCATGTGCTGGTCGAGATCCCGGTCACCGACAGCGTCGAAGACGCCGAGAAGCTGGTGAAGATCGCCAAGGAGACCGGCGTCGTGGCGATGGGCGGGCACGTGCGCCGCTTCAACCCCAGTCATCAGTGGATTCACAAGCGCATCGAGAAGGGTGAGCTCAAGATCCAGCAGATGGACGTGCAGACCTATTTCTTCCGCCGCAAGAACATCAACGCGGCGGGTAACGCGCGCAGTTGGACCGACCACCTCCTGTGGCATCACGCCGCCCACACCATCGACCTGTTCCAGTACCAGGCCGGCGAGACGATTTCCGATTGCTATGCGGTGCAGGGGCCGATCCATCCGCAGCTCGGAATTGCCATGGACATGGGCATCGTGGCGAAGGTGCCGTCGGGCGCGATCCTCACGCTCTCGCTGTCGTTCAACAACGACGGGCCGCTCGGCTCGTTCTTCCGCTACATCTGCGACAACGGCACCTACAAGGCGTTCTACGACGATCTCAGCGACGGCAAGGATAACAAGATCGACGTGTCCAAGGTCGATGTCTCCATGGACGGCATCGAGCTGGAGGACCGCGAATTCATCGCCGCGATCAGGGAAAAGCGCGAGCCGAACGCGAGCCTCCAGCAGGTGCTTCCCTGCATGCACGTCCTCGGCAAGCTCGAGCAGATCATCGACCCGCAGCGCAAGGCCCACGCCTAAAACGCAGGCATCGAGACCGCGCCCAGATCGGGTGGCGAAGTATCCATACCGCGCCGCGAGCGCGGTGGGGCCGTCCGCATACGACGTTTGACAAGCAAGATCCCGGAGGAATCAGGAATGTGTCTTAGAAACTCAGTTTTAGGAATCGCGTCGCTCGCGCTCGCAACGTTGTTCGCGGGCAGCGCGTTCGCACAGGACAGCGTGAAGATCGGTCTCATTCTGCCGATGACCGGGCCGCAGGCCTCGACCGGCAAGCAGATCGACGCCGGCGTGAAGCTGTACATGCAGCAGCATGGCGCGACCGTTGCGGGCAAGAAGATCGAGGTGATTCTCAAGGACGACGGCGCGGTGCCCGACAACACCAAGCGTCTCGCCCAGGAACTCATCGTCAATGACAAGGTGAGCGTCATCGCGGGCTTCGGCGTGACGCCGGCGGCGATGGCGGCGGCTCCGCTCGCGACCCAGTCGAAGTCGGTCGAGCTTGTGATGGCCGCGGGCACCTCTGCCATTACCGAGGCGTCGCCCTACATCACGCGCACCAGCTTCACGCTGGCGCAGTCGACGGTCCCGATGGCGCAATGGGCGGCCAAGAACGGCATCAAGAAGGTCGTCACCATGGTGTCCGACTATGCTCCCGGCATCGACGCCGAGAACTCGTTCAAGGACGCCTTCACCAAGGCCGGCGGGGAGGTGCTCCAGACCGTCCGCTTTCCCCTCGCCAATCCCGATTTCTCGCCGTTCCTGCAGCGCGCCGCCGACGCCAAGCCCGACGCCATCTTCGTGTTCGTGCCCTCCGGGCAGGGCGGCGCCTTCGTCAAGCAGTTTGTCGAGCGCGGGCTCGACAAGGCCGGCGTCAAGCTCATCGGCCCGGGCGACGTGACCGACGACGATCTGCTCAATGCCATGGGCGATCAGGTCATCGGCACCGTGACCGCACATCTCTACTCCTCGGCACATCCCTCCGCGATGAACAAGGCGTTCGTCGAGGCCTTCAAGAAGGCCGCCGGCTTCCGGCCGAACTTCATGGCGGTCGGCGGCTATGACGGCATGCACCTGATCTACGAGGCGCTGAAGAAGACCGGCGGCAAAGCCGACGGCGATGCCTTGATCGCCGCCATGAAGGGACTGGCCTGGGAGAGCCCGCGCGGCCCGGTCTCGATCGATCCCGATACCCGCGACATCGTGCAGAACATCTACATCCGCAAGGTCGAGAAGGTCGGCGGCGAGCTTTACAACGTCGAGTTCGCGACCGTCGAAGGGGTCAAGGATCCGGTCAAGGCCGCGAAAAAGTAAGCCGCTTCGGATCGTTCGGTTTCATCAGGGCCTCGGACGCGGCTGTCGCGTCCGGGGCCTTTCCTTGCCGGCTCTATGGTCCTGGCGCCGCACGTCCGCGCGTGCTCCGGGCCTCGATGTGAGCCGGCGTTCCGGACTGCCGGCCGGCGTTCGCTTGGCCTGCAAGCGCGCGCTGGCGCGAGCGTGCGCGCACTTGTCGCACAGTCCGCAAAGTCCGTTTTTTGTGCCATGACCCGCGGCCTGTTCCGATATAGATTGCCCCCAAAGAACCACCCAGAGAGGAAACCTCATGCTGCGTAAGATCGCGATTGCATTGGCGGCGGGTGCGCTGGCGTCCACCGGCGCCGCTGCCCAGGACACGGCGAAGATCGGCCTGGTGCTGCCGCTGACGGGCGGGCTCGCGCCGGTCGGCAAGCAGGTCCAGGCCGGTGCCAAGCTCTACATGGACAAGCACGGCGCCACCGTCGCCGGCAAGAAGATCGACCTCATCGTCAAGGACGACGCCGGCGTGCCCGACAACTCCAAGCGGCTGGCACAGGAATTCATCGTCAACGAGAAGGTCGCGGTCGTCGGCTCCGCGCTCACCCCGAGCGCCATGGCGATCGGGCCGCTTTCGACCCAGGGCAAGACCGCCAACGTCGTGATGGTGTCGGGCACGTCGGGCGTGATCAATCCCAACAACCCCTACATGGTGCGCACCAGTTTCACCTTGGGGCAACAGTCCGGCATCATCGCGGAATGGGCGGCGAAGAACGGCAGCAAGAAAGTCGTGATCGTGCAGTCCGACTGGGCCCCTGGCGCCGAAGCCACCGCCGTGTTCACCGACGCCTTCACCAAGGCCGGCGGTCAGGTGGTCGAGACCATCAAGGTGCCGCTCGCCAATCCCGATTTCGCGCCGTTCCTGCAGCGCGCGCGCGATCTCAACCCCGACACCCTGTTCGTGTTCGTGCCGGCCGGCCAGGCCGGGACCTTCGCCAAGCAGTTCACCGAACGCGGGCTCGACAAGGCGGGCATCAAGCTGATCGGACCGGGGGACATTGTCGACGACAATGACCTTGCCGGGATGGGCGACGCCATGCTGGGCGTGGTTACCGCCGGCATCTATTCGGCCGCACACAATTCGCCGGCCAACAAGGAATACGTGGCCGCCTTCAAGAAGGCGAACAATTACCGCCCGAACTTCATCTCGCTCGGCGGCTATGACGGCATGCACCTGATCTACGAGGCGCTCAAGAAGACCGGCGGCAAGACCGACGGCGACGCCCTGGTCAATGCGATGAAGGGCATGAAATGGGAGAGCCCGCGCGGCCCGATCTCGATCGATCCTGACACCCGCGACATCGTCCAGAACATCTACATCGGCAAGGTGGAGAAGGTCGGCGGCGAGCTCTACAACGTCGAGTTCGCGACCTTCGATGCGGTCAAGGATCCGCTGAAGATGAAGAAGTAGCGGACGCCGGATCTCGGGCTCGTGGCCCGGACGCGGTGCTCCGCTGATCCGGGATCGCGACGGACCGGGACGGCACAAGTCAACGGCGGCCGGGAGCGGGCTTGCTTCGCTCACCGTGCCGCCGTCAGTATAAGGTAAGGACCGTCGACGGGGGGACGACGCGCAGCCATGCTGACCATTCTGTTCGATGGGATTGCCTATGGCATGCTGCTGTTCGTGCTGGCATGCGGGCTGTCGGTCACGCTCGGACTGATGAATTTCGTCAACCTCGCCCATGGCTCGTTCGCCATGGCGGGCGGCTACATCACGCTCGT